>Ga0074045_10000409_pt1 | contig 42454 bp, 33 predicted proteins | sample BogForMeECP23OM2_FD_94442 | JGI IMG/M metagenome (GOLD analysis project Ga0074045, IMG submission 94442) | Bog forest soil microbial communities from Calvert Island, British Columbia, Canada - Bog Forest MetaG ECP23OM2 | ecosystem: Environmental > Terrestrial > Soil > Wetlands ...
AACAAAAACCCCAAGCCGTTCATCTGGAGCGCCACCGTCGAGGACATCATCAAAAAGATTGATCGCGCGCGGGTCAAGATGGAGCAGATCAAACCCGGATCCACCCAACCCAGGGAAAAAAAGGAAGGGGTTGATCTGTAAATCTATATACGGGACATACCACTAGCTATTGGCTGGCGGGTGGCGGATATATCCTGCCGCACCTGCCAGCCAATTGCTGAATAGGAGTGTGGTCTGTCTGGAATTCGCGCTATTGCAATGTCACGAGTACCTGTATGACTCCGGTACCCTTCTCCAGCGGTTCCATCGCCTTGCCGACGATAGCGCCAAGCATGCGGTTGCGGTCGGTTCCCTTCATGGCATAGCCAGGTGTGGAAGAGGTAACGAGCAGGTCGCCACGTTGTATGGAGCCGTTCTCTGCGCTCACCTTGCAAGGAACGATTCCGACTATGGCCAAGGGGATTTCTCCTACAGAAGCGGGGGCATCGAGCTTGTGTGGTGTTGCCAGGACACCGGGCTTAGTGGAGTAAATACCTGCCACCAACGTGGAGTACGGTTCAGTGGAAAGCGTCAGTTGGCGGTCGGCCGTGGTATCCAACACCAGCAAGTCACCCGGTCCGTAGTGGTTGGAACCCGTGGAGGTAGCAACCGATTCAGCGAAGTCTGCTCCACCGGTTTGCGTTCCACCGTCGAAAAAGCCTGCTCCCGTGCTGTCCACTCGAAATACCGAAGTCCAAACGTTGGCGACGTTGACGAAGCCTGCCAGTAGCGTTCCACCGCTGCCCACGATGAACTGGCCCGCCACACCAGCCTCCGGTACACATCCGCCGGAGCCTGCACAATTTAAGCTCTGGCCCCTCACCCCAACGGTGGGTGAAAACCCTTCCACCCCTACGGAGTTGGGGTTATTCGAAAAGCCCTTCACCCCCCAGCCGCCGCTCGCTCCAGTATTAATGCCTTGCACACCGATGCCTAGTCCTCCCGCGCTGTTATTACCTTGTACGCCGACACCATTGGGGCTAGCAGCGAAACCCTGTACCCCGAATGTGACACCGGAAGTCGCCGTCTCGTTACCCGAAACTGCGGTAGCGCCATTCGTTGCGTCACTCGTGGCGCCGTACAGGCTAATAAATGAAGTCCCACTGACGTTCACCGTGCCGTCGGAGCTTTGACTTATAACCGAATCACCTATCCTGTGTTCACCGAGCCAAAGAGGAATCTGACCGGCTGTACCTCTACCTCTTACGTCTTCTTGCGCCGAAATGGCTGAACCAAGGGCCGATAACACAACCAGAACCCCAACAACACGAACGGCATTTTTCATCTCTACTCTCCTTTAGTGTTCGAGTTCCATTTGGAATCCCGGGTACGACTGACCCGGAGTGCGAAGGCAAAAGGAACTGAGCGTCGAACTTGAACAGAGTGGCGCTGTAGATACCCCAGCGATAGAACCAAGTCAAGTTGAATGTTGTAAAACTACATGTAGCGTCAGTACTGAACTATTCGGGAAAAACAGACTTTCGACATGTTAGAGCAGCAATGACGCTGCGCAGTTCCAGAGAACCTCCGTCCGTCTCCCAATCGGCAGGCCTTCGCCATGCAAGGCGACCCCGTGGAAGCCCAGGCCGCTTACCTAGGTTTTCTTACTCTGAGGAAAGATGCCGACCCCGACATTCCCATCTTCATCGCTGCGAAAGCGGAGTACGCAAAGCTGAAGTAGGTTGTAGAAGAGGTGTGTCCCATGAACCGCAAAGCATCGTTCCTTTTGGGGCTTGTGCTCGCGACAATAGCTCTTTCCCTCGGCTCGGCAGCGCAGGGCCTTAGGCCCCTCAAGCTCCCGCCGCCGCAGACCGACGGAGGCCGCCCTTTGATGCAGGTACTCAGAGACCGCAAATCGACCCGCGAGTTCGGTCCGGGCACCCTTTCGCTGCAGACGCTTTCCAACTTGCTCTGGGCAGCATTCGGAATCAACAGGCCGGATGGGCATCGCACTGCGCCCTCCGCGATGAACTGGCAGGAAGTGAGCATCTACGTGGCGACTCCCGAAGGCGTGTACATTTACGATGCCAAGGCCAACGCTCTGAATCCTGTGCTGGCGGGGAACTTTCGGGCGGCCACCGGCACGCAGTCATTTGTGAAGGACGCGGCTGTGAACCTAGTGTATGTCTCGGACCTTTCCAAGACCGGCAACGCTGCATCCTCCGAGGCGGAGATGTACACCGCCGCCGACGTGGGATTCATCGCGCAGAACGTTTATCTCTACTGCGCCTCCGAGGGGCTTGCCACGGTGGTGCGGGCCAGCATCGATAAGCCCGCGCTTGCCAAGACCCTCAAGTTGCAGCCGCAGGAGAAAATCATCTTGGCGCAATCGGTCGGGTATCCGAAGAAGTAGGGAGACACGCAGAGAGACCAAGGTTCAGCCACCCGTTCCCGCTTGCCTGCCGTAGAGGTTCACCTTCCCATCCACCACGTTAGCCATGTAACAGCGTCGCTTAAAAATTGCAGCACCTATTTGCCCGAGCGTGCCAAGAGCCGGCTATCTCATAGGTTGCCCCAGAAGAAGTTCATCTGATTCGTGAAATAGCCGACAGAATGTCCTGCACTTTCTTCTGCGCCGATTTCGCTGCTTCTTTCAGTTTGGCTTTGTCAGCAAGGGCAGCCTTCTCCAACTTTGCTAGGATGCGGTCGAGGGCGGCGGTTGCTGCGTGGAATTCATCGTGTATGTTCATTAGTTCACCCCGCAAAATTTGTGGTCTGAAAACTGCCTACCTGGCATTCTCACCTAAACGTTTACGGCGCAACTATAAAGAACCCAAGCGAAAAGGCGAATTGTGGCAAGGTTGTGGCAAGAATCCTGACTTCACTGCCAAAACTGACAACACTGACAGTTGTCGGTTGAGCAGAATCAGCAACTTGCGTATTTGCAACGCACCACGATTGCATCCGGCTCAGGCTCATCCGCCATAAGATACCGTCGGACATACTGCCGGACGTAAAACTTCAGACCACTTCCGCCTCGTTGTCAATGCGGCTTGAATGTCTTCCCGGTTTCAAGCAGCGTCTTCACCCGGGAAAGAATACGTGGCCATCCATCGGCGCATGCAGCGTAGGTAGGGTCATCCTCAGTCCACTCGTCATGCGTCACGGTTACTTTGGTGGCTTCGGTCTCGGGCACCAGTTCGATAGTTGCGCGTGACGCCTTGTCATTTTGGCCCATCGCGAAGGTGTACTGAAAGATTTTTGGCGGCTCAAACCGCAGGACCTTCCCGCTGACGTAGGTCATGGGCTTGCCATCGGGTCCCGCGCCAACCCATGCGAGCAAGCCACCGGGCTTGAAGTCCGCCTGAAGCTCAGCGCCCGAGAAGATGATGCGGTTCGACTCCCGCGACACAAAGCCTTCCCACACCTTCTCCGGGGTGGCGGCAATGTAGAAGATATATTTCAGTGGCGGTTGATGGGCCATGATTGCTCCTGACTCTTGTGCGCGATCTTACATCCGCAGGCAAGAACCCAACAAGGCAGTAGTGTAATCGGGTCTGCCTTGATTGCTCGCATTACCTGAAATTTTAGAACCCTTTGTCCGATTACCGTGCTGACCGGGGACAGACATTTCTTACCAAGTGTGTACCCAGCGGAGATTTCGTTGCGTCCCATAGTTAGGAACGAGTTAATTGATCGTCTTGGAGGTTCTGATGCGGACCTCAAAGTTGCTGCCCTGCTTAGTAATTTGTCTGACGAGCATTCCGGTAAATCCTCAACAAGCAAAAGCGAAGGAAAAAGGCGAGCCGCAAATGGTGTGGGTGAACTATGCAGAGGGCGAGGTGAAGTTTTCGCCGGGGCATAACGGGGAGGCGAAACTGGGGAAGGATTGGATAGAGGTAAATCGCGGGCAAGTGATGGAAGACGGGTACACGCTGGTGACGGAAAAAGGAAGAGCGGAAATCGAGCTCGAAGATGGGACAGTGGTGTATTTGGCGGAGAATTCGGCTCTGGAATTTGATCGGTTGTGGGTTACGGAGAAAGGCGCAACAAAGACAGAATTGAATTTGTTGACAGGGACGGCGACGATCGCGCATACGTCGCACGACGAACTGGATTTGGAAACTCAGGTGATGCGGATGAGGTTTCTGGGAATCGACACGACGCGCGTGGAATGCGCGCTGAATGCCGTGGTGATCAAATCGATGGAGGGGTCGCGGCAGATCCTGACCGCTGAGGGAATTACCAGGCTGGATGCAGGTGAATCGGTGGCGTATGTGGGTGGGAAGTGGATTCCCCTGAAGGGAATGGAACAAACGATTGACGAGGATGAGTTGAGTAAGTGGGGCGTGCGCACGGTTCGACAGCGCGAGATCGAACAACCGGCGGAGGGCGACGAATGGGATCAGTGGGTGGCGAGCCGAATGGCGACGCGACAGGCGTTGGTGGCAGAGGGATTGAGGGAAAGCGGAATGAAGGAGCCGATACCTGGAGTGGCGGGAATGGTGGAAGAAGGAAGATTTTTCGATTGCCCGCCAGGGCGCTGCTGGGGGACGAGCGAAAGGGCAGGGCAAACAGCGATGGCAGCGACAGCGACTGGCAGGACGACTCGGCCAACGATTGTGGTGAACCAAACGATGCTGACGCGATGCCCGATGGAAGCGTGGCAAGTGGCCGCGGGTGGAACGGTGATGCAATATGGCACGTGTCTGGCGGGGAGTTGGAACGGTATGCAATGGGATCCGAACGACCCGTGCCGGCGTTGGGACCAGGCGCGCAAAATGTACGTCTATTGGGCGGGATGCGATGTGTACCCGACGTGGGTGGCGGGAAGGCGACATCATCACTCTTGCCATTTTGTGAGAACTGGACATCACCAAGTTGGAATCGTGCCCAGGCTCCAACAGGATCAGATAGGGCATCGGTTGCTGAGTGCAAATTCAGGGATTTTCGTGCTGGCGACGGAGAAGGGGAAATTGCAAGCGGGAGTGCAGCCGGTTCCGAGTACGGGAGTGCACGTGGTGGAGAGTGTGCCGCGGGGAATGGAACGAGGTGTGGAGCGTCGACTGATGGAGAACGCACCACGCGTGGCGCAACCGGTAATTGAAATGAAGTTGGCGGAAGCGATTCTGCCGCGGGGAGTAATGGGCGCCGGACACGCCGACGGTCAGAACAGCGTAACGGCGATCCGGCTGGATTATAAGACGGGCAATTTCGTAGGGAGATCGACGACGGGCGGAACTTCGCATGGAGTGGTGATGGCGCATGTGGGAGGTGGTGGAGGAGGGCTGGGTGGACATGGAGGGAGCGGCGGAGGTGGCGGAGGATCGCATGGGTCGTCCGGTGGCGGAGGGCATTCGGGCGGAGGGGGGTCGTCAGGTGGCTCGTCCGCGGGAGGTGGAGGCGGCGGAGGGGGACATCATTAAGGGATCGTGATGATTGCGACGGCGCCGATTCCATTTGCATTATAGCGGCGGCCTGGATGCCACTACGCCGAGGTCGACGATGTTGTCGCCTTTTTTCAGTGAGGGAACAGCATTGACATGAAGGATCACCCCGGCTTCGGGAGCGCGTGGTTCGAGAATCACTTTTCCGAAATAATCGGTGATGTAACCGAGTTTCATGCCTGCCTGGGCAAACGATCCGCGCTTGACCAGCGGATACCAGATGCCGGGGCCGTCGGAGAGAACGTCAACGACTTTTTCCAGCCAAACTGGATTTTCGATGTAGTGGGGCTCGCCAGGAAGCATCTTCAACGCGCGCATGGTGCTGAGTGTGCCGTTAACAAGAAGCGCCACGTCATCCGCTTCGACGCTGCCGGCATATCCCGCCTCCACAACGATGGAAGGTTTTCCGCGAAGAGAAGCGGTGTTGTCGAGGTAGCGGCTGGCGGCAAGATCGGTAGGACGGTCGTGCCAGATGATGATGTGATCCAGGCCGAAGGCGAGAACCATGTCCTTGGAGATGCCATCCTGCGAGGGGTTACCGGTGGGCCCCCAGTAGGCGTAGGGGCGGAGGCTCTCGTCGAGGTCACCGCCGTGATAGTCAATCAAGTAATCGCAACGATCGACGACTTGTTTGGTGATGAGGAAGGAAGCGCGATCGGTTTGCGTTCCATCGGGTTTGCCGGGATAGAAGCGGTTCATGCTCTTGTTATCAACCGGATTGACGTGCGGGACTTTTTGTTCGAAGGAAGCGATGTTGACGAGCGGAATCAGGATGACCGTGCCGGAAATTGTGGCGGGATCGAGATCGGCGATCAACCTTTCGACAGCAATGATGGAAACGTATTCCGTGCCGTGGGCGCCGCTGACCAGAGCAAGTACAGGACCGGGCTTTGCGCCATTCACCACGACTACGGGAATGTTTGTTGCGGCATCCACGACGGCGGGAACTTCGAGGTAGCCTGTAGCTTTCTGGCCAGGCGCGGCAGAAGCGGTGCCGACGGCAAAAGGCGATCGTTGAGCCGAGGCAAAGACTGGCAGGAACACAAGAATGAGGAGAGCAACGGGAGAGAGACAAAGTGAGCGAAACATAAAACCTCCGGTAGCGGCGAAATAGAAAAGGCATCGTACCACTTCTCTATTTACAGGATTGTCTCGATTGCGGCCCGGCTGATTTCGCCTAAACTTGTACGGCTATGCCTGTACAGGCGGATGGGGAGGACGAAATGGAACGACGCGACTTCATCGGAGGGCTGGCAGCCCTTTCCTTGACCGTTGGGAACGTTGGGAGCACGAAGGGTGAGCAGGGAGGACAAGCGGCAAGCCATGGAGACATGCCGTATCGGACGCTGGGACGCACCGGCGAAGAAGTTTCGTGCATTGGCCTCGGCGGGTATCACCTGGGGCAATCGGGACTCTCAGAAGCAGATGCCATCAAGATATTCCATGCCGCCGTCGATCGAGGAATCAATTTTTCGGACAACTCGTGGGACTACAACAACGGCGAAAGCGAAAGGAGAGTAGGAAAGGCGTTGAAGGGTTATCGCGAGAAGGTGTTCGTGATGACGAAGTTCGACGGACGAACGAAGCAATCCGCGTTGCAGCAACTCGACGAGTCACTGCAACGCTTGCAAGTCGATCACATCGATCTTTGGCAATTCCACGAGAATATCCGGTTGGAAGATCCAGACCGATTTTTTGCCGACGGTGGCGCGTGTGAAGCGATGGTTGAAGCGAAGCAAAAGGGGAAGGTCCGGTATTTTGGCTTTACCGGGCACAAGGACCCCAGTGTGCACCTGCGGATGTTGGAGCTGGCGGAAAAACACAAGTTCAACTTCGATACGGCGCAGATGCCGCTGAATGTGATGGACGCGCACTTTCGAAGTTTTGGGAAGGAAGTTGTGCCGGTTCTGGTGAAGAACCAAATCGCGGTGCTAGGCATGAAGTCCATGGGCAGCGGTTTCATTTTGAAGAGCAAGACGGTGACGCCGATCGAGTGCTTGCATTATGCGTTGAGCCTGCCGACTTCGGTGGTAATAACCGGCATCGACAGCCAACGGGTGCTGGACCAAGCGTTGGAGGCGGCAAAAACGTCTGCTGCGGTCACCGCGGCGGACATCACCAACATTCTGCAAAAAACGGAAGCGGTGGCGGCGGACGGCAAGTTCGAGCCGTTCAAGACAACCCCGACCTTTGATTCCACTGCGGCGCATCCGGAATGGCTGGGCTAGAACGCACATAGTTGAGCGCGGTTGGACTGCCAAGATCTGGGCGTGACGCTCGCGTCGGCGTCAGCTGAAAGATAGCTTTCCTCGTCCTGTTCCGGGTGATAGTATCAGCGCCTCTGGCCGGCGGGAGGTGTCCGATGAGCGGGCGTTGCTATGGCCTACTTTCGCTCTCCTGTGTCCTGGTTGTCGCCTCCCATACCTTTGCGCAGAACCCGCCTGGTCTTCAAGCCCCCGCTGATGTCGTGGAAGTGACCGGAACGATTTTTTCGGAGGGCGGAAGACAGCGCCTCGATAACGCGATGGTGAATTTGTGTGATCCCAATGGAAATCTGATCCAACAAGGGGCCTCCGGTGGCGGCGGATATTTTGCGTTTCGGGGCTTGCGGCGGAACGAATACGTTCTGAAAATCACCGCGGATTCTTATCAAGCTGCGGAAGTTCGCGTGAATCTGCAATTTGGATCCCAACCAGGTACGTTCATTTACATGAAACGGATCCTCTCCGAAGCGGGCAAAACCTCTAATCTTCCGAGCATTTCCCGTCATGAATTAACGATGCCCGCTGTGGCGAACGAGCTTCTGGCAGCAGGCCGGAAGAAGCTGTATCACGAAAACAATCCACAAGGGGCTTTGGTCGATTTTCTTCACGCGCAAGAAAAGGCACCCGGCTTTTACGAGCTGGACTATGAGATCGGAATGGCTTACGTGGATCTGGGCGAGAAAAAGAAAGCCTGGGAACGTTTTGTAAAGGCAATCAACCTGAGCAAAGATCACTTTGGTGAAGCGCAAGTTGCGGTGGGGACGCTTCTAGTGGATGAAGGAAATCTGGACGAAGGCGAAAACAGGATCCGGCGTGGTATCGAGTTGAACCCGAGTTTTTGGATGGGCTACTACCAGTTTGCGAGGCTTGAAATTCTGCGCGACCGACTTCCCCAAGCGGAAACAGACGCCGAGCAGGCCCGTTCCTTGGCGCCGAACGCGGCCATCACTTACCAGCTTCTGTCCGTTATCCACCTTCGTGAGAAAAAATATCGTCCGTTGCTTCAGGATATTGACATGTACCTGGAGCTAGACCCAGACAGTGCTGCAGGCCAGCGCGCCAGAAGCGCGGGCGAGCAAGTGATTGAGGAAATCAAGAAAGAAGACGCCCGAAAAGAGGCTCCCTTGGAAGATAAGGATCCTGGCTGACTTTCCACCCCACTTCACACACGAAAGACAGGTTCGAGGGAAGAAATCCTGGTCTTGAGTGTAGTTAGTTCGGCTGCACTCAACTCCGGAAGGGGTGCTGAGGCCAGCTCCAGTGCCAAGTCAAAAACATGCTCGTCGCCCGGCGGGACCGCTGCGGTGACTTCCTGATTTAGGGTGAAACGCAGAGCCGCGCGAGCCATTTCGCGGTCGTCGATCGGTTCATACCAGCACTTCGCGTACTTGCGATCGCTTTCTTTCATTTCTTTGGGCCACTTGCCGAAGGCGAGGGCCTTCAAAGCCATGCGCGCCATGGCCTTGGACTTTGCTTTGGCGAGGATTTGCGGGCCGAAACCGCCGTTTTCCCAGGCGTTGACATTAACGGGAAACAAGACGCTGTCCAATTCCAGCGCGTCCATCAGACGCAGCGCGGCGGGCGCATTGTGCGCGGAGAAGCCCAGATGACGAGCCTTGCCTTCCTTTTTGGCCGCGAAAAAAGTTTCGGCGGCGCCGCCTGGTGCGATGATCTTGTCGACATCTTCCATGGAGCTGACTGCGTGAAACTGGTAAAGATCCACGTGGTCGGTGTGGAAACGCTCGAGGCTGCGCTCCAACTCCGCGCGCGCACCCTTGGCGTCGCGGCTCATGGTCTTTTCGGCAAGGAAGACCTTGCTGCGATAAGGCCGCAACGCTTCGCCGAGTTTTGTTTCCGCTTCGCCGTTGAAGTACGAGGGCGCACAGTCGAAATAGTTCACGCCACGGTCGTAGGCTTCCGCGACGCGGCGCGAGCCTTCGTCCTGAGACATGCCACAAACGACGATTCCGCCCATGGCGATAATCGAGAGCTCGATTCCATTTTTGTAAGGGCGCTTGGGCAGCGTTGTCGGCGCCGCGCGCAATGCGGCCGTGGCTGTTAATGCCGCGGCAGCGCCAATAAATTCGCGACGATCCATAGGTTAGTCCCCCTGGGGCATTTTAGTCCGCAGGAACGCCGGAGGCAATCGCCGCGGTGCTGCCGCATTTTGGCCTAGTGGTTGCGCGGACGCGCCCTATTCTTCCATCACTCCGTACTCGAAGCGAGGAGGCAAATTGGCGCCGGATCGTTCCATCATTCCTAGTGTGAGGGCTTGCGGGACGAGGACGGAGGTGAGTGCTTCCCATGGTTCCGGCACCGCGCTGATCCTTACCGGCAACAATTTCTCGGATGGTTGGTGGGGCTCGGTTGCGATGAGGATGACTCTGCCGCCGCGTGCATTGCAATCACGGGCAAGCTTAATGCCGAGCTCCGCTGTTCGCCCCAGCGCGAAAATTATGGCTACGTGCGAGGCGTTGACATCGAGCAACGGCCCGTGACGGAACCCGGCTCCCGAGTGAGCTGAGGCGCGATAACCCGCCATCTCGCGCATGGTCAAAGAGCCCATGATGGCGCCACCGTACGCGGGACCGCGCCCGACGACCTCAATGTTGGCCGCGCCGCGACAGAATTTCTCCAGTTCGCCGCGGATGCCAAATACTTGATTGAGAGTGTCCGAATAGGCTGGCAGCAATCGCTCCGCATCTCCGCGCCAGGAATGGCCGGCCATGGCGGAAGCCAGCACGATGCAGGCGGCGGTGGCGTTGGTATAGGTTTTGGTTGCGCTGCCATACTCCGGCCCGGCCAGGATGGGCAGCTTGGTCTGCATCAAAGACCAGCAGGTACTCTTTTCGTTGTTGCAAATCAGGACCACCGGCTTCTGCGTTTTGATCTTACATAGCTCCACAAGTTCTGCGCTTTCACCGGAGGCGGTCGCAAGGACGGAAGCCGCAACCTGGTCCAAAAGCGCGGGGGCGTAATGCAGCCATTCGCCAGCATCGGCGAAAAAAGAAGATCGGTGGCAGGATTGCAGCCAAACGGAACCGGCAATCGAAGAGCAATAGGAAGCCCCCATGCCCAGAAAGAGGATGGGGCCGGGTGAAAGAGCAATCTGTCGCAGCTGGTGAAGCGCCTTGAGGAGCGATTGATCCTGGTCATAGGCGCGCAATAGCTGAGCAAGCCGCTCGGGCTGTTCGCGGCATTCTTTTTCGAAAATCGCGGTCATGCTCATGGTGAGCATTTCGTCGGGCGGCTTGATGCCGGCGATCCAGCGGCGTTCCTTGTTTGTCATCTTGTCCATAGTGTTCCTCGCAGGCCGAAGTGGCTATTTTCTATCATTTCTGACTTGGCTTCGCAGTATCGCCACCGGAAGCTGTCAGATGATCGATAGCCACGTCCGAAGGTAACAAAGTTGAACTTTTTCATGATTCATAACAAAGATTACGATATCATGATGCCCAGGTGAAGACATGACTGCTGGGCAGTCCCTTCCAAAGCCACAGGTGAATCACAGTTTTCTTGCGCGGATTTCGTTCATCGCCGCGCTTGGCGGCGTGCTTTATGGCTACGACATGGGAATTATCGCCGCCGCGATCATATTTGTCCGGCACACCTTCTCACTATCGACGCTTATGGAGGAACTGGTTGTCAGCATCGTGCTCGTCGGAGCGATGGCCGGCGCAATGGTGGGAGGGGCGGTTGCCGACCGGATTGGCCGGCGCGCGACGCTGGTGTGGGCCGGCGGAATTTTCATTGTCGGCTCGTTACTCGCGCCGCTTGCACCGAGTGTTGCTGTGCTGATTGTGGCGCGCGCGATTATTGGCATCGCGATCGGATTCACCTCGGTCACGGCACCGGTTTACGTATCCGAACTGGCTCCGCCGCAGTCGCGCGGCATGCTGATCGGGCTCTACCAGTTCGCGCTCACCCTCGGGATTGCTCTCGCGGACCTGGTCGGTTACTGGCTCGCAACGCAACAGGCTTGGCGGCTGATGTTCGGCCTCGCGGTTGTGCCAACGCTGTTTTTCCTCGCGGTAATTCTGACGGTTCCTGAAAGTCCGCGTTGGCTCTTTGCTCATGCCCGCCCGAATGATGCGGAGTCGGTGCTGCGCAGCTACACGGACGAGAACGGCGTTCAACAATTTCTTGCCGACATTCAGGAAGGCCTGAAGACGCCAATGGAACAGCGCTGGAGGGCGCTGTGGACGCCGGCCGTTCGCGGTTCGCTGTTCATCGCGGTGGGATTAACGGTGCTGCAGCAGGTGACCGGGATCAATACCATTATTTATTACGGTCCACAGATTTTTGAGTTCGCGGGAATCGCGTCGCACGCGAGTTCAATTTTTGCGACGCTGCTTGTTGCTGTGGTGAACGTGATTGCGACGGTCGTGGGAATCGTTCTGGTCGACCGGGTTGGGCGCAAGCCGCTGCTGTATGCGGGCGTTGGCGGGATGACGGTGGCGCTGTTCGCGCTGGCGTTCGCGTTCAGTCACGAGGCGACGCTGGGTGCATCGATGGGCGTCATCGCGATTGCTTGCCTGATGCTTTACATTGCGTGTTTCGCATTCAGTCTCGGGGCTATCGCGTGGATCCTCGTTTCAGAAGTGTTCCCGCTGCGCGTGCGCGGGCGCGGCGTTGCCGTCGGAACACTATTTTCCGGCATCGCCAATTTCGCGGTGTCACTGACATTTTTGTCCCTGATCAATTTTATGGGCAGCGCTTCCACGTTTGCGCTTTATGGAGTGCTGAGTATCGTGACGCTGGTTTTCGTTCGCTTTGTGGTGCCGGAGACGTGTGGGCGCGAACTGGAGAGCATCAGCGTGCCGAAAACGGCTTGAACGCGCCTAGCTTTTCAGCTTGGCGTGAGATTCCGCCTTGTCGAGCGCCAGACGAATGGCTCCCATTAGCTGTGCATCCTGGCCCAACCTGCTGGTGATCAGCTTCGGGAGCGCCGGCTCATCGTATTGCTTCAGGATTTTCCTGGTGGCGCGGAGTAAAGGCGCGCTCATTCCTATGCCTCCGCCCAAGACGAAGAGCGAGGTATTCAGGACGACGGAGATGTTGTACACGGCATAAGCCAGGATTCGCGCGGAATGCTGAAGCACGCTCTTGGCAGACCGGTCGCCGGATGCCGCGTGAGCGAAGATCTCGGTTGCGGTCAGATGCTGCGTTTGCGAATTATGTCTCCCGTTCCGAGCATGTAGCCACTGCGTGCCGATGCCATCGCCGCCAATCGCGCTTTCCAGAGAGCCGGGCATACCGTGTTTAACGGGTGCTCCCGATGTGCCCGGAACGACCATATAGCCGACTTCTCCTGCGGCACAATTTTTGCCGCGGACCAGTTGCCCGTTGATGAAAATCCCCGCGGCAATGCCAGTTCCAAGGGCAAGAAAGACAAAATTGCCATTGCCACGCGCAGAGCCGATCCAGTGCTCTCCAATCGCGGCCATCTTTACATCGTTTTCGACGGCGGCAGGAACGTGCAGTGCAGACTCCAACAGATGAGCGAACCGGACATTCTTCCAGCCTTTGAGGAACGACGTCACGAAGACGATGCCTGCCTCGCCGTCGGTAATGCCGGGCGCGCCAGCGGCCACCGCCAGCAGGGAGCTGCGCGGCACGGAAGCTTGTCGCAGCAGATGATTCACGCCGTTTCGAATCTGCTGGATAACCATTTTGGGAGAAGAGGTTCGTTTCGTGGAAGTCGACCACTTTTCGAGCACGGTGCCCTTGGCGTTGGCGAGAGCAACGCGCATGTTGCTCGCGCCGATATCAATACCGATCACGTGTCCAGCGCCGCGCGGTTTGGTCAAAACGTGATTATACGAGAGGTGGGAAGGCCGCGAGGGCCGCGGCAGGAGTTTGTTTTTGGCCATGTTTGAAATCTGCAGAATCTGAGACTAAGTTAACGCTATTTATAAAGTCCGTCAATCGAAGGGCCCAACCTGCAAGGTCTCTCAGTCAACTGAGCGGGACGGCTGAATCAAGGCCAGAACGGCAGACTCGATGGCGCTGTAAACGGCGCCCCACAACACTGCGGAGGAGCCCAGCGCGCCCAAGGAAACGCGCACCACCGCGAATTCACTCCCCTTCAGTTGCGCTTTGACTTCTTGAAGGAGGCGCGCGTGGCTGCCCACCTCTCCGCCCAACAAGATCACGCCGGGGTTGAGGATGAGCGCCAGATCCAGAATCACGTCCGACACAATCGTGGCGCGTTGCGTAAGAATTCGCTTGGCCTGGGCATTGCCCGCGGCCGCAAGATCGAAAACGTCCGCGGCACGCCGAACGTTGAGATGCGGGCGCGCGCGCTTCCGGGTGGCCTGCCAGCTTCGCATGATTCCGGAAGCGCCTAACACTTTTTCAAGCTTTCCATAACCGTGTATCGTGGGATGCGCTCGCGAAATATTCGGCACGCGAAGATATCCAATTTCACCGGCCGACCATTGAGAGCCGCGATAAATGTTGCCGTCCACAAAAATGCCGGCTCCTACGCCTTCGCCGATGGTAATGAATACAAAATTGTCCACGCCGCGCGCCGCGCCACGATAATATTCGCCCTGGGCGGCCAGATTGGTGTCGTTCTCCACAATTGTCTGGCATTTCAGTTCATTGCGGAGCAGCTCTCCTAAAGGCACATTGTTCCATTCTTTCAGGGCGCTGAACGATGTGACCAACCCCTCTTTCACGTTAACGATGGCCGGGACTCCCACAACCAGCCCGGACAACTGGTCCTTCGACAGCTTCTGCTTACGCAGCAGTCCGCGCACCTCCGCGGCGATCTGCGCGCAGACTGCGGACGGCATCGACGATTGCCAGGGAACGGCGACTCTGGATCTAGCAAGTTCGAGCCCATGCAAATCGGCGAGAAGAAAACGGAGAAAGGCAGGGCCAATTTCGACGCCGAGTACACAGGCGCGTTCCGCGCGGAATCGAATTATGTCCGGAGGCCTGCCGCCGGTCGAATCCCCTTCGCCAATTGGTTCCACCAATCCGGCGGACGCGAGGTACGCAACGACATTCGTGACGGTTGGGGCGCTGAGGCCCGAGGCGCGCACTAGGTCAGCCTTAGAACAGGGACCCGTTTCGCGCAAGAGCTTCAATAGAATTTGCGCGTTAGTTTGCCGCAGCAGGGGAGGCCTGCCAACGGGAACGAGTTCTTTCCTCACTGCGGGTTACTCCGTTTTTCGTGCGCGGCTTGGAACGTGGTGACCATGGTAAGGTATTTTCGGATTGTTTAGGAAGTCCCCTTTGCCCGCCGCCAGAAGTAGGTTTACCATGCAGGCTTTCGCGGCCGCACAGAAATTCTGAAATTCTTATTGCGCAGCAGGAGCGGTCATCTCCATGGCCCATATGGCCGCAGGGCGCATGTACATGGAAGCCCGGAAATTGCCCGAGTCGTCCCATGCTTCCGGCGTGCGGAACCAGTAGCCTTTGCTCTCATAAATCACGTGGTACAGGCCCCAAGCAGTGTGGTAGCCCTCGTCCTTGAATCCTTCGCTTAGCAGGAGGGCCGCGAAACCGAAACTGGTTCCCACCCACACCTCTTCGCCTTGCTCATTTCCCCTCATGATGCTGCCGTCGGCGTTCATGCCGTTCGCCGCGCCCATTTCACCATGGCCGAACTTCATCACATTGTTTGTGTAGATTTTCTGGAGTGCGGAGTGCCGCATTGGTGCCGGGACCAAGTCGCCCAAACCGGTCATATTGGCGTACCACTGACCTGCGAGTTGGTCGGCTTGAATGGCGTCGCGGTAATCGCTCCGCATGTCGTAGCGGAAGTATTCGCCGTTCCACAGTTTGTCGATGTAGGACTTCTGCGCTTTCACGAACAAGTTGCGATATTGTTCCGCCGCGTCGTTCTCTCCGAGCGCTTTGGCGGTTTCCTCCGAAGCGCGCAGTGCCGCCAGCCACAACCCGCCACAGTACGCGCTCACGCCGCGCACCACCCAGGAGTCATAGGTCTGATCCGGATAACCGCTGTTTTCGGGGATTCCGGAGCCGTGGTCGAACTCTTGCAGGTAGGTCATCGCCGCTTGCATCGCCGGCCACGTGTCTCGCAGAAATACTTTGTCTTCTTTGCCCGTCAGCACGTAATCGCGATACACCATCAGCACGAACTTGGAATTCAAATCCTTCCAGTCATTGGTGTCCTGCCAGCCGGGCTCGTTAACGGAAACGAATGGATCGCCCTCGGGCACACCCAAATCGTGGGGCACGGCGCCTGACTTTTTGCGTTTATGCAGTACGGGCGCGCCGGTCTGCTGCGTTTTCCACACCCATAAACCCAGTTCCGGGTATTCTCGCGAAACGGTGGCCGCAAATTCCCGCAGCACTTGTTTATCGATGCTTGGCCAAAACTTGAGTAGCGGCAGGGAAGCGTAAAAGCGAACATCCAATGTTGCGTAGTAGGCATAGTCGAAGCACTCCAGGAGAGCGAACGTTGCCGGCGCTTTGGGATCAGATCCCACCTGACGTCCCCAGAACGTCCCGCCGTCGGTGAGGGCATAGAGTTCGTTGAAGAGCATGCCGCGATACCAGGCGGGCTTGCTCTCATTGTTGATGTAAGGGGCTTGCCAAGTATCGATGGCCTGGCTCCACTCGCTGGCGTGCAGCAAGCCGTCGCGAGCAATTGCCCAGGAATTCTTTCCACTGGCGCCGTAGAAATCCGTGTAGCGCCGATTCCATTTCCGTCCCTGACCAAATTCCACCACCGGAAAATCCCACGCGATAGCCACGGGAACGATTTTCGTTTTGCCGGGTTGCAGCGTGAAGCGAATGGCCACGGCCCCGCCCAGCTTTTCGCTGGCACTCACCCACGAAATGGCGCTGTTCTCCAATCTCCCGTCCTTGGAAAAGGGCGACCACACCGCCTTGCCGTCTCCATCCGCAAGAAATTCGGTCTGATACGTGACTTCGACGCCGGGCGATTCCAGCGCGGCGATGGAAAACTCTCCGTCCCATTCGTTTCCCGATTCTTGAGCGCGGTTACGGTCAAAGACGATGCCCTTCATCGTTTGCGATGGTCCGGCGTCTTCTGACCGAAAATAGTTGTGGTTTCCCTGATTCAGCGCGCCCTGAAAATCGTGAGTATAGGTTCGAAACCATCCATCCATATTCGTCCACGAAAGAAGAATGGAGATGGTCACGGGGTGTTTCGTGGGATTTTCCGCGTGCCAGCGATATACGGCTACAGGATAGCTGGATTCACGATAGTTGCCGGGCAGAACGGGAGAGAACTGTTCAAGCACCACATGAGCCGGGAATTTCTGCCACTTGTAGTCATACCAGGACTTTGGGAACAGCGCGGCGTATTCGCCGGCTCCCACGGGATAGTCCCATTGCCAGCTCGACAATTCGCCGTTCTTGGGATGGTCTGTCGTCAGGACGCGCGCCGTGCCCGCGGCTTCGCCTTCTACTTGCTGGAACATCGCGAATTGATTGGCCCAGACCGCTGCATATTTGTGCACGCCGCTTTTGATATGCCAGCGGGCGAAATCGCCTCGATAGGTCCGTGAGAATGTTCCGGCTCCGAATCCGCCGACGGGTGCGCCTTGCCAACAACCATCGTCAATGTCGGAGTTATTTTTCCGGGTCCCCGGATTCGCAAGAGGCGCGCCCAGGGGCCGTGTCCAAGCTATTTTGGGAATTTCGTCGCCGGAAAGGAGCGCAGGAGTCAAAGAGCAACAGAACGAGATGCTAGCCAGGAGCAACAGCGAATATTTTCTCATCGGCCCTCCGAAGGCACGTCGGTCAGGCGAGAATTGCAGCTATTCCGCCTGGCTTGTTGCGGTAAGGAGTCTGCTAGCGTGATTCAAGCGGGAGCGCGCGGCTTGGAGCGGTGGCTTGCTCGTTCTTTATCGCACCGAAAGCTTTACGTTTGCCGGCAGCTTGTTTTGTTTGCACTCAGCGAGAATCTTATGCCATTGCGGTTGAGAAACCCAGCGCCAAGTGTAAAAAGAAGATGGCTCTCATAGCCCCGAAATCAGGATAGGATCGCCGCCAGCGGCGCGAAAGTCGAAACGGCCGCGATTTTGAGGGTTTCGGGCACGGCGAAGAGATATTCGGCGATGCGATGATCCAGAAACGGCAGACGGACTTCGCGGGAAAAGCCATGGAGCTGCGATCGGCGAAACGCAAGAGTCTTGGAAGTATGGAGGAGCGCGGGCCGCCGGAGAGGCAGGAGCCGACAGCGACGTCGGAACGTAAGCGGAGCTTTACGCCATCGTTCGACAGACACAGGAAATGTACGGAGTAGGCAGACTCGTCTTGATAGCGAATCCTTGCTTCGGGATCGATATCCCAGTATTGCCATGATTTCAAGGAATCGCTGCCGGGAGAGTGGCGAAGAGCGTGCGCGGGTGGCAGAGCGGCGACATCGCGAAAAAAAAGTTTCGGCGGAGGCATCGATCTCCCGGTAGGCAAGATAACGGTAGAGGGTGCTGAGATTGGGTTCTGCGGGAACCAGGCCGGAAGCGAAGAAGCTCCATGCAATTATAAATTTCCCCGTTGAAAGCGACGGTCAAGTTGCCGGTGTGGTCGCGCATGGGCTGATGGCCGCGAGGAGAAAGGTCGAGAATGGCCCGGCGACGGCTGCCGAGCATAACGCCGCGGGAGAACTCCAGAGGCCAGCGTCAGGACCACGATGGAGCAAACTATCGCGCATGCGCAACGCGGCCGCTTCGCCGAGTGGCCAATCTTTTCGGACGCAGCCGACAATTCCGGACATGTCTCAGGCTCCTCCGTCACATAGAAGCAGATAAACAGTCTAAAAAGAGAGCAAAGGCATTTACACGCCAAAACCCTTGTAGGAACGCACTGCTCCGGTGATGCCTGCCAATGCAGGGAGAGCCTCGAGCAAAGGCCAACTTGTGGCAAAATGAGGAATGGCGACTACCGAACAGCCGCTGACCGCAGGTGCCGCCGCCTTCCAGTTTTCAGGTTTTCGCCTCTATCAAATTGCTCGCTTCTGTATTGTGTTTTGCACCGAGATGCAGTCGGTGGCGGTGGGGTGGCAGGTGTATGAAATAACGCGTCGGCCGCTGGATCTGGGACTAACCGGGCTGGTGCAATTCCTGCCGGGGGTGTTGCTGTTTTTGGTGGCCGGGCACATTACCGACCGGTTCGATCGCCGTCGATTGCTAACCGTTTGTTACGTGGGATTTGCGTTTTCTTCGACGTTGTTGCTCGTATTGGCGTTGAACGCGGCAAAATTACATCGCTCCGGATCGGTAACGCCCATTTTCGCGGTGCTGTTTCTGGTTGGTGCGGTTCGCAGCTTCAGCATGCCAGCTAGCCGCGCGCTTCTGCCGCAACTCGTGCCCGAAGAGCAGTTTCAAAATGCGGTGGCATGGAACTCGAGCATTTTTCAGTTCGCCACTATTCTGGGTCCGGCGATGGGAGGCATCCTTTACGCGTTTTTCCGCGGGCCTGCGGCGGTTTATGCAACGGCGGCGTTTGCCGGGGCGGCAGCTGTCCTGGTGACGCTGCGCATCCACGCACAGCGCAAGCCGCGACCGAGAGAGCCATTCACGCTGAACACAGTTTTTGCGGGTTTTCATTATATCTGGCAGCATAGAATTGTCTTCGGCTCGATTTCGCTCGATCTGTTCGCGGTGCTGCTGGGCGGCGCAGTGGCGCTTTTGCCCGTGTATGCAAAAGAGATTTTAAACACTGGGCCCTGGGGCCTGGGTCTGCTGCGTAGCGCGCCGGGAATCGGTGCCGCGGTGATGGCGCTGTTGCTGGCCTACCAGCCGATCCGCAAGCGCGCCGGAGCCACAATGCTGTGGTGCGTGGCTGGCTTCGGCGTGTTCACAATGGTCTTCGGATTTTCGCGCAGCTTGCCGCTCTCGCTGATTTCCTTGTTTTTCGTGGGCGCCGCGGACATGGTGAGCGTGATCGTTCGCGGCGTACTCATCCAGATTGAAACGCCGGACGCGATGCGCGGGCGCGTGAATGCCGTGGACATGATCTTTATCGGCGCTTCCAACGAATTGGGCGAATTTGAATCGGGGCTAGCCGCGCAATGGCTGGGCGCGGTTCCCGCAGTCGTGCTGGGAGGTGCAGGGACAATTCTCGTGGTGGCTCTGTGGGTTTGGCTATTCCCAGAGCTTCGTCGCGCGGACTCCCTGACACGAGTGCGCACCCAGACGCGCGAGCCGAGCGCCTAGCTGGTTTCGATTTTGTTGTTGGCGATCAGTGATCGTGAACGTGCTCTGGTGTGGCAGGCGTGCCGCTGGGAACCAGGGGAACAGTGACCGCCCCAGGCGCAGCCGCCAATTCTGTTTTCACGGAGGCGGGAATCTTGTCGGCATTTTTCGCCAACACGCTTACCTGCCACATCTGCGTTTCGCTCAGGCGCTCCTTGAAGCCCGGCATGCCGGTCATACGAATACCGTTGGCCACTTTCCAGTAGGTCTCCCACGGTTCGTCGTCAGTGACTCCCATGCCGTGGAAGAGGAGCGGAGGGGAGGGGAACATACCCGCGGCGATCACCGACTTTGGTTCGCCGGGCAGCCCGTGGCAAACCGCGCAGTGTTCCTTATAGACCTTGGCGCCCGCCAGGAAATTGGCTTCGTCCTGGGGCACTGGCGGATTGGGGTGGGGCAGCTTGTCCAGATAGCGATGCAGGGCCATGCCGGCAAATTTGCGCTCCAGCGGCATTTCCGGCGCAGTGACGGCTACAGGCGCGCGGCCGGAGGAAAAATAGTAATAAACGCCGGCAACAGCTAGCAGAAGCCCGAGTAAAATCCCTACGATGATCCCCTTGACCATCTTGATTGTCCCTTCGAAGTGAAATGGTCTTGACGAATTCGGCGTGGTGCTCCGAAGCAGAGCTAGTGTACGACGCAGGAAGGGTTTATGCACCGGCTTTTGTGCTATGGTCAAATGAGGTTTTTAGCCAGGATCCCGGGAACAAGGGTAACCGTTTTCCTGTCCGGGCCGTCCAATTACTGGATATTCCTGCGTTCCGATAGGTCTTTTACGGAGTAATTTCCCGCCACCACGCTTATTGGCGAGCCCTGGTCCGATTCGCGGATAACTCGCCCGTGCGGCTTCAAACTAGAGGAGTTCCTGGGAATGGCCCCTTACGACACAGTGGATGCGCAGCAAACACGCGCAGCTTCGACTTCCGCGGTTTCCTTACCGTCACGTGCCCCATCGAAAAGCCGGTGGTGGGTTTGGTTGGTGGTCCTTGGTTTAGTCGGAGCCGGGCTATGGTATGTGCGCGCCCGGGCACTGCAAGCTGCCTCCTCGGCAACCGCAGGCGCAGTGCCGGGAGCTGGAGGACTTGGGACCGCACCCGGTAGTTTCGTTGTGCCGGTGGTAGTGGCCACCGCGACGAAGGGGGATCTGCCGGTTTTCTACAATGGGCTGGGGACGGTGACGGCGCTCAATACCGTCACGGTGCGCACGCGGATTGATGGAGAGTTGACAAACGTTGCGTTCAAAGAAGGCCAGTTTGTGAAGCAAGGAGACTTGCTGGCGGAAATCGATTCGCGTCCCTATAAGGTTCAGTTGGAACAAGCGCAAGGCCAGTTGGCCAAGGACGTGGCAGCGCGCAAAGATGCCGAGATCAATCTGGAGCGGTACAAGCTGCTGTTCAAAGAGGGAGTGATCCCGCAGCAACAATTGGATACACAAGGTTCGTCGGTCGGGCAATTTGATGGCGCCATCCAGACAGACCAGGCCAACATCGATAACGCGAAACTGAATATCGCGTATTGCCGGATCACTGCGCCTATCAGCGGGCGCGTGGGCCTGCGGCTGGTCGATTCCGGAAACATGGTGCATGCCTCCGATGCCAACGGTTTGTTGGTGATCACCCAGGTGCAGCCGATTGCGGTGATTTTCAGTTTGCCGCAAGACCAGCTTCCGGCGGTCTATTCGAGACTGCGGAATGGGCAGGAACTTTCCGTGGATGCGTTCGATCGCGACAATACGTCGAAGATCGCGGCTGGGAAACTTTTGACCATTGATAACCAGATCGATCCGACCACCGGCACGTACAAACTGAAATCGATCTTCAGCAATACGGACAATTCGCTATTTCCCAACCAATTCGTGAACGTCCACTTGCTGGTAGATACCAAGAAGAACGTGGTGATCGTTCCGACATCGGCGATCCTGCGCGGTTCGCAGGGAATTTATGTTTTTGCCGTTGGACCTGATAACACGGTGAAGGTGCGCAATCTTACGGTGGCGGAGACAAACGGCAATGTCACCGGTATCGCCAAGGGCCTGTCCGCGGGCGAAGTGGTGGTTACCGATGGCCAAGACAAGTTGCAGGACGGCAGCAAAGTAGAGCCGCGTACCGCGCCATCCGGGATGGCGTCCTCAGGTGCAGCGACGACGGCCGGCAATTCTTCCTTCGCCTCACCGCCCGGAGGACCTGCTCGATGAATCCGTCACGGCCGTTCATTTTGCGGCCGGTCGCCACCACATTGTTGATGGTTGGCGTCCTTCTGGTGGGCTATGTTGCCTACCGGCAATTGCCTGTTTCGGCGTTGCCGCAAGTCGATTATCCCACAATTCAAGTCCAGACCTTTTATCCTGGAGCCAGCCCGGAAGTGATGGCTTCTTCCGTGGCCGCTCCGTTGGAGCGCAACTTCGGCGAAATCCCAGGCCTGCTGCAGATGACGTCGACGAGCTCCTTCGGCAGCTCGCTGGTTACGCTGCAGTTCAATCTCGACCTGAATATCGACGTTGCCGAGCAGGAAGTTCAAGCCGAAATCAATTCCGCCTCCAACCTCTTGCCCAAGGATCTGCCCAACCCGCCGGTCTACAGCAAAATCAATCCGGCAGACGCGCCGATTCTGACGCTGGCGCTTACCTCGCAGACGCTGCCGTTGTCGAAAGTGGAAGATCTGGCGGACACCACGCTGGCGCAGAAAATTTCGCAACTTTCGGGAGTCGGCCTGGTCAGCATCAGCGGCGGCCAGCGGCCCGCGGTGCGAGTGCAGGCGAATCCCACAGCGCTGGCTTCGTATGGACTGAGTCTGGAAGATTTGCGGACGGCGCTGGGAAATGCGAACGTCGACCAGGCCAAGGGCACGTTTGACGGGCAACAGCAAGCCTATACGATTGGCGCGAATGACCAGCTTCTTTCCAGCGACGGCTATCGCAACATCGTGATCGCGTTTCGTAACGGGGCACCCGTCCGGCTGAGTGACGTGGCGACTGCCGTCGACGGCGCCGAAAATGTCTGGCAAGCGGCGTGGGCCAACAAGCAACCTGCCGTCATCCTGAACATTCAGCGGCAACCGGGCGCCAATATTATTGCGGTGGTCGACCGGGTGAAGCACATTCTGCCGCAGTTGCAGGCAGCGCTGCCTGCTTCGATTCAGGTGACGACGCTTACGGACCGCACCGCAACGATTCGCGCTTCGGTGGCTGATGTGCAATTCACGTTGCTGCTGACCATTGCGCTCGTCGTGATGGTCATATTTCTTTTCCTTCGCAGCACCCGCGCAACGGTCATTCCCAGCGTCGCGGTTCCGCTGTCCATCGTGGGCACTTTTGGCGTGATGTATCTGCTGGGCTACTCGCTGAACAATCTTTCGCTGATGGCGCTGACAATTTCCACGGGTTTCGTGGTCGATGACGCCATCGTGATGATTGAAAACATCAGCCGGTACATCGAAGACGGCGACTCGCCCTTGCAAGCGGCGTTGAAAGGTTCCGAGCAGATCGGTTTTACCATCGTTTCGCTGACCGTCTCGTTGATTGCCGTGCTGATCCCGTTGCTCTTTATGGGAGACATTGTCGGGCGGCTGTTCCGGGAATTTGCGGTGACCCTGGCTGTCACCATTCTTGTCTCTGCGATCGTTTCTTTGACGCTGACGCCGATGATGTGCGCGAAATTGCTGCGCCACCAGCCTGCGAGTCAACAGACGTGGTTCTATCGCAAATCCGAAAAAGTATTCGACGATGTGATCGCTTTCTATGGCCGCACGTTACAGGTGGTTCTGCGCTTCCGCACCGTCACCCTGCTTGTCACCGTGGCCACGCTGGCGGGAACCATTCTGCTCTACATCTATGTGCCCAAGGGATTTTTCCCGGTGCAGGACACCGGCGTAATTCTTGGGGTTTCGGAAGCGGCGCAGAACGTTTCTTTCACGGCGATGGCAAATCGTCAGCAAGCTCTGGCGGATGTCATCTTGAAGGACCCGGCGGTGGCCAGCTTGTCTTCGTTTATTGGAATTGACGGAACCAACACCACGCTCAACAGCGGCCGCGTGCAGATCAACCTGAAGCCCTTGGAGCAAAGAAAGATCAGTGCCTCGGACGTGATCCGGCGTTTGCAGCCGGAACTGGCCAAGGTCAACGGCATAACTCTGTTCATGCAGCCGGTACAGGATCTGACGGTGGAAGACCGCGTGTCGCGCACGCAATTTCAGTATTCACTGGAGGATGTCGACCCCAAAGAGCTTGCATATTGGACGCCGCGCTTCGTCGAGAAATTGAAAACCCTTCCCGAACTGCGCGACGTCGCCACTGATCAGCTCAACGACGGCCTTCTTGCCACGCTTACGATTGACCGCGATTCTGCTTCGCGCCTGGGCATCTTGCCCGCCGATATCGACAATACGCTTTACGATGCTTTCGGCCAGCGCCAGGTCTCCACCATCTACACGCAACTCAACCAATACCATGTTGTGATGGAAGTGAATCCAGACTTTCGCCAGAATCCCGACGCTTTGAAAAACATCTACGTGCATTCCTCCAATGGCCAGCAGGTTCCTCTGAGCGCTTTCACTCGAGTGGAGCCCGGCGGCGCCGCTCTCTCCATCAATCATCAGGGCCAGTTCCCGGCGGTTACCATTTCTTTCAACCTCGCGCCGGGTGCGTCGCTCGGCGACGCCACCAAGGTGATCGAACAGGCGCGCGCAGACATCCGCATGCCGCCCAGCATTCAGGCGACTTTCCAGGGCACAGCCGCGGCGTTCCTGCGTTCGCTGGCGAACGAGCCGCTGCTGATTCTTGCCGCTCTGATCACCGTTTACATCGTGCTCGGAATTCTGTACGAGAGCTACATCCATCCGATCACGATTCTCTCGACGCTGCCTTCCGCCGGAGTGGGCGCCATCCTTGCGCTGCTGCTGTGCCGCACGGAATTCAGCATCATTGCACTGATCGGCATCATTCTGTTGATCGGCATCGTAAAGAAAAACGCCATCATGATGATCGACTTTGCGCTGGAGGCTGAGCGCACTCAGGGAAAGAAACCGCTGGATGCGATTTATGAGGCCTGCCTGCTGCGTTTCCGGCCCATCATGATGACCACCATGGCGGCGCTGCTCGGCGGCTTGCCTCTGGCGCTAGGTTCTGGCGTGGGCTCGGAGCTTCGCCGGCCGTTGGGGATCACGATCGTGGGCGGACTGATCCTGAGCCAGATTCTGACGCTCTACACCACACCCGTTGTTTACCTGGCGTTTGACTGGCTGGCAAGCCGGCTGCATCTCGGGATTGCCAACGCTGCGGATGAACCGGCACTCGGAGACTAGCGGATGAATTTTCAATCCAACTTCTCCGCTCCCTTCATCCGGCGACCGGTTGCGACGTCGCTGGTGACGATTGCCATACTGCTTTCGGGCGTGATCGCGTTTCGCTTTCTTCCGGTTGCTCCGCTGCCGCAAGTCGATTTGCCGACGATTGGTGTGGGCGCGAGTTTGCCTGGGGCCAGTCCCGAAACCATGGCGTCCTCCGTGGCAACTCCTCTGGAGCGCCAATTCGGCCGCATCTCCGGCGTCACGCAGATGACTTCGTCATCGACGCTCGGCAACACCGGCATCACGCTGCAGTTTGACTTGAATCGCGACATCAACGCGGCTGCTCGCGACGTGGAAGCCGCGATTAATGCCGCGCGCAGCCAGTTGCCCGCCGATTTGCCCAGCCAGCCCGAGTACCGCAAGGTGAATTCCGCGGATGCTCCCGTTCTGATCCTGTCGTTGACCTCGGAGACGATTCCGCTTCCCGAGATTTACGACGCAGCCAACTCCATCCTTGCTCAGAAGATTGCGCAAGTTGACGGCGTCGGCCAGGTGTTTGTGTGGGGCGCCGCGAGCCCTGCTGTGCGGGTGCAGGTGAATCCGCAGCTGCTCAACAGTTACGGCATCAGCCTGGAAACCGTGCGCAAGTCGCTGCAATCGGCGAATTCCAATCAGGCCAAGGGTTCCTTGTCGAACGGCAGCCGCACGTGGGAAGTCACGGACACCGATCAACTGTTTAAGGCCTACGAATATGAGCCGCTGATCGTTGCGGGACACGTGGGGGCACCGGTGCGCCTGCGAGACATCGCCACGGTGACGGATTCGGTGGAGGATATCCGCAACCTGGGACTCTCGAACGCCAAGCCCGGTGTGATTCTGGCGGTGTTCCGGCAACCCGGCGCAAACATGATCGAAACCGCTGACCGCGTAAAAGGTACGCTGCCGTGGCTGCGCTCTTCCATTTCGCCGGCCATGGATTTGAGCATCTTGATCGACCGCACCGTGGTGATTCGCGCTTCGGTTCACGATGTCGAGCGCACCATGATCATCTCCATCTGCCTGGTGATTCTGGTGGTCTTTGCCTTTCTGCGAAATTACCGCGCCACGATTATTCCTAGCGTCGCCGTTCCTCTCTCGCTGGTGGGAACGTTCGGGTTGATGTACTTGTTCGGCTACTCCATCGACAATCTTTCTCTGATGGCACTGACCATCTGCACCGGCTTCGTTGTGGATGACGCCATTGTCGTGATCGAAAATATCAGCCGGCACATGGAGAACGGCCTCGGCCCGTACCAGGCCACCATGAAGGGCTGCGGCGAGATCGGGTTCACCGTGCTATCCATGAGCGCGTCGCTGGTGGCCGTGTTCATCCCCATTCTGATGATGAGCGGACTTGTAGGGCGGCTGTTCCGTGAGTTCGCGGTGGTGCTTAGCGTGGCGATCGGCGTTTCTCTTTTCGTGTCGCTCACCACTACGCCGATGATGTGCGCGCGATTCCTGAAGCACGAAGAGAAAAAGAAGCACGGATTTTTCTACCGGATTTCGGAGCGCTCGTTCAACGGCATGCTCCATGGCTACGATCTTTCGCTGCGCTGGGTGTTGCGCCATCAATTCCTGATCCTTTGCGTCACGATTTTTACCGCCGGCCTGAGCGTTTACATGTTCAAACACGTCAACAAGGGCTTCTTTCCGCAGCAGGACACCGGGCGCATCAATGGATTCATTCAGGCGGATCAGGACACCTCGTTCGTGGAAATGTCCAAGAAAATGCGTGCGTTCGTGGACATCGTGCGCGCGGATCCCGCGGTTGACACCGTCACCGCGTTCACCGGCGGAGGGAACGGCACTAGCACCGCGCGCATGTTCGCGCAATTGAAGCCTTTGGCCGATCGCAAGATTAATGCCGATCTTGTGATCGCGCGGCTTCGCGACAAGACCTCTGGCATCCCTGGAGCTTCACTCTTCCTGCAATCCGTTCAGGACGTAACCGTAGGCGGGCGCTTCGGTGGAGCGCAGTTTCAGTACACGTTGCAGGCCGACAACCTCGACGACCTGTATCACTGGGCCCCCATCATCATGGATCGCATGCGACAGATTCCGGAACTGCGCGACATCAATTCGGATCAGCAGGATAAGGGGCTGCAATCTTATCTTGCAATCGATCGCGACACCGCCGGGCGCCTGGGAGTTTCCATTCAGGATATCGACAACGTGCTGGGGGATTCCTTCGGCCAGCGCCAGGTCTCGAATATTTACAGGGGACTGAATCAATACCACGTTGTTCTGGAAGTTGCGCCGGAATTCCAGCAGAATCCGGACGCCCTGAAGCTCATCTACGTGCCGTCGAGTTCCGGGAAGCTGGTTCCGCTAAGCAGCTTCGCGCATTACGAGCACTCCAACACGTCGCTGTCGATCAATCACCAGGGGATTTTCCCGTCCATCACGCTGTCGTTCAATCTGGCGCCTGGCGCGTCTTTGGGGCCGGCCGTGGAGCATGTGGAAGAAGCGCGGCGGCAATTGGGCGTCCCAAGCACGGTCCACGCGACGTTCCAGGGAACCGCGCAGGCGTTTCAGGATTCGCTCTCGAATCAACTGATTCTGATCCTTGCGGCGCTCGGCGCGGTGTACATCGTTCTGGGCATTCTCTACGAGAGCTTCATTCACCCCATCACCATTCTCTCGACGATTCCATCCGCCGGCATTGGCGCGCTGCTCGCTCTTCAGCTGATGAACATGGATCTGAGCATTATCGCGTTGATTGGAATTATTCTGCTGATCGGAATCGTGAAGAAGAACGCCATCTTAATGATCGATTTCGCGGTGCAAACTGAACGCGAAGAGCAGAAGCCGCCCGACCAGGCGATCTACAAGGCTTGTCTGCTTCGCTTCCGCCCCATCATGATGACCACCATGGCCGCGATGTTTGGCGCGCTGCCGCTGGCGCTTGGCACCGGCGTCGGCGCGGAACTGCGGCGACCTTTGGGCATTGCCATCGTTGGTGGGCTGATTCTCAGCCAGATGCTGACGCTGTTCACTACACCGGTCGTTTATATCTACATGGACCGGCTGCAGTCCGCGCTTCGGCGCACCTTCCGCAAGCAGGCTGTTCCGTTTCACGCCCCGGTTCACTCCGACTGACAATCTTCGGCAGCTCACGTCGCGAGCCCGGGCGCGCATAAAAGCTAGCGCTACATGAAAGCGGGAAGAAACGTCTATGAACTACCGATCAACCAGCCGGTCAGGAACACGAGCACGCCGCCAAGAATCACCTGGAACGCGGCCTGCAAAAACGGCGTGTCCATGTAGCGATGGCGAATATAACTGATGGCGCCGAGCTCCACGGCAACCACCATGATGGCTACGCCGGTAGCCACACGAAATTGCGGAATCAAGTAGGGAAGCGTGTGCCCCAAACCGCCGGCGGTGGTCATCAAGCCGGTTACCATGCCACGAATCCAGGGTGAGCCGCGCCCGGTCAAAGAGCCGTCGTCAGACAACGATTCCGCAAAGCCCATGGAGATACCCGCGCCGACACTGGCGGCCATGCCGACCAGGAACGCGTCCCAACTTTTTTGCGTGGCAAATGCGGCGGCAAATAATGGCGCGAGCGTGGAGACGGACCCGTCCATTAATCCTGCCAAGCCTGGCTGCACGTACTGAAGCATGAACAGCCGCCGATGCGACTGCTCTTCCATGTCTTTGGCCTGCTCGGTCAGGTGTTTTTCTTCATACTCACCGGCGGCTTTGGTGTGTTTTCGCTCTTCGTCGGCCAGCATATTCAGCAGCTCTCGCACTTTCAAATCGGTGGTCATGCTGGCCGCGCGCGAATAAAATCGGCTCGCTTCCATTTCCATGATTTCCGCTTGACGCCGCGCCTGCTTCACGCCCAACGGACGCATCATCCATACCGGGCGGCGTTGCAGAAATCCGCGAACGTCTTCGCGACGGATGGGAGGAATCCGATCGCCGAACCGTTCACCGAACATGGCAAGCAAGCGGTCGCGATGGCCCCCTTCTTCCGTGCGCATCTCTTCGAACATTTCCGCGGTAGCTGGGTACGATTCCCGAAGGGCGTCCGCGAATTCGCCGTAAATGCGGCCGTCCTCTTCCTCATTGGCAATCGCAATCGCTAAGATCTCTTTCTCCGTCAAATCCTTGAATCGTTTGAGCATGGGTTCCTTCGCCGGAGCGAACTTCCGGTAGAGAATGGCACAGATGGGGAGGGGAAGTCATCTCTTGGCTGAAAGTGTCGCTGGCTCAGCTTCTGAGCTATCGACCATACGCCCAGAGTTTCGTATTTCGTTTCTCGCGACCACGTTCCCGGACAAGTGGCTCATAATACCCACATGAATGGTTAGCTGAACAGCGTTAGCGGAGGGTCACTCAACAGCGTGACCGTTGCCCTTGCGCTCGCTTGGCCGTGAGGCTAGCAATTTAGCGTAGGGTGGTTTGGGCCAAACGCAACCTGCCCAGTGTGGAAGAAACACCATTTTTGTACGTCAGAAGATGACTTTGGGTTTGTCACGCCGAAAGGCCGGAGGATTATATGACCGCATTTGACCAGCAGGTGGCGACCGCCAAGCAATCGTTCGCGTGCCGCCGGCACGCGGGCATGGTGCGCCGCTAGAGGTCCAAGGGAGATGCCCGATGGAAAACGCGGTCGGTTTGGTCATGACGGGTGGCGGTGCTCGCGGCGCTTATCAAGCTGGCGTTCTCAAGCGGATTGGCGAGTTGAAGCGCGTCCGGACACAAGGTAATCCTTTTCCCATCATAGGAGGCGCTTCAGCGGGAGCAATTAATGGCGCTGCTCAAGCCTTCCGACGTCTTTCGCTGTGACGTTTTGTCCCAGGCACATAATTCCATCACTTGGATGGTCGATCTCTCCCTCGGTGCAATTCTGGGGGGAGGTCATGCCCGATCGTTGTTGGATGCCACGCCCCTTCGACATTTTCTGAATAGGCACCTTGAGTGCGACCGGATACAGGAAAACATCAAGCGTGGGCACCTCTACGCTCCCGCTATTTCCGCGACCAACTTCAACTCAGGAAAAAGCTATCTCTTCATTCAGGGGATGAAGGGACATGCGATTTGGAAACGGGTCCGACTGGTGACGGTTGCGACGAAGATTACTGTCGATCACGTTTGCGCCTCCTGTGCTATTCCTTTTGTTTTCCAGCCGGTAAGACTAACAATCCCGCCTCGCGCATCCGCGTTCTTCGGCGATGGTTGTGTGCGCCTGCAACAGCCTCTCAGTCCGGTAATCCGCCTGGAGGCCGAGAAGGTTTTTGCTATCGGCGTCCGCTGTGGGAACAAAGAACGTCCAGAGGAGGCCACCGATGAGAGAAACCCCTCGCTAGCACAAGTGCTGGGAGTCGTTTTTGACGTTATTTTTCTGGATCATCTCGACACTGACATCGAGCACCTTGAGCGGTTGAATCAGTTGCTCAAACAGGACCAGATCACTCAGCCCGGCATTGCAGGCAATCGGATGCGGCCATTGAGAACCTTTATCATCGCGCCTTCGGTCCATTTATCAGATGTGGCAAAGCAGCACCAGAAAGACATGCCCGCCCTGATCCATTACTTTCTATCCAGTTTGGGCCGAGACGCAGCTTCCTGTTCGGATCTGATGAGTTACCTGCTATTCACGCCACAGTACACCCGAGAGCTCATTGAGATTGGTTACCGGGACGCCAGCAAACGAATCGATGAAATCGAGGACTTTCTCTATTCGTCCCAGGAGGGAGACGCTGAAGGCCCACGGGCCAGTGAAACGGGAGGCAACCTCCCTAACGCAGGCTCGGCAGCGAAACGGGCTGGAAATTCGGTCCGATCTCGAAGGTGAAATCGCACCACGTTTAAAGCTACCGGGAGGAAAGACGAGTTTCTGGGGTGGCGTATTGAGCGTTTCTTGGCCTAGCGCGACAACAAGTCAGGACAGCGGTCGGAAGTGGGCACTTGATGCCTGAGGGCGCGGTTGTATTGCCGGGAATTGCTTCTGATACGCTGCGATCCGTGGTTCCGGATGCTTGGATTTCCACGCGCTCCACGACCGGCGCTCTTGACGCAGTTGGGTTTCTTGTCAAGGATTACGCCGTTCTTCAGTTCGCCAAAGTAGTGACCAGCCATGCAGTAAACTTGTGAGCCGCGCAATTGGCCGACTGGCTGACCTTGCAAGTCGTAGATGATCTTGCCGTCGTGAAATCCGACCGACGCGCCCGATTTTGCGTAGATAGCGTCTTGCATATCGACTCCCGGATTACCCGATGTCGGGCATTGTCCGCGGCGCCACGCCGTATTGGCGAGGATCCTCGCCCGCGGGCTCGCTCGTCAAACTTTTTGTTTGCATGCATGACTTCTGAATATTTTATCCTACTTGTACGTTCTCGATTTAAACGCGGAGCAGACCGAGGGAAACGTCTGACTTCGAGTCGCGTTGGCTAAAGCTTCCTGGACAACAAGCTCTTCGGAATGGGGCTTGATGCCACTGAAAAGCCTCAGTTGCTAGTTCGATATGCGAGCGAGTGTTTCAGCCGTTAAAGCCGCAAGCTTTCTGAAGAGCGGTTCGGCGAGCTCTTCCTTTTCTCTTGGTGGAAGTCTCAAGTGTTGCTCGACTTCCGATTCCATGTCCTGAAGTTCCTTCGACGGTGCGACTTCTGCCAACCGCTGGAAGAGCATCTTGTGTGCTTGTTTCCGTTCCATCACTTCCAGTCCATCCAGGATTTGGCGATGCGACGTTCCTTCCCAAATCGCGAGAATCATTGCTTCCCGATACCACCGTTCCGCACCATACTCGGCAAGCACACCTAGGCCGCCGTGCACTTCCATGGCCCACTTTGCCGTATCAACCGCAAACTCGGCCGTCCAGTATTTCGCAAGATGTGCCACCAGACGAAATAGGTGATAGCGATCGGAGTAAGGGGGCCGCTCCATCCAAGCGTCATTCAGAAGCTGGACAGAATCCCACGCGAGCGCAAACGCTGATCGAAGCGCATTCAAGCGATTCTCAAATTGATGGCGAAGCAGCGGATGATCTAGTATTGGCTTGCCGAATGCAGTGCGCTGCTCGGCATAGGAAAGCGCATTGGCCATCGCACGCTGTGCCAACGCCACACTCACGACGCTGTTCGCTACGCGAGAGAGGTTCAACACTTCGAGGATCAGATAAATTCCCGAGTTGGCCGAGCCGAGCAGGTAGCCTTCGCTGTCTTTTAGTTCAATTTCCCCAGTGGGAACAGAGCGAGTTGCGATCTTGTCCTTCAGCCGCCGGATAAAGTAGTTGAGCTCACCATCCCTGCGGTATCGCGGTACCAGGAATAATGCCAGGCCGCGCACACCTGCCGCAGCTCCGTGCGGGCGCGCAGCTACAACGGCTAACTCTGCGTTGGCATTGCTCGCAAAGTATTTGTCGCCGGTCAGCCGCCAGCAATCGCCCGAAGCCCGGGCAATCGTCTCGACAGCGGCTCCCAAATCCGAGCCGCCTTTGATCTCCGTCATCCACGTCGCACCCTGCCACACGGAATCGTCCTTGCGCGAGAGATGAGGCAAAAAGCGAAGCTGCAGTTCGGAACTTCCATATTTTGCAAGAGCTACCGCCGTGCCCAGGGACACAGTGTAAGGGCAGCAAATTCCGGGATCGTAGAACGAAATGTTGTACATCAGCAGATAAGTAGGGAGCAGCGATTTTTCTTCCACAGCGCGCCAAACTACGCCGGATCGGTAACCCCTCTTCAAAATCGCCTGATATTCGTGAGGATAGAGAATTTCATCGACGCGTCTCCCGGGACGATCGAACATCCGCAACCACGGTGTCCCAGCACGGTCGATGGCGTCCGAAATGGCGACGCCTTCGTTTTTCCACCAAGCCTCCTCAGCGTCCAGCACATCGCAATGCGGAATATTTCGGAGCCTGCTCTGCAGCAAGCTGAGAGGTGAACGGAGTGCGACAATGCCTGTCATTTCAGCGCATGTTAGGCCGGCAGCATGGGCGCGTCAAGCTACCCGATTGGCCCGTGATTGGCCCGGCGAACTGGATCCCGCGCTAATCCTGGCGCAACGCGCTTATTGGATCTACCTGGCTTGCGCGACGGGCCGGAATGAAACTGGCGAACAACGCCGCAGTCAGAAGGATCGGAATCACGATCGCAAAAGTGGACAGATCGATAGACCGCGTTCCGTCAACCAGATGTTGCAAAAGACGGCCCGCAGCTAAAGCTCCGAAAATTCCTACAGCAATGCCGACAACAATCATGCCAAAGCTCTGGCCGAGTACAAGGCGCATGACATCTCGGGTGCTGGCTCCCAGCGCCATACGCAATCCGATTTCCGGTACCCGTTGGTTCGTCAAATAGGTCAGCACACCGTATATGCCGATGCACGCCAGCAGCAAAGCTAAGCCGGCGAATATGCCAAACAGCCACAAAAGAAAGCGTTGCCGGTCGAGTGAGGCTCTCGCAAGGTCGTCCATCGTATGAATATCGTAGAGCGTCTGGTCACCACCAGGGCCGCGCAATTCCCGCCGCAGCGGTTCGGCTACATTTAAGGGCATGATGCTGGTCCGGACGGTAATTGACATTACCGCAGAAAGGAAATGCACCAGGGGTTCTGGTAACTGATAAAAAGAACAATAGATTTGATCGCGCACTCGCGATTGATCATCGTCGGCGAGCCCCCAATGCCGGACATGCCCCACCACACCTACGATTTTGGCAGGGTTGGAGTCCATTCCTTGAATCCAGAGGGGCTTGCCCACAGGGTCGATTCCCGCGAAAGCACGTTGCGCCAAATTGTCATCAATCACGACGACAAGTTCATGGCCAATGCGATCTTGTTCATTAAGGAAACGGCCTCGGCGCAGCCGGATGCCCATCACGTTCAGATAATCGGGCGTCACAATGGATGTGAGCGCGAGAGGAATTTGGTCCGGCGGGGGCGGGACCGGCGCGGACCAATACCCCACGGAGTCTTCTCCTACTCGCATAGGGACGACGTCTGCCAGCGCGACGGACTGCACTCCCGGTAAGCGGCGGGCGCGGTCCAGCACGTCCTCCCAGGCTGCGCGCAATTTCGTCGGGTTCTCAAGCACCGCGGGAGAAAGCGCCAGGTGTGCGGCCAACACATTTCGGGTATTAAATCCGGGGTCGAGAGATGACAACCGCAGCAACGTGCGCCCCAGTATTCCCGCCGAGACCAACAGCACCACCGCAAGCGCCACCTCAGCTACCACGAAACCGCTATGCAAGCGACGCGTGCTTCCACCCAGGTTCCGGCCCGCACCGCGGAGCGCGCGTTCCAGTTGGCGCGCCGGAACACGCAAAGCCGGTGCGAGTCCGAAAAGAAGACTGCTGAGCAGCGACACGCCGATGGCAAAAAGCAGGACGCGCCAATCGAGCTGGACGGCCTCGGCGCGCGGTAAGCTTCCCGGCCAATGGGATACGAACGGATGAATACCGACGAACGCGAGCACTATGCCCAGTGCGCCTCCCGAAATCCCAAGCACGCTGCTTTCCGTCAGACATTGGCGCACCAACCGGCCGCGGCTCGCCCCGAGCGCCGCACGCATGGCCAGTTCTCGCTCGCGCGAAACGGCGTGTGCCAGCAGCAAGCTGGCGACATTGACGCACGCAATCAGTAGTACCAGGCTGACCGCCCCGAGCAGCAGCCATAGCGTGGGCCGGACATCGCCGACCACCTCTTGGCTGAGCGGATGCGCCACCATATCGCGTCCTTGATTTTCTTGTGGGTATTGCACCGCGAGTTCGCGGGCAATCACCGATAGCTCGGTCTGTGCTTGTGCGAGCGTCACGTTCGGCTGAAGACGCCCCAGAACATGAATGAAAAACGCGCCGCGATCCCGCATTCTCGGCTCCGTGCTTTGGCCGAGCGGAGTGTATATTTCGGATTCGCCATCCATGCGAAATCCTGCGGGCGCGATTCCGACGATGGTGTGCGATTTCCCCTCCAAAATAAGGCGCTGCCCGATCGTTTCTTTGCTTCCGGCGAAGCGGCGCTGCCACAGGCTGTAGCTGATGATCGCGACTGGTGCTGCGCCCGGTTGGTCTTCTTGCGGCAGAAACGCGCGACCTTCGACCAGTGGAACGCCGAGAACAGAAAACAACCCGGACGAGATTTGGCGGCCAAAAACATACTCCGCTTCTCCGGGCATAGTTACCGTGCCTCCACCATATGTCCACGCAGCTACAGAGCCCAGAGTGCGACTGGCATTTTGATAGTCGTGAAACTCGGGATAGGAAAAGCCCCACTGCTCACCATATTTTTCCGTCTTTCCGTGCAGAGTGACTAATCGGTCGGCTTGCGGGTAAGCCAGCGGCTTCAATAGAACGCCATTGATGATTGTGAACATGACGGTCGTCGCTCCGCTGCCCAGCGCAAGCGTCAAAATCGCAACGGCCGCAAAGCCAGGTCGCTGGCGCAGGGTGCGAAGCGCATACCGAAAGTCCTGAAACAAGTCCTCCAGCCAGCGTGTGCCACGGGCATCGCGGCACTTCTCTTTGACTTGCTCTGGTCCGCCAAGAGCGAGACGGGCATTTCGCTGCGCCAGGTCGGGAGCGTTGCCCCGCGCGATCAATTCGTTCACATGTTCGTCGAGGTGGAAGCGCAGTTCCTTCTCGAGCTGTTCCTCCATTTTCTTTCTTCGCCAGAGACGTTGCCACCAGTTCACCGCGCACCCCCATTGGCCATTCCGAGGATGAGCGCGATCGCATCGATCAATCGCTGCCAACTGGCAGCTTCCGTTTCGAGCTGCTTCCGGCCTTTCCCTGTCAGGCGATAGAACTTGGCCTCGCGTCCCGTCTCGGTCTCCTTCCAATCCGCCGCCAAGAGGCTGCGATTTTCAAGCCGGTGCAGAGCCGGGTAAAGCGACCCCTCCGGAACCTGGACAACGCCGCACGATACCTGCTCCAATCGCTGGGCAATTGCGTATCCGTGGACAGGACCAAGCGCGACAACTTTCAAGATCAAGAGATCCAACGTTCCTTGGGGAAGATCCGTTTTTGTCGCCATCACCGCTTATACCTCGACCTTCTATATGTATGTTAAATCAGGACCCATAGAAGTGCAAGGTATGTAATCGTGCGTGGCTCACCGATCAACGGAATTTCGAGGCACGATTCGTCCGGGTCTGGCGACCCGTGGTCGGGAATTGTCGCCTTTCGTCGTCAAGAAGATGCCCTTCAGCCCACGCCGCTGGCAGACTTTGCCAGGAGGCACCAGCAATGCTAGAAACAGTCACCCTAGTTTTCATTATCAGCGGACTGGTCATATCGGCAGCGTCCGGTCTGCTTGGTCAATCCCTGCCCACGCAATCTGTACCTGCGCAGACATGGAACCTGCCTCAGGGAAGGGAGGTGAAGGACAGCGGTCCCCGCACGTATCGCTTTGACGTGGACTACAACATGGCCAACACCAAGGGCGAGGTGCAGTTCCGCCAGCACCTGACGGGTGAATATACGCGCGGATTGCCAGCCGTTCGCCACACGGGGCCGGGATTCGACCTGGCGGCAATTTGCGCCGGCCACGGGCTGGATAACCTGATGGAACGCCTGAATGCGTTGTACGGCGCCAGGGCGCGGCTTAACGTTCTTCGGCGAGACGGGTGTTCTGTGGTGGAGATGGTCTTGCCTCGCACATGAAACTGCGCGCCTGCCTGGTAGATCATGAACCGCTGGCCGTGGAGCGCTTGCGCCGATTGCTGGAACACGCCGGACTAGTTGATGTAATCGGGAGCACCAGCGAACCGGAGGAAGCGGTGGCGGCGTTGACGGCGGATCCACCCGACGTGTGTTTTTTGGATATTCAAATGCCGCGCCTGGACGGCTTTGAAGTTTTGGCGCGGCTCCCAGCCCAACCCATCGTGATTTTCACCACCGCCAACGATCGCTATGCGCTGAAGGCATTCGACGTGAATTCCGTGGACTACTTACTGAAGCCGGTAGAGCCGGAGTCCCTGGAACGTGCTCTTAGGAAGGTTAAAGGGCTGAGCAGTTCGGGCCAAGTCGCGCAGTCAGATTTACAGCTTCTGCTTAAGAAGCTCACGGACTCGCTGCGCGAGAGCAAGCCGGAGTATCTCGAGCGGATTGCGTCACGATTGGGAGACCGCCTTTGTTTCCTCAACTTGCCGCGAGTGACGCATTTCTACGCCGAGGACAAGTTGACCTATGCGGTGTCGGAGGGCAAGGCTTATTGCGTGGATTACGCGATTGCTGAGTTGGAAAGGAAACTGGAGCCGAAGAAGTTCGTGCGTATCCACCGCAGTACAGTAGTCAACTTGTACCGGATCAAGGAAGTCGCGTCGCTTCCCGGCGGAGCTTTGAATGTTCGGCTGAAGGATGGCAAAGACACGGACTTAACGGTCGCGCGTGACGGTGCACGCGAGTTCAAAGCGCGTGTTGGGTGCTAGCTCGACATTTCGACGTACTTTCAGTTCGGCATCGTTTATCGAGTAGCTGCTTCACTCTCAAGCTTGGGCAGAATTGTGGAACAGGCGAGATTCATGCGGTTCAATAGGTCACGATAACGCGGGTCGGGGCGGAACGGGTCAGAAAAGGGCTCTGCGTCCACGGCGGCTGAGGTAAGGATCACGTTCGCTCAAGGCAGCTTGCAGAAACTCGCACATGCTGTGGGCGTGGCCGGGGGCAGCATGGCAGATGCCAAAGCATGACGGTGAGACATACTGTTTCGAGCGTCTCCGTCTTAGACTCGTCTCCGTCTTAGCACTTGCCCTTGCTCTCTTTCTGAAGGAGAATCTCGGCCATTGCCGTCCCCCTCTTCGGGTCATTCATAAGTTGAATCTGGTTCCAAGGAGCGTCATTGCGCAAGCCATCCGTTGGCGCGATTCTGTTGGCTCTGATTCCATTTGTTGCAATCTGCTTTACCGTGTCTTTGTGGGACCGCATTGATCCCAGGGTTCTGGGTTGCCGTTCAACTTTTTCTGGCTGATCACGTGGCTGCTCCTGACGCCACTCTGCATGTGGGGTGTATATCGATTGGAGGCGCCCCGCGCTTCTGACCCGCATCGTGAAGACGGCGGCAGGCCGTGAACGCAAGTTTCGTCGCCCTGGCGTTCATCTCGGTCATCGTCTCCGCAGGGGCGTTCATCGGCTTTTATGCCGGAACTCGCCACAAAATGGATCTGGAACAATGGACCGTAGGCGACCGGGGCTTCGGAATGCTGCTGGTGTGGCTGCTGATGGCCGGAGAGGTCTACACCACGTTCACCTTCCTGGGCGCCAGCGGCTGGGCGTACTCCAAAGGCGCACCCGTTCTGTACGTTCTCGGATACCAGGCCCTGATGTATGTGATTTCTTTTTTCATTCTGCCGCAAGTTTGGGAAGTTGGCAGGAAATATCGTCTGCAAACGCAAGCCGATTTCTTTCAGGTCCGCTACAACAGCAAATATCTTACGGCGTTTGTCGCCCTGGTGGGGATCATCTTCATCGTCCCCTATTTGCAGCTTCAACTCATGGGACTTGGGATGATCGTGGAAGTAGCAAGTTATGGCGCGATCCACCGCACTCCCGCGATGATCATCTCCTTTGTAATTGTCGCCGCGTTTGTGCTGACTAGCGGAATCCGTGGTGTGGCGTGGGTCAGCGTCTTGAAGGATCTGCTGCTCTTGTTTTCGGCTGCGTTCGTCGGTCTGGCGATTCCTTATATCTATTTTGGTGGCATCGGCCGGATGTTCACTGAACTCGCGCGCGCCAAGCCTGCTCATCTGGTTATGCCGGGAGCTACCACGAATCTCGGGCACTCCTGGTACATCTCCACGGTTGTGCTGGTCGCGGTCGGGTTTTACATGTGGCCGCAGTTCTTTGGCGCCAGTTTTTCCGCGAAGAGCAGTGACACACTGCGCCGCAACGCCGTCGTGATGCCTTTCTACAGCATCACCATGCCGCTGATGTTCTTCATCGGCCTTGCCGCAACCCTAGTTGTGCCTGGCCTCGCCAATGGCGACCTTTCGATGTTAACCATGGTGCGCAAGACTTTCCCGGCTTGGTTCCTCGGCCTGATTGGCGGGGCAGGCGCTCTCACGGCAATGGTTCCCGCAGGGGTCATGCTTCTTACCGCGGCGACCCTGTTCGCGAAGAACATGTGCCGTCCGATTCTCTGGCCTGGCATGACCGACCAACAGGTCGCGAAATTGGCCAAAACTACCGTGTTGGTGATTACCGCCGCTGCCTTGTGTTCCGCGATCTACAGTTCGCCGACGCTCGTTTCGCTTCTCCTAGTGGGATACGGAGGCGTGGGTCAGTTCTTTCCCGGCGTGGTGTTGGGGTTGTACTCGAAGCGCGTGACGATGCCCGGGGTCTTCGTGGGAGTTGTGACTGGCGTCGTCGTCTTTGTTGCGCTTGTGCTTAGCAAGCACGATCCCGCCATGGGGCTGAATGCCGGTTTCATTGCCTTGAGTTGTAACGTGGCCGTTGTCACAACCGTGAGCCTGCTTACGCCAGCCGAACGCGGCGGATTTGACGAGCATTCTTCCGCAAGCATCGGTGCCTAGATATCGCAACTTCCCAACGGTCCGCGCGAGTTGGATCGCGGTAGCAAAAGGAACAGGCGAGATTGTACTTGTTGGTGAGCCCGAGCCCAAGCGCAATGGAGGCGTCGGCCTTGGTGGTCATCTGCATGCGAACCTCAAGCGCGGTCGTTCCCCAATCCAATCGCTCGTAAGAACCAGTGCCTGAATGAAAATAAGGGTACTCAAGGCGAGAGTAGAAACCAAGCTGCACGTTGCCCCGTGCGACAAAATAGGGTCGAAACTCATCTTAGGGGTGGGTTTGTTCCGGCTTGCCCGTTAGCGCCAAGCCGTCCTCCACATTCGGACAGCGCCGGGTGTACATTATTCGTCGGCAGAGAAGTCACAAAACTCTGGTGCATAGGTGGGAATCATGAACCGTCGCCATTTTCTGCAATCAGGCGGCTTTGTGTCAGTAAGCCTCGCGTTTGCGAACGCTGGGCGTTTGTTTTCTCAGGTCACGGCGGTCGACCGTTGGCGCACATTTCAGGTGACGACCCGCGTCGAAGTTCTGAAACCTTCGGGGACGACGCGCATATGGGTGCCGGCGGCACTCATTAGTCAAACGCCTTTCCAGAATACGCTCGCGAATGCCTTCAACTGCGAGGGCGGCACCGCAAAGATGATCGAGAGCAAGAGCGATGCGCTCGGAATCATCGCCGCGGAATTTCCGGCCGAGGTAAGGCCGAACCTCACCGTGACGAACCAGATCGCTACGAGGGATTGTGCGGTCGACCTCGCCGCAAGGGGCACCGCGCCGAAGGAGAGCCGCGAGGAATTGCAGCATTTCCTGCGGCCCACCAAGCTCCTGCCGACCGACGGTATCGTCAAAGCGACAGCTACCGAAATCACGAAGGGCGCGAATACGGATGTCGAGAAGGCCCGGGCGATCTATGAGTGGATCGTTGACAACACCTTTCGAAATCCCAAAACGCGCGGCTGCGGCGTTGGCGACATTCGCTTCATGCTGGAGTCGAAAGATCTGGGCGGCAAATGCGCAGATCTTAACGCGCTCTACGTTGGACTCGCCCGTGCCGCCGGACTTCCAGCGCGCGACGTTTATGGCATCCGCGTTGCTAAGTCCGAACTGGGTTATAAGAGCCTCGGCCCTTCGTCAGAGAACGTGACGAAGGCGCAACACTGCCGCGCTGAGGTTTATCTGGATGACTACGGCTGGGTACCCGTTGATCCCGCGGACGTGCGCAAGGTCGTGCTCGAGGAGCCTCCTGGGAATCGCTCTCTGGACGACAACACGGTGAAGAGTGCCCGCGCGCGTTTATTCGGGTCCTGGGAGATGAACTGGATGGCGTACAACTTCGCGCACGATGTCGCTTTACCCGGGTCCAAGGGTGCGCCCGTCGGCTTCCTCATGTACCCGCAGGCGGAAACCGCCGAAGGCCGACTCGACAGCCTCGATGCCGATAACTTCAAATACGAGATCACGTCGAGGGAAACCACGTCTACGAACGGCTAACGGAAACGGACCTATCGTGGAAGTCCCGTCGACTACCCGGTGAGGCCGGAATTCAGCTAAAGGCGATCTGGGCGGCACATCGGTTTTCCTTAGGTCGCAACTTGGCGTACCTGGTACTTCCGTACTACCATGCAGGGGAGAGGTCCTACTTTTTTCCGGGTACCGTCACGCTATAGGTTTAACCTCCCAGACCCCATACTCTGTTCGCGAACAAGCAAAGGGCTTTGGAAAAGGGTGACACGCCAATGGCGTCCGCGATCGATCTTATGGTGAAAGCAAATAATCCTGGCGGAGCACCGACCCGCCCCAAACAAAATGAACGCCGCTCCAGCCGCCGCTGCAAAATCACGCAACTGATGCGCATCCGCCCGTCGGATCCCGAGCGCGATCATTTCGACGACATTCGCGGCACGGTCAGCATGTCGCGCACCGGCGTCTATTTCCACTCCAGCGAAACAGGCTACCAGGTGGGAATGCGTTTGTTTGTCACCATGCCCTACACCAAGGAACCCACTTCCATGCAGCGCGAGTATCTCGCCGAGGTGGTTCGGCGGGATCATTTGCCCAACGGCTTGTTCGGCATCGGTTTCAAAATCCTGATGGAAATGGGCTTTCAGGGCGGCTATTCCATCGGTGGCTACCACCAGCGCAAGTAACTGTCGCCAGCGAACAAATCCTCAGAAAACAGAACGGGCTGTGCTCTCCGACTGCCCGGAATTCGCCGATAAAGTGCAGGCAGCTTTTGGAGCCTAAATTGGGAGAGGAGGACAACGCTCTGGCATCTCGCGTTCGCCCTGGTATCCCTGCCCTCATTTACCATCCGCAGGGCACCTCTGTCCGACGGTCATGGTTGCTGGCGTTCTGGTATGGAATGACCGTGCAACGCCTATTTGCAACCTGGATATTTGTTGGCACAAGAACTGATCTGCCGGTTGGCTAACGGTGGTTCACTCCTGAGTGTTAGAAAACCAAAGGCAGAGAATCTTCCCGGTGCATCCTCGGTGCATGAGCTGCCACATCCCCGGGCAGCCTCGCGGGATTAAGTTCGCACCAGCGAAAGTCCATTCCAAAAACGATAGCGCGACCTGGGGTCCATATAGGGGTTTCCCTTACGGCGGAAGCAGAACTTTCCCGATTGTCATGTTCACAAATTAATGTTTTTTATAATTTAGACTAACGGCCACGATATGACGGCCCTGGTAGTCGTTTGGGTCGACGATCCCTGAGTGCTTTATCTGTCGTAATGGGGGCCGTCGTGAAAACCTTAGTCG
>Ga0074045_10000410_pt1 | contig 42429 bp, 39 predicted proteins | sample BogForMeECP23OM2_FD_94442 | JGI IMG/M metagenome (GOLD analysis project Ga0074045, IMG submission 94442) | Bog forest soil microbial communities from Calvert Island, British Columbia, Canada - Bog Forest MetaG ECP23OM2 | ecosystem: Environmental > Terrestrial > Soil > Wetlands ...
AGAAGCAAAGACGCGCTGGAGGCCGCCATCGCCGACTCTCTCCCACACATCACCCCGGACAACGCGACAGCCTGGTTTCGCGGGTGCGGACTGATCTACGGTAATTCCTAAAATGCTCTAGTGGATTGAAAGCGGGTTCAGAGCGCATATTGGGGCTGGGCGCTTCGCCTTCGAGTTCAAATGCCGCCTGATGTCGGAAGCCACCACTCCTGACAATTGTACTGGAACTGCGTTTCCTAATTGGCGCATGGTCTCCGTCCAGGAGCCCTGAAAGACGAAGCTATCTGGGAATGTTTGGAGGCGCGCGGATTCCCGAACAGTGAAGTAGCGGACCCGCCCGTTGGGAAGGCGCAGCATGTTCTCTCCACCTGGCACGCCGTGATCCCCAGCCTTGAGTGTCTTGGCGGCCTCGTCAAGCGGACTTCCCGTGTGACCAGGATAAGGTCTTGCTCCCGGCTGAAAGTCGTGGTTCGGAACCAGTCCGCACCTCGTCTCTGGATCGGGCAGATCTGATATAGCGTCGCGAACTGTCCTCCAAGGGGCATCCAGCGGAAGAAGCGAGGCGAGCCGCTCCAGACGCGGCCGAAGTTTGGCTGGCAGCTCCAGCCTTTTTCTCCCACTGATTTCGTGTCGATCCCAATACTCTCCCGTCACCCACTGATCGGCCAGAAGCGCGTCCTGCGAGTGGGTTGGAGCCGGAAATGACCACTCCACGGCAAGATCTGATCGAAAGGCGACTATGAATACCCGCTCTCTCCGCTGCGGCACTCCGTAGTCTGCAGCATTCAAGAGTTGGAAGACCACGTTGTACTCCAGGCCCCGATCACGCCCGGACGTGTGGTGCCGCTCGAGCCGGGATAAGTGATCCATCCATACTTCGTCAGCCTTCCGTGTCACTTCGGGGTGGCGCACCATAAGCGTGACGTACTCAAAGTATTTAGCGAACGACTGCCTCAACAGCCCCTTCACATTTTCAATCAGAACCGCCTTCGGCCTGAGTGTGCGGATGGCCGCAACCGTATCGGGAAAGAGGTTTCGCTCGTCCTGGTAGCCGCGGTGTTTGCCCCCAAGCGACCATGGCTGGCAAGGGACTCCAGCTGCCAAAAGGTCGATCCCTTCGCCAACGGCGCCGAAGTCGAACGCTCTGACATCGCCCTGATGGAGCGGCCAATCAACCAGCGGCTTGACATTTTGCCTCTGGTTCTCCCGGATCGTCCCGCAGGCGTCGGCGTCGATTTCGATAACGGCTTTGTGCCGGAATCCGGCGTTGGAAACACCAAGTGCCAGACCGCCTACGCCAGCGAACAGTTCAACGGAGGTCATCATCGCGGAGAACCCAAGAACTCCAGTATCCTACTCTTCAGCCTCTCCCGATCAGCCAGTTGGCACTCCCAGATAACCAAGAGCCGCCATCCATCTTTTCGGAGCTTCCGCTGATTTCGTGAATCGCGCTTTCGGTTGCCTTCAAGCTTGGGCTCCCAGAAGTCCCGCCGCGACTTTGGCATTCGGCACAACGCACAGCCCGAATGCCGATGCCAGAAACAACCATGAACGAAGATCACGCACCTCAACCGGGTGAAAACCAAATCCGGCTTCCCCGGCAGCCTGGCTGCGTGAAGGCGATATCTGAAGCCGAATCCGTATACGAGGCGGCGCACTGCGAGCTCCGGCTTGGTGTCCTTCCCTCTGACACGGCCCATCCGTTCGCTGCGCTCTTGCGGGGAGAGTGTGTCCATGCCAACCTGCGCCTCAGCTCGAACCCCTCTGAAACATTGTCGTCCCGGACCGCGTTGGTTGCAACCGGGGTTCCAGGCAAGCCGGGGTCGAGCCAGAGCATCAAATCGGGAGGAGCAAGTCGGGGACGGACGCGGGGGTTCGCGCCGTGTATTGAAAGGCACTGCGGGCTCAAGGCGCGAAATGCGCACCGCTCTCAAGGCTAGCCTCGGAGCGCGGTGGGAATTAAAGGGGTTTAATGGCCTGTCCCCCCGAAGTGGCTCAAAAGGGCCACAACCGCGAAACGGTGTCGGACGTCCAAACAATTGAAGGCCAGGAGTGCGGGGCCGGCGGCGGCGCCGGCGGTGAGCGGCTCGTGGCAGGGAGGTGGCGAAATGGAACGCTACTCGGTGCGACAGTGGTTTCGGCGGGCGGTGTCGGCGGCCTGCGTTTTCGCGATGACGGGGTTTGGAGCGGTTGCGCTGGCACAGGGGCCGGCGGCTCTGCCTCCGGGTCAAGCCCAGGCTCCGGCCAATGCGCCGGCCTTGGCCCCTCAGCAACTGGAGAACCTGGTTGCGCCCATCGCGCTCTATCCGGACCCGCTGCTGGGACAGGTGCTGGCCGCCTGCACATACCCGGTGGAACTGGTAGAGGCGCAACAGTGGCTGCAAGCCAACGCCAACCTCCAGGGCCAGGCGTTGATGGACGCCGCGCGGCAACAGAATTGGGATGCCAGCGTGCAAGCAATGGTGGCGATGCCGGATGTGCTGGCGAAGCTGACTCAGGACATCCACTGGACCACCGACTTAGGCAACGCCTTCCTGGCGCAGCAGGCCGATGTGATGGCCGCCGTGCAGCGCATGCGGACGCGCGCGCAGGCGAACGGCAAACTGCAGTCTACCCCGCAGGAAACGGTAACCACGGAGAACCAGGGCGGCCAGCCGGCAGTCGAGATTGAGCCAGCCAATCCCCAGGTGATCTACGTCCCGACCTACGACCCCGCGTATGTTTGGGGGCCTCCGGCCTGGGGATACTATCCGCCGCTCTTCTATCCGGGCTTCGGATTTTGGTTCGGACCCGGCATCGACATCGGGTTCTGTTTCGGCGGTTGGGGTGGTTGGGGATTTGGCGGTTGGGGATGGGGTTTGAATTGGTTCGGCCACCGCCTATTCGTGAACAACGGCTTCTTCAACCGATACGGATTTCACGGCGGTTACGGTTCTGGCAGCGGATCTCTGGGGAGATCGGCGTGGGCGCACGATCCAGCTCATCGGATGGGAGTAGGCTATCCGAACAGTCAACTCGGCAGCCGGTTCGGCGCGGCCTCGCAAGCTTCGCGCATGGCGCAAGGGCGGAGCGGAAACTGGCAGCGGTTCGGTGCGAGTAACGCCGGGACTGGGAACTCATATCGAGGCAACGGACTGCAAGCCGGCACGCGCAGCTTCCAGGGCGCGCAAAGCTCTGCGGGTTGGCAGCACTTCCAGGGCCAGCAAGGCTATCGTAGCTCCGCACCGGGCTATCGAGGCTCCGCACCGAGCTATCGGAGTTTCGCACCAAGCTATCGGGCTCCCGCACAGCGGTCGTTCCAGTCGGCACCGCGGATGTCCGCTCCCAGCTATCGCGGTTATAGCGGCGGCGCGAGGAGCTACGGCGGCGGTTCCCGCAGCTACCACGGCGGCGGCGGCGCTTCGCACAGCTCCAGTGGTGGTGGCTCTCACGGTGGCGGCAGCCACGGCGGCAGAAGGTAGCCGCCGCATCTAACTGGCGCTGCCGCGCACGATGGCGCGAGTTAGCGTCCAGTCGGATTCTCGACGGTGCGTGCCAGGCGTCTAAGGAACAAACCGCTGTTGGGCAGCCCGTCCCAAAGGCCGGCGCCGAGGCTGAATCAAGCACCAATGGCCGAACGGGTGAGCGGCGCTGGTTTTCGCGTGCCAGACGCCAGCCGCGCGCAGCGCGAGCGTAAATCGGCAAGCTTGTCGGCCGCTTGCGGAATCCGCTCCAGCCGGCGCAAGACTTCCCGCTTCGCCCGGCGCACCAACTCCAGATCCATCTCGTTCATCCGCTGCAGCAGTGCGTACAAGTCCTGGCCCCAAAGGCCTTCCCAATACTCCCGAGATTCGGGCTTCGCGCGCTGCCCGCTGTCGCCGAGGTTCTGCGGAACGTAATCCAGCCGAAGCAAGGGGAATGCCGGGCGCAGGAAGTACTCCGCAACCACCATGCTTTCGTCGAACATCTCCACCAAACCGGGAACCGCCATTTCGCGTATCACAGCCGATGCATGGTCCAAGTCCCGTGCGTCGGCGGGGCGTGTGAACGCTCCGGCATTGGCTAATTGCGTCACCTGCACCTCGCTCACCAAATGGGGAGCGTCGTCGATCAGACGCATGGCAAACTCTCGCGCATTGCACGATTGCGCCCAACGCGCATAGAGAGAATCCTCGCCGCTGCGCCGGTAGTGGTTGTAGCAGGAATACAACCGGGCTATCGGATCGCGCAGAAAGCAGCAATCGAAGAACACCGTTTGCCGGCTCGGCGGTTTCGGATAACGTAGGTGGTGGCTGGATACCGCGGCTAGCCTGGGGTGCTGCTGCAGGAACTCCTCCAGGTCGGCGGCATCCAGCGTGGCGTCCGGATCGCTGCCGTGAAGGGTTGCAAACTGCTCCGCGAACTCGCGCTGCAGAATGTGCTCAATCGTACTGCCGGCGTTCTTGAATATGTGATAGTGAACGATTACATAACGGGTGCGTGGCACGGGCACAGTTACGTTCAAAGCGTCCCCTCGCCGCGAGGAACCGGAAAACCGTGCGTGTGCTTGGCAATTGCCACCGCAAGTCCGATCAACACAGGTCCCCTCACCGATATATCTAACTTAAGAACCCGACCCCATATTGGAAGTTGCGCTGGGCGGCCAAAAAGTTCCCAAAAAGAGCCAAATCCGGAGCGCCCGCTGCAACCGGCCGGGATCCGAATTCCAGCCAGCAGGATAAGATCGTATGCACGACGCAGAAATGGCGAAGGTCTCGATTCGTAGTGAATTCGCATGAATCTAGGTATTGAGATACGCAATGCGTTGCTCGTTCATCAGGATTTGTATCTGGGCATGGCTTGAGGATCTGCGGACTAAGAAAGCCTCGGTGGCTGAGGCCTCTTGGTGCCGATGCATTGCGGCCCGGCTGAAGCCGTGCCCTGATACAAAGCCAGTCCGGGTTTCCACATCCACGCCGCACACCCAATATGATCTTGAAAACATCTTGCCGACATGCTTAGATGAAATGATAGCTGGCTGTGCCAGTTGGGGGGGAATGATGCGAATGGGGAAGAATCCGAAGACGCTGGCCGATGTGCCGACGCGCAGGCATCTCTTTGCCGGAGTTGGGGCCGTATTTGGCGGCCTTGCTGCGAGCTCCAGACTTTGGGCGGCGGCTCGGCAGGGGTCGATGAAGGAAACGCCGGCTACCGAGGCTAACAAAGCGCGCACGTCGCTTCACCAGGAGGCGCATTTCAAGGCGAGCCCGCAGCGCATTTATGAAGTGTTCCTGGATTCAAAACAGTTTGCCGCGTGCACCGGTATGCCGGCCGAGATCGACCCCAAGGCGGGCGGCGCTTTTTCCATGTTCGGCGGCTTGATCGTTGGACGAAACGTCGAATTGATAGCGGGCCAGCGAATTGTGCAGGCGTGGCGCCCCACGCATTGGGACTCGGGGGTCTACTCCATCGTCAAGTTCGAACTGAAACCGCATGGTTCCGAGACCATGGTCATTCTCGATCACACCGGCTTCCCCGCAGGCGAATTCGACCACTTAGATTCGGGATGGCACGAGCATTACTGGGAACCGCTGGAGAAGTTCCTCGCGTAGGTGGGGATGTTGCTGCCCGGCCACATCAGGTCAGTAACGTCCCCCACTGGCAGGTTTAGTGCGATCGAAAGACCGCTCCGCATAAAGCACCGCATCACACGTTCGGAGACCTAGACGATCGCTATCCGCCTCCTCGGAAGGGCGGACCTCAAAAAGGCGTTGAACGCAGCCGCCAGAAGCGTCTTCCTGGCGTCCCAGAATTGCTCGGCCCTGCTGACGCTCCAGTCGGCCTTTTTGAGCGGGACCGCCTGGCTCTTGAGGATATTGGTGTTTATCCCGCTTAAATATGCCGCGGGATTCGCATCGTTTATGCTCTTGTTCGTATCGCTAAGGGGCATCTGGTCATCGCCCGCGGTCGCCCGCCAAGGCAATCACCCCTGCCTCGCTGCGTCCCCCTCCCACCCAAACGCATACCGAAACCCATTCTCCGCAATTCCCTTCAACTCCGCTTCGCTGAAGCCGAACGCACGCGAGGCCAGACGGTATTCGCCGGTCAGGGTGCAGCCGAACATGGCGGGATCGTCGGTATTCAGCACGATGGGCACACCCGCGTCGTACAACGCGCGAATGGGGTGGTCCTCGAGGCGCTTCACCACGCCGGTGACCAGGTTGCTGGTGATGGAGATTTCGAGCGGGATGTCGCGCTCGCGCAGATGGCGCAGCAGGCCGGGGTCGCGCACGGCGGCGATGCCGTGACCGATGCGTTCGGCGCCCAGCACCAGGGCTTCCCAGACGGATTCCGGGCTGGTGCCCTCGCCGGCATGCGCGGTGAGATGCAGGCCGGCGGATTTGGCGAACGTGAAAACGTCCTGGAACCATTCGGCCGGCCCGCGTTCCTCGCTGCCCCCGATACCGATCGCCACCACGCCGCGGTCCTGCCGCGCGGCCGCAAGCTGGGCGACTTCCATCGCCGGCTCGACGCCGAACTGGCGCACCGCGTCCAGTATCCAGCGCACTTTAACTGGTGAGCCGTACGCCGCGTCGTCGATGGCGTCGAAGATGGGGCCGAATTCCTGCTTCTTCCACAGCACCACACCCGCCGCAATAATAATCTCGGCGTAGCGGACGTTTTGCGCGGCGAGGCGCTCCAGCAGCCGGCGGGTGACCAGCGCATAATCTTCCGGCCGCGCCAGCCGCGTCACCACCGCGCCGAAGGTTTTCAGGAATGCGTTGAAATCCGCGTAATGGTACAGCGCGCGCAGTTCTTCGAGTGGCGTCGCCGGATCCAGTTCATGCAGCGTTTCGGCATCGACGGAGCCCTCCAGGTGCAGGTGCAGCTCGGCCTTGGGAATCTGCGCGGCAAAATCTTCCATACTCGGCTATTATTGAGGTTCGCATAATATTCAGGGACCCAAGTCGGCTCTCATGACAGCGGCAGAGATTGAATCCATCGTAGGCGGGTATCACGGGGATGCCTTCCGGATCCTCGGGCCGCATAGCGTTCGCAGAAAAGTCGGGCAGGCGCGCTGGGAAGTGCGCGCATTCCTGCCGCAAGCCGAGACCGCCGAGGTGCTGACCGACGGCCAGTCGTGGCCGATGGAAAAGCGGCACGCCGGAGGCTTCTTCTGCGCCCAAATGACGGGCGATCCGCAGCGATATACGCTGCACGCGCACCTGTGGGACGGCCGCGACATCGACCTCGAGGACCCGTATCGTTTCGGCCAGTTGATCTCCGATACCGAGATCTACCTGCATGGCGAAGGCACGCTGCACGAAGCCTACCGCACGCTGGGCGCGCACCTGGCGGAATCGGACGGCGTGCGCGGCGTGCGTTTCGCGGTGTGGGCGCCGAATGCGGAGAACGTGACCGTGGCCGGCGAGTTCAACGATTGGGACATTCGCCGCCACCCCATGCGCCGCCGCAACGGTGGCTTGTGGGAGCTGTTCCTTCCGGGCCTGGGCGAGGGCACCGCGTATAAATACAACGTGCGGTCGCGCTTCGCCGGCCATCAGCAGCTCAAGGCCGATCCGTACGCGTTCGAATGCGAGACACCGCCCAAGTCGGCGTCGAGAGTGTGGAACATCGACCACTACCAGTGGAACGACGCGGCGTGGCTGGAGCAGCGGGCGAAGACCGACTGGCTGAAATCGCCGGTATCGGTTTACGAGGTTCATGCCGAATCATGGATGCGCGACCCGCAGGGCCGGTCGCTCCCGTATCGCGAGATGGCGGTGAAGCTGGTCGAATACGTGGTGCACATGGGCTACACGCACATCGAGCTGCTGCCCATCATGGAATACCCGTTCTCCGGCTCGTGGGGCTATCAGGTGATCGGTTACTTCGCCCCCACTTCGCGCTTCGGAACGCCGGACGATTTCCGGTACTTCGTGGATTGCTGCCACCAGGCGGGCATCGGCGTGCTGGTGGATTGGGTGCCGGGACATTTTCCCAAGGACGCGCACGGGCTGGTCTTTTTCGACGGCACTGCGCTCTACGAACACGCCGACCCGCGCAAGGGCGAGCAAAAGGACTGGGGCACGCTGGTCTTCAATTACGGCCGCAACGAAGTCCGCACGTTCCTGATTTCCAACGCGCTGTTCTGGCTCAAGGAGTATCACATCGACGGACTGCGCGTGGACGCGGTGGCCTCCATGCTTTATCTGGATTATTCGCGCAAGGCGGGCGAATGGCTGCCCAACCAGTTCGGGGGCAATGAGAATCTGGAGGCGATCGATTTTCTGCGGCGATTCAACGAGCTGGCGCACCAGCAGCCGGGTGTCTTCACCGCGGCGGAAGAATCGACCGCATTCCCTGGCGTTTCAAAACCGGTCTACCTGGGCGGGCTCGGCTTCACCATGAAGTGGAATATGGGCTGGATGCACGACATGTTGGAGTATTTCAGTAATGACCCGGTGTATCGCAAGTACCAGCACAACCACATCACGTTCAGCCTGCTCTACGCGTTTACGGAAAACTTCGTGCTGCCGATTTCGCACGACGAAGTGGTTCACGGCAAGAGCTCGCTGTTCAGCAAAATGCCGGGGGACGAGTGGCGCCAGTTCGCCAACGTGCGCGCTTTTCTGGCCTACATGTGGGGGCACCCGGGCAAGAAACTGCTCTTCATGGGGCAGGATATCGGGCAGCGGGAAGAGTGGAACAGCGATGGGCAGGTGCGCTGGGAGTTGCTCGAATTCGATTACCATCGCAAGCTGCAGGCGCTGGTCCGCGAGTTGAACCGCATCTACCGTTCCAGCCCGGCGCTGTACCAGGTGGATTTCCACTATCGCGGATTCGAGTGGGTGGACTTTCGCGATTCCGCCAACTCCGTGATCGCCTTCCTGCGGCGCGCGGAGGACCCCAACGACTTCATTCTCTTCTGTTGCAACTTCACGCCCGTGCCACGCGCCGGCTACGAATTCGGCGTCCCCGAAGAAGGTTTTTATGAAGAGATTCTGAACACCGATTCGGAGCTGTTCGGCGGTACGAACATGGGCAACGGCGGAATGGTGTCGTCGCGCCCGATTCCCATGCACGGCCGCCAGTGGAGTATCGCCGTCACGCTGCCGCCGCTGGCCGTGGTCGCCTTCCGCAAGAGGTAACCGGATGAGCCGGCGATTCGCGCCCTTCGCGCTTGGGCTCGCAATTCCACTGATGATGTGCGTCCGGGGGAACGCTCAGAGTCTGCCGGCAGGAACCGATCCCGATCAGCGGGCCGACGCCCTGCTCGCGCAGATGACGCAGGCCCAGAAGCTGCAGCTTGTGCATGGCAACCTCACTCTGACGAGCGGCTCTGCCCCACGAGGCGCCGGCTTGTGGGTCCTGGGCATACCAGCGCTGGGGATTCCGGATCTCCTGATGGCGGACGGGAGCACGGGAGTGGGTGACGATGTGGGGCAGGCGACGGCGCTTCCGTCATCCATCGCAAGCGCCGCCACCTGGGACCTGAACGAAGCCTATCAGTACGGCGCGGTGATCGGCAAGGAACTGAGCGCCTATGGCATCAATGTCAACTTAGGAGGCAACGTCAACCTCACAGGCCGCGAGCCGCGGGATGGACGCACCTTTGAGACCAAGGGCGAAGATCCCTTGCTGGCGGGAGAGATCACAGGCGCGCATCTGCGGGCCATTCAGGATCAATACGTGATTGCCGGCGTGAAGCACTTCGCGTTGAACGATCAGGAAACCGCGCGCACACAGTCCAATGCCGTCATCGATGAGCGCTCGGCGCGAGAGAGCGACCTGTTGGCTTTCGAAATCGCTCTGGCGGAATCCGACGCGCAAATGGCGATGTGCGCCTACAACCTGGTGAATGGACTGTATTCCTGCGGGAACGATCATCTGTTGAACGGCGTACTGAAAGGAGATTGGGGATTCCCCGGTTTCGTCCTTTCGGACGCGTACGCCACGCAAAGCTCGGTGGCTTCCGCGATGGCCGGACTGGATCAGGAGCAGCCGGGCGACTACATGTTCGACGGCATCTGGGCGCCCGAAAGCCTCGGTGCCGCCGTGCAGAACGGCGATCTGCCCGCCTCGCGCCTCGACGACATGGTGCATCGAATCCTGCGCGCCATGTTTGCAGCGGGCGTATTCGACCACCCCGCGACGGTCCAGCCAATCGATGCGGCAGGCGACGCCGCCATCGCCCAGGAAATCGAGGAGCAGGGTGCGGTGCTGTTGCAGAATTCGGGCGGGTTACTGCCGCTGAGCCCGTCGATTAGCGCTTCCATCGCAGTAATTGGATCGCATGCCGATGTCGGCGTGCTTTCCGGCGGCGGCTCCTCCCGCGTGATCCCGATCGGCGGAGCGGCGCTGATTCTGCCACCGGAGTGTCCGTCTTACACGCCCGGGCTGGGAGGACTCGCCTGCACCAATGCGGCCGAGGTCTTCGATCCATCCTCTCCGCTGGCCGCGATCGCGGCCAAGGCTCCAGGCGCCGCAGTGACCTACGATGACGGAACGGATTCCGCCGCGGCGGCCAAGCTGGCAGCTTCCTCGAATGTGGCAATCGTGTTCGTGAATCAGTGGGAGAGCGAGGGCATGGATCTGCCGAATTTGAACTTCGCCGGCAATCAGGACGCATTGGTTGGCGCGGTGGCGGCGGCGAATCCGAGCACGGTCGTGGTCCTGGAGAACGGCGGAGCGCAAGTCATGCCGTGGCTCAACAGTGTCGGCGCCGTGCTGGAGGCATGGTATCCGGGACAGAATGGCGCCCAGGCAATCGCCAACATTCTCTTCGGCGACGTGAATCCGTCCGGTAAGCTGCCACTCACTTTTCCCATGAGCGTAGCCGATCTGCCGCGGCCCGCGATTCCAATTCCGGCTCCGCCCAACTCGACCACGGTCTTCGATGTCGATTACACGATCGAAGGTTTCAATGTGGGCTACAAATGGTACGACGTGAAGGGAATCCAGCCGTTGTTCCCATTCGGATTCGGGCTTTCGTACACGACGTTCACGATTTCGAACCTGCGGTTGACACCCGGTTCGCCGGCTTCCAGCGGCTTCCAGGTGAACTTTGACGTGACGAATACGGGGAGCCGCGCGGGCGCGGAGGTTGCGCAGGTCTATCTGGGATTGCCGGCAATCACCCGCGAACCTCCGAAGCGCCTCGTCGGCTACACAAAGGTGGCGCTGGAACCCGGCACGACGCAGACGATGACGGTATCGGTCGACGCGAGCTCCTCCGCTCATCCACTGTCCTATTGGGACAATGCGACGAGCGATTGGAACATCGCCGATGGCGACTACGTGGTGTATGTGGGTAACTCGTCGCGCGACGTTGCGGTGGCGGGGCGGTTCCGCGTGAGCCGAGGGCCGGCGCGGGAGCCGCTCGCTCTGCCCGCAAAGTGAGTGGCCGGCGATGGAGCCATAAGTCCGCGCCGCGCGCGATCAGCGGGCGCCGGCGATGCGGTAGAGTTCCCCGGCGGCGGCCCAGTAAATGGGGCCGGCGTGCGGCTGAATCCAGGGCCGGAACATCGGGGCGTATTGTTCCAGGTTGGCGGCGTGTTGTGCGCGCAATTCCTTCAGGCCGTTGCCAAACACTTTTTGCCAGACCACCTTTCCGCCAAGCTCGCGCAAGACCTGCACCTCGATGGAGAGACTGAGTGTGTCGCCGGCCTGCGCGGCACACGCCGCCGCCGGCTGCAACTCGACACGCAGCAGACCGTCGGCATCCTCCGCCCGGCCCACCAGTTGCACCAGGTTGCGGCCGGAGGATTGCACGTAGTCGGCAAATGCGCGCGAGAACTGGTCGTCGAGGTGCGCATCATCCACCGTCCGCACTACCGCATCGCGAGTGCCGAAGCAGGAACTGACGAGCTTGAGGGGCGACCACTTGACCTCGATCGCCATCTTGGGCCGCGGCGGAGCGGGGAGCAGCTTGAGCACCGCCTCGCGATTGCCATGGCCCGCGGGGTGGAACATCGCCAGGACATACGCGGTGGCTCCCTCGCGGTCGCGCGCCGACGCGTTGGCTCCGCGGCCGAGCAGCAGCTCGACGGTCGCGGCGTGGCCGTGCTGCGCGGCCAGCAGGAGCGGGGTTCTGCCGTTGGTATCGACAGCTTCCAGGTTGGCGCCGTCGTCGAGGAATGCCTTGACCTGGTCGTTGCGCCCGCGCAGCGCGGCTTGCAGAAGATCCGCCGAGAAATCCTCGCCTTGAGCGAACAGCGCCGAAGCGCTCAACAACACCGCCGCCAAAAATCGCATATCTTCACACTACAACGCGACGGCTCCTTGCCGGAATCGCAAAGGTGCGGAAGTACCGCGGACGGTACGGCGATGGATACGTGGTGACGTTCCGGGACGGCGCCGAGGTCGCCCTGGGGCGTAGCTGCCAAACGCCAAGGTCCTGGCGGACTGGTTGTATTCTCGTTGCCAGAGTGCGCATCGCAGCTCCGGAGCGTGAGCCGCGGCGGACGGCGCAGCTCCGCCGTCTTCAGCCGTCGAACTTGGCGGCTTCGGCCTGGATCAGTTCCCACACACGGTCGACGTGGGCTTCGGTGGTGTGCATGTTGCCGATCGCCATGCGCAGCGTGAACCGGCCGTGCAGCTTGGTGCCGGAGATGAAGAACTCGCCGGTTTGGTTGACGCGCTCCTGGATCTGGCGGTTCTCGTCGTCGGTCCCCTGGTAGCGGAAGCAGATGGCGGAGAACGGCGTGGGTGCGGTGCGCTCGAAGCGTGGATGCGCATCGACGCGCGCCGCCAGCTTCTGCGCGATGCGGACGTGCTCGCGGATGGTCGCGGCGATTCCCTCGCGCCCGTAGCTGCGCATGACGAACCAGAGCTTGAGGGCGCGGAAGCGGCGGCCGAGCGCCACGCCGTAGTCCATCAGGTTGACCGCGCGCGGATCCTCCGCAGTGGCGAGATAATCGGGCACCAGCGAAAAAGCCCGCCGCAGCACGTCCGGGTGGCGTGTGTAGAAGACGCCGCAATCGACCGGCGTGAGCATCCACTTGTGCGGGTTGGTGACCATGGAATCTGCGTGCTCGCAGCCGGCCAGCGCCCAGCGGAACTCTTCGGCCACGGCGGCCGATCCGGCATAGGCGGCGTCCACGTGCAGCCAAATCTTGTGGGCGCGGCAGATTTCGGCGATGGCGGGTACGGGATCGACGCTGGTGGTGGCGGTGGTTCCCACGGTAGCGGCAACCACGCACGGGCGCAGGCCGGCGGCGCGGTCGCGCTCGATCATTTCGGCGAGCGCGTCCGGCCGCATACGAAATTCGGCGTCCACGGGGACCTTGCGCACGCGCTCCTGGCCAAATCCGATGGCGATGGCGCCTTTTTCGATCGAGGAATGCGCCTGCTCGGAGGTGTAGACGACCAGATCGGGTGCCATGCCTTTGCTGCGCGAGGTGGGTTCGGCGGCTTCGCGCGCCGCAGCCAGGCCGTGCATGCTGCCCACCGACGCGGTATCGAAGATCTGGCCGAACCAGTCCTCGGGCAGGCCGGTCCATTGGCGCAACCAGCGCAGCGTGACCTGCTCCAATTCGACGATGGCGGGGCCCGACTTCCACAACATGCCGTTGCCGTTGAGCGCGGACGAAAGCAACTCGCCGAGAATACCGGGCGCCGAACCGGAGTTCGCGAAGTAGGCCATGAAGCCGGGGTGATTCCAATGCGTCGTCGCTGGCAGGATGAGCCGTTCGAAATCGGCCAGCAGGCATTCGGGCGGCTCGCCCTGTTCCGGCCCTCGAGCCGGCAGGGCGTCGGTGAGATCGCCTGGTTTCACGCGCGGCAGAACGGGGTAGCGTTCCGGATTGGCCAGGAAATCGGCGACCCAGTCGATGGCCTGATGACCGCACTGGCGAAACTGCTCTGGGGTCATTGCCGCACCGCCCGGCTGCCGGGTGCCGCGATTGATGGCAACGCTGTTTTCTGGGGGATCATATGTCGGTCAAACGTCGAGTGTAACGCGTGGCTTGATATGGTGTCAGATCGCGACCGTGCGCGGGTTAACGGCAGGGAAGTGGAACGATCGGTCTCCCTACGTTGTCGCCCCGCGCGGGCAGAACGCTCCGGCACGGGCGGGGACCGTCTGGGTCCGATAGACCGCCAGTTTCCTGTCCGCCGGGGGCTGGCTTGCGGAACAAGCTGCGGTTGCGTAACGTATTGATCAGTAGCATGCCGTTTTGCACACAATGCGGAAACGCGGTGGCGGCCCGCGACCAGTTCTGCTGGCGCTGTGGCATGCGCCAGCCCGCTGCGACCGCGCCACCACCCGGCCAGGACCCACTCACCGGAGTCTCTCCGCGGACGGCTGCGGTGCTCAGCTATGTGCCAGGGATTGGCTGGATTGCGTGCATAATCTGGCTCGCCTCGGACCGCTTCCGCCACGACCGCACGGTGCGCTTCCACGCCTTCCAGGGCCTGTACATGTTCGTCGCCTGGCTGATGAATGCCTGGGTGGTGCGCCCCCTATGCTCCATTGGCCCCCATTTCGAAGCCGACAAGCTGATCGGCTTGGCATTGCTGATCATGTCTGTTTTCATGATGATCAAGGCATCCCACGACCAGGCATACTCGCTGCCCCTATTCGGGGAGCTGGCCGAACGCTCGGTCGCCGAAGGGTAAGCGCCAGCCATTTCCCGCGTGGTCGTGCGAGTCAATCCGTCGCGCAGCTCTCAAAGAGCTGCTGGAAACCACCGGCCGCCTTCCAGCCAACTGGTGCTGAGGCGGGAGGTGCGCCTCAGCACCAGGCCACGGGTGGGAAGTCAAGAATTCTCGTAATTGTGATGAGCATATCTTCTCTTTTTGTTCGCCTTCTGGTATAGTGTGATCCATGAGCCCAACACCGCAACACTACGATTTCGCCAACCAGTTGCTCGCCAGCAAGGATTTCTTCGACCGCTCGACCAGGGTCCTCGAGGAAGCCGACTCCGGATTTCGCCCGCAAGCAGACATGATGACCGTCGCGCAGCAGGTCGCACACGTGGCCCAGACCGTCGACTGGTTCGTCGAAGGCGCGTCCAGACCCGAGGGTTTCGACCTCGATTTCGCGAAACACGCCGAGGCCCTGCAGCGCGTCGCCTCGCTCACCGCCGCCCGCATGGCCCTGGAGGCCGCATACGCAAACGCGGTACAGTTCCTGCGCTCGCGCAGCCCGGAGGCGCTCGCGCAACCGCTCCCGCCCGGCCCGGTCATGGGTGGCCAACCCATTAGCGACATCGTATGGGCGATGGTCGAGCACACCGCACATCATCGCGGCGCCCTGACGGGATACTCGCGGCAGTTGGGCAAAGTGCCACCGATGCCGTACGGCGGCTGAGCGGATCTCAGGGTCGAGTAAGGTATTTGCCGAATGATGTCAGTGCGCCGCCGGGTCGCCGTAGATTATTCCACGGCCGTGCGTACCGACGTACACTCTGCCAAACTGCTTGGGATCGCCGGCAATCTGCAAGAGCAAGCCCCATTGATGCTGATCGTCATTGATCCGCACCCAGCTTCGGGCGGCGTTCGTGGAACGGAAAATGCCGCGCACCCCATCCACAACGCCGATTAAGTACAAGGTTGAGCCGGTGTCGCCGGGCGCGCCTTTGCCGAAGCCGAATACGTGAATCCGCTCGACATGACCTAAGCGGGCAAACGTCAAGCCGCTGTCGGTGGAGTGGTACAGGCCGTTGAATGCCGCCAGCCACAGGTCGCCTTCCCGGCCGGGCGTGGCGTAGATGCGATCCTGACCGCCGCGACCGTCGCCGCGGTCGCCGCCCCGCGTGGGGAGACCATCGGGCAGCGGGAGCGGCTGCGCTGTGAAAGTCGCCGCACCATCCATGCTGACGAAGAGCTTTCCGTCGAACAGCGCGAGGCCATAGAACTTGCGCGGATTGACCGGGTCGGCAATCACACGCGTATTCGCGGGAATGCCTTCGGACTGCGTCCACCGTCCACCGAAATCGTTGGTGCAGTAGACCGCGCTGCCCTCCGGCGTCCACACCCAAGTGGCGCCATCGCTGGAAACCGCAATGCTCCCCATGCTGGCGTTGGGCGGCACCGAGGGAGTGGGTTGCCACGTCCTGCCTCCATCCATCGAGTAACCGATGTTGCCGCCGCCTCGATTGCCGGCGGCCCTGCCCACTCGAACGATCATCTCGGGACTGTTGGCAGCGCCGGCCAGGCCTGTGGTGTTGCCGAAGCGCGGGCTGTTGTAGCTGCCCTCAGGCGCTGGTTTATCCAGGTCCGCATGGACGAAGCCGCCGTAGTCGCCGATGGCGGTAAGCAGATGCGCGCCCTCCGGCGGGCTATACAGATCGAGCGCAACGGTCTCCTCGATACCTCTGCTCATGACGCTCCACTTGGTCGGCTTGCCGGAGTCCATCGCAGTCAAATTGAACGTCTCGTAACCGCCGTAGCCGGTGGTGAAGATGGCGTGATCGGAATTGGCCGGATCGATTTCGACGTCGAACAGCCAGTGAATTGGCGTGCGTGCCACGTAGGGCGCCAGCGAAAAATCGTAGGTGCCGCCGGAAGCGAACACTCCTTTCCAGGTAGTGCCACCGTCCACGCTGCGGAAAATTTCCTCGCCGCCCGGCCGGTAGTACGTGCTGGCGATCACGGTCCGCGGATGATGCGCATCCACCGAAACGCCGACGTAGCCAAACGCTCGATCGTGAGCGGCGACGGGCCGGTCGGGCGTGATGTCCGTCCACGCGCCGCTGGCGGTATCGAGCTTCCAAATGCCGCCGTCCGTCGGATGGTACGGATTGGGCCCGACGAGGCACGCGATGTAGAGGGCACCGTCGGAAGCCAACGCCGCACGCGCGGGCCTGAATTGCATGGGCGCGCCGGGCACCGGCTGCCAAGTCTTGCCGGCATCCTTCGATCGGTACAGATTGTCGCGTCCCATCAGGGAAACGCCAACGTAAATGGTCGAGCTCGGTTTGCCTCTCATCCCGCCACGCGGGTCGAACACGACGAACACGATGCCGCTTCCCTGCCCCTGCTGGCTGCCTGCGGCGGGCACGGCTTCGGTGACGTCGGGAAAGCTGTCCACCTTGCTCCACGTCACCGCGCGGTCGGCGCTCTTCCAAAGGCCGTCGTGGCGTGTACCTAGATAGAGAACGGCGCCGTCGTTGGGATCGACGGCCAGGCGCTCGCCGTGCCCGCGGCCGGCTTCGTTGCCGCCGAACTTGAAGGGCACATTGGTGTGCTGAAACGTCCTGCCACGGTCGCTGGAACGCAGAATAGCGCCATCCGGCGTGGTGGGGTTGGTGTAGGTACCGCATGCGAGATACAGGCGATTGGGGTCGGATGCATCCACGGCGATGCTCTCGACGCCCATCCAGTTGAGATTGTCGTATGGAACCCAGTCGAGCAGCGGCTCCCAGCGGTGAGCGATATCGTTCCAACGGTACGCGCCGCCGATATCGGTGCGGGCGTAGCGCAGGCCCTTGGCCGTCGGGTGGAAAACGATCCCGTCCACAAACCCGCCACCCACGATTTGCACGTTCTTCCACGTGTAGGGCACGGATGCGGGCCGCTGCTTCGGCGCGCTCTGCGCCACGGCTGCGCCGCATAGCGCGGCCAACGCGGCTGAAATCTGGAGTAGTCGAAGGTACATGAAACCGATGCGCTCCTTGATGGCGCCCGGGGAGGGCGATTCCCCGGTCTGAAAGAACACGGTATCACGTGTCGAAAGCGGTTCTGTGCATGCGTTGGCGACGTCGGCCGTGGGCATACGAATGCGCGAATCGTACTACACTGAGAATTGCCACAAGCCGGCACCGGCTTGAATCCGCCATGCACATACCGGATGGATACCTCAGCCCGGCCACCTGCGCGGCCCTCTACGGCGGCGCCGTGCCGTTCTGGTACGTCGCGCTGCGGCGCGTGCGGCAGGCGCTGCACACGCGGCTCGTGCCGCTGATTTCGCTGTTCGCCGCGTTTTCCTTCGTCATCATGATGTTCAACCTGCCGCTTCCGGGCGGCACCACCGGCCATGCGGTGGGCATCGGGTTGGCGGCGGTGGTTCTGGGGCCGTGGGCGGCCATGCTGGCGGTGTCCACGGCGATCGTGATTCAGGCGCTGTTCTTTGGCGATGGCGGCATCACGGCGATCGGCGCCAACTGTTTCAACATGGCGATTGTGGGCGCGCTGGTGGCGTACGCGGTATACCGCATTCTTGCCCGGCGCGCTGCCATTGGCTCGGCGCGCCGCGTCGTGGCAGCCGGCCTGGCAGGCTACGCGGCGATCAACGTTTCCGCGCTGCTGGCGGCCATTGAGTTTGGCATTCAGCCGCTGTTGTACCGCGACGCCACCGGTGCACCGCTCTACTGCCCGTATCCGCTCAGTATCGCCATCCCCGCGATGATGCTGGGCCATCTGACGATCGCCGGCTTCGCCGAACTGACCGTATCGGCGGGAGTGGTGGCGTACCTGCAGCGATCGGATCCATCGTTGTTGCAGAGCACGGCGGGCCGCGGCGCCGAGTCGATCGAGGCGTCTGCCGGCGGCGCGCTGCGGCCGCTGTGGCTCGGCCTGGGTGCGCTATTGATCCTGACGCCGCTTGGGATTCTGGCCACCGGCTCGGCATGGGGCGAATGGGTGGCGCGGGATTTCGCCGACCCCGCCGCGCGGCACGCCATCGCGGCTTCGTCGTTCCACCAGGCGGCTCCGCTGCGCGCGCCCGAGGGCTTGGCCCGATGGTCGCAAATCTGGACCGCGCCGTTCGCCCGCTATGCTCCGCCGTACGTCCGCAGCGCGGCGTTCGGCTATCTGTTGTCGGCCATGTTTGGCGCGGGCCTGATATTGCTGGCCTGTCTGGCAGTGGGGCGGCTGACACGCCGCCAAGGGCCAACGACATGAGACTGCTCGTTCCGCGGGGCCGATTCCTGGAACGCACGGTCGAAGGCCTGCACGCGGGCCTGGAGATGGCGCTCGACGCGGAGAATTCCGCCGCCGCCGGAGGCTTGCTGCAACCCTTGGATGCGCGTGTGAAAGTGGTGGGATTGTTTTCGTTGATCCTGGCCGCCGCGCTGGCAAAGCGGTTGTGGGTGATCGCCGCCATCTTCGCGCTCGCCTGCGCGCTGGCCGCGCTTTCGCACGTTTCGTTCCGCGTGCTGGCTGCGCGGGTGTGGATCGGGGCGCTCGCCTTTACCGGCGCCATAGCCGTGCCTTCCTTGTTCCTGACGCCCGGCGATGCGCTCTGTCACGTGCCGGGCCTCCGCTGGACAATCACCGCGCAGGGATTCGCCACCGCCAGTTATCTGCTGCTGCGCGTGGAGACGGCGGCGACGCTGGCAGTGTTACTGGTGTTCACCACGCGGTGGATGCAGGTGCTGAAGGCGCTGCGCATCTTCCACGTCCCGCTGGTGCTGGTGGCGGTCCTCGGCATGGCGTCGCGCTACATTCTGCTGCTGCTGGAGAGCGCACATGAAATGTTCGAGTCGCGCAAGAGCCGCGCCGTGGGCGCGCTGGCAGGGGCCGCGCGGCGGCGCGTAGCGGTGGCGAGCGCGGGCGTGTTGCTCGGCCGCACCCTCGAGTTGAGCGGCGATGTTTACCTCGCCATGCAGGCGCGCGGATTTCGCGGCGAAGTTCACCTGCTCGACGATTTCACGATGAAGCGCCTCGACTGGGTGGCATTGGCCGGCTTTGCCGCGCTGGCCACGGCGGGCGTGTGGGCGGGCCGATGATGCTGTTCGAAACCGCGCGCCTGACCTACCGCTACGACCGCCTGACGGCGCTCGAGGACTTGAGCCTCGCAATTGCGGAGGGCAGCCGAGTGGCGCTGGTGGGAGCCAACGGCAGCGGCAAATCCACCCTGCTGCGCATTCTCGACGGCCTGTATTTCGCACAGGCGGGAACAGTACGTTTTCGCGGAGAAGAGTTGACGGAAGCGCGCTTCGCCGATGACGCATTTGCGTTTTCCTTCCGGCGGCAAGTCGGATTGGTGTTTCAGAATCCGGATGTGCAACTGTTCAATCCCACCGTGTTCGACGAGGTGGCGTTCGGCCCGTTGCAATTGGATTGGTCCAAGTCCGAGGTCCGCGAGCGGGTGGGCGCGGCGCTCGACCGTTTTGGCATCGCGCACCTGAGAGATCGCGTGCCGCACCGCCTCTCCGGCGGCGAGAAGAAACGCGTGGCGCTGGCCAGCGTGCTGGTGCTGGACCCGGCGGTGCTGTTGCTGGACGAGCCAACGGCGGCGCTCGATCCACGCAGCCAGAGCCAGGTGATCGATCTGTTAGTGGAATGGGGAGGCGGCGCAAAGTCGGTAATCACGGCCACGCACAATCTCGCCGACATAGAGGACATCGCCGACCGCTGCCTGGTGCTCGATGGGGGCCGCGTGGTGGCGGACGGCCCGCCAGCGGAGATTCTGCGCGACCGGGATTTGCTGGAACGAACCAACCTGGTGCATGCGCACCGGCACAAGCACCGGTCCGGCGAACTGCATTCGCATCCGCACGTTCATTAAGGTGGGGCAGGTTGTAACCTGCCAACGCCCGCTTGCGGGCGCGTTCTTTCGCAGCCGTTCTTCAGCGCACCCCGCGGCCAAACCTGTAGGCGAGGCTTAAGCTCGCGTACGACGGCATGCGCACTCCAACGACCTCTGCGATCGGGTTCCCTGGAACCGCTCCGTTGACAAGCCCGACTTGCCCGGGTGCATAGTTCGTGGCGAAGTTCTCGGTGGTCTGCCCCGTGTAGCCGCGGGCAATCATCATGTTGACGCCGACGTCGATCCTGCCATCAAGAAATGGCCGCACCACCGCCAGCCGGAACTCCTTGTTAGGCACGCCAAGGCAGTAGGAGTTTAGGTCGCCGGGGTTGCTCTCATCGCATCCGTTCCCAACGGCCTTTCTTCCCACGTATTCAAACTCGCCTTTCGCTTGCAGGTGGAAGGGCAGCTTTTGATAGGTCCAGGATAGATCGCCGATCAGCCGCGGAGCTTCCGGCGTCACCTGTCCCGTGTCCACATCGCGCGCATCGGCCTGCTCGAAGGTCGCCAGCAGTTGTCCCCAGCGGAAGCCCTGGCTCAGCGTGGCCGCCATGTAGCGTATGCGGCCCGGCCCCAGGTCGAACTGCAATCCGGTGTCCGGATCGATCTTGCCGTACTCGGCGGTTTGCGTCTCGTGTCCTAGCGTCAGCTTCAGCTCGGTGCTGTGGTAACGCTTGCTCGCGACCAACTGATACGAGCGCGCCGTCTCCACCGGGTCGACGGCCGCCGGGTTGCCGGTCGCGGTCTGCTGGCCAATAGCCGATCCCATTCTGGGATCTTCCGTGAAGAACGACTTCCCGAAGCTGAGCGCGACTTGAGGAACGTACCAGGATTCCGCCGGAAACAGCGTTACCGTCGCTTTCGGCGAATTCACCCCCACCCACCTGTTCCAGGAATTCGCCGGAGCCACCAGGTCCTGGTTGTCGATACCGATCTCATCGCGTCTCCAGCCCAGATAGTAGTGCACATACTTGCTCAGTTTGCCCTCCCCGGCGATGTATGGCGATACCGGAGCGATGGTCACATTGTTTCCGTCCACCTTGACAAAAGGCCCGTAGTAGTACGGATCGCTGGGATTGTAAAAGTCGTAATGGTCCAGGTCGTCGCGCCGCGGCGCCTCGCGCTGGTAGTCGGTCCCGGCCAGCAGCGTGAGATTCTTCGAAAACCTTTTTCGATACGCCGCGCTGCCACCTGCCACGGTGCGGAACTCGCTCTGCCGGACCAACCCCAGCCCAAAGTCCGAAAACAGCGAGAGATTGTAGGTGCGGAAGAACCCGGAGAGCTGAAGCTCCTGGTCCTCGCCCAGTTTCCACGCATCGTTCAACGCCAGCAACGCCGTGTGCGTTTGGTCTTTTTGCCTGGGGTCGATCGTATCCGGGCACCGTGTCCAGCCGTCGGCTGCATCGACGGAATTGAAGCCGTAAATCGGGCTCAATCCAGCCACGTGGGAGAAGCCGTAGTATCCGATTCCGAACAGCGTCAGGGTGTGATCGCCCTCGTGGAAGACTTGCCCGCCGTTGATCTTGACCTGCTTGCGGTGTTCCAGCCGGTCCAGGAAACCGTTGCCGTACGAGCCCTCCAGCGCGATCCAAGAATACGTCGAAGGACTCATCCCCACAGTGCCCGCGATGTCCCTGTCGTCCCCGGTCAAGGTGATGAACGGATCGAGATGCGAGCGCAGCCCATAGACTGACGCCAGGTTCAACGCGTGATTGCCCTCGCGCACGTTGTATGCGCCGCCATCCACCTGAACGCTCTCGATCACGTTCGCAATATAAATGTTCGGATCGGAGTAACCATTGCCGTGCGCGTTCGCCGACAGGTTGTTGGGTACCAGGTAGGTGCCTACCTGGATGTACTGGGCGATTGGCTCGCCGTGGTCGCCGGCGACGCCCGGCGCAAAATACTGCGGAGCCTTGATGCCGCTCGACGCCGTTTCGATCGGATAGCCGGGGATCGAAATTGGCGCACCCGGACGTCCCGGATTTGCGTCGAGCAGGTTCTCGCTCGCGAAAACCTTCTCTGTGGGATCCGGTGCCAGGACATCGAGCTGGCTCACGTCCGCGGTCACCGTGACGGCTTCCGTGCGGGGCGCTAGCCGGACAAACTGCAAATGCACCGTCAATGCAGCGCCACTCGCAACAGCGATCGTCTGGCTCGCATCGGCGAAGCCCGGCGCCGATCCAATCAGCTTGTACTCTCCAGGAGCCAGGGAAGGGAAATAAAACCGGCCCTCGGCGTTGCTGCGGATTTCCCGAGTTGCGGAACCATGGGACTCGGCGGTTATCCTGGCACCCGAGACGGGCTTGCCCTGCGGATCGGTCACCACGCCCACCACGCGTCCATCGGCGGCGAACAGCGCAGCGTGAAGAACGAGAAACATCGCTGGCAGCCAGCGAACGGCGGGTGGGCGAGTCTTCATGGCCGTAGCACGTCTCGCACAATCATATGCCTTCATACGTTAACACGATTGTATGGTTTGTGCTACGAACCCGCAAAGCGGAGCGATCGGCTGGGCGTGCTTTGGATGGCCGATGACTGCTCCGAGACGCGCTAACTGCCGAGGCCAACCAGAAGCACGCCCACAAGAACCAGGCTCAGCCCGATCAGCTTCGTGCGCGTGAAGCGCTCATGGAAAAACAGGCGGGCCCACAACAGGGTCCAGATGTAGCCGACCGCGACCATGGGGAATAACACCGAAAGCTGCCCGTGCCGGATTCCGAGCGCGTAGACCACCGAGGAACCCAGGTACAATCCGACGCCGAGCGCGAGCCGCCAGTTTAGCAGGCTCACGATTCCCGTCAGCCGGACCGCCCCGAGCTTCAGAAAGACCGCTCCGAAACTCCCTACCACGGAAGCGGCCAGCACCATCAGCATGGAACTGAGAGGCGTAGAAGTCACTTCCGCTCACCCCTGCCCAACAAAGCCACGCCCGCCATGATGCCGGCGATGCCCAGCAGCTTCAGCGGACTGAGCGTGTCATGAAAGATGAAGTAGGAAAGCGCCGTCACCCAGACATAGGACAGGCTGATGATCGGATACATCAGCGAGAGTTCGCCCTCGCGCAGCGCCAGCACCATCAGCAGGGTGAACAGGCCATACAGAGCGTAGCCGGCGATCAGCGGCAGGTTGGTCACGATCGCCAGCAGGTTCGAGCTGAAATGGTGCATCCCGATTTTCATCAGGATTTGCGCCGCCGCGCTGAGCAACGTGGCGCCCGCCATCATCAGGATCATGCGCCCCCGCGCGGCAGAGTTCGGATTCGCGGAAGCGGGCGCGGTGGTGGTGCTCAAAACCTGGAACCTCTCGGAATGCCTGGTTGGCGGACTGCCAGAACAGGATAACAGGGATTGCGGTTACAATGAGAGGCTGTGGAAGAAATCAACGCAGCGGGGGTGCAAGATCCACCGCCTCCGCCGGTGGAAGCTCCGCCAGAGCCGCCGCAGCGCGGGTTCATCGCGGAATGGACCTTCACCATCATCCTGCTGCTGTTCGGCACCACTATGCTGGTGCAGGCATTTGTGATCCCCACGGGCAGCATGGAAGACACCCTGCTCATCGGCGACCACCTGTTGGTGGACAAGCTCTCCTACGCGCCGGCTGGACCAATCTCGAAATTCATTCTGCCCTACACCGAGCTGAAGCGCGGCGACATCATTGTATTCCGCTATCCGATGGACATTAAACAGACCTTTGTGAAGCGTTGCATTGGCCTGCCCGGCGACCGCATCCGGCTGATCGACAAGCAGCTCATCCTGAACGGCAAAGCGGTGCAGGAGCCCTACGTCTATCACAAGACGCAATACTTCGAAAGCTACCGGGACAATTTTCCCAACTCACCAACGGTGCACGTGGAACCGGCGGCGCAAGACATGCTATTGAACCACGTGCGGAATGGCGAGGTGGTGGTTCCGGAGAGCTGCTATTTTGCGATGGGCGACAACCGCGACAATTCGCTCGACAGCCGGTACTGGGGGTTCGTGCCGCGGGCCAATATCATCGGCAAGCCGCTGCTGATTTATTGGTCGTATGACGCATCGACCCAGGCGCTGGTCGGCCCCTCGCTGGGCTTTCACCACATGCTGGATCTGCTGGAACACTTCCCCACCAAGACGCGTTGGCGCCGCACGTTGCATCTGATTCACGGCTACCCGCTTAACTAAATGAACCGTCACTGTTTCGGACTGATCCTGGCCGGGGGGCGCGGCACGCGCTTCTGGCCGCGCAGCCGCAGGCGCTCCGCCAAGCAAGTGCTCAACGTAGTGGGTGAGCGATCGCTGATCCAGGCCACCGTGGACCGCCTGGCGCCGGCGATTCCACCCGAGCGCATCTGGGTGCTGACCAATCATCACCTGCGCGACACCATCGTGGCGCAGCTTCCGCAGGTGCCCAAAGCCCAGGTGCTAGCCGAACCCGCGCAGCGCAACACTGCGCCCGCCATCGGCCTGGCCGCGCACATTTTGCAATCGCTCGACCCGGATGCCGTGATGGGCGTGTTTCCCGCCGATCACGTGATTGGCCGGCCGGCGGTCTATCGCAGCGTCGTGCGGGACGCGTTTCGCGGCGCGGCAGCCGGACACTTGATAGTGGTTGGCGTTCGGCCGCGTTGGCCGGAAACCGGCTACGGCTATATCGAATTCCCGCGCGGCGCCAAAGCCGGCACGCCCACGCCCATTCCCGTCAAGCGATTCCGCGAAAAGCCGGCACTGGCGCAAGCCAAACGCTATGTGGTGGCGGGTAATTTCTACTGGAACTCGGGCATGTTCTTCTGGCAGGCCGGCGTGTTGCTCGACCAGTTGCGGCAACACCTGCCGAAGACCGCCACGCTACTGGCTTCGCTGCCCCGCTTCGGCGCGCGCCAGTTCGCCGACAGGCTGGCGCAGGCATTCCCGTTGTGCGACAACGTTTCCATCGATTACGCCGTGATGGAAAAAGCGCACAACGTGTGCGGCATCGCCGCCGCCGATTTCGGTTGGAACGACGTTGGAAGCTGGAACGCGGTCTATGAGCTGCTGCCCGGCGATGGCGACGGCAACGTGGTGGCGGGCGAATCGGTTTGCCTGGATGCGAACCGCAACTTCGTGGACGCCCGCGGCAAGACCGTGGCACTGGTCGGCGTCGACGACCTGATCGTGATCGATACTCCCGACGCCCTGCTGGTCGCCCGCCGCGACCTTGCGCAGCGCGTCGGCGAGGTAGTCAAAGCCCTCGAGCGCCGGAAGCGGGAAGACCTGCTATAGACTCGCGCGACGCGGGACAGGAGATCGAATCTTGTCGTCTGTCAACGAGTCGTGCCTGAGTGAGGGTTGACAGACGACAAAAAACGATCGTCCGTCCTACCGCTTCACGTATTTCTTCTCGAACTTGTTGCGCGCGTTGTAGACCGTGAACGTGCCGTTTTTCTCGGCCGTCACCTTGATCCACTTTCCTTCGCAATTGGCATCCACGTTGGCGAGGAACGTGTCGGGCGAGTTGTGCTGCTTATCCGCGTCGATGGCGTAGTGCAGTTGCCAGATGTCCAGCAGGCCGCGCGTGTCGTGCAGCGTCTGCCAGACTTCCGCCGAGCCGCCCTTGTGCGGCCCGTTATCCACCAGCGCCACGCGCGGCGAAACCGCGTGCACGAACGGAGGCGAACTGGAAAGGTCCGACCCGTGGTGCGACACCAGCAGAAAATCCACTGTGCCGATCTTATTGGCGGGGCAGACCAGTTGGTATTCGCGATCCTTGGTCAGATCGCCCATATCCAACATGCGAAAGTCTTCATAGGTGATCAACACGCCGACGGATTGACCGTTCTCATCTTTGGTTTCCGGCGGAATCTCATCGGCGTTGCAGTCCGGATTGGCCGCGCCGGCGTCGCCGAGCGGCAGGTCGAGCACGTTGCCGCCGGCGGAAAGCACCTGGACGTCGATTCCCTTCACCGGGATGGTGCCACCCGCTTCCACGCGCAGGTGCTCGCCCTTAGCGCGTACGGCCGCGTATTCGTTGTACAGAATCTGCGCGTCCTTGCCCTTCTCGACGCTGCTGCCGTGATCGACAAAATGCACGATCGGCATCTTCTGGGCGAGCTGGTACACACCGCCCACGTGGTCGGTGTGAAAATGCGTGACCAGCAGCCAGTCGATTTTCTTGACGTGCGCGGCTTTGGCGGCGGCCACGATGCGGTTTGCGTCGCGCTGATTGTGGCCGGGCCAACCCGCGTCGATCAGCAGCGAATCGCCCGCCGGCGTCACCAGCAAGGTGGCTTGGCCACCCTCCACGTCAATCGCGTAAATTTGCAGCGTTGCGGCGGCCGACGGAACCGCGGCCAAAACCACCGCCAGCGCTACGGCGGCTAGCACTCTCATAGGCGCAATCTTAACATGCCGTTCCCGGCGCCGGCGCACGACAAACAGGCGGATCTACAACATCGCGGATGCGCAATGGCGTGTTCCAGGCACTCCGGATCCAGGCACGCGAAACGGCCAGCCGTCTCCGACCCCCGCCGAGGTGCGGCGCCGATCGGGACAACGCCATTCCGACTGAGGTCGACGCGCTGCTGCTTGTGGCCCTCGAGATACCAGCAGGGTGCGGCGCCGAAGTGCGGAAAGAGCGCGTGGACGCAGGCGCGCGTCTCGGGGCTGAGCATGATGAACTCGGTTTTGCCGTCCTTCAGCGGGACGGCATAGTACGGCCGCACCAGAACGGAACCGAATGCGCGCGCGCCGCGCGAGCGGGCCGCCAGCCAATCGCCTCCGTACAGCAAGCCGGCCAACGCCAGCAGCCCTACGCCGATCCGCCGCACATATCGCACTCCCTCAGCTTACCAGTGGCCTCGTCCGTTCGGCGCCGGTACTACGCGGTCCGTTCGCGGCGAGGCTCCGGGCAAAGGCGCCGCGTGGTGCGAAGAAAAGCCGAGACGACTCTCGGCTCAGCAGGCTGGACAGCCTGCGCCACGGCGGCGCTGTGAGATACGCGGCTTAGTCGACTCGCTCCAACACCACGGCGGTCGAGTCGAAGTCGCCGCGCAAATTGACATTCAAGCCGGCTTCCATCAAATAGGCGCCGCTGAGCTCGGGCTGCTTCTCTGCCAGCTTGCTATCGATCGATTCGATGCGGTACAGGGCGCGCGGATCGAGTCCGCGCAGACGGATGGTGGAAACCGGCGTGTTGTACTGCTGCGAGTGGCGGAAAGCGAACAGCACAGCCTGCTTGCCGCCAGGGCCAACGTACTGGTTGGCGGTTAAGTCGCCGGCCCACGGGGAAACCAAGCGATACAAATCGCCGTTCTGTACGGTGGCACGAATGCGCTTATCGAGCGCCACCATCTTACCGGCGGTGGCGAAGTCGTCACCGGTCCACTTGTTCAGATTGCTGCCGATGCCGAGCGCGCCCTGCATCGCCACCAGGAAACGATACGAAAGCGACACAGAGCGCCCGTCCACCCAGTTGGGGCTGTCGGTAACCCACGCCGACATGATCCGTGCCGTGTGCGCCTGGGAAAAACCTGCCTGTATGCGCAGGCGGTCCAAGGCATCCGTGTTGTCGGAAGCCCAGACTTCGTCCACGCGCTGCAAGATGCCCAGATCGATGCGGCCGCCGCCGCCGGAGCAGGATTCGATCTCCAGGTGTGGATGTTTGGCGCGCAGCCGGTCGATGATCTGATACAAATTGCGGACGTAGGCCACCCACAGTTTGCGCTCATCGGCGGGACCGGCTTCCGGCCATCCAGGCTCGGAGAACGGCCGGTTCATGTCCCACTTCATATAGCGAATGGGATAATCGGTTGCCAGCTTGTCGAGCACGCCGAAAATGTGCTCGCGCACGTCGTCGCGCGCTAAGTTTAGGACCATCTGCGTGCGCAGCTCGCTGCGCGGCCGGCCGTCGAAGTGAATCACCCAGTCGGGATGGGCGCGGTAGAGGTCGCTATCGGCGTTCACCATCTCGGGCTCGACCCATAGGCCGAAGTCCATGCCGAGCGAGTTGACGTAGTCGATCAGCGGCTTGAGGCCGTTGGGAAACTTCTTCGGGTTCGGCACCCAATCGCCCAGGCCGGCGCGATCGTTGTTGCGCGCGCCGAACCAGCCGTCGTCCATCACGAACAGCTCGACGCCCAAAGCGGCGGCCTTGCCGGCAAGGGCTTTCTGGCCGGCTTCATCGACGTCGAAGCCGGTAGCTTCCCAGGAATTGTAGAGCACCGGACGGAGCCGCGCGGACGCCCCTCCGGGCAGGATTCGCTCGCGTTCCAAGCGGTGCAGCATGCGCGAAGCGCCGCCGAAACCGCCGGCCGAGAAGCCGCCATAGAACGCCGGCGTGTCGAGCGTCTCGCCCGGCTTCAAGGGGTACGAGAAATCGAAGGAGTTGAATCCGCCGGTGACGCGCACCTGGCGGTAGGGGGTCTGCTCGACTGTGATCCGCCAGTTGCCGCTCCAGGCGAGCGCGCCGAACCAGACGCGGCCGGATTCCTCATTGGCGTCGCCCTGGTCCACCGCGAACCACGGGTTGAAGCCGTGGCTGGTATGGCCCTTGCGGCTCTCCAGCACTTTCATGCCCTCATGGATCGGCTCTCGCACGAGCTGCGTTTCGGCGGCCCAGCGGCCAGTGAGGTAACTGAGCTGATAGCCGGCTCCGGCGGGCATGTACCACGCGGCGGACTGCGCGCTCTCGATGGTCAGCGTGCGTTCGGTTCCGTTGCGAATGGTGGCCGAGCGGCGGATGATGCCATGTTGGGGGTAGACGCGGTAGTGCAGCGTTACCTCGACGGAATCGCGAATGTCCTTGAGCGAGATATCGAGATCGTTGTCCGCGATGCGGTGCAAAACATACTGGAGCACCAGGTCGCGGTCGCCATCTTCGCGGACGATCTTGAGCGCCGGCTCGTAGTAACGCGTTCCGCCCCAGCCGGGGAACTCTTCGTTCTCCATCATCTGCCGCGGGTCGAAGCTCGACAGCTCGCGAGCCGGCGTCAGCGCCGGCAGGTCGGCGAGGCTCCACAAAGGAGCGCCCCAATAAATGTGCCGTAGAGAACGGTCGGGCGCGATTCCCATGGCATAGGAACTCTGGCTGGTAGTCAAAAGAAAGACCTGGCGGTCTTCGGCGAATCGAATGGACTGGGCAAAGACACCCGAGGCCAGCAACAGGAAGATCGTGAGGCGGCGCATAACGAATATCAGTATAGCGGTACGCGGCGGGGAGCGAGCGATGCTGGGAGCCCTGCAAAGAGCTGGGCCAGAGGTCGATGCTTCAGCGGGCGTGGGCGGACCGACGCCTGAGTCCGATCAGCATTAGCGAGCCAAGCGACAGCAGAAGGAGCGGGCGAGGCTCCGGAGCCGACCCGGCGTCTGGGATCACCGTGCCAGACGGCGTTATCGGACTCATGTAACCGACGGTGTGGTTGTCGGACTCGAATCCGGCGCTCGTGGTCTCGGTGAAGACTACCTCATCGAAGTAGCCGCCCACGTCGAAGAAGTTCAGGAAAGCAAACTGCTCACCTTTGTCGTCCCCGTTGTTCGGGTTGCCGCAGAACGGGTTGCTGGCGGCCGGGCAGGCGCCAACCAAGCTTTGGAAGATCGCCGGCGTGAAGGTATACACGAGAGTGCCATCCTCGTAGAATTGGAGTTCGTTTCCTGCATCGAGCGCCGAGAACCACAGCCCAAAGTAATTAACTCCGGGAACGCCGCCGGACGCGGTCAGCGTGAGCGTGTAGCTGCTGTTGCTCACCGTCGGATAGTAACCGCTGCCTCCTGCACCGCCGTATTCGTAGTTGTTGGATCGGGTGAGAGCCCCGGTGTAAGTTCCGGAGATTCCCCCGGTCGTAACACCGACCGTCGACTGCGTCGTCGGGTAAGTTGTTGTGAACGGAGCAGATCCATTCCATGAATCGAAAGTCTCGGTGCCGATCCAGCACACAGAGTCCGATCCGCATAACGTCGTCAGGTCCGGCGACTGGGTGCCCGCCGGGTCATACGTGGCCACAATGCCGCTACCTTGCAGGGTAGTGGCCACAGCGGCGAAAACCAACGTCATCAATGCTGGTCTCGCCCAACTGTTCGCCGCAGGCAGTTTCAAACGGGGGCCTCCTTTGCTTCACCTGAGAATCGGAACCGGAGGAACGCTTCGCATTTTCACGCGGGCGACTCTCAGTCACTCACGAATGAGACAATCCGCCCGAATTGGGCCCGATTTCGATTCAGCGTAGCATGTCGAATCGCCCGCAAACGGTTCTAGGACTGCTACATAGGTACGGAGACGGTTGGCGGGGGGCTCGGAATGTTATCCGGAGTTAATTCCCTGCCTCGTCCTGTCTCCACAGCAGTTGTTCCCAGCGCGCACTCCGCCTCCGGGAGCTAAAATGGGTTTATGGGATGCACGCCCTCCATATCGCGGCCGGGACTGTTCGGGTCCGACTAGTCACATCGCTTCCTCGCGGCGCGCGGCTTGTTTTTTTTGACGCGCAAGCTGAGCAATCCTTCAGACAATTTGAGCAGGAGGTTGTCATGGGCAATGCCTTGGATAAGGTGCGTCCGAGTCTTCCAGCGATCCACGGGCCGCTGCCGGGGCCGCGCGCACGCGCCGTCATTGAGCGCGATGAGCGGGTGGTCTCGCCATCGTACACGCGTTCTTACCCGCTGGTGGTGCAGCGCGGCGAAGGCGCGATGGTGGACGACGTGGATGGGAACCGCTTCCTGGATTTCAGCGCGGGCATCGCGGTTGTGGCCACCGGCCACTGCCATCCCCGAGTGGTGAAGGCGGTGCAGGAACAAGCGGCCCGGCTGATCCACATGTCGGGCACGGACTTCTATTACGAGGAGATGGTGGCGCTGGCGGAGAAGCTGGCCGCGATTGCGCCCGGCGACGTGGCGCGGCGCGTGTCGTTCGGCAATTCGGGCACGGAGGCCATCGAGGGCGCGATCAAGCTGGCGCGCTGGGCGACCAAACGCGACAAGATCGTCGCATTTTACGGCTGCTTCCACGGGCGAACGCTGGGGGCGCTCTCGCTCACCGCGCGCAAGGCGGTGCATCGCGCCGGGTTTGGGCCGCTGCTGCCGGGTGTGGTCCACGCGCCCTACCCGAACTGCTACCGTTGCCCGTTCGGAAAGAAGCCGGGCAATTGCGCCGTGGAGTGCGTCGGGTTCATCGAAAATACGCTACTGAAGACCGTCGCGCCGGCGGAGGAAACGGCGGCCATCGTGGTGGAGCCGGTGCAGGGCGAAGGCGGCTACATCGTGCCGCCGCGGATGTTCTTCGACGAGCTCGCGCGCGTGGCGCGGCAGAACGGGATCCTGCTGATTTTCGACGAAGTGCAGAGCGGGATGGGGCGTACCGGCCGCATGTGGGCGGCGGATCATTTCGGAGCCGTGCCGGACGTACTGGCGGTGGCCAAGGGCATCGCGAGCGGGCTGCCGCTGGGAGCCACGGTTGCGCGAGCCGGCCTGATGACGTGGCCGCCGGGAGCGCACGCGTCTACCTTCGGCGGCAACCCGGTAGCTTGCGCGGCGGCGTTGGTTACGATCGCGCTGCTCGAAGAACAGTTGATCGACAACGCGGCGCGGATGGGAGAGTACCTGATGGACCGGATGCGCGAGTGGCCGCGGCGCTTCGCGAAGGTGGGCGAAGTGCGCGGGCTGGGACTGATGATCGGCATCGAAATGGTGCGCGATCGGGAGACGCGTGAGAAAGCGCCGGAACTGCGCGACCGCTTGGTGCAACTGGCGTTCGAGCGCGGCCTGCTGGTGCTGGGCGCAGGCGATAACAGCGTGAGGCTCTGCCCGCCGCTGGTCATCACGCGCGAGCAATGCGCCTTCGCTCTTGAGACACTGGAGGAATGCCTGACGGCGGTGGCAACATAGGTACGGGTGCTTCTGTGATTGGGAAGAGTACGGGCAAGCTAAAGCATGCCCCACCAGCGCTGGTGGGGCATGCTTTAGCTTGCCCAGACCACGAGGAGCTTCGATGAGAACACTCGATGTCGGTTGCGGGATTCGCAAGCAGCCAGGGGCGGTTGGAATCGACCACAACCCGGCCAGCCGCGCCGATGCGATTGTCGATCTGGACCGCTTTCCGTACCCGTTCGCCGATGGCTCGTTCGACCGGATCACGGCCATCCACGTGATTGAGCACCTCTCGGACGTGATGCGCGCTATGGAGGAGTTTCATCGGCTGGTGCGGCCCGGCGGCACGGTGCGTATTGAAACGCCGCACTACACCGATTTCAGCTCGTTCTGCGACCCCACGCACAAGAGTCACCTCAACAGTTTCAGCTTCCGCTACTTCGGCGAAAACCACGGTGGTTTCGGCTATTATTCCGCAGTGCGATTTCGTGAGATTTCGGTGCGCGTGAAGCTACTCGCCTTATGGAGGTGGCTCGGGTTCGAATTCCTGGTCAACCGCTTTCCGCGCTACAGACGCTTCTGGGAATACTATTTGTGCTACGTGGTGCGGGGTAAGGCGATCGAGTTCGAATTCGAAGCGGTCAAATGATCGGTTGGGTCTACCGGGCGGCGGACCGGCTGAGGCGGCGCCGGCTGGCGGACGACCACGGCGTCCTGGGCGAGGACTTGGCGTACCGCTATCTGCGCCAATGCGGCTGCACGGTGGTGGCACGCAATTACGCGGCCCGCTCGGGAGCGGGGGAAATCGACTTGGTGGCGTGGGATGGCTGGGTTTTGGCATTCGTCGAAGTGAAGACGCGTTCGAGCGCCGACTTCGGCGCTCCGGACACGGCCGTGGACCGGGAGAAGCAGCGCCGGATCGCGATCGCGGCCCGCGAATATGGGCGCCGCGCGCAGGTGGAACCGGCGCGGACGCGCTTCGATATTGTCAGCGTCATTCTCGACCGCCCGCCGCGCATCATCTGGCGGCGCGACGCCTTTCACGTCAGTGTCATATAATCAGGTGTCTGCCGATGGCCCTACCTAAAGGAAAACCCTCGCGTGCCTGAGTTGCGCAAAGACCCGATCACCGGCCGCTGGGTGATCATCGCCACGGATCGCGCCAAGCGTCCCAGCGATTTCATTCGCCAGCCGGTGCCGCCGGCGCAGCCCGGGGTAGTCTGCCCGTTCGACGCGGGCCATGAGAATAAGACTCCGCCCGAGGTGCTAGCCTACCGCGATGGAACCGGGCGCGACCAGCCGGGTTGGAGGGTGCGCGTGGTGCCGAACAAGTTTCCGGTGCTCGGCATCGAAGGCGCACTGAACCGGCAGGGCGAAGGCATGTACGACAAGATGAACGGCATCGGCGCCAACGAGGTCATCATCGAGACACCCGACCACACCGCCACACTCTCCGACATGCCGGAACAGCAGATCGCGGAGGTGCTGAAGGCGTATAAGGACCGCATCAACGACCTCAAACGCGACCGGCGGTTTCGCTACATCATCCTGTTCCGCAATTACGGTGAGTCGGCCGGCGCATCGCTCGAACATCCGCATTCGCAACTGATCGCGCTGCCGGTAATACCGAGCGTGGTGAAGGGGGAAGTGGACGCATCGCGCGAGTTTCACGAAGCCAAGGAGCGTTGCATTTTCTGCGACATCATCCACGAAGAGAGCTTAGCGGGCGCGCGGCTCATCTCGGAGACGGACCGCTTCACGGTGCTGGCGCCCTATGCGCCGCGGTTTCCCTTCGAGACGTGGATACTGCCCAAGCAGCATTCCTCCCACTACGAAGACTCCGAACCGCCGCTGCTGGATAATCTGGCCTGGGTGCTGCGTTCGACCATGCGCAAGATCGACAAAGTGCTGGAACGGCCGGCCTACAACTTCATCGTGCACAGCGCGCCGGTGCAGGAAGCGCCGCTGGCCTACTATCACTGGCACATCGAGATCATTCCCAAACTGACGAGGGTGGCGGGATTCGAGTGGGGAACCGGCTTCTACATCAACCCGACGCCGCCGGAAGAAGCGGCACGCTTCCTGCGCGAGGCGGGACTGGGATGATTTCGCGCCGCGGCCTGCTGATGGCGTCGGCTGGGGCATTGGCGTGCGGCAGGCGGAAAGCGACCGCGTACCCCGGATACTGCTTCGTGGCCAACCGGCAGGGGCGCAGCGTGGCGGTGGTGGACCTGAGCCGCTTCGGCGTGCGCAAACAGATTGCGCTCGATGCGGAGCCGGCCGCGGTGCTGGCGCATCCTCGGAAGTCGATCGCCTTCGCAATGGCGCCTTCGAACGGCACGCTGTACGAGCTCGATGCCGCTACGCTCACGGTGAGCCGGCGATTGCGCGCGGGCTCGGCCGCGGTCGAGATGCGCCTGGCTCCGGACGGCCTAGCGCTGTGGATTCTCTACCGCGATCCGGCGACGCTGGTGGAAGTGCCGCTCGACTCGCTCAAAGCCGCGCGGCGCATCCGCCTCGGCGCGGCGTCCACCGGCTTCGACCTGAGCGCGGACGGCGTGGCTTCGGTGGCCTCCCGGCAGGACAAGACAATTGAACTAGCGGCGCTTGGGACGGCGCGCGTGGAGCGCACGATTCATTGGGACGCGCACCCCGAGTTTGTCCGTTTCCGCACCGACGGCAAGCTGCTGCTTGCGGCCGACGCCGAAGGGCGCAGTATCACTTTCTTCGACGTTGCCACGGCCAAGACGATGGTGCGGCTGCCCCTTCCCTTTGAGCCGCGGCGGTATGCCATCACGACTGATGGCGGGCAGGTGTTCTTGAGCGGCCCCGGGATGGACGCCGTAGCGATCGTCTTCCCATACAACACCGAGGTGTGGCAGACCGTGCTGGCCGGACGGGCGCCGGGCGCCATGGCGGCCACCGATACGCCGCCGTTCCTGCTGGTGGCCAATCCGGAGACCAACAGCGTGACGGTGCTGGACCTGGCGAACCAGAACCTGTCGGCGGTGGTGAAAGTGGGGGCCGGGCCGGGGACAATCCTCACGACTCCGGACAATCAGTACGCACTGGTGCTGAATGAGATCTCCGGCGACATGACGGTGATCCGGCTCGACCGGCTGAGCGCCTCGTCTTCCGATCGCGTACTGCGCTACAAGAGCGCCTCGCAGTTCACCACGATCCCCGTCGGCGCGGAGCCGGTGAGCGCGGCCGTGGTGAAGTGGTAGCGTGCAAGTTGCAGGCGAAAACGCCTGCCCCACTTTGCCTGCCAGGACGTTCGCAACCGTGATAGGCCGTTGCCGGCCGTCGCGGCCAGTCGCGGCTGGCGTGTCGAGAGTCATCCTGAAGTTTCTTGTAGGTCGTTGCCACACTCCGGGGTCAAGCGAGGCGGGGCATGCGGCCTGCCGGCGACAGCATTCACCCAAATCGTGACCCGGCAGAGCCGAGATGACTCTCGGCTCCGCAGACTGGACAGTCTGCGCCACGCGCTTAGATGCGGGCTTACCGGATCTCCAGGACTTCCTTTTCCTTGATCTTGGCGGCCTGGTCGACCTTCAGCATGTAGCCGTCGGTGAGCTTTTGAATTTCGTCGAGGGTGCGCTTCTCGTCGTCCTCGGTGATCTTCTTGTCCTTGAGCAGCTTCTTGACGTGTTCATTGCCATCGCGGCGAATGTTGCGGACCGAGACGCGATGATGCTCGGCAGTCGTGTGCAGGCGCTTCACCAGTTCCTTGCGGCGCTCCTCGGTGAGGGCCGGGATCGGCAGCCGGATGATCTTGCCGTCGTTGGCTGGGTTCAGGCCCAGGTCGGAAACGCGGATGGACTTTTCGATCGGCCCGATCTGCGAAACGTCCCACGGCTGAATCGTGATCAAGCCCGGTTCGGGCACGTGCAGGTTGGCAAGCTGATTGAGTGGCGTAGGGGTTCCATAGGAATCCACGCGGATGTGGTCTAGAATGCCCAGGGAAGCGCGGCCGGTGCGAATGGTGGCCATCTCGTGCTGCAGGTCGCTCATGGCCTTATCCATGCGCGTCTTGAGGTTGGCCTCGACCTCCTTGACCGTGTGGAACGTGGTGGCGGCGGGTGCTGGCTGTTCAGTCTTCATAGAGTGTCTCCGGAAACCGACCTAGTGAATCACGGTGCCAACGGGTTCGCCCATGGCTACTCGCATTATATTGCCGGTTGTCATCAAATTGAAAACGATGATCGGGAGCTGGTTGTCCCGGCACATGGCGATGGAGGTCGAATCTATCACGCCCAGGCCCTTGGCCAACACATCGAGGTAGGAGATTTCGGTATAGCGTACGGCCTCGGGGAACTGCAACGGGTCGCGGTCGTAGACGCCATCGACGCGGGTTGCCTTGATGATCACATCGGCCTTGATCTCGAGCGCGCGCAGCGCGGCCGCAGTGTCGGTCGAGAAGTACGGATTCGACGTGCCGGCGGCGAAAATTGCGACACGGCCTTTTTCCAGATGGCGGATGGCACGGCGGCGGATGTAGGGTTCGGCCACCGGCCGCATTTCGATGGCGGTCATCACGCGGGTGGCGACGCCGATCTGTTCGAGTGCATCGGACAGCGCCAGCGAGTTGATCACGGTGGCCAGCATGCCCATGTGATCGGCCGTGACCCGGTCCAGTTTGCGGCCCGCGCCGGAAAGGCCGCGGAAAATGTTTCCGCCGCCCACCACCACGCCGATCTGGACGCCGGCCCTGGCCACCGCGGCAATCTCCTCGGCCAGCCCGCGGACGCGATCGGCATCGATGCCGAACTTCGCACCGCCCGCGAGAACCTCGCCGCTCAACTTCAGCAGGATCCGCTGGTAGGCGGGCATTTACTGGGCGACCGCTTCGGCCACGGGGGTATCGCCGCTGGCCTCGGCTGCCGCCACGTCACCCACTTTGAAACGCGTGTAGCGCGCGATGCTGATGTTTTCGCCCAGCTTGGCAATCTTAGTCTTGACGAGCTGGTCGATGGTGAGAGTGGCTTCCCTGACGAACGGTTGTTCGAGCAGGCACACCTCTTCGTAGAATTTGGCCAAACGGCCTTCCACGATGCGATCCACGATTTTCTCCGGCTTGCCTTCCAGCAGCGCGCGGGCGCGGGCGATTTCCTTTTCCTTTTCGAGCACCGCGGCGGGCACTTCCTCGCGGCGCAGGTAGCGGGGATCGGCGGCGGCGATGTGCATCGCCACGTCGTGCACCAGTTCCTTGAAGACGTCGGTACGGGCCACGAAATCGGACTCACAATTCACTTCCACCATCACGCCGAGCTGGCCGCCAGCGTGGATGTAGGTGCCGATGAGGCCCTGCTTGGTGGCGCGCCCCGCCTTCTTCCCGGCCGACGAAATGCCGTGCTTGCGGAGCACCACTTCCGCTTCCCCGATGTCGCCCTTGGCTTCCTGGAGAGCTTTCTTGCATTCCATCATGCCGGCGCCGGTGCGCTCGCGCAGATCTTTGACCAGTGCCGCGGTGATTTCCATAATCGCTTCGCTTCCGTTTCCCAATTAGATTTGAGGGGCCGCGCGTGTGCACGGCCCGCTGTTACTAGACTCCGCTCTCGGTGACCAAAGGCTCGGCAACCGGTTCGGCGGTTTCCGAGGCCGGCCCCTTGCGCGGCGAGGCCGCTGGCGGCTCTTCGGAGAGGCTCAAGCTTTCGGCCATGATCTTTTCGGCATATTTCGGATCCACGTATTCGGTGTATTCGAGCATGCTCTCTTCCACCGGCGCTTCGTCGGTGACGGGCTTGGGCGCCGCCGCGAAATCGTGCTCGCTGGCGAGCTGGCGGCCTTCCACCACGGCATCGGCGATCTTGCTGGCGAACAGGCGGATGGCGCGCAGCGCGTCGTCGTTGCCTGGGATCACCCAATCCACTTCATCGGGATCGCAGTTGGTATCCACGATAGCCACCACCGGGATGCCGAGCCGCTGCGCTTCCTTCACCGCAATCGCTTCCTTGTTTGAATCGATCACGAAGAGCACGTCGGGCAGGCCGGGCATATCCTTGATGCCGGACAGATTCTGCTCCAGGTGCTTGCGCTCGCGCTCCAGGCGAATCGCTTCCTTCTTGGGACGGCCGGCGTATCCACCGGCTTCGGGCGACGCCATGGCGTCCAATTCCTTCAGCCGCTTGATGGATTTCTGTACCGTGGCCATGTTGGTGAGCAGCCCACCCAACCAGCGCTGGTTGACGAAATACATCTGGCAGCGGGCGGCCTCTTCGGCGATGGCCTCCTGCGCCTGGCGCTTGGTGCCGACGAACAGCACGTTCTTTCCCTGCGCGGCCATCTCCTGGACGAACCGGGCGGCGTCCTTGAACATCTTCAACGTCTTCTGCAAATCGATGATGTAGATGCCGTTGCGTTCGCCGAAAATGTATTCTTTCATTTTCGGATTCCAGCGCTTGGTCTGGTGCCCGAAGTGAACACCAGCTTCGAGCAATTCTTTCATGGAAATCGCGGGCAAACTGCCTCCTGTTTACTTGCTTCCCTTCGGGGATAACATCCCCTTCTACAGCCTTCCGTTTCCGCCCGCGGTCCAAAGCGAGATTTGCGGCGCTGGACAATCGGAAGGCCGATGGTTACAACAGGCGGGAGCCGGCACACGCCGGCTCCGCCGGAACTAACGCTTGGAGAACTGGAACCGCTTGCGGGCGCCCTTTTGGCCGTACTTCTTGCGCTCGTGGGCGCGCGGGTCGCGCGTGAGGTAGCCAAGCTTCTTCAGCTTCGGCCGCAATTCCGCGTTAAACTCCACCAAGGCCCTGGCCACACCCAGACGGGCCGCGCCCGCCTGACCGACGACACCGCCGCCATCGGCGAGAATCAGGATGTCGAACTTGTCCGCCGTTTCGGTCGCCGCCAGCGGCTGCCGCACCAGCGAGCGCGTGCTTTCGGTCGGGAAAAAATTCTCGAACGCGCGATCGTTGACCTTGATTTCGCCCTTGCCGGGCCGCAAAAACACCCTGGCCACCGAACTCTTGCGGCGGCCCGTACCCAAATATTGAACTATGCTCGCTGCCACTAATTCCTGCCTTCCACTATTTTAAGGCCAACGCGGTTGGTTTCTGCGCCGCGTGCGGGTGCCGGTCACCCGCATAGACCTGCAGTTTCCGGTACATCTGTTTGCCAAGCTTGGTCTTGGGAAGCATGCCTTGCACGGCTTCTTCCACGATGCGAATGGGCCTTTCCGCGCGCACCCGCTTGAAACTCTTCTCCACCAGTCCGCCCGGGTACCCGGTGAAATGGCGATAGACTTTGTTGTCCTCTTTCCGGCCGCTCAGCCGGACTTTCTCCGCATTAATGACGATCACATGATCGCCCGTATCGAGGAACGGCGTATAGGAGGGTTTGGTCTTGCCCATCAGCAGCATGGCCGCCTTCGTGGCAATCTTGCCCAATACCACACCCTGGGCATTGATGACATGCCAACGGCGTTCGATGCTGTTCTTGGAAGGAAACTCCGTACTCATTGACACACTTCTCCAGCGATCTAGAAGTCGCAAAATTTTAGGTTAGCGGCTGCGCGTTGGAATGTCAAATCGGCGTGACAGATCGCACTGGTGCAGGCCCCGGTGCGCTACCATCGGAACATCCTTCGACGGGCTGGAAAGACCATCTTCGCGTGGTGCTGGTGGCTACGCGCAATCCGCTGAATATCGGAGCGGCGGCGCGGACGACGGCGAACTTCGGTTTCACCCGGCTGCGTGTGGTGAACCCGGCTGACGTCGCGTTCCGCGAGGCGCGCCCGGCCGTTGGCGCGGTGCCGCTACAGCGTCTCCCAGGCGACCAGGTCCTCCAGCTTCTTTTTCGGCATCGGCTCGGGCCAGCCGTCGGGCACGCCGATGGGCGTGATGCAGACGCGCTGGTAGCGCTCGGGGATTTGGAACACCTCCTTTGTGGCCGCCTCAGAGATCGAATCGGTGATGAACACGGTACCATATCCGAGAGCACGAGCGGCTAACATCAGATAGCCCGCCGCGAGAGGCCCATCCCAATGATTGTAGGTAGGGTAAGTGGATTGCGAATCGGTGAGCACCACCACGTAGACGGGCGCCGAGAAATAGCCGGCCATGGCCTTCTCCCTCATCTCCCGCCGGTGCGCACGCTCTTCGGGCGAGAGGTCGCCGGGATGCGCCTCGGCCAGCTCGACGCAGCGGGTGCGCAGCCGCTCGATTCTGGCGCGGTCCTTGACAACCAGGAACTTCCACGGCTGCTGGTTGCCGGAGGTTGGGGCGCGGCGCGCCGCATCGAGAATGAGGCGCAGGTGCTCTTCGGGAACCGGGTCGGGCTTATATTTCCGGACCGACTGGCGCTTGACAAACAGCGTGAGCAGTTCCGATTCGGTTGCCCCCACGGCGCCGCTTGGCACGGCAGCGCTCAGGAGTACACTGCTGCCGGCGAGTTGGAGACAGGCTCTACGACTAGGTGTGTTCATTGGCTTCGGTTTCACCTCACGCTGCGCGGCGGCTGCGAACCGAAGGCCTGAAAGGACAAGTCAGTCCCCGGAGAGAGGAGAGCGGTGCAATCGGATTTCCAAAGTCGCCCTCAAATAGCGGTCCAGGTTTGGGCCAGACGCTTGGAGGACGGCTGTCCGCTTCTGGGATGCTCGCTTCAAAAGCGGACAGCCTTCATTGGATCCGCGACCAACTCGCCGCCCCCTGCGCTACCATCAAAGCATCCTTGACAGCCTGGAAAAATCATTTTCGCGTGGTGCTCGTATCCACGCGCAATCCGCTGAATATTGGAGCGGCGGCGCGGGCGATGGCAAACTTCGGGTTCGCCCATTTGCGCGTGGTGAACCCCTATGACGTGGCTTTCCGCGAAGCGCGTTCGGCGGTCGGCGCGGCGCCGCTGCTCAAGCGGGCGGAAGAGTTTTCGAGCGTGGCCGATGCGGTGGCCGACGCGACCCTGGTGGTGGGCACGACTTCGCTGGGGCATCGCGAACTACATCACCCGCTGCGCCGCCTGGAATTCGGCGCGCGGCTGATGCTGCGGAGGCTGCCCCAGTCGCCGGTGGCACTGCTGTTCGGCTCGGAGAAATTCGGACTCTCCAACGAGGATCTCAGCCACTGCCATTGGCTGATGCGCATCCCCACCCTCGACCTTGATCTATCGATGAATCTAGGCCAGGCCGTCGCGCTGTGCCTCTACGAACTGGTGCGCGATCCCAGGGCCGCCACAGCGCGGCCCGAGCGATTCAAACCCGCTGCAGCGGCCGAGAACGAGCAGATCACCGCGCTGTGGTGCGAGGCCCTGCGCTCGAGCGGCTATGTGAATCCGTTGACCGCCCAATCCACGGAAGAGAAGCTACGCCGCATGATCCGCCGCTGGAACATCACCCCGCGCGACGCACCGGTTACGCTGGGTATGTTGCGCCAGATCTTGTGGAGGCTGGGGAACGGAGAGTGAATGGGGGCGCGGACAGCCGGGCCTGCCGCGTCGCGATTCCCGGCGGCGATTCCGGGCGGCGCCGTTTCGCGCGGCCGGCAAAGACAATGCCGAGAAGAATCTCGACACACCAGACTGGACAGTCTGCGCCACGCCTGAGCGCTACGCTAGCAGATGGAACCGCTGGTTTTGGCTAAACTGGCATCCTGGTAGCAATATGTTGGAACGATTCTTCTCCGATCCGCTTCCGGCCGGCACTCAGGCGCCGGATTTCACTCTGCCGGACGATGCCGGCAACCAGGTTCGGCTCTCCGCATTGCGCGGCAGGAACGTCGTGCTGGTTTTCTATCCCGGCGACTCGACGCCCGGTTGTACGCGCCAGTTGTGCCAATTGCGCGATTCGTGGGAGCGCGCACGCGCGCGCGGCGTGGAAGTCTTCGGCGTGAATCCGCAAAGCGCGGGCAGCCACGCCGGCTTTCGCCGGCACCACAAGCTGCCGTTTCCGCTGCTGGTGGACGCGGGCCGCAAAGTGGCGTCGCTGTACAACGCGAACGGAGTTCTCGTGAAGCGCACGGTTTACCTGATCGGTCCGGACGGCGTGATTCGATTCGCGCGCCGCGGCATGCCGTCGCCTGGCGAAGTTCTGGCCGCGGCGGAAGACTGACGGCGCCACGCCGCCGGTTGGCAGGCTCTCGGAATTCCCTCGGAATTTGCCGCCATTCTGGCATATAATACTAGGACCTATATGGCTGAACTCGAGATACATCACGAAGGACATGAGTCCGACCCCAAGGGCCA
>Ga0074045_10000412_pt1 | contig 42165 bp, 33 predicted proteins | sample BogForMeECP23OM2_FD_94442 | JGI IMG/M metagenome (GOLD analysis project Ga0074045, IMG submission 94442) | Bog forest soil microbial communities from Calvert Island, British Columbia, Canada - Bog Forest MetaG ECP23OM2 | ecosystem: Environmental > Terrestrial > Soil > Wetlands ...
CGCATTCGGTGTACAACTCGGGGCCGTATCGCAAGACGCTGGAAGCCACTTCGCGTCAGCCCGGCAAAGTCGCTCGTAACGTTGGCGATGTGGATGCCGCATTTGCCAAGGGCGGCAAGATTATCGAGGCCGAGTACTACGCTCCGCATCTGGCGCACGTTTCCATGGAACCTCCGGTCGCGGTTGCCGAGTATCGCGACGGAAAAGTGCTGGCCTGGGCTCCGACGCAGAACCCGCAAGCGGTGCAAGAGACGATTGCCGGGGTGCTGGGCATCAAGAAGGAAGATGTGATTTGCCATGTCACCCTGCTGGGTGGAGGTTTCGGACGCAAATCGAAACCTGACCAGGTGGCGGAAGCTGCGGTTCTATCCAAACAACTGGGCAAACCGGTCAAGGTTGTCTGGAGCCGTGAGGATGATATTCACTGCGATTTTTTTCACTCCGTCGCCGCGATGTACATGAAGGCCGCAGTTGGGCCGGATGGCAAGCCGACGGCGTGGCTGCAGCGCAGCGTCTTTCCGCCCATCAACTCAACCTTTGACGCGTCCGCCACCTATGGCGACGACGAAATGGGCCTGGGATGGAACAATCTTCCTTTCGATATTCCCAACCATCGGGCTGAGAATGGCCCCGCCGACTACCATGTACGGATTGGATGGCTGCGCAGCGTTGCGAACATCTATCATGCGTTCGCGATTCACTCCTTTGCCGACGAACTGGCGAAGGCGGCCAATAAAGATTCGGTGCAGTATCTGCTGGACCTGATCGGACCGCCGCGGATTGTCAACCTTGACCTCAAGGGGGACGAAGCGGAAGACGCCAAGAATTATCCGCTTGACACCGCCCGGTTGCGGCGCGTGGTCGAGATCGCAGCCGAGAAATCGGGCTGGGGTAAAAAGCCCATGGGTAAAGGGCACGGCATGGGCATTGCCGCTCACCGCAGTTTCCTGACTTATGTTGCGACCGTGGTTGAAGTCGAGGTCGACAGCAAGGGACAAGTGCATATTCCGAATGTTTGGACCGCGGTCGATGCAGGCACCGTCGTCAGCCCTGACAACATCCGCAACCAGTTCGAGGGAGCGGCGGTGTTCGGGACGAGCCTGGCGTTGTTCGGAGAGATCACTGCTACCAACGGAACCATCGACCAAAGCAATTTCAACAATTATCAGATCGCACGCATGAGCCGCGCTCCGCGCCACGTCGAGGTGCACATTGTGGAAAGCGAAGCGCCGCCGGCTGGCGTTGGCGAACCCGGCGTGCCGCCTTTTGCGCCCGCTCTGTGCAACGCGGTGTTTGCGGCCACGGGCAAGCGGGTGCGGGAACTTCCGCTCTCGAAGACGAAACTAGGGTGACGGGCTGCAATCCTTTGTATGTAGAGACGGGGCTTGCCCCGTCTGCATTGGAGGGGCTGAAGACGCGGCAAGCCGCGTCTCTACGGGAAATCACTGCTCGGAAAATCTGCGATGAGAAAATTGCTGGCGCTGCTGCTCCTGTTTACAGGAACACTCGCCACCGCCCAGGAGATCATTGTGGCGGCGGCGGCGGACATGAATGCTGCCCTTCCAGTGATCGTCGAAGGTTACACGAAAAAGACAGGGCAAACGGTGAAGCTCTCGTTCGGTTCATCCGGCAATCTGGCCAATCAAATACGAAACGGCGCGCCGTTCGACATCTTCTTTTCGGCCGACGAGGAATATCCTCAACAGTTGATCGCCGAGGGACTGGCGGCCAAAGACACGCTTTACCGTTATGCCGTCGGTCGGTTAGTACTGTGGGTCCCCAGCGACTCGCCGCTGAACGTATCGAAGCTCGGCATTCTCGCTCTGCTCGACCTTTCGGTCAAGAAGATTTCGATCGCGAATCCCGCGACTGCGCCTTACGGGCGAGCGGCCGAGGCTGCGCTCCGACACTTCGGAATTTACGATCAGGTTTCCAGACGGCTGGTTCTGGGAGAAAACGTGTCACAGGCTGCACAATTTGTCGAATCGGGCAACGCCCAGGCGGGATTGATCGCACTGTCGCATGCGCTCGCACCTGCGCTCAAAGACAAAGGCCACTACTGGACGGTTCCCCTCGATGCGTATCCAACGCTGAACCAAACGGCGGTCGTGCTCTCAAAATCTAAACAGCCGGGTGCGGCCCGCAAGTTTCTGGAATTCCTGCGCAGCCCCGAGGCCGCTTCCCTGCTCAGCAGTTACGGTTTCAACCTGCCCCCGGAGACGCACTGATATGGAGAAGAATTGAAATGAACTGGGAGGCGTTCTGGTTGACGGTGCATCTGGCAGGCATAGTTTCGACGCTACTGCTCGCCATCGGAATTCCGCTCGCCTACTGGCTGACTTACTCGCGCTGGCGCTGGAAGTTTCTGGTCGAGGCGGCGGTTGCGCTTCCTATCGTCCTGCCGCCGACTGTGCTCGGTTTTTATGTCCTGCTGGCGCTCGGATCGCGGAGCCCGATTGGCCGCTGGTGGGAGTCGCTCACCGGCCACACTTTGGCCTTCACCTTCGAGGGCCTCGTAATCGGGTCTCTGTTATACAGCCTGCCGTTCGCTGTACAACCGTTTGCGGCTTCTTTCGGCGCGGTCGATTCCAGTCTGCTTCGTGCCTCGGCATCGCTTGGCCATTCACCGCTGCAGACTTTTCGCCGTATCGTGCTTCCCCTCTCGAAAGCTGGGCTGGTCACGGGATTTGCGCTCAGCTTCGCGCACACGCTGGGCGAGTTTGGAGTTGTGCTCATGGTGGGAGGCAACATTCCGGGGGTCACGCGCACCATCTCGATTGATATTTACGATCAGGTGCAGACCGCGAATTATTCCAGCGCAAACCAGACGGCGGTCGTGCTGCTTGTTATCTCGTTTGTCGTCTTGTCGATTGTGTATGGCTTGAGCCGGCGTCCATGGGCGGTGGGTCCATGGAGGTGACTACTGCTGCGACGCCACAAACGTCGCCACAAACTATCTCTTCCGAGCTCGAAGTCCGCATCCGCAAACGCTTTCCTAATCCCGAAGGCAGCTTCAACCTGAATGTCCACTTCCGCGCGCTGGCCGGTTTCACAATTCTATTCGGCGCATCGGGCGCGGGAAAAACCACGCTGCTCGATTGCATTGCAGGATTGACCGATCCCGACGACGGGCGCATTGCGGTTGGTGGCGAAGATCTTTACGATTCCGAGAAGAAGCGAAACGTTGCCGCCTGGAAACGGCGGATCGGGTACGTGCAGCAGGATCTGGCGCTGTTTCCTCACCTGACGGCCGGGGAGAACGTCGCTTATGGTCTCCGCACGTTCAGCGCCGCCGAGCGAACAGCGCGCAGTCGCGAGATATTTGAGTCGTTTCGCATTGCTCACTTGCGCGACCGGCGTCCGGCGCAAATTTCCGGAGGCGAGCGCCAGCGCGTCGCTCTGGCGCGGGCGCTGGTAACTGAACCGCGCGCATTGCTGCTCGATGAGCCGTTGGCGGCGCTCGACCGTCCGACGAAATCGTCTTTGGTGAGCGATCTGCGGCGGTGGAACCAGTTGCACCGCGTCCCGATTCTCTTTGTCACTCACAACAGCGAGGAAGTGTTTGCCCTGGGCGACGAGGTCATTGTGCTGGACGGCGGAATCATTGTGGCGCAAGGGCGGCCGCATGAAGTGATGCGCGTTCCACGGCTGGAAACAGTCGCCAACCTGTCAGGATTCGAAAATATCTTCAATGCCACGGTGCTGGCACTGCACGAAGACCGCGGGACGATGACCTGCCAACTGGGTGGCGGCAAAGTTGAGTTGGAAACGCCGCTGGTTCGCGCCGATGTGGGCTCGCGGCTGCGCGTCGGCGTTCGCGCCGGCGATTTGCTGCTGGCAACGGAAAGCCCGCGCGGGCTGAGCGCCCGCAATGTACTGCCGGGAACTATCCAGCGACTGGAGCAGAGAGACGTGATTGTCGCGGCGGTGGTGGATTGCGGCGGCACGGAGTTCGAGGTGCACTTAACGTTAGCGGCGCGCGACGCTCTGCAACTTGGCCCCGGTAAGAGCGTCTGGGTCGTAGTCAAGACGCATTCGTGCCACTTGATGGGGATGTGAACACGATGGTTACAGAGGTTTGGAATCCCGAGACAAAACAAACGCATATCGCGTGGCATACAATGCATGGCTGTAGCCGACGAAGTGGAACACCATGAAGGATAGGGCGATGCGCATCGCAAGCGTGGGTCATGCGGTCTTTGCGGCGGCCCTGATGGCCCTCGGAATCCTGGGCTTGGTCAAAGGCGATTTCGTCGCGGTATGGCAACCGGTACCGAAGGGTGTACCCGCACGCGAGGTATTGGTCTATCTCTGCGCCTTCATCTGCCTGGCATCGGGCATCGGCCTGCTCTGGCAGCGCTCGGCCGCCGCCGCGGTCCGCGTGCTGCTCGCCTTTCTCCTGCTCTGGTTGCTGCTGGTAAGAGTGCCCGGCATCTTCCACGCGCCGGCTGAGGAAGGTTCCTGGTTTGGCGGCGGTGAGACCGCGGTGATGTTGGCGGGCGCCTGGGTACTGTATGCCTGGTTCGCCGCTGGCTGGGACAGGCAGCGCCTCGGTTTCGCTACCGGCGACAAGGGTGTGCGCATCGCGAGGGTGTTCTGCGGCCTGGCCCTGATCCCCTTCGGCGTGGGGCATTTCGTCTATCTCAAGGACACCGCCGCACTGGTGCCGGGCTGGTTGCCATGGCATGTGGCCTGGGCGTATTTCTTCGGATGTACCTTCATCGCGGCGGGCGTGGCGGTGCTCATCGGCCGGTATGCACGGCTGGCAGCTGCGCTTTCGACGTTGCAGATGGGCATGTTCACGCTGCTGGTGTGGGTACCCATCGTGGTGGCAGTCACCAACGACACCTTCCAATGGAGCGAGACCATCGACTCTTTGGCGCTGACGGCGGGCGCCTGGGTAGTGGCAGATTCCTACCGCGGCGTGCCCTGGCTCTCCGTAAGCAAGCGCTAGCCCCGGCGCCGCGGGGGAATGGGGCCGTGGGCGGACCTTGGTCCATGCGGTAACACAGCATCGATATCGGCCAGGGTACAGTTGGCGCAAAATCGCGATAGCACTCACAACGCGGGCTCACCGCTCCACCGCAATGACCGCGATCCACTGCCCGTTGCGTTCTTTGTGATAGGCAATCGTCCCGCCAAGACGTTGGGCAAGATCTTCAGGCAGCAGGTCGCGATGGTAACCGAAGAACTTCTCCTTAATGCGTTGCCACGCCTCCCAATTCTCAAATAGCGGATGCGGGGGTTGGTACTTTGTCGAGAAGACCAGAGCAACGTCAAACTGATCGCGGGCCCGGGCGGCCAAGTCAATCTGAGAGGCGGAGAAGTCCTCGATGCGCGCCACTCGGAAAGGTTGAGCCACATAACCGAGCCACGGCCGGGTGAGTTCGTCCGACGCGGGCCAGGCGGTTAGAACGCGCTGGCTGGGATATCGCATCACCAGGAAACGGCTGGCCTCTGCGTGCATCATGATGTAGTCGCGATAGGCCAGATTGTCTTCGAGAGTGAATCCATAGGGCGGATTGCTGAACAGGCCCGCGACAAATGCAATCGCGACCGCTGCCACAATCAATTTCCAATAGCGCACGCGCCGCCACAAAGTTGAGACCACCGCCAGAATTACCAGCGGAACGACTGGCAACATGTAGCGGGCGAGCACCGCTCCGCCCACGGCCGACATAAAGGCGAGGTAGGCGAGCAGCACGGAAAGAAATGCGGCTTGAATCCAGAACGGAATTCGCGAACGTGTTGCCCCGTTTGTGCTTTGCGGCGGACGAAGCAGGGCCAGCAATGCCGCCAGGGTGAGCAGATAGAGATCGAAATATCCGAAGAGTTGCCAGAGACGCATTCCGAGTGCGAGCGGGATGCGCAGAGGATTGAGAGTGGCGGCAACGTTGTAACGAAAGAATTCGGGGTTGCCCAGCAGGAAGCCTGTCTTCGAGTAGTGGTAGGCGTACCAACAGGTCAAGGGCACAACGGGAAGCAAAAGAAAAAACCAGCGCGTGCGCCCGCCTTCAGGGGGAAGAATTTCCTGCCAACGCGGGCGAATCAGATACGCGAGCAGTTCCCAGGCAAAGAGCGCCAGCGGAGCCAGGATCGCGGTCTCCTTAGCCAGTGCCGCCAGCGAGAACCAGAGCACTTGTTTCCAGCGACGGTCTTCGATATAGGCGGCCAGCGCCCAGAACGTAAATCCAGCGGCTGGCAAGTCAACTTGCGCCAACGAACTCTGCGTGAAGCACACGGGATACAACGCCAGCAAGGCGGTTGTCGCCCACGCTACCGGCAGATTGGCGGCGATTCGTGAAAGTCGAAACAACCCCAGCAGCGAGAATGCAGACAGCGCCAGCATGGCCGTGCGCGTCACCAGCGTGGAGTACCCAAAGACACGCCAGGCCAGCGCCAGCCACACCATCACCAGCGGAGGATGTGCGTTCGACGGCGTGGACTGTGGAATGAGCGTACCGGCCAGAAACAGATCACGCGCGGCGGGAACGTAGTAGCCGGCTTCATCCCAGAAGTATGGAAGCCGCAGAAGGAGCGCGTGCAGAAGCATCAATCCGGCAAAGAACAGCGCGAAGAGAAGAGACTGCTCTGCCCATGCGGAATATGCTGGTTGAGATTTCGTTTTCAGATTGGAGTTCGCCGCCGGGCGCACAGCCTTTGTTGCATAGTCCATCAGTGAACGGGTCCGCCGGGGGCGCGTGGATCAAGCTTGATCTCGCCGAACGCGACCTCGTAGTTCGACACGTTTTGCTGCAAGAGCGCCATAAGCGCCTTGGCCTGTTGCGGGCTCAGATAAATGCCCTGAAAGTTCCGCAATTCCACCTGCGTCTCCGAGCTTTGCTGCATGGTCCCAAACACCAGGAAGAAATCCCACACATTGACGCGGATCTGCACGCTGTTGGAGTAAGTCTCGCGGTAATCGGGAGTTTGCACAAACTTCACGTTCGGTTGGTTCGGCGTATTCATATCCCGCAGTGTAACGCCTCGGTAGAGCGCAGAGCAAAGCTGAGGGTCAGCCGGCAAGAAGAATTGGTGCGAAAGGGGGGACTCGAACCCCCATGGGTTTCCCCGCCAGATCCTAAGTCTGGTGCGTCTGCCAATTCCGCCACTTTCGCAGGAGCTGAATTTCCATAAGTCTAGATGCGAAGCTGCACTGATTGCAACGCCGGCCACACCGCCAGCACCACGTCGAACAGTTCTTCAGGCTGGTTTGCGAAGCCTTGGCGCGGGTGAGATCATCTACTACCAAAGAGCGCGGGACATGCCCCGACTGACGCCCATCTCGGCGCGACCCTTCGGCCACAACGGGGCCTCGCTCCCGCCTCGCAGCGGTGACGGGGACGACGGCCGCGGGCGCGACGACGGCCTGCCCGACTTTATCCCGGACTCTATTCCGAATTATGGCGAGCGCCTGCAACGTGCGCGGATGGGACTCGCCGTCGCCCTGACGCCCGTCTTCATGCTCTTTATTTCTTTCACGGCTGTCTATCTCGTCCGGCGCGGATTTCTCAGCCTTGATCTGAGCGGCATGGCTTACATCCGAACCTGGGCTCCGGTTGAATTGCCCTGGATGCTATTGTTGGCCAACACGGCCGTCCTGATCGCGAGCAGCATCACAATCGACTTGGCGCGGCGCGACATCACGCGGAAAGCCGCGCTTGCGCCGGTGCAATCGATGCCCGGCATCTCGCTGGGCGACGAGCGCCACTTCCCATGGCTCGGCTTGACTACCGTTCTCGGTCTCCTGTTTCTGGCGGGACAACTTTTTGTCTGGGGCAAGCTTTCCGCCGGAGGTTTTCACCTCGCCGGCGGTACCAGCAGTTCCTTCGTGTACATTCTTACCGCCATGCATGGGCTGCATCTTGCCGGCGGCGTGCTGGCGCTTTTGTGTGCCCAGGGTGCGGCGGTTCTGCATCGTCCTATCGAATCGCGCCGCATCGTCGTTGACATTACCTCGTGGTACTGGCACTGCATGACGGGACTGTGGATTTACATTCTCGTGCTGTTCTTGTTTGCGGCGCAGTGAGGCAGTCGTCGGTGGTCAGTCGCTGGTCGTTGGCGATCCGCGCTTCGCGCGTGTAGGTTGCAGCGCCGCCTGCAAATCAGCAATCAAGTCCTCCGTGTCTTCAATGCCGACCGAGTAGCGGATGAGAGCTTCGGGGATGCCGCTGGCTCTGCGCTCCTCGGGCGTGGACTCTACGTGGCTGGTGGTCGCAGGAGGGCCGGCGACGGTTTCGACCGCTCCGAGATTGGCGGCGAGATGGGCGTAGCGCAGGCGCGGAAGGAACTTCTTGACAGCCGTGAAGCCGCCCTTCAGAACAAAGCTGAGGACGCCACCAAATCCGCTCATCTGACGGCGAGCGATGGCGTGATTTTCGTGCGACTCCAGGCCGGGATAAAAGACGGTTTCGACCTGGGGACGCGCCTCTAAGAAACGCGCGATTTTCAGTGCGCTCTGGTTCTGCTGGCGAATGCGGAGGTGCAAGGTTTTCATCCCCCGCAGCAGCAGGTAGGCGGCCATGGGGTCGAGGCAGGCTCCGGTAATTTCGCGGAAGTGGTAAATGCGGCTCACCAGGTCGCGCCGGCCACAGGCGACTCCGCCGAGAGCATCGGCGTGCCCGCCTAGGAACTTGGTGGCGCTGTGGATGACGAGGTCAGCGCCGAGCTTCAGCGGTTGCTGGTTGATCGGCGTGGCAAACGTGTTATCGACGACGACCAGCGCGCCATGGCGATGAGCGGCGGTCGCCAGGCGAGCGAGGTCGATGACTTTGTTGGTGGGGTTGGTCGGGCTCTCCAGATACAGAACCTTGCAGCCCCGGGTGATCGCCGACTCGATTGCCTCGTGATCGGTGGTATCGCAGAGGGTTGCGCCGATCTGAAAGCGGGGCAGAAATTCGATGAAGAGTTTGTTCGTGCCTCCGTAGGTGTCGTTCACTGATACCAGACTGTCACCCGGCGAGAGCAGCGTGAACAGCGTATTGCTGATGGCCGCCATGCCACTGGCAAAACTGGTTGCGGCTTCCGCGCTCTCCAGGATCCTTACCTTCTGCTCGAAGGCGGCGACGGTCGGATTCGTATTGCGGCCGTAAATGTGCCCGGGTTTCTTGCCTTGCGCGACCTTCAGCCATTCGTCTACATCCTGGTAGCCGAACGAAACGCTATGCGCCACCGGGAGCTGGGTTGAGCCCATCCAGTGAACGTTTTGTTCCCCTGCCCAGACCGAGAGGGTGCCTAGTCCTGTTGCAACGTTGGGATTCTTGCGAGGTGAGAGCTGCGTCTTTTTTTTCATGTCGCGCGGCGCCAGGGGCGGTCGTCCCCAAGTGTCTCACAAGGCGCGGGAAGAATTCCTTGAGGTGTTGGCGAAGGGAATAGGGGTCCTTCGACTCCGCAGGAACTTCACTTCGTGAAGTCCCTGCTCCGCTCAGGATGACAATGTTGAAAAACTGGCCACAGAAGACCTCCACACCGCTCCTCCGACGAAGCAGGATTTATAATAGAAAGATTCGGTTGTGTGTTTTGATCCGTCTGTAGTGCCAGGGGAAGATGTCGACAGAAAGCATTGTGGTTCGCGGGGCCCGGGTTCATAACCTCAAGAACATTGATTTTGAGATTGAGCACAACACTCTGACCGTCGTCACTGGCGTTTCCGGTTCGGGCAAATCGTCGCTCGCTTTCGACACGATCTACGCCGAGGGCCAGCGGCGATATGTCGAGTCGCTGTCCGCGTACGCCCGGCAGTTTCTGGAGCGGATTGAAAAGCCTGACGTTGATCTGATCGACGGCATCGCGCCCGCGGTGGCGATCAAGCAGAAGAACTCCACTCGCAATCCGCGCTCCACTGTCGCCACCGCTACCGAGATCTTCGATTACCTGCGGCTGCTCTTTGCCCGTATCGGACGCACTTACTGCCTGCTCTGTGGTCAGGAAGTGAAGAAAGATACAGTAGACGAAGTGGTTGCGCGGCTGCTGGCTTTGGGCGAGGGCACCCGGCTGAATGTGTTCTTTCCGATTCAGGCACGCATTGCTGCGACGCCGGCTGCGGAAGAAAAGGGCGCCAAGAAAGTTCGCGCGAAGAAAAAGCCGGCCAAGGCTGGTCTGCCTACCGATGCGAGCTTTAACCCGATTTCGGACGCGATGAAGGCGCGGTTGTTTGATCTCCGCAAACGGGGCTTCAACCGGCTTTTTCAGAACGGCCGGATCTTCGAGTTCTCGACTCCGGAATCTCTGCTTGACGTCAACTTTGCCGAACCCCTTTTTGGGCTGGTCGATCGGCTGGTGATCTCCGCCGACCAGCGCTCGCGCATCGTCGATGCCGTTGAAATCGGCTATCGTGAAGCGGGCGAAGTCATTTTTGAGACTGCGCCGCAAGAGAGCGAGACTCCCGAGCGGCTGCGTTTTTCCCAGCGCTTTGAATGCAAGAACGACGGCAGCCGCTACGATGAGCCTGAGCCGCGCCTGTTTTCATTCAACAATCCTTACGGCGCTTGCCCACGTTGCCAGGGCTTCGGCAACACCATCGACATCGATCTTGACCTGGTCATCCCCAACAAGGGCAAGAGCCTGAATGAAGGGGCCATCGAGCCCTGGACCAAGCCAAAATACCGGCCGCTGTTCACGGACTTGAAGCGTTTCGCGCGCCAAGCGGATATTCCGCTGGACGTTCCCTGGTATGAACTGAGCGCCGAGCAGCAGAAACTGATTGTGGATGGCGCCCGCGGGTTCGGCGGCATTCGCGGCTTTTTCCAGTATCTGGAGCGCAAGAAGTACAAGCTGCACGTCCGCGTCTTTCTCAGCCGCTATCGCGGATACTCGCTGTGCTCCACTTGCGGCGGCACTCGCCTGCGCGCGGAAGCTCGCCAGGTGAAAATCAATGGCAAGAACATCTGCCAGGTGTGCAGCATGACGGTCGCAGGGGCAGCCCGCTTCTTCGATCAACTGAGGCTCTCGACCGAGCAGGCTGCAATTGCCGACAGGCTGCTGATCGAGCTTCGGGAACGGCTGCGTTTCCTCAACGAAGTTGGCTTGGAGTATCTGACGCTTGACCGTCTGGCCTCGACGCTCTCGGGCGGCGAAGCGCAGCGCATTCAGCTGGCAACTTCTCTCGGGTCTCGCCTGGTGGGCACGCTGTACGTACTCGACGAGCCCTCCATCGGCCTGCACAGCCGTGATACGCACCGGCTCATCAAAATTCTGCACGACCTGCGCGATCTGGGAAACACGATCCTCGTGGTCGAGCACGATCCCGACATCATGCGCGCCGCTGACCGCATTCTCGATCTCGGCCCGGGCGCCGGGGAAAATGGCGGAAGAGTCGTCGGGGCTGGCACTTACAACGAGATTCTGAAGATGCCGCACTCGCTCACGGGACGTTACCTGGCCGACGAACTTCGCATCCAGATTCCAGCACGACGCCGCCAACCGGGATCACACAAACTCCGCATCACCGGCGCCCGCGCGCATAACCTTAAGCACATCGATCTGGAAATTCCGCTGGGCATGCTGGTGGCGATTACCGGTGTCTCCGGCTCGGGGAAATCTTCGCTGCTGCATGACGTCCTCTACCAGGCGCTGGCCACGGCCAAGGGGCAGAGCAACGGCAGCTCTTCCGCCATTTTGTGGGACAACATCGAAGGCGACGAGTTGCTCGACGAGGTTGTGCTGGTCGATCAATCGCCCATCGGCCGCACTCCGCGGTCGAATCCGGTCACGTATATCAAGGCGTTCGATATCATCCGCGAACTATTTGCTTCGCTGCCGGAAGCGCAAAAGCGCGGCTTCCCTGCCGGAAATTTTTCCTTTAACGTGCCGGGCGGCCGGTGCGACAACTGCCAGGGGGACGGCACGGTCACCGTCGAGATGCAGTTTCTGGCCGACGTCGAACTGATCTGCGACGAGTGCAAGGGCACGCGCTACAAGCCACAGGTGCTCGAAATCCGCTACAAAGGCAAGAGCATCCACGAAGTACTGAACCTCACCATTCGGGAAGCACTCAAGTTCTTTGCCGACGTTCCGCGGCTGACGGAAAAACTGCGCGTGCTCGACGAAGTGGGCCTCGGTTACCTGCGTCTTGGCCAGTCGGCCACCACGCTTTCCGGAGGCGAAGCGCAGCGTATGAAACTGGCGGCGCATCTTCAGCCGGGAACTCGCCCGGCCAGCCGCGCTGGAGAAGGCGGTGACGCACCCAAACGCAAGCGCCACATGCTTTACATCTTCGATGAGCCGACGACCGGACTGCATTTCGACGATGTCAGCAAACTACTCTCCGCGTTTCGCCGTCTAATTGATGCGGGAGGGTCGATTGTGGTCATCGAGCACAATCTCGAAGTGATCAAGACGGCAGACTGGGTTATCGACCTTGGCCCGGAAGGGGGAGATGGCGGCGGGAACGTCGTCGGCTTCGGCCCGCCGGAAGCGATTGCGGAGTTGAAAGGCTCTTACACGGGACGCTATCTGAAGCACGTGTTGAATGGAAACGGCGTGCGCAATGGCGACCGGTAGAATGGGGCTGATGGCACAATTGCTCAGCTTTTCCCAGCGCTGAAGCGCTGGGCTAAATTAGTTCGCCCCTCCGGGGCTGGATTTTCCTACTTATGAACCGGCCGGCCCACAACGCGATCCTGTTCATCGTCCTGAGCGCCTGCACTCTCGGCCTTGCGCAAACTCATACCACGGTCCGCCATTACAAGGAACGCATCGACGACACGCCGCCGGAAATCGCGCAGGCGGAAGATGCGATCCAGAAAAGCGATTTCACCGGCGCGGAAACACTGCTGAAGAAGGCGATCGATAAAGACCCCAACAATTACCAGGCGTGGTTCGATCTTGGATTCGTACTGAACCGCCTCGGTCGCGCCGACGAATCCATTGCCGCGTATCGCAAATCCGTCGCTGCCAAGCCCGACGTTTTTGAATCGAACCTCAATCTGGGCTTGATGCTCGTCCGCGCCAATAATCCCGATGCCGAGCAGTTCCTGCGTGCCGCCACCGGGCTGAAACCGACAGCTCACGTCGAAGAAGGACAGGCCCGCGCCTGGCTCGCGCTGGCACATCTGCTCGAGAGTAAGAAGCCCGACGATGCGCTTCAGGCCTACCGCAAAGCCTCCGAGCTTACGCCTAAGGATCCCGAGCCTCATCTTTCTGCGGGGCTGCTGCACGAGCGACAAAAGGAATTCGCGGACGCTGAAGCGGAATACAAACAGGTAATGACCCTCGATCCGCACTCTAGCGAAGCCGCAATCGGCCTCACCAACCTGTACATGAAATCCAACCGACTTGGCGAAGCCGAGCCTCTACTGCGCCGGCTGGCCGCCGAGCGCTCCGATGACGCGGGCATTCATTTGCAACTGGGACGCGTGCTCGTCGCCGAGGGCAAGAAAGACGACGCCATCGCGGAACTCCAGATCGCGCTGAAACTCGCGCCGTCAGATAGCGACGCCCAGCGTGAACTTGCCGACTTGTATTCGAGTGCGGGGAAGAATGATCTCGCGGAGGGCGCGTATCGCGCTCTGGTCGCCACTCAGCCGAAAGACCCGGAATTGCATCGTGGACTGGGAAGGGCTCTGCTGTTGCAGAAGAAATTCCCGGAAGCCGAACAGGAATTCTTGATTGCGGTCCGGCTGAAGCGCGATTGGCCCGATGTCTACGTCGATCTGGCGTTTGCGGCGAGCGAGAACAAGAACTACGACCTCGCGATCCGAGCCCTCAATGGGCGCTCGATGTTAAACGCGGAGATGCCCCCGATTTGCTTTTTTCTACGTGCCTCCGCTTATGACCACTTGCGCGACTACAAACAGGCTGCAGTCGATTATCATCACTTTCTGGAGGTCGCTAACGGGAAGTATCCCGATCAGGAGTGGCAGGCTACCCACCGCCTGATTGCCATTGAACCGAAGAAGCGTTGACTGTTATGCGCCGACTTGCCTTGTATGCACTGCTTCTCGCGCTTGCCTCCGCCTACGGCGCGGCCAAGGACGATCCCGTAGACGAACTCAAAGCGCGCTTCGAAAGCGCGCGCCCCGAGGACCGTCCCGACCTCGCCATCGAGATCGCACGGCATCAGCTTCGCAATGCGGACAAGCTCTACACCGAGGGCAAGGTCGACCAGGCCCGTGCTGCGGTTGACGACATCGTCACGTATTCCGAGAAAGCGCGCGACGCCGCCCTGCAAACCAAGAAACACCTCAAGAATGTCGAAATCGAGGCGCGAAAAATGGCGGAGAAGCTGCGCGACATCAAGCGCACTCTTGCCTTCGAAGACCAGCCTCCAGTTGAACAGGCCATTCGCCGGCTCGAAGATATCCGCACCGTTCTGCTCAATGAAATGTTCTCCAAGGACAAGAAGGAGAAGAAATGATGCCGGGTAAGCGCTGGCGCAACGCGCTCGGACTGGCGCTGTTGCTTGCGCTCCCGCTCTGCTCGCCGCTCTTGGCGCAGCGCCGCCGCGACCCGCTCAATCCGCTGGAAATCGATCAGCTCCGCGACGCCATGCTCGACCCCGACCTGCGCTTGAAGCTTTACGTGCAGTTTTCCCGGGACCGCATGACCAAACTGGAGCAAATGCGCAGCGATCCCAAGACCACCGAACGCGGTCGCCAGACCCATGACATGCTGGAAGATTTCCTCGCTGTCTATGACGAACTGAACGACAACATTGACATGTATGTTGGCCGCAAGGACGATATTCGCAAGCCGCTGAAAATCGTCATTGAAGCAGACACCGAATTTCAGGCCAAGCTGCGCGCCATCAAGAACTCCGCGAACACCAGTGCCGCGGAGGCCAGCCAGTATGAGTTTATGCTGACTGATGCCCTCGATACGGTGGATTCCAGCGCCGACGATCACCGCAAGACCGTCACCGAAGTTGAGGAGTACATGAGGCGCAAGAAGAAGAAATAGGGCGCCACCGTCCGCGGCTAACCTCTTCACCACAGGGTTCACAGAGGAACACAGGGGAAACCACTGTGAACCTCTGTGCCCCTGTGGTTAGCTCTTGCCGATCCCGGTAAGATGGTGCGGCATGCAACTCTGGTTCGCACGCGGAGGCGAAGTTACGATCCGCGAACAGCTCGTCACGCAGGTCATCCTGGGGATCCTCAGCGACGACCTGGCTCCGGGGCAGCGCTTGCCGAGCACGCGAGAACTGGCGCGGCGCTTCCGTCTTCATCCGAACACGGTTAGCGCCGGCTACCGCCAACTGGAACGGGAACGGTGGGTTGAGTTTCGCCATGGCAGCGGCGTGTACGTGCGGGAGAGCAAACCGGAGTTGGCTGCGTCGTCGGCGCTAGCGCTCGATCAGTTGATTGCGAAACTCTTCCGTTCGGCGCGCGAACTGGGAGCTCCTCTCAGCACCGTGCGTTCCCGGCTGCGGCAATGGCTGGAACTGCAGCCACCCGACCATTTTCTGCTGATCGAGCCCGACGAGGACCTGAGACGAATACTGGCGGCGGAGATTGGGCAGGCTGTGAATTTTCGGGTCCAGAGTTGCGATCTGCGCGACTGCCCGAAGACTCTCGAGGGCGCAATTCCGGTGGTGCTTCCGAATCGCGCCGCAGCCGTGCGGCAGGCGCTGCCCGAAGGCGCGGACGTGCTTACATTACAGGTTCGGTCGGTGCCAACTTCGCTGGCGGGATGGCTGCCGGCTCCCTCCGGTACGCTGATCGGGATTGCGTCCGCCTACCCAACTTTTCTGACCTTAGCGCGCACCATTTTGCAGGCCGCTGGCTTCGATTCGGACGCGCTCGTGTTTCGCGACGCGCGCAAAGCGAACTGGCAACGCGGCCTGCAGCAGACCGCGGCCGTGGTGTGCGACACGGTCACGGCAACCTTGCTCCCCGCGGGCTGCCGGGCAATTCCCTTCCCGTTGCTGTCCGAGTCTTCGATTGCGGAACTTCGGCGCTACGTGGAGTTCATCGCCAATCCCATCGAGTCGTTGTGACACTCTGAAAAGTGTCTGTACTGCGCACTCTCCGGCGCAATTCTGGCGCTACGATCCGCTCATGAAACATTCAACAATCCTCTCGATACTGATGGCGCTTTCTCTGATGGCCCCGATCGCGCTGGCGCAGGCCGGAGACTGGCAGGCGGTCCAGCGCCTTCCCGGCAGTACCCTGCTTAAGATCACACTCAAGCACGGGCACACTTTTGGCCACTGCGAGTTTATGGGGGCGACCGACGATGCGCTGCATTGCGATTATCCGGGGTTGCAGTACATTCGAGCGCAATATCCCCGCGACAATGTCAAAGCAGTGTATTTGGTCCACAATGCGAGAGCCATCGGGGCTGGAATTGGAGCGGGCGCGGGAGCCGTGATCGGCGCCGCCGCCACTCCTGGCCCGGTTGCGGGACGTGAATTGTTTGCGGTAATCGATGCTGCCATTCTTGGGGGCTTCGGCTATTTCTTCGGCATGGTGGCGGACCCGTTCTTTCATGGCAAAGCCGTCTACCGCAGCCCCAATGCGGCGAAGGATACCAATCATTCTTCTACCAAGAACGAGCAAAGCGCGAGCCAGCCCGCGGACAATCTGCCGTGCCTGAAGAACCCTGTGACCTTGCAGTGTGTCGACCCATAGAGTGGCGCACAAAGATCGAGCAGGTCTTACTGACGGCAGAGTGCTGACGGCTGACGGCTGCCTCTGCTACTCTTCCCTCAACGTGTCTCTGCGGCTCACCGAAATTTTTCAAGAGGCCTACGGCGAACTTCGCCCGCGCACGCCCACGCCGGCCCTGCACGTTCGCTTCTATCCGTTTGTGTCCATCAATAACACCATCCGGCTGCGCCAGGGAGAGCTCTACATCCGGCTCTCCGACCTGCTGGAAGGCGCGCCCGAAGCCGTTCTGCACTCGATTGCTCACATCCTGCTGGCCAAGCTTTATCGCAAGCCGGTCGATCGCACCCACAGCGCCCGTTATCGCCGCTATGTTGCCAGCCATGAAGTTGCCGCTAAGGCGCGACTGCTGCGGCAGATGCGCGGACGCAAGCACATCCGCTCCGCCCGCGGACATTACTACCATCTGGAAGAAATCTTCGACGACCTCAACCGCCGCTTCTTTCACGGACTGATGGGACGTCCGCAACTTACCTGGAGTCAGAACCACGCCCGCAGCAGCCTTGGCCACTACGACCCGGCTCACAACGCCATCGTCATCAGCCGCGTCTTCGACCATCCGCGCGTGCCACGCTACGCCGTCGAATACATTTTGTTCCACGAGATGCTGCATTTGAAACATCCGGTCAAACTGCGAGGAAGCCGGAGATGCGTGCATTCCCGGGAGTTCTTGGTAGAGGAAAAGTCGTTTCCCGAACTAGAGCAGGCACGCAAATTCCTGCGTATCGTGTAGTGGAGCGAGTCTCTCCAGGAGCGTCAAGGGCCCATTCAATGCCCCGTTTCCCCATGTGATGCAAATCACACCCATCCGTGACAGACTGCGTTGACCGGGCCCCAGTCCGAACCGTATCCTATTGATATTGAAATTGAATTTCATTTTCAGTTAGAAAGCGGTCTCTTTTCCCATGCTCCAGGCGTTCATCATTACGCTCCGTGAAGGCGTCGAAGCGGCTCTCATTGTCGGCATTACTCTCGCCTATCTGGCCAAGATCGGCCGCAACGATCTGCGCAAGTCGGTTTACGCCGCCCTGGCAGCAGCCTTCGTCGGATCGATCGGCGTCGCCGTCGCGCTCTCCCGCTTCAAGTTGAACGAAGACGTTTTTGAGGGCTGGGTCATGCTGGTGGCTGCCGTCTTCGTCGTCACCATGATCGTTTTCATGATGAAGACCGGCCGCAAGCTCAAAGGCCAGATCGAAAGCAAGGTTGGCTTGTTCGCTCGCGGCGACGCCTGGATTGGCCTCTTCGTCTTCGTGTTCCTGATGGTCCTTCGCGAAGGCGCCGAAACCGTTCTGATCCTTTCCGCCGTGACTTTGAACTCGAGTGAACTGATGAGCTTCATCGGCACGGTCACGGGAATTGTGGTCGCCATCCTGTTCGGCGTGATGTTCGTCAAGGGCAGCGTCAAAATCAATCTGCAGAAATTCTTTAAGGTCACGACCGCGATTCTTTTCCTGGTGGCCGGGCAACTGGTGATTTCCGGCCTGCACGAACTCTCCGAGAACGGCGTGCTTCCCTCTTCCCGGCAGGAAATGGCGATCATCGGGCCCATCGTGCGCAACGATTTCTTCTTTTTTGTCACCATCTTCGTGCTGGCCGCGCTGATGGTGCTGTTTGAAATGAAGAGCCGCGAGCCGGTCGAGATGCCAGCGGCCGGGGCCGCCCGCCGCAAAGCGCTCTGGACAGTCCGCCGCGAGCGTTTCTGGATGGCCTCGGTTTATATTTTCTCGTTCGCCTTCATCGTGATGATCACCGCCAGCTTCATCTACGAGAAGAGCGCCAGCGCGCTTTCGCCGGCGGAGGAAGTCACGTTTGTCGATGGCAAAGTTTCCATCCCGTTGAAACAGGTTTACGACGGCGAACTGCATCGCTTTGAAGCTAAGGAAGGCGGCGTTGAGGTCCGCTTCTGGCTCTACCAAAAGCCCGACGGGAAAATTGCGACCCTGTTTGACGCTTGCGAGATCTGCGGCCCCGTCGGCTTCTACAAGGGAGCACAGGGCGTGGTCTGCAAGAATTGCGCCGCCCCCATCAACCCACAGTCGGTCGGGATGGCCGGCGGATGCAATCCGATCCCGCTGAAAGCGCAGGTCACCGACGACGCGGTCATCGTCTCGGAGACCGACGTGGCGGCCGGCAGACACTACTTCGAGCAGAAATAATGTTCCCACGCATCGTCTACGAATCGTTTCGCCGCCAAGCGCGCCGCAAGGTTTTAGCGGGGATCGCGATCACGCTGGGGGTCGCGGTGGCCACCGCCATGATCGCCGTCGCCACCGACATCGGAGACAAAATCAACCGCGAACTCCGTAGCTACGGGGCCAATCTTGTCGTCACTCCGCAGGAAGACACGCTCGATGTGGAAATCGGCGGCGTCAACCTGAAGCCTCCTAGTGATGGCGCGTTCCTCAACGAGGCGGACCTTCCGAAGATTCGCGGGACGTTCTGGCACCACAACATCGTCGGCTTTTCGCCCATGCTGCCGGTCACGGTGAAACTCGGAGGCAGTAGCGCTAAAGATGTGACTTTACTGGGCACGTACTTCAACAAGGCGCTTAGCTTCGGGAAGGACGACTTCACTACCGGCGTGCGGATCACGCATCCGTGGTGGAAAGTTGCGTGCGGGGATGGCAAGGAATCTCCAAACTGCGGCTGGCCAGCGGACGACTCTCAGAATATTCTGCTGGGCGAACGACTGGCAACGAAGCTCAGCCAGAAACCCGGCGACACTATCGAAGTCGCCGGCCGGCAACTCACCATCTCTGGCATCCTCTCCACCGGCGGTGCCGAAGACGACCAGATCGTCGCGCCTCTCGCACTCGCGCAGCAGATCCTCGGCAAACCGGGCGCTGTGCGCCGTGTCTATGTGAGCGCTATGACCAAGCCCCCGGATGCGCTTTCCGCCCGCGATCCGAAGACGATGACTCCCGAAGTCTACGATCGCTGGTACTGTTCGCCTTACGTGGAGTCGATTGCCTACCAGTTGCAGGAAGTCATTCCACATTCCCACGCGGAACAGATCCGTCAGGTCGCGCAAAACGAAGGCACGGTGCTCTCGCGCATCAAGGGGCTCATGCTGCTGGTCACGCTCGCCGCCCTTTTCGCATCCGCGCTTGCGGTTTCCGCCGCCATGGCCACGGCTATCTACGAGCGCCGCGTCGAAGTCGGACTGATGAAGGCCCTGGGCGCGGGCAATCTCGCGGTCTCTGCGATCTTCTTTGCGGAAGCGCTGCTGCTTGCGCTGGCCGGCGGCCTTGCCGGATTTTCCGCAGGAGCGCTGCTAGCTCACCAGATCGGCCGCTCGATCTTCAACTCGCAGATTTCGATTGAGCCCGTGCTCTTCCCGATTATCATGACCATCGCGGTTTTTGTGACCTTCGCCGGAAGCGCCGCCGCCATTCGCCGCGCTGTAAAGTTCGATCCAGTCTTCGCCTTGCGAGGTGAAGGATGAGCACGATGCCTGGCTCGTTGCACACGCCGAAGCAAGTCGCCGATCGCCGGGCTGGTTCTCCGCACACGTCGATGTTTGTGCGCATGCTAATCCGCGCTGCTGTCCTTCGTCGCGGACGCGCCGCCTCTGCTTTGCTGGCCATGATCGTTGCCGCGGCCGTTGCCACCGCGATGATGAACCTCTACGTGGACGTGCAAGCCAAGCTGCGTACCGAGTTTCGGAGCTATGGCGCCAACGTGGTCATCGTCGCAAAAGACGGCCAGTCCTTGCCGACCGACGCGTTGGCCAAAGTCGAATCGGTTCTCGGCGCAAAGACGCTGGCTGTTCCGTTCTCTTACGCTGTTGCCCGCACCCACGACGGACAATCTGTGGTCGTCGTCGGCACCGATTTTGCCCGCGCCCGCCGGTTGAACCACTGGTGGAAGGTGAGCCGTTGGCCCGGTGCTCCAAACGAAGCCCTGATCGGCATGCGTGCTGCTAATGTAGTCAGCCCCAATCACCAACCATTCGAACTTTCGTTCCAAGGCAAAGTGATCCAACTCGCTCCGGCGGGCATGCTCCAGACTGGAGCGGGCGAAGACAGCCGCATCTATCTCGATCAATCTGAATTCCAGAGCTGGACTGGCGTTGCGCCCTCCACCATCGAAGTCGCTGCCAATGGGACCGCTGTGGAAGTTGAAGCCTCGATTCGCCAGTTGGCGCAGGTTCTACCGGCCGCGGAGATTCGGCCCGTCCGCCAGATCATGGAAGGCGAAGCGAACGTACTGAACAAGACGCGCGCTACGCTTTACGCCTCGGCCACACTGGTGGTGCTCACTTCCGCTCTTTGCGTGCTCGCCACGCTCATCGGATGGGTCCTCGACCGCCGTCGCGACTTTGCCATCATGAAGGCGCTGGGCGCTTCCGAACGTCTGATCAACGGATTCTTCGCGACCGAAGCGGCAGCTTTGGGCGTAGTCGGCGCCATTGTCGGCTTCTTTATCGGCATCGGCGTCGCGGCTTGGATCGGACGGGCCAACTTTCATGCGCCGGTTGTGCCGCGCTTCAGCGTTCTTCCGTATGTGCTCGCGGGCAGCGTGGCTGTGGCCCTGATCTCGGCTATCCTGCCCATCGGGCTGCTGCGCCGCGTGCAACCCGCTATGATTCTGAGGGGAGAGTAAGAGGGGAAAGTAAGGATGATCCAACTCAAGAACGTTACCAAGAGTTATCCCGCCAGAGCGGAAGAAAATAATGGCGGCCGCAGTCTTATCAAAGCGCTCGACGATATTTCCCTGTCGATTGCGCCCGGCGAGTGGGTCGCCATGATGGGCCCGTCCGGCTCAGGCAAGAGCACCATGGTCAACCTCATCGGATGCCTCGACCGACCCACCAGCGGCGAAATCTGGCTTGACGGACAAAACGTCGCCAGCCTCAGCGCGTCTGATCTCAACCACGTCCGCGCCGAAACCGTCGGCTTCGTCTTCCAGCAATTTCACATGATTCCGTACCTCACCGCGGTCGAGAATGTCATGCTCGCGCAGTACTTCCACAGCATGACCGATGAACAGGAGGCGCTCGAAGCGCTCGACCGTGTCGGCCTGAAAGACCGCGCCGGGCACCTGCCCTCGCAGCTTTCTGGAGGTGAGCAGCAGCGCGTTTGCATCGCCCGCGCCCTGATCAACGACCCGAAGATTGTGCTCGCCGATGAGCCCACCGGCAACCTTGACGCCGTCAACGAAGAAATTGTTCTGCGCCTGCTGCGCGAACTTCATCAGCAGGGACGCACCATCGTCATGGTGACACATGATCCCGTGGTGGCGCGTTTGGCCGACCGTCGCGTTGAATTGCATCACGGCAAAATCGCCGCCCAGGAACTTTTTGCCATGGCTGACGAGGAGCAGTTCGACGAAGTGCTGGAAGAACTATTTGTCCTGGAAGAAAACGGCCAAATCGCCGAGATTGGCCGGATGGAAGTTCACGGCGCTTTGCCCGTATCCATCGCCGTGGAAAAAATGGCGGCCATGGAACTGGTAACGACGCGCCCGCACCCGCCTGAAACGCACGACCATAAGGCTTTCGTCAATCCCTGCCATGACGCGCTAAAGCCGGCTGGCTTTTCGACGGGCGACGGCTCCGAGATCGTTGAACTCACCCCGCGTGGACACCAGCGCGCCGCCGACATCATCCGCCGCCACCGCCTGGCCGAGCGCCTCTTCACCGATTCGCTCGCCATGGATAGCGAAACCGAAATCGAGCAACAGGCCTGCAAGTTCGAGCACATCCTCTCACCGGAAGCTACCGACAAGATCTGCACCTTCCTCAACCATCCGCTGACGTGTCCACACGGCGCGCCAATCCCGCCGGGGCCGTGCTGCGGGCGGCGCGCTGAACCGCGGCAGACAGCGGCTGCCTTATCCCAACGGCGGTAGTTCTTGATTTTCTTGTTGTGTGGGGACGGGGCTTTGCCCCGTCCGAGCGGGGCGGAGCCCCGCTTCCACACGCTACTTCTTCCCGAAAAACTTCCCGAATCCTAAGCGTACCTGTACGGTGTTCACTCCGGGGTTCGGCACGGTCAGCCCGGCATTCGAAATATGCATGTAGCGGACATCCACCGTCCACGCATGCTCCCCCAGAAAATGCAGCCCGAAGGCCGCGCCCGAGGTGAAATTTATGGTCGACGTTCCGGCCGGAACTTCGTGGTTCGTAAACAGCGTTCCTCCATTCAACTCGAGGTACGGAGCAACGTGTCCGCGGGTGGCGAAAATCCATTTCAGTCCCACCGGATTCACTCCGGCCCCGTAAGCGGTGTTTGCCGGCTGGAAGACAACAAACGCCGGCACTGCGTCCACCGCATACTCGAAGCGTCCGTTAAGGAACCCGGGGCCGTGCGGAGCGGTCAGAATCCATCCATAGCGAACTCCCGCGTTCCAGACGCTCGTGTCCTTGGTCCCGCCGGGAACCGAGCGCCCGCCGCCTGTCCACACCTGGAGTTCATGACCGCCCTCCTCCGGACGATCCTGGGCGATGGCGAGAGATGACGCCAGAAATAGAGTCAAAAAGAAGGTCAGAAGAAGAAAGACCGCATCCCGGATGGATCGTGTCATAGGTATAGTCAAGGTCGAAACAGAACGATACGCGAAAACGAACGATACGTGAACCCAGGGCCGGATACCAATCCCCTACAGCCCCAGCCCGCCATCCACCGCCAGCACCTGCCCGGTAATAAACTGCGGAGCTGCGGCAAAGAACATCACTGCCGCTGCGATTTCCGCGGCCGTCCCGTTACGCCGCATGGGCGTCTGTTTTGCCATTTTCTTCATGAACGCTGCCGCCGATTTCTCTCCCAAATCAATCATCCCCGGAGCCACCGCATTCACCGCAATCTCGGGCGCCAGCGCCTTCGCCATCACCTTGGTCAGCATGTGTACGGCCGCCTTCGACGAGCAATAGTGCGCATGCGTCGCCCACGGCCGCAGCCCACCCAGAGAACCCATATTGATGATGCGGCCCCGGCGTTTTCTCAAATGCGGCAGCGCCTCGCGCGACACCAAAAACGGCCCGCGCGCGTTCGAAGCAAAGATCGCATCCCACTGCGCGACCGTAAGCTTCTCAAATTCGACGGTCTCATAATTGGCGGCGTTATTCACCAGCACGTCGATTCCGCCCAGTTCTGCCGCCACTTCCTTCACCATCTCGCGGACGCTCTTCTCGTCGGTGACATCGCAGCGCACCGCCAGCGCTTCCACGCCATGCCGTGCCAGCTCTCCCACCAGCGTCCGCGCCTCGCGCGCCGACTCGTGATACGTAATCGCGACGTCGGCGCCGTTTCCGGCTGCGGCCAGAGCAATGGCGCGGCCCAGCCGTTTCGCCGCGCCGGTCACCAGAACTGTCTTTTCAGAAAGTGCGCGTCCGTTCGTCATCATTCCGAGATTCTATAGCGAATCCAGAGTTGCTGTGGCTGCAAGCAGCAACTGCCGCGCTCCGCTCGGCCTGGACCCTTCGACTGCGCTCAGGGCAGGCTCGCCGGGGCGCCCGTCGCCACACGACCTTGGAAACCCTGCTCCCGAACTGCTACACTCCCTCGAATGACGCAGCCTTGCGAGGTCGTAGTTTATTCCCGCAAGGGATGTCATCTCTGCGAAATCGTCAAAGAGAGCCTCGAAAAACTGCACAAGCGAGGCGGCTTCACCTGGCGTGAAATTGATGTCGACTCCGACGCCGAAATCCGGCGCCTCTATAACGACGAAGTCCCCGTAGTCTTCATCAACGGCCGCAAAGCTTTTAAATATCGCATGGATGAGCAGGAATTCCTTCGCAAACTGCGGGCTTGAGCTTCCCCGGTAAACGAAGGGGAAGAGTACGCCGTCGCCGTCTGATTTTGAACTTCCACACTCTCCCGTTACAATTTCCCCCGATGCTTCGAACTCGGCTCTACGATGATCCCGCCGGCCGCTTCGTCCACGATATTGTTCTCCAGGGCTGCCGGCGGAACCCCGGCAAGACCGCACTGGTCGATACCTCCTGCGATCGCCGTTTCACATTCGCCGAATATGGCAGCCTGGTTGAATCCCTTGCGCGCGGCCTCATCTCCGCCGGACTCGTTCCGGGAGAAGTGGTTGCGATCTTTCTGCCCAATTCCTGGGAATTCGCCATTACCTACCATGCGGCCACGCTCGCGGGAGGCATTCCCACACTGCTCAATCCCTCCTACCGGGAGCGCGAGATCCGCTATCAACTCGAGAATTCCGGCGCCGTTTTTCTGATCACCGATGGTCGGCTTCTGGAAAACGTGAACCTCGCGGGACTTCCTGCGCTGCGCCGCGTCTTCACTACCCGGCACGAGCGCGTAGGCTGCGAAGACTTTGCCAGCCTGCTGCGGCCCACTTCCGCCAAGTTTCCGGAACCAATCCAGGACTCGCAAGAAGCTATTGCCGCTCTTCCCTACTCCAGCGGCACCACCGGACTGCCCAAGGGCGTCATGCTGTCGCACTATAACCTGGTCGCGAATGTCTATCAGCTCCTGGGCCCGAATGCCGCGATGCTCACACCTGATGACATCATGCTTTGCTTCCTGCCCCTCTACCACATCTACGGACTCACCGTGGCGCTCACTTTTTCTCTGATGCACGGCTCCACGCTGGTGCTGATGCCGCGCTTCGACGTCCAAAGACTGTGCGCGCTTCTGCTTCAGGAAGGCATCACCATGATGCCAGTGGTCCCGCCCGCTATTAACGCCATGTGCCAGGCTGCCGAAGCCGGCATCTTTCCCAAGAATCACAAAGTCCGATGGATCAAGAGCGGCGCCGCGCCGCTCGCGCCCGAACTCGCCCGTCGCCTGACCAGACTCACCGGCATCAGCGTCGTCCAGGGATACGGAATGACCGAAGCTTCTCCGGTCACTCACGTCGGCTACATCGCTCCGCCGGAAATGAACCGCCCCGCCTCCATCGGACAACCACTGGCCCTCACCGACTGCCGCGTCGTGGACGTTGACGGGAAGGATGTCGCGCCGGGCGAACCCGGAGAACTCGCCATGCGGGGGCCCCAGATCATGCTTGGATACTGGAAAGAACCGCAAGCCACGGCCGCTGTTCTGCGCAATGGCTGGTACTTCTCGGGCGACATCGTCCGCACCGACGCCGACGGCTTCTACTACGTCCTCGACCGCAGCAAAGAGATGATCAAGTACAAAGGATTCCCCATCGCGCCCGCCGAAGTCGAATCGCTGTTGCTGGAACATCCCGCCGTCCGCGACTGTGGCGTGGTCGCCAAACCTGACCTCGATGCCGGGGAAATCCCCTGCGCTTTTGTCGTTTTGCGCGATGGCTTTACGCCCTCGGACGCGCTGGAGAAAGAACTCCGCGACTTCGTTGCCGACCGCCTTGCCCACCACAAGCAGCCGCGCGAGATTCGCTTTGTGGACGCCGTGCCGCGGACGCCTTCCGGCAAAGTTCTCCGCCGCGAACTGCGCAAGATTCTTTCTTGAGCCAATTTTCTCCGTAGAGACGCGGCTTGCCGCGTCTCCCGCGCGTTTAGACAAGACGGGCCAAGCCCCGTCTCTACAGACGGAAGAAATTGCGGTGTAAAATATCTTTGTTCCCCATGACGATCACCAGCTTCGTCGCCAAGTCCGCGTTTCGCAACAAGCGGCGCAGCCTGTTGACGGTCGCCAGCATCGCCTTTTCTCTGCTTCTGCTCTGCATCATGCTCTGCGTCTGGCGCAGCTTTTACATCGACAAGGGAGCCCCTGATTCCGCGCTTCGCATCATGACGCGGCACAAGGTGTCACTAGCTAATTTCCTTCCCATCTATTATCGCGACAAAATTCGCGCCGTTCCCGGCGTTGTGCACGTCGTACCTATGACCTGGTTCGGTGGCACCTATAAAGACGACAAGCCGGAAAACTTCTTCGCTCAGTTCGCCACCGACCCCGACGAATACTTTGACGTGGCCGCCGACAAAATCATGCCCGCCGACCAGCTCGCCGCATGGAAGCGCGACCGCGCCGGCTGCGTCGCCGACGTTGACCTTGCCCGGAAACACCACTGGAAGATCGGCGACCACATCATCCTCAAGGGCACGATTTTCCCCGCCAATCTCGACCTGACCCTGCGCGGCATCTACACTATCGACCCGCCCAACAGCGCGCTTTACTTCCAGACTAAGTACCTGGAAGAATCCGTGGACTGGTTCAAAGACACGGCCGGATTTTACTTCACTCGCGTCGACACTCCAGAAGATATGCCGCGAGCGGCCCATGCCATCGATGACATGTTTCACTCGACTCCGGTTCCCACCAAGAGCGAGAGTGAGCAGGCCTTTAAGCTCGATTTCATCAACACTCTGGGCAGCGTCAAGGCGTTCATCCTCGGCATTTGCGGAGCTGTCGTCTTCACCACGCTGCTGGTCTGCGCCAACACCATGGCCATGTCGATCCGCGAACGCACGCGCGAAGTCGCCGTCCTGCGCACGCTCGGCTTCACCCGCGAGAGCATCCTCAAGCTGCTGTTGAGCGAATCGATCGCTATCTCTCTAATGGGCGGAACGGCCGGCATCGTGCTAGGAACCCTGATCATCAAAATGCTGTCCCGCCCTGGGCTGGGCATGCCGGTCTCGATGCACATGACCCCGCTCACCGCCCTGGTCGTGATGCTGGTTGCCGCCTTGGTTGGACTGATCAGCGGCCTCATTCCCTCCTACCGCGCCTCCAACCTTGGCATTGTCGACGCTCTGCGCTATATCGGCTGACGCAATCCTGCATTACGGACATTGGGTCTTCACCCCGCGCTATGTACTTTGGTAATTTGCCGATTTTCCCGGGGAGAGCCAGAATCATCGAATTCCAATGGGACGGCACCTCCTTCAGTTGCTCCGCTCCCAGCGGGTCAATACGCGTCGTGGGGACGCGCCACACAGGAGAAAAACATGAAGCATAGGATTCTGATCGCCGCTTTGGCTGGTCTATCGTTGTTCGCCGCTGCGCAGTCGCAGACCGACAAACAGAAACCCAAGCCGTCCACTACCTCGACGCAAGTCTCGGGCAATAAGACGGGGATGGACGACTGGACGCAGAAGGTCGCAAAACCAGCTTCCTCCGGCTCCGGCACGAAACCGTCGCACGTGGCCGCTGGTGATGTGAATGGGGACGGCGTCCCCGACGCGGTGGCCAGTAAGGCCGGCTCTTCGAAAGACCAGACTTCGCACGACGCTGCCACCGGGCAGACCAGTGGCAAGCGCCAGCATGAGCCCGTAACGATCGTGAAGGAAACTGACAAAGCGACTCCGCTCGCCGCTGCCAGCGCGCAGCCCACCGGCAAGCGGCAGCATCAGCCGGTAGCGATCACGAAGGAAGTTGACAAGTCTTCCCCGCAGTAACGGAAGCAGCTTCGATTGCATCACCAACCAGGCAGGCCCGGACGCTCTCGTCCGGGCCTGCTTTTTGGCGGAGACTCACGGCTTTCGCCCCATCCCGCGGAACCCTTCCCGGGTGCTACACTCGCTTCGCATGCGGACGGACCTCCTTCCTCTTTGCGACCAGCACTACCGCACCATGGAGCCCGCATTAGCTCCCTACACCGCCGACTTTTCCATTGAGTTTTTTCGTTGCACCGACAAGTTCTGCCATCGCACCTTCGGCGAGCGCGTCGGCTACAGCACACCGCGACGCGGAGACGCGCCGGTCCTCACTCCCAACCAGCCCGTCTGCGAGCGCCACGGACGTCCCATGTTCATCATCAGCCTCGACCGCCAGCGCAACCACGTCACCTACGCCTGCCCTGAATCCGATTGCGGCGAGCGGGTAGTGCGGACGTAACGGGGAGGGGGACTACCTGCCTGCTTGCGGGGCACGCCATATAATGGGGTGAGAATTCCAATGAATCTTTCTCTCAAGAACAACTATGTCGTTTTCGCTGTTCCGGCGCTGGCTCTGATATCGGTTTCCGCTGTTCTTGCATTTCAGGCGAGCTCGATACCCGCATCAAGGCTGATGAACCCGGAAGAGTTGGTCAAAATCCTTCAAGCCCCCACGGGCGAAAAGCCACTCATGATTCAGGTGGGGTCCCATGTTCTTTACGAGCAGGCGCATATTCCCGGTTCCGAGTACATCGGTCCTGCTTCCTACGAAAGCGGCGTACAGCAACTGCGTGAGCGTGTGCAGCCGCTGCCGCGAAAGAAGTTCATCGTCATCTATTGCGGGTGTTGCCCATGGGGCCATTGTCCGAACGTCAAGCCAGCCGACGATGCCTTGCGCGCGCTGGGTTTTACCAACGTAAAGGTGCTCTATATTCCTGAAAACTTTGGCGCAAACTGGGTGGCCAAGGGCTATCCCGTTGTCAAGGGAGAATAGGACCGGCGTGGTTCTTCAACCGAGAACAATACGTTGGGGAGAGAAGTTACTGATCGGCATCGCGGCGATCGCGGTCGTAACGACGATCTATTTCCTGAACGGGCATCGTGCAGTACCCACTGGCGGTGGTGTTACGAATATCGCCCAGCATCCGCTCGCTCCGGAATTTTCGCTTCCCGAATTAAACGGACAAACGCTCGATCTTTCCGCTTACCGAGGCAAAGTCGTTCTCCTCGACTTCTGGGCAACCTGGTGCGGCCCGTGCCTTGAGGAGATTCCGCACTTTATCGAGTTGCAAAACAAGTACGGGGATCGGGGTTTGCAGGTGATTGGCATTTCCATGGACGACGGGCCTGGCCCCGTGCGCGAGTTCTACAAGCGTTTCAATTTCAACTATCCGGTGGCCATGGGCAATGCGAAGGTGGGTGAGCTTTACGGGGAAGTGCTCGGCCTGCCGATCGCTTTCCTGATCGGCCGCGATGGGCGCATCGAAGCGGAACACTTTGGCGCGACGGATAGATCGGTTTTTGAACGGGAGATCAAGGCTCTTCTGGAACGTCGGTGAGCTTCCACAGAAATCTGCGACCGTGACCCTGAGCTTCACCCTTAGTTTATTTCCGCCGAAGAGTCATGGTTGCGGCACCATGTCCAACGTCAGGACTTGAAAAGGATCGAGAGTAAAGCTGTGTGGGCGCCCTGCGGCCAGGGAAATCGCGGACTGCGCGGCATCTTTTTGCCACGGGCTGTGGGCCGTGTAAGTGCGTGGCGCTCCCGCGGGCAACTCGAATGCGCTCTCGAGATCGATCGCTATGGTTTGCGGCCTGTCACTGGGGTTGCGCAGCACAAGAATTCCCTTGCGTCGGGACCACGAGGCCCAGCCGTATACCTCCAGCAGAGCCGGGTCTCCGCCAATCCAGTGCGTGTCCACCAAAACGTCGGCGTTGGCGCGTGACCATTTAGCACACTCGGCAATCACATCCCAATCCGTGTCTTTGAGCAAGGCTGGCGTCACATACATTTCCTGCAGTTGCGTTCCCGTGCCGAAGTAATCGCGAACCTCATCCGCGAAGTCCCCGCCGGGATCAATATCGAGATTTCTGGCGTGCCGGGCATAGATCAGGCCATGCAACATGAGCGAATTCAGAGGGTAGAGCGGACCAGCCTGCACCACACCCGCAAAAGTATCGGCGTCGCGGTAGGTAATCCATTTCTGGCGGTTCGAACCGACGCCCACGAAACTATGGTCTTCGCCGCCCCGCCAGATGGAATCGGCATATTGCAGCCAGAAAGGGGAAGGATAGGTTCCGGTGGTCAGGTTGACATAGATGTCGGGCTTCACCCGCCGCCACTCGCGGATCAGACTGATGGCGGCGTGGAAGTCGGAGTCAAATTCGCTGCCCGGAATGGCGCTGTTCACATTTCCCGTGCCGTCGATCTTGAACTGATTGACGCCGTACCGATTGATGAAGTCCAGAGTGATCTCGCGGAAGCGGGCAAAGTATTTTGGCCCGGAGAGCGCGAAGCCGCCTTCATTGGTTTCGAAACCCTGCTGCTTACCGAATTTCACCCGCTCGTCGCGCACGGCCCCATAGCCTCCCCAGGGAGAAAGCCACACGCCGGGCGCGGCCCCATACTGCGCCGCTGCCTCTTTGAGCGGCATGAATCCATGCGGGAAGCCGGCATGAAAATGCCAGAGCGTCGCGTTATCATCCCAGCCGTCGTCGAAGAGAAAGGAATCGAGTTTGACGCCACGTTTCTGGACAAGTTCCACGCCATAAGAATGAATCACGTTCAGCGCCGAAGCTTCATCGAACTTGCTGAAATAGCCAATGTCGTACCACGAGTTGTAGTGCAGGAAAGGGCGATAGGGGTGAGCGCGTTCCCGTTCCAGGTAGTTGAGGAACCCGCGGCGCAACTGTCTCACAGGGGTTACGCCCGCGACCGAGGAATAGGTCACATTTTGTCCGGCCTTCAGCGGAAGTTCGCGGCGGACGCTGGCGAGGACCCGTCCGTTCGTGATGCGGCTGTCGGAAATCGGGTGCTCGAAACCGAAGAAGGTGTTGCTGGTGACGACGGGAGAGCCCTTGACCACGCCGCAAATTGAGGCTCCGGGAATCTCCATGTCGAGCAGACGGACCGTCAAGAGTTTCACGTCCGCGTCCTTCGCCGTGAGCGCGAGCTCCTGGCGGAAGTAATTGGAGCCATCACGCAAAATGATCCGCCAGGTTGCATGCAAGGCAGGAAGCGGGCTCTCGAGTTCCACCGTGACTTGCTCGCCATCGTAGCGTTCGGCCAGGCGCGATGCATCCGCATTGCCGTTGAGTTTCTCGACTCTCGGGCCGGATACGACTTTCATCCCTTCACTGGTAATGGCCGCATTGTCCTCGACCGTCAACGCAAACAGTCGCTTCGGCGCCGGCATGGTTGTTCCGTCCAGCCGGTTTGTCATGCTCACGGCTTGCAGTCTGCCGCCGGAGACTTCCCAAACGCCTTCGATCGCGTCATTCCACAATTTGAAGGTGGCGCCGCGGGATGCAACTTGAGCTTTGCCCGGATCGGGGATCAACAACGGGGGGTTAGCACTCTGAGCCGTGGGGGAAAGAAGGAATGCGATCAGCGCACAGACCAACGCCCGGAAAACCAACGCTCGAACGCGCGCGCTGGCATGAAATTGTGGGGATCGCAGTCCCCTGGCATAGTTATGCATAACCCTCCGATTTGATGCTAAGATGCTGGCTAAATCAACTCGAGGTTTGGTCGTCTTTTTCCAGGTTTCCAACAGGGTATGAGTGATCCTAAGGTTCCGAACACGGGGGATTCGGAAAGCCCCACTCTCGTCCCAACGGGGAACACAAAACTGGAGTCTGCCCCCTCGTCGCAGGACTCATCCGAGGCGCGAACCCCGGTGGATGTGGGCAGAGGCATAGCGGGCGCCTCCGACGACGACACAATTCCACCGGCTAGCAAGCCGGCTGCCTCGGATGCTCCGACGCTACTCGACGCTCGCACGCCGAGCGGCACGCCGCCACCCAGACCTTCCGGTTCGGGCTGGCAGCTTCCGGCGTTGCTTCCCGGGATGATGCTGGCCGGACGCTACGAGATCCTGCAAACCATCGGTGAAGGTGGCATGGGCGCGGTCTACAAGGCCAAGGACTGCGAACTCGATCGCTTCGTCGCATTGAAGGTCATCCGGCCTGAACTCGCTGCGGACCCCTCGATTCTGGCCCGTTTTAAGAAAGAGTTGCTGCTCGCTCACCAGGTCACGCACCGCAACGTGATCCGCATTTACGACCTCGGAGAAGGCGAGGGCGTGAAGTTCATCACCATGGAGTTCATCGAGGGCAAAGATCTACGGTCCCTCATCCGCGAGAAAAAGAAATTTACTCCCGAAGAAGCGGTGGATGTCATTCAGCAGGTGTGCCAGGCCCTGCATGCGGCGCACCGCGTCGGCGTGATTCACCGCGACCTCAAACCGCAGAACATCATGCAGGACACCTCGGGACGAATTCTGGTGATGGATTTCGGGTTGGCCCGCACCCTGGAAGGCGACGGGATGACGCAAACCGGTGCGCTCGTCGGCACCATGGAGTACATGTCGCCGGAGCAGGCTCTGGGCAAGGATCTCGATCAACGTTCGGACATCTTCGCTCTGGGTCTGATCTTGTACGAAATGCTGACTGGCAAAACGCCCTTTCAAGCCGAGAGTGCTCTTGCCAGCCTCATCAAACGGACTCAGGAGCGCGCGACGCCAGTGTCGGATATTGACGCTCAGATTCCCGGGGCGTTGAGCGGGATCGTGAGCAAGTGCCTGGAACGCGATTTGAACCAGAGATACGAGAGTGCATCGGCCATTCTTGCCGACCTGGACACTTGGAAAGACAAGAGGGCGGCAGGCACGATCCATCTTGACGCTAGCGTCAAACCATGGGGACAGACTGTTCCGTGGCCGCTCATTACCGGGATTATGACCGTCCTGGCGCTGGCAATCACCGGTTTCCTGCTGCGAGGGAAGCTGTTTGGCCCGAGCACGAAGACACCGACCGGTCCGGCGGTCTCGCTGGCCATTCTGCCTTTCCGTAACGCGTCCGGCGATCCGAGCCTGGATTGGATTGGCCCCAGTCTCGCCGATATGTTGAGCACGGATGTGGGCCAGTCCGCGCGTTTGCGCACCGTGAGCCCGAATAGTCTGCACCAGATATTCGCCGACCTGCGCATTTCTTCCTCGACCGTGCTCGACCCGGCGACGATCGGTCGCGTAGCTGATTTCAGCAAAGCCGACCGTGTTCTTTGGGGGCAGTACGCCAAGTTTGGGGATCAGATCCGCATCGATGCGACATTGCAAGACATCAAGAACGACCGCACGGTTCCGCTGAAAATCGATGCGGCCGGTGAAAAGGAGATCCCAGGCGCGATCGATCGTCTGGCGGAGTCCATCCGGCAGAAACTTGCACTCCCGGAGGATGTACTTAAGGAGTTGAAGGCCAGCTCCTTCCAACCCACTTCACAATCGGTGGCTGCGTTGCGCGACTACAACCAAGGCATCGGGTGGGAGCGGGATAGGAAAAGTCTAGACGCGCAGAAGCAATTTGAGGCGGCGACCAAGGAAGACCCCACCTTTGCGCTGGCGTTTTCCAGGCTGGCACAGACCTACAGCAGTTTGGGTTATGACAGCGAAGCGGAGCAGTCTGCGAAGAAAGCCGTGGAGCTGAGCCAGGACCTGCCGGAGGCGGAGAAGTATTTGATTTCTGCCATCCGTTCCCAAGTGACCAAGAACTATCCGGAAGCAATCAAGGCCTACGAAGCCCTAGCCAAGGCTTCGCCGGATAACTCTGACGTGCAATCGGCGCTTGCTGGCTTATACCAGGATTCTGGCGATCTCGTGAAAGCCCGCGAATATTACCAGAAGCTCTTGTCCTCCAACCCCAAGGACGTAGCCGCAACTCTTAACCTCGGCCGCATCGACATCAAGAGCGGCGACTCCCAAGGTAGTTTCGATCCCCTGAACCGCGCCTATAGTCTGGCTGCTCAAGTGGACAACCAGGAACAAAAAGCCACCAGTCTGCACCTCATGGCTGTGGCGTACAGGATGTTGAGCAAACCTCAGGAAGTTCTGCGCAACGAACAGGAAGCGCTGACAATCTGGCGCCACATCGGTCAAAAGCGCGGCCTGGCCTATAGCCTGAACGAAATGGCCACTGCCCAGGTTTCGCTCGGCAATACCAAAGATGCCGTGTCCAACTTCCAGGAGGCTCTGCAGATTCGGCGTGATATCGGCGACAAGCGCGGCCTGGGCGACACGCTGATCAGTATGGGCAATTTCTCCAACGGGCGCGGCGACCACGATCAGGCGCTCAAGATGTATAAGGAAGCCCTGCAACTGGAGCGCGACATCGGCAGTGAAAGTATGCAGGCTATCTGTCTGAACAACATCGGAGCTGTGTACTCCGAAAAAAGTCAGTATGATGACGCGCTTACCTACTTCCAGCAGGTGCTGCAGCTGCGCGAAAAATCGAAAGTGCCGCAGGATATCGTCGAGGCCGTTTACAACCTGGGTCAAGTTTTGGCCAGTATGGGTCAATACGATCAGGCGATTTCCTACTACATGCGGGCGCTGGATCTGCGACGCAGCATGAACGACCCACATGGCACGGCTCTCGCGTCTTACGGCTTGGGAGTTCTGTTTGATTATCAGGGACGATTCGGCGCGGCGGTCAACTCCAAGCAGGACGCTCTCAAGCTCCTCCGCGATCTTAAGGACGGGACCTCCTGGATGCCCGAAATTCTCGGGAGCTACAGTGAATCGCTCATCCTCGCCGGGCGTGGGGACGAAGCCAAGGATTCTTTGAACGAAGCGCTCAGCCTCTCTCACGCGTTGAAAAACGACGGCTTGGTTGGGCAGACGTTAGGCATCCAAGGCGATGCGTTTTTCTATCAGGGAAATTTCAAGGCCGCTCATTCCCTATACGATCAGGCGCTGCAGGCCGCTACCCGCAGCAAGGACGAGGAAGGAATTCTGTCCGCCAAGATAGACCTGGCCAAAGTCGAAGTCCGTGAAAAGAATGGACGGCAGGTGATTCCCAACCTCCGGGCGCTGATTCAGCAGGCCGATGACCTGAGCCTGAAATACTCTTCGGTGGAGTGCTCGATTTTCATGGCGGAAGCCATGATGCAAAGCCATGACAATACTCATGCCCACCAGGAGTTGCAGCGCGCTTTGCTGCTTGCGGACAAACTGGGACAGCAGCCGCTGAGCGCACACGCACATTATCTGTTAGCGACGATCGCACGAGAATCCAACGACAATATCGAAGCCCAGGATCATTACCGCGCGGTTGTCCACACCCTGGACACGATGAAGAAAGATGCCGGTGCGGAGAAACTGCCGCAGCGCTCCGACCTGAAACTCATGTACGACGATTCCACCCACTGGTTGCCAGCCGGGAAAAGCTAAAAACGAGATATAAAGAAGAGGGCGGGACATCTCGCCCGTTCAGCCCGGCGGGACGCCCGGCCACCAACAAAAAAGAGTGCCGGCATTCACCGGCACTCGTCTCTCCTCTGATCTTACGTTCTGACGCGTTCTCACGAGAGCTGCCACCCAACCCACGCCACAAGGTCCTGATGCTCACGCATCGGCAGGAGCCCGTGGCTGCCCTGTGAAAACTCTGCTCTATGCCTGCCTACGCCTTTCCGTCCCTCATCGTTGTCCTGACAGCAAGACGGTTTGTGTACCGTTTGCCGCATTGCTCGGAATCGTCACCTTGCCATTCACGGTTCCGCTCCCTGAGGGTGGGGTGAAGGTCACGTTGATAATGCAGCTGGTGTTGGGGGCGAGCATCTGGCCCCTAGTGCAACTTCCGGCGGCCAGCGCGAAGTTGCTGTTGCCAGAGCTGATTGAAGGACTTCCAAGAATCAGCATCGTCGGTCCTGAGTTGCTCACCGTCGCCACAGTCTGCGTGACTCTCGACGTCGACGTGAAGGAATAGGGGTTGTTATTACCATTCACTGCCACGGTCGCCGTCGGATCAATGGCCGTTCCCGTCATCGTTGCGTAAGCAAGGACTTTCTTGCTGGTATTAGCGACCTGCAAATAAGCTAAGGAGTGACCACCGTTCCCCAGATTGTCGCTGTCTGGGACCCAAGTCACCGTGACGTTGCAAGATTGCCCTCCGGCGAGCGAGACGTTCCTGCAACCATTGGAGGTAATCACAAAGTCATCGGCGTCAACCTCGCCCGGCGTCGAGCCGCCCTCATTGCCCGATCCTGGGATATTAACGCTGATCGCGGTAGTAGCACCGCCAACAGGATTGGTCACAGTGAAGGTATACGAGGGGGTCTGCCCTATGGACGATGTGGGGAAGGCATAGTTCGCCGGCGTGACCGACCAAGCGGGCGGCGGAGTTGCGTTTACGGTCTCCGTTATTGTGGGTGCAGCCGAGTAGTTGCCGTTACCCACCTGGTTGGCAATCACCGAACACGTTCCGGAGCTGCTGTTCATGGTGTACGTCGCACTGCCCGAACCGCTACCGCTGCACGACCCCGAAGACGTGAAAGCCACCGTCAAGCCCGAACTGGCGCTGGCCGCCACAGTAAAGCTGCTGCCATTGGCTGCGCTTGATGGAGCATTGGTAGTGAAGGTGATCGTCTGCGCAATCTGAGTCGCGTTTACGGTCGGCGTGAGCGTTGGCGCAGCCAGGTAGTTGCTGTTGCCCGCCTGGATTGCCGTCACCGTGCACGGTCCCGTGCCGCTGGTCATCGTGATCGTCGCACTGCCCGAACCGCCACCGCTGCATGACCCCGAACCCGTGATCGCCACCGCCAAGCTCGAACTGGCAGTTGCCGCCACCGGGAAGCTGCTGTTGTAGGCAGCGCTCGACGGCGGCGCTGTGGTGAAGCTGATCGTCTGGCTGGCCGGGTTGACCAATTGGCCGCCGACCAGCGTCCCCGCCGGGCCGATGCTGTTGTAGTTGTCGCCCGAGTACGACGTCGTAACCGGGTAGGGAGTGCCGCTTGCTGCCAAGTTGGAGGTAGCGCACGTCGCTACGCCCGAGGAGTTCAGCGCGGTCGCCGCGACGCAGTCCGGGATCCCGGTCCACGTCACTTGCCCCGTCGGAGTCCCCACTCCGGTCACGGTCGCGGTGAATGTAACGAGTTGGCCGTAGGTCGAAGGATTCGGGCTGGAACTGACCACTGTGCTCGAACTCCCTTGCACGTTGTAAGTAATCGTCGAAGTAGAAATGGTGTTCCCGGCGGAGTCCATGACCGTCGCAACTAAGGTATGTGGACCCGGGTTGGAGGTGTCAATCGCGCCGGAACCGTTGGCCGATGCGGACCCGGCTGTGGCCGGGATGACCGCAGGGCTTTGTGCTCCGGTATAAGTGTCGGTCAGGGTGCAGGAAGACACCGTCAAGAACGGTCCGTATGGAACAGGAGGTGGGTTCAAGTTCTGCGGGTTGGTGTTGACCGCGGTGCACGTGAAGGCCGCGTTCGTTGGTGTGTTCAGGGGGATGTCCTGATTATTCGAAGGCCCGTCAGTGATGCTGACGGTCGGCGCTTCATTCGGCATATTGTAGGTGATGAGCCAGCACGAACCCGTGCCATTGGCGCCGCCTGTAGCCGGTTTAGCCTTCGGATTCCCATCGACGAAATTGAAGGAGATAACCTGGTTGGTCGGGGACGGCGCCGCTTGACCCGATGATAGGAAGCAAGGGTGATAGGGATCTGGACCATCGAATTTCACAACGCCAATATACGGGTTGCCTCCGCCGTACTCTAGAGTTTGGCTCCCTTCAGCGCCGGGCGTCGTGAGACCAGGGTTCTCGGTGGTGCTGAAAGTAAAATCGGAGCTTAGCGTTGCAAAGAAATTTGAGGCTTGGACCGAACCGCACGTCCCGCCTGGAAGCGTGGGGCATGTGAGTTCGAACATCTGCGCCGTGTCCGGCGGCTCCCCAGGAGCCGCACCGAGCTGGTACACAAAGCAATAAGCGCCAGGGAAAGCCGCGCCAATGATGGTGTTACAGGTCCCTGGATCCGTGGATAGCGCATTGACCACGCCCGTCGTGGACGCCCCCTGCGTCAGTTGCCCAACGAAATCGAAGCCACCGGTATCCTGGAAGCCGCCATCGAACGGGAAGGTGGTCGGTGTACCCGTCGTAAGGGTCTCTGCAGCAGCTTGCCCCTGAACAACAAAAGCCGCGGTAACGCTTTCCGCCGAGTTCATCGTCAAGTTGCACACCAACGGGTTCGTCTTAGTGGGCGAGCACACGCCGCCCCAGCCCGGGATCGCTAAGACCTGGCCGCTCGCCGGGGCCCCAAAGGTAGACAGGGGATTGGTTGCAGTTGGCACGTTCGGTGCAGCTGTCAATGTCAACGCGGTTCCGACCGGATAGCTGGCCGTACACGTTCCTGAGGTCTGTACATCTCCGTTTTGGTATACGATTCCGGCTGCTTCGTAGCAATTTGAGGCTGTCAGCGTTCCCACATTGTCAGTCACCGTGCCAGTGCCGCCGTCCAGCAGGGCCAGAGTCAGCGTTTGAGTTCCCACCGGAGTTCCGCCCGCGACATAGACAACGACATCGGTTCCGGCAATTCCGGGTAACTGGGTGTCAGAAAAGTTACAAGTAAGGCCGCCGCCATTGGTGCTGCAAAAGCTGTTCTCGGCCACGAAAAAACTGACCTGGTAATTGTGTCCCGCGACGGTGGTAATCGCCTGGCTGATGGTGTCATAGCCTTGCGAAGAGCCGTCATACCAACAATAGAGTTCTGTGTAGCAATAGGAGGGGCCAGTTTGGACAACCCCCTCGGAGCCGGTACCGGACACGTTGGCCCAAGTCCAAGAGGTCGGCGTCGAGCCAACTGTACCTTGAGAAAAGTCGTTATTGGCCAACGGCACGGCACTGTCCGCGGTCACGTCAACCACCGATACGTTGGCGAACGAGATGTCGGCCGGATCGTCGCGAAAGGCAAACGTGATGGTTGCGCTGGTTTGTGTGGCAGTGAAATCCGCCGTGTACTGCACGTAGGTTTCCCCATTGCCGCCGCCCGGGAGCGGCTGACCGCTCAGGTCCAAAATTTGAACAGAAGGCGGAGTCAGACTTCCACCTGCAGGCGGAGGATAGTTCTGTGAAAACGCAGTTGCTGGCGCGAACAGAACCATCAGAAGAACCGCCACTAGAACCGGTGTCAAAGCAGCGACTGGCATCAGAAGTCTTTTCATGGGAAACTCTCTCTTTTCTCTCATCAGTGTCAAACGATCAGACCATGGTTTACGTTTTGGTCCGCCTGCGACACCTGGGCGAACGCGAAAGAACACGTGCAAAGCGCCAGGCACAGAATCTCCACGGCGATGGCGAGGCGCATCAAATCTCCGGCAACACTTCATTCCTAATTTTGTAAAACCCCAAAAGATGGAGAGCGCGCGACAGGGGGAAGGGTCGTGGCGCGCGCCAAACCTGGTGACACATCTTATCTCACTAACAGCCAAAAGCAACAAGTAATTTTTTGGCCGCAGAATGGGCCTTTTGCCCGGAAGAACGGGCGGGACGGGCGGTTTCGAGCCTGCCCCGGGGGTCATGCCAGAGGTGAAAAAGTTTTCCTGTTTGGAGAGCTATCCCCGGACGGGCAAGGGTACCCTCCCCGCACGCGCCTAGAAGCGGTGGACGACGCCGAGACCAACGTAGTAGTTGTGCTGCCGGCTTCTGCCGGTGTCAACATTCATGGCTGGAGCTCCCGAGTAGAAGTCGCGCGCTTCGACGCGCGCGCCCCAACGGTGCCACACCCATACATCCAGCCCAGCGCCGAACTGGACGACGCCGGTATTGGTGCCGGTGGGTCCGGGGTTCGGCACATCGTAAGTGAGAACCGGGGCTTGCCGGAAGCGTCCATAGCCGCCGCCAGCGCTAACCCATGGGGTGACGGAGTCGCCAGAAAAAAAGTTCAATCGCACGGATGGAGTCACGAACAGAGCCCCAATGTCCTTGGGAGTCTGGCCTTGGAAGCTGTGCACGTCCATGCGCGGATAGATCGCTACCGGCAATTCGGCAAAGAGTCCGAAAACTCTATGGGTCATGAGCAGCCGACCGTAGTTGAACTCGATCATTTCCTCGTTTCCAAAATGGATATCGCGATCGAACGCAGTCGAATTCACGATGGTCTGGGTGCTGACGAAGGCTCGGCCCGCCGTGATAGAAAGCTCATTGATTTGCGCCCGAGCGCTGGAAACCAAGAATAGTACTGGCACGACGAAAACTGCGAGACGTTTAGCCAACATCTCTCCTCCGGAGTCTTGAGGAACGCAAGTTTGTTTAAACAAGATTAGCACGGGCCGCGCCGAATGGCGGAAATCACAAGGGTACCCTCTCTGGTGCCCGGGTTTCGGCGGTGGTTGGGCCGCAGTGGGGAGCTGGCAGAAGCTGGTGTCGAGCACCGATCCGGATGCGACCTACGCGACCAAGGGGGGAACTCCGGCCCGGCTGGGGTATTACGACAACTATCTGGCGGAGAACCACAGTTGCGTGATCGTGGGAGTACAAGCGTGTACGCTCAAGAACCCCGTCACGAGGTCAATGAAATGGGGATGGTGCAACAGTTGTCGTCCCGACGGACGATTCGCAGCCAGAGCCACCGCTGGGCGCTTCGTGAAACCACCGATCTTTGATTTCACCGATCACTCCGATTCGCGCAAACTAGAAGCAATTCTTGCCAATTCAGGACGTTGAAGAATTGAGCGGAGATCGTTTTCAGTGAACGGCGATGGGAGCGGCGTCATGAGGGAGTGCTTTGATCGCTGCCCGAGCTTCGTCCAGCGTGTTCCGGAAATATCGGTGCTTCGGACTGAGCGTCACCAATTGCTCTAGAATGCCCTGCGCCTGTTCAAGGTCCTTGCGCGCCAGCCCCGGTTCATGCATCTGGGCGTCAATCCTTCCCAAATAAATGAGAGACGTGGCGTGGTCGACTGCATTTGATTGGGAGTCGGGGTCGCGACTCGCCACGTCGCGGTACATCGAGTCCGCTCGCCGCAAGAACGGAAGAGCCTCTCGCGGCGAGTGCATTAGATACAGAGCGAGGCCTGTCGTCAAATTAGTAGATGCGACGTCCGCGGTTGCCTGCACGTTGTCCTTGTCGGATTTCATCATATCTTCATCAATCGCCATTGCCCTGCGGCAGTGGCGTCGCACTTCTGAAAAGAGACCGGCATAAGCCAGGCATTTACACAACTCCTCGGTATCACTTCCGATATATCGTTGCACATATGAGTTGTTTGGATCACCGGCAGCGAGCTGCTCGGCCAAAGCAAGACCTTTTCGAGTTTCACTCGCCGCCTCGGAATACTTCCGGTCAAACTTCAGAGCCGTGCCCAGCCAGCTATGCGCCCGCAATACGCTGCGGCGCGCCTGGGAGCTCTCTGGACTCGCATCGAGCGAAGCCTGGCTCATCGCCAGCGCTCGTCGCATATAGTCAACAGCTGACTCATAATCGCCAAGCCAGATCTTCAAGTCTCCGATACCGATCAGCGAACTGCCAACGGCAGACCCTAGCTCCTCGGAATCATGTTTCGCCGCCAATCGTTCTTCGATTTCCAACCGTTGTTGTTGGAGGTCCAGCGCTCGATCAAGATCCCCACGTTCTTCGTAGACCCCGGCGACGTTCAGCATTGACCCGAGCAAATCAAATTGCATGCTCAGATCCCCAGGGTTTGAGGACACCAGTCTCCGGCGAATCTGCAAAGCCTTTTCGAAAAGTTCGTCCGCTTGCTGAAGCGATCCCGTCCCACCGGTATGGGGATGAAAAGCCTGGCTCTGGATCTGCCCAAGGCGCTCATATGCGGCGGCCAAGTCACGTAAAGTGGCTGGGTCGTCATATGCCTCCGCCGCAATTTGGTCAAGGTACTCCAGGGCGCGGCGCACGACGAGTTCGCGCGCGGCCGTGGAACCGGGCAAATGCTCGATGGAATCATGAAATTCGAACAGTAACGAATTGGTGAGCGTGCGCAGCGATTCGAAACGCCGCTCGGCGCGGGTTTGCTGTATACGGGCGATGCGCGCCTCGCGTGCAATCGCCACCACACCTGCCAGGACCACCAGCGCGAAAACCACCGTCACTGACAAAGAGAGTTTGTTGCGCTTGATGAACTTGCCACCGCGATAGCTGAAGGTTCCGCGACTGGCTGACACCGGCAGACCGAGAGCGTACGACCGCAGGTCTCCGGCAAAATCCTGCGCCGACGAATAGCGCCGTTGCGGTTCCTTGCGCAATGCCTTCAGCAGGATCTGATCCAGATCACCGGA
>Ga0074045_10000413_pt1 | contig 42157 bp, 33 predicted proteins | sample BogForMeECP23OM2_FD_94442 | JGI IMG/M metagenome (GOLD analysis project Ga0074045, IMG submission 94442) | Bog forest soil microbial communities from Calvert Island, British Columbia, Canada - Bog Forest MetaG ECP23OM2 | ecosystem: Environmental > Terrestrial > Soil > Wetlands ...
CTGCTGAACGCGATGGATTCTGGAACGGCGAGATCCGGATGAATGGCCGCAAAAGCCGCAACCTAATCATTGATGTCCGCATCACGCTTGTCCGAGATGAGGCGGGCCGGCCCCGCGCCCGTCTTAATTTCCTTGCTGACATCACGGAGAAGAAGCTGCTTGAGGAAAAATTCCTCCACGCGCAGCGGCTCGAGTCGATCGGCATGCTCGCTGCGGGCATCGCTCATGACCTCAACAACGTGCTCGCCCCGATCATGTTTGCAGAGCCGTTGCTACGCGCGAGCCTGTCGACTCCTCGCGACCTCAAGATCCTTGACACGTTCAAGAAATGTGCGGAGCGCGGCGCCGGGCTGGTGAGACAAATCCTTGGGTTTGTGCATAGCACCGCCGGCGAAGTCCAGCCCACGCAGGTGAAGCACATCGCCCGTGACATCATCAGTGTCATTGAGGAAACGTTTCCCAAGTCCATTGAGCTTCAACATTCAATTCCCTCCGACCTCTGGCCGGCGCTGGGCAATGCCACGCAGATTCACCAGGTGCTCCTCAATCTTTGCGTGAACGCCCGCGACGCCATGACGAAGGGCGGGACGCTGCGCATCACTGCGACCAATCGCCGGCTCAATGCAAAGGAGGCCGACGCGATTCCAGGCGGTCGGCCAGGCGCTTGGCTCGTGCTCGAAGTCACCGACACGGGTACAGGCATTCCTCCCGACGTGTTGGAAAAAATTTGGACGCCGTTCTTCACGACCAAAGACATAGGCAAGGGCACAGGGCTGGGGCTCTCCACGGTTCGCGGCATAGTAGCCAACCACCACGGCTTCGTCGAATTGCGCACGGAGGTTGGTCGCGGCACCACTTTTCGCGTGTTTCTACCCGCCGTTGAAAGCGAGTTACCCCGAACAAGCACCGCCTCGCCCTTTGACATACCTGACGGCCAAGGCGAATTGATCCTCCTTGTGGACGACGATGCCGCCATCCGCAGCATAGGCACTGCCATTCTTGAGAAACATGGCTATCGCGTCGTGAGCTGCGTCGACGGTGTGGAGGCTATCGTCTTGTTTATTACTCGTGCCGGGGAAATCTCTCTCGCCATTACGGATGTCGATATGCCCCGTCTCGGCGGCACGGAGTTGGCCAGGACTCTGTCGCAGATTCGCCCAGACATCCGACTTCTCGCCATAAGCGGAATGTCCCCCGACAAAACCGGCGGCTCTGCCGTCTCGGCGGCCATAAAGGCGACTCATGCCTTTCTCCTTAAGCCTTTTGACGAAAAATGTCTTCTCGGCGCCGTTCACCGCCTACTTTATCCATCCGAAAAAACCTAAACTGCCAGGTCTTTGGGTCGGTTAGTCGATGATGACGATCTCTTCTGCACAGTCCTCGCAATCGCGCTCGACGAGCGCGGTCGTGCCGTCACTCGAGCCTCCGACGGCGAGACAGGCGTAAAGCTGTTTTTCACCGCTCCTACCGATCTCGAGATGCCCGAGCAGATGGCACCGCCACCCGTGCGGAAGTTTGCGACAAAGCGCTAAGACCCGAAGATGATCACAATTCTGCCGCGGGAATCGCACGATTGTGCTTGGAGGCAACTTCCTTCGCTAACAGTGCATAGGGGGGTACATTTGTTGCCCCAAAAAAGTCCCCCACTTCATGAATGAGCCAATCCGAGTACCGTGGCGAACTGGACGAAACCGAGGAAAGTGACACGCCCGGATCTTGCGCTGTACCTCCTGAGAGCGTTGCGCCGTCCCTCGCCGTAGGTGTCCGGCCAAAGCCCTCCTATTGGGGCGCCATACCGGATCTGGACTCATGCGCCTAGGAGGCTCCCGGTTGGACGCTTACCCCTCGCCGGGGCGAACGGCTAACTCTTTGCCGGCAGTCTTGGCAGCTTGGAGATGATTTCTTCGTCCGCTCTTAGTTTCGACTGCAAATCTGCGGCGAGGCCTCTGGATTCATCCAATTGCGCCTGGAGTCGGATCGTGTCAGACTTGGCCTTATTCAACTGGTCCTGCATCTCTTTCACTTGGGCTTGGGCGATCTCGACTTCTCCTTGATGTTTTATGGAAACAACCTTGGCATCTTCCATCCGTGTTTGAAAGTCGGTGGATATCGCCCTGGACTTTTCCAATTCTGCCTGGAGAGCGGCATCGCTAGCCTTGACCTTGTCCAATTCGACTTGGCGTTGAACTGATTCAGCCTTGGCCTCATCCATTCGCTTCTGAATCCGGGACATGCCGGCCTTGGCGTCGGTCACTTCTGTCTGCAACACGAGCACGGCTGCTTGGGTCTGATTCAGACGGTTTTGACCCTGCACGATGTCATTGTCGCGGTTGCCCAGCTGGCGCCAGATTAGGAGCACGACGAGAAATAGGACGACGGAGAGTGCGCCGAGCGCGACAGGCAAGAAGAGGCCTCGGGCGCTGTTGGGGCCACGAACGACTGCATCGGGCCGACGTACTTCGCGAACCACGGGTTTTGCGGATCTAGTGGCCGGCTCCACAGTCTCCGGCTGGTTGGGAATGGGAGAATCGGGCATGGCAGCACTCAATTCCGATCGGCCTCTTTCGATGCAACGCCAACGGTTGGAATTGTCATGGACTTACCATATTCCGACAGCCGCTCGGGCGCTATGGGGTATTCTACCCTCGGTTGGCGACATGCCCAGTATTGCCCCCGCAACTTGCCTTTCGGGAAACCCGTACGACTGCGGCGATGCCCCAATCAACCCCGCATGGAGTCTTCAGACCGACTGGCGCCGTTGGAACTGACAACTCCCGGGAGCGCGTCTCGGGTCCAAGCATGTCGCCGCCCAACGCACTGAGCCTGCAAGGGCGCCCAACTCTAGAATTGCGCGCCGATAGGCTTGACGTCCGAGAAGTTGCCTCGCGCCTACGTCTGGCGCGACGGGCGATTTCGGATATCCGAAGGGATTCTACGCCGCTCCGGATTGCAGGTGTCATTATTTGCCTTTTGTAACACCTTGCGTGTGCTCACTCATGTCTGCACTGGAAAGAATCAACGCTATGGGTGAATCCACGCTCGGCGGGCGGTTCACATTCCCCGGCACGTCGCTGACGGTTCGACGGGTGGGCTACGGAGCAATGCAGCTGGCTGGCTCCGGCGTTTGGGGTCCTCCCAAGGACCCGGACGGTGCCGTCACTGTCCTCCGCGAGGCCGTGGCGGCTGGCGTTAACCATATCGACACCAGCGACTTCTACGGCCCACATGTCACCAACCAGATAATCCGGCGGGCCCTGCACCCGTACCCCGCGGGAATGGTGATCGTCACCAAGTTGGGGGCCCGCCGCCCGCCTGACCGTTCATGGCAGCCAGCCATCTCGACCAAAGAGCTTACTGCCGGCGTCCAAGAAAACCTCCGAAACCTGGGCTTGGACGCGCTAGACATCGTCAACTTCCGCGTGCTGGGGTCCGGGCACGGTCCCGCGGAGGGAACCATTGCCGAGCAAGTGACGGTGCTTGCCGACCTCCGGCGAAAGGGCCTGATTCGCCACATCGGCCTAAGCAACGTCACGGCCGCCCAAGTGGCAGAGGCGCAGGCGATCACCGACGTCGTGTGCGTGCAAAACAACTACAACCTGACCCACCGTCACGACGACGCACTGCTCGACGACTTGGCCCGGCGGGGCATCGCTTACGTGCCTTTCTTCCCGCTCGGCGGGTTCACACCGCTGCAGTCGTCCACCCTGTCGTCTGTCGCCGACCGGCTCGGTGCCAAGCCGATGCAGGTCGCGCTGGCGTGGCTGCTGCACCGGTCGCCCAACATCCTTTTGATCCCCGGCACGTCATCGCTTGCGCATCTGCGCGAAAACCTTGCCTCCGCGCAGCTGACGCTGCCGCCGCGAATTCTGGCGGAGTTGGATGGGATCGGCGCCGCGGCGGCGAAGCACTGATCACGGCAGGCAATTTGGTCATTTCTTGCGGGGTGCAAGGAGAGCGATCCGGCGTGTAGAGAATTCCACGTTCCTACCGAGCTCCGAATCGGGCCGGGCATCTCCTTATGGCGGGGCAAACTCGAAACCCCGCTGACGGGGATCGGTCAATTCCCGGCCGCACGGGCTACCGCGCCGCGGGAGGGTCGCTCCGCTCCCAGAATCCGACGGCGAAGTCCTTGTCGTTGCCATAGGTCCCGTGCCAGTAATAGCGGGAGTGGATCTTGTCGTAGATCGGCCGGAAGTGAGCGTTCTTCTCTACGTTGTCCTTGGGCAGCCAGAGGATGTACTTCACATTGTTGTGAAGGAGCCAGCCGAGCGGGTCCGGAGCGCCGTCGGAGTAGAATTTCTTGATCTGCTCAAAGCGCTCGGGGATTTCGAGGTAGGAGCCCCGATAGGCCTCCTCGAGCCAAGGCCAGCCCAGCAGGCTCTGCTTGTTTGCGAAGAGCGAGACGGCGGGTGCCTCGGTATTGGCCAATTCGAGTCCGCTTTCCAATGTGACCCCATCGGGACGGGAGGACAGCTCGACGATCATGTCCCGAATGACAACGTCCCGCTCGATCCAGGCGGAGCCCGACAAGGCCCCAAACGACTCCTTGGAGCCCGCCGCGAACTGCCGGCCCAAGTCGTAGGCAAACGAAAGGTTCGGTAGAAGGAGGAGCAGTGTCCCGTAGCGGCACCACGCCGACCTGGAGCCGAGATTGGTGGCGCCGAGGGTCATGATGATGCCGGCGTACACCCACGGCCACCATTTGAGCGCCGAGTTGAATCGGGCCCAGGCGTCCTCATATAGGTCGTGGTTGAAAAACAACTCGGTACCGGCGAGTGCGAGGATCCAGACCACGATGAGGAAAAGGGAAAGGTGCCGGCGTTCGCGGTTGAGGGTGGCGAGGATCAGGATCCCGGCCACGGGCCAGAACGTCAGGAGCCAGCCGAGCCACGGCGTGTGATCATTGTGGAGGACCACCCGGATCGCGACGTTGCTGCCGATCGCCTGCTGGGTGAACTGCACAAGGTAGGGATACTCGAGGCCGGCCGCAATGGCCGCCCCGGCCAATCCCGGAATCAAGCAACCCCATTCGCCGCGAATGGCGCGGTACACGAACCATCCGCCGACCAGGAGGCATTGCAGCGGCAGAATCCATGCGTTCGAGATGAGCGCGATCGGTATCGTAGCGGCCATGAGCGCGTGGTTGACTTTCCGCGCCGTTCCGGACGCGCCCGTCTCCTGGGCGGCGATCAATGCCGCCGCCAGCGCCAGCAGAACGAACCCGGCCAGGGGCGGATGAAAGTCACCCTTGGTCAGGAAATAGCTGAGCGGCTCCATGGGCAGGTCCCGCGGATCCAATCCCGGCTTCGTCATCAATGATGAGGCGCGGTGGCCAAGAGGAGTCAGGTCATCGCGTGTGATGGCCCCTCCTATGAATCGGACGATGTCGATGGGATACGGGTTTTTGACGAGGGCGTGAGCGGCGACGGCAACGCCGCTTCCGCCAACGAGGAGCGAAAGGATTCCCACCCACCGGCCGGGCCTCCATGGGCAGAGCCTGGCAAAGCAACTGCCCGTCAGGAGCGTCAGAAACCCGACGAGCGTGCAGAAGGCAAGGTGGTAGCTGACGCCCGGCCCGACTCCCAGCAATCGCCCGAGGAGCGCCGCGCCGTAGTGTTGGAAGCTGTAGTAGGTATTGGAATAGAACGGAGCCAGCCAGAGATCGGGCGGAGGGAGCCGCGTGCCGCGCATATAGGCTTCGATCAGCGCAAAGTTCGGCATCTTGTCCTCGCTGAAATCGATGTCGGGGAACGTATAGCGCCATGCGAAGCAGTAGAAGAATCCCGCCGCGAAGAGCGCCTCAGTCTTCCAATTCGAGCGCAAAAGGGGCCGGTTGCGCCAGATCATCCAGATCGACACCGCGGTCGTGACGGGAAGGATCGGAAGACGGGGGCCCCAACCGACGGAATGCTCCAGGCAGAAGCATACCAGGCAGATCCCGATCACCCCGGTCACCCTGGCCAAGGCGTAGTCGCCCACGAATCTAACCGCGCCAAGTCCGGCGCCCAGCAGATTGATCCAAAGCACCGGGATCACGAGACAAAGGAATATCAGCGACATCCCGCCCTACCATGTCGGTCTGGAACGTCTTGATCAACTCGGATTTGACTCCGGACCCGTCCCCATAAGGAGGTGGGAGCCCTTTTCGCCCACCCACCCTGCACGCCGTCGTGATCAAGGTTGGCGTCGCCCCATGTTCGATCGGCTTCTCAATCGGGCCCGCGAGCTCTCGATCGGCCCGTCGATGCAAAGTTTGAGAGCAATGGACACGGCGAAAACTATCACCACCGTCGCGGCGATTCTAGCCATCGCCGGTTGCGGTTCCAGTAGCCGGTTGACCAGGCGAATGACAGTCCAATGGCAGATGTAGATCGGATAGGACAGGTCGCCTAGAAACCGGTCGAGTCGACTTGCACGACTTGCCTCGGACAGAAATGGCAAAGCCGAGGCAATCAACACCAGCGCAAGAACCCGCTTTTGGCTCGCGTCGATCTGCAGCAGCCCCATGCACGCGACTACGGACCAGACGAGGAGGGTTATCGCCCTGGCAAGCCATTTGTGCCGGCTTAGCCTTGGTTGAACCATGCAATAGACCCTGTACGCGGCAGACCCCGTCAGAAAGGTCGCCAATTCGGACGGGAAGAAACGATATGTCCACGGGTTGTGGTCCAGGCCCGCCCGAGAAAGAAGGAAGCGGAGCCCCAGGGACATAAGCAGACAGCCAAGAAGCGTTGCCCAACCTCTCCTCAGTATGAAGGGTGCCAACGCATAGAAGCTGAGCTCGACACCGAGGGACCAGGCCGGCGGGACCAACAGCAGATTGTAGAAAGGAAAGTCGGAATCCTGGAAATCCTTTACAAGGGCCAGATGCCCGTGCCTGAAGCCCAGGAAATTGAACCAATCCTGGCCGACGAGGGCGAAATTGGAGACCGCCACGAACGCACGGTCGATATTGGGGAGAACCGAGAACTCCGTCCATAGGTTCGTTGGCAATACCAGCCAAATGACAAGCGTGACCGCGGCGACCGCCCAGTAGGATGGGAAAAGCCGCAGCGCTCGGTTTGCCCAGAAGACCGCGTTGCTTCGATAGGTTCGGTCAAGCACCAGGGCTATGTAGAAGCCGGAGATTATGTAGAAGCACTGGACTGAGATCTCCCCCCCCGGGCCCATCAACAATGCGCTGGCGCCTTGGTGGTCAAAGAGGACCGACAAGGCAAGGAGCAGCCTTAGAACGCCCATGAGACTCCCGGGAGTTGGAAGGGCGTCCAGTACCCGCCGAAGCCAGGAGCTACGATATGTTCTTGAAGCGCCGTTTTCTTCATGGCCTGAAACAGGGTAAGTCGGGGGCTGATCCGCCGCCCCATGTGAGTTGAACGGTTACATGTGAGCCGTCAACAAGGTGCCGTTCCGGGCGAATGGAGAACCTCCCCCGCCGCCGTTGGTGCTGTCTTTTCAGGCCTATCAGTCCTCCAGCCGGTCGATGCGCCGCACCCATTCCAGCGCGAGGCGGCGCAGCATCTCGCCGGCCTGCACAAGCGGCTGCGGCTGCAGCTCGAAGCGGTGGAACTTGCCGTCCCGGATTCGACGCAGCAATCCGGCGTCCTCCAGCACGCGCAGATGCCGTGAAATCGCGGGCGGCGAGACGCGGAATGGCCGCGAGAGCTGCGCCACCGTCCAATTCTCGCGGGCCACCTCGTCGAGGATCTTGCGTCGGGTCGGGTCCGACATCGCCCGGAAAACGGCAGCAAGGAGGTTGGCCTTAAAGTTAACCATATCGTTAACTGTTAAGATGGGCGCCCGCCTGTCATTGGCGAATTGGCTACGAACAAGAGTCGCAATACGCTGCCACGCCGTATCCTCCGAAGCCGGCGGTGCCGCTAGCCGAACCACCCTGACCCGCGGCGCCGAATGCGGGGGCCCGGGGGATCGGCTACAGATCCTTGGTCTTCTGCCCCACGACAAAGCCGATGAGTCCAAAGATCACGCCGGTATAGAGCGGAATGATCACGTGGATATACCCGACGAACTCCTCCGGCTTATTGTAAAGGATAGCGACTCCGACGCCCAGAAGCCCCAGGAGAAGGAGGAAGATCACGACCAGTATCGCAAGCCTTACCCAGAACTCGCCCCGCAAGGCGATGTGGGCCGTGGATGGCCTTGGGGCCTTGACCGAAGGTGGCCCGGTTATTCCGTTGTCAGCGCCCATTTTAGTAGTTCCCCCCGACATACAATTGCAGCGAGATGATCCTTGCGGTCGTCGGCCCTGAGATCGCGGTGACCGACAGGCTGTAGCCCAGGGACGTGCCGTCGGGCAGCTGCCCGAATCGCACCGGTTTCAAGAATATCGCCGGGAGGCTCGAATTCCAGTTCTCCAGTCGGATCGCCAGAAGCGGGCCGGCACCCGCCTGCAGGTCCTTATCCGAGGCCGGGATAACATTGGTCGTGGCCTGCGCGCGAAGGGCGCCCGGAACCTTCTCCGCCGTGACCCCTACCCGCAGCGGGCAACCCTTCGCGGACGCATCGAATGACGCGGACTCGCCCTCGGGCAGGATGAATGTCTCGGAAAAGAATAGCTCACGACCGCCTATCAGTTTCATTCGCGTCGGTCGTATCCCGGCGGCCCGGGGAAGTCGAGTTTCCTGTTTGCGGCCATTACGTACCCAGTTTCTGGTCACCACCTCTCCCGGTGGACATGGGCGGCGCTGAAACGCGTGCGCGGCTCCTTCTTCTCCCCGGGCCTGCCGATGGCCACGCAGGCGACGGGGATGACGGATTCGGGGAGCGAGAGCAGCCCGCGCAGCTTCCCCACCCGGTCTTCGCGCGGATGAACGCCCAGCCAGCAGGCGCCCAGGCCGAGGGAATGGGCGGCAAGCAGCAGGTTCTCGGTCGCGGCGGAGCAGTCCTGCAGCAGGTAACTTTCCTGGCGATCATGCGCCGCTTCCAGATCGCCGCAGACAACCACGCCCACCGACGCCGAGGCGAGCATCCTGCCGAACGGCAGCGCAGCCGCGATCCTTGCCAGCGTCTCCCGCTGGCGGACGACGACGAAGCGCCAGGGGTCTGCGGTCCCGGCCGAGGGGGCGGCCATCGCCGCCTGCAGGAGCTTCGTCACCGTCTCCTCGCTGATTTCGCCCGGGGCGAAAACCCTTATGCTCCGCCTGCCGAGGATGAATTGCAGAGCGCCGTCGGTGTCCGTGGTCATGGTTCTTGATGCCGTGCTGCTTGGCAGACAACTGGATATGACTGATGCAATCGAGCGCCCCGGGTGGCAGGAGCTGGAGGGTTCGAGTTTGCCGGGCCGGAGATGGCTTCACCGCCGCTTGTACAGCCCGAGAATCGCGCCTTCGGAGAGCACATGGCCCTGCATCGCCCTCTCTAGGTCGGCCTTGCCGGAACCGGCCTTGAGGTCGAGCATCCTGTCAAGGGCGTATACCTTGAAGAAGTACCTGTGGGTGCCCGAAGGCGGGCAGGGTCCGCCGTATGTGTTCCTCCCAAAATCATTGCGCCCCTGGGTCGCGCCGGAGGGGACGCTGGCCTCCCCGATCGCGCTGGGCTTCGGATCGACATTCCACAGGAGCCAGTGGACCCAGGTGCCGCCAGGTGCGTCCGGGTCGTCGACGATAAGCGCCAGCGACCTTGCCTCTCTGGGGACGCCCGCGATGGACAGCGGCGGGCTGACGTCGGCGCCGTCGCAGGTGTACTGTGGCGGAATTGATGAGGCGTTCGCAAAGGCCGCGCTTGTTATCGTAATCTGATTCATGGTTCTCACCTCACTGCCGGAAGCCGCAGCGACCAGCCAGACTGTCATGCCCAGTGGCAAATGTCCTTGTCTGAGATTCACGCCGATCGATGGCGTCATCTCACCGGGCCGGCGCTTCGTCAAGGCAGTCGTGAGGAGCAGCTTCGTTTGACACGCCTTGGAATGGGGGCTTCAACGGGGTCTACCTCCATGCAAGACGACATCCTCCTCTCCCCCGAAATCGACCGCCGCGGCTTCCTAAAGGCGGCGGGCGGCGCCGCGCTCATGGCGACTCTGCCGGGCGCCCTGGCGGCGGCTGGCGAGCCCGCGAGACCCGCGGCGCTGGCCTTCGTGGGATGCGCCCACATCCACACGCCCGGATTCATAAAGCTCCTCAACAGCAACCGGCCGGCTGTCCGCGTGAAGTTCGCGTGGGACCACGACGCGGCCCGGGCCCAGCGCCGCGCGGCCGAGCTCGGCGCGGACGTCGCGACGGACCTTCGGCAGATCTGGTCCGACCCCGAGGTCGTGGCGGTTGTCATCTGCTCCGAGACAAACAGGCACCGGGATCTTGTCATCGCGGCGGCGGCGGCGGGAAAGCACATCTACGCCGAGAAGCCGCTGGGCATCACGGCCAGCGAGAGCTCGGAAATGGCCGACGCCATAGAGAAGGCCCGCGTGCTCTTCACCACGGGGTACTTCATGCGCACGATGCCGCAGCACCTCTTCCTCAAGGAGCAGGTGGAGCGCGGCGCCTTCGGTAGGATCACCCGCATCGCGGGGTCCAACTGCCACAACGGCTCCCTCGGCGGCTGGTTCGACGAGAGGCCGGACAAGCCCTGGGAGAACTGGCGCTGGATGGCGGATCCGAAGGTCGCGGGCGTCGGAGCCTTCGGGGACCTCGGCACCCACATGCTCGACATCATGATGCTGCTCTGCGGGGACGTCGGCTCGGTGACGGCCGAGACCCGGGTCGTGACCGGCCGCTACGGCGATTGCGACGAGGCGGGCGAGGCGCTCCTGCGCTTCAAGAGCGGCGTCATCGGGACGCTTGCGGCGAGCTGGGTCGACGTGTCCGACCCAGTCACGCTCCAGATCAGCGGGACCGAGGGCAACGCGGCCATAGTCAAGGGCGAGCTCTTCTACAAGTGCGCGAGGGTGAAGGGCGCCGACGGGGACAAGCCCTGGACCGACCTGCCGCCGGGCTCGGCCACGCCGCTCCAGCAGTTTGTAAACGCGGTGCTTGGCCAGCCCGGCATGCCCCTGGTTCCGGTCCGCGAGGCGGCGGCTCGCGTGGCAGTGATGGAGGCCGCCTATCGCTCGTCCAAGGCAGGCTTGACGGTCAGCGTGGCATGATTCGCGGCGAGCCGCCCGGGGCTGCATTCAATGTGATTTCGCTTGTCGCTGCGTTCCGCGGGTGAGTTGCTAATGGGGAGCCCATGCGTCCCGCCGCCCCAGCATGCGGGGACGGCCGGCCACGCGCCCGGGCGCCCCTATGGAAAGCGTCTCAGAGGAGTTCATTCTAGACGGCAAGGTCTCGTATTGGAATGTGGACCGGGACGGCCTCCTGTCGCTCCGGAGCCTGTTCGCGTTTCTGCAGGAGGCGGCGATCAGGCACGCCAACCAGTGCGGCGCCGGCGCCCGGGCGAAGGCGAGCCGCGGCGAGTCCTGGGTGCTCCACAAGATGGCTGTGTCCGTGAGCCGCTACCCGCGCTACGACGAGCAGATTCGGGTTGCCACGTGGTCATCTGGGATAAGGACCTGCAAGGGATTCCGGGATTTTCGCGCCTATTGCGGGGCCGAGCTCGTCGCCTCGGCCTCGTCGGTCTGGCTGTACTTCAACATCGCGGAGAAGACGATCTGCCGCGTGCCAAGGGACGTCGCCGACGGCTTCCCGTCCCGTCCGGGCCCGACTTTTTCCCCCGGCCTTGAGAAGCTCCGCCTCGACCCGCCCGCGGCCGGATGCACGGAACGGGATGTCTCGGTGCGGTACTCGGATTTCGACGGCAACGGCCATGTCAACAACACCGCCTACTTCGACTACCTCCAGACGGCCCTGGCCGCCGGGTCGCTTTGCGTTCGCCCCCACTCGCTCCAGATCGAGTTTCTTAGGGAGATCCCGCCTGGAGTCGAGCAGGTGAAGGTCGCCCTCGAGAACCGGGGCCAGGAGGTCGCCTTCAGCCTCGGGGCGCCGGCCGCCCTGTTCGCGATGGGGACTGCCGCCTGAAGGCCCTAGGGCGGACGGCGCCGCCCGGCCTGTTGCGTTCCGCGAGGAGGGCCGTTGAATTCATGCACATGGCCGAATCCACGGTCACGCTTCCGACGTCAGAGGGCCCGATGGACCTGCACTGCTTCGTCCCGGAGGGTTCCTCCCCTGCCCGGCTCCCCGCGGTCATCGTCCTGCAGGAGGCATTCGGGGTGAACCCGCACATAAGGCGCTTCTGCCGGCGTGTGGCCGGGGCCGGATACGCCGCCTTCGCGCCCGAGCTCTTTCACCGCGCGGGCCGGGGGTCGAATTCGGATATGACGAGTTCCCCAGGATCAAGCCCATCCTGGGCCAGATGACGAATGATCGGATCTACGAGGACCTGGAGGCGGCCCACCGGCACGCGAGCGTGGATCCCGCCATAATCGCCGCATGGGGATTCTGCATGGGCGGTTGGGCCTCGGTGCTAGCGGCAAGCGGGCTGCCGATCGCGGCGGCCATCTCCTTCTATGGGGGAGGCCTCGTGGGCGCGGGCGTCCGCATGGCTGGCGGCGAAGCTCGCCTGAGCTGCGCCGGGCCACGCGGATTGGGGGCTGACAGCCCGGCACCGGTCCACTTCGATGCCACTTCGACCGCAATGCGCGGTCTGACGGGTTGGTCCATCGCGTGAAATTGATCCGAATTCTCCTGGCCTGGCTGGTGGCGGCGCTTCTGCTCGTCCTTGTCCTCGTTCTGCTCGCGATCGCGCCGCCCGTGCAGACCTGGGTCGCACAACGGGTGCTCGCAGGCGGACCCGGGCTTCGCGGCTCGGTTGACTCGCTCTCGGCGGGGTTCGGTGGAGTCGACGTGGAGAACCTCGACCTGAATGCCGGCGGCGCGGTCCTAAGGCTCCCTTCCCTGCAGGCCCGGCTGCCGATCACCTCCGCGGTTCTGCGCCGCAGACTCGACGTGCGCAGCCTTGTGGCGCGGGGCTGGACGCTCGACCTGAGCCGCGGCGCCGCGACGGCGAGCGCGGCCGCCGGCCCATTGGCCCCCCGGGCCTCCGTGGCACCCGCGCTGGCGGGTGTCGTCAGGGGCCTCCTCGGCCGATGGGAGCTGCCCGTCGATGCGTCCCTGGACGGCGTAGAACTGGAGGGGGACGTCCTGCTCGCCGGGGCGCCCGCGGGGCCTCCCGTCCGGGTGCACGTGGTCGTCAATGGAGGCGGCATGTCCGCCGGCCGCGAGGGCTCCTTCACGTTCGAGGCGACGGCGGACGCCCCGGGGTTTGCCGCGGGTCCCCTTGCCGCCCATGGGCTCCTCACCGTCGCTATGGATTCCCCGCGCAGTGTCGGCCGGATGGCGCTCAAGGTCGACCTCCCGGACGAGGGCGGCCCGGGCCCGGCGGGCAGCGCCCTGTCCGCCAGCGCCTCGGCGGCCCGAGGTGCTGGCGGGGAGACCTGCAGCGTCGATCTGAGCCGCGGCCCGCGCCATCTGGCTACGCTCAGTTTCCGTTATCCCGAGGCGACGCGCCGTCTGGCCGGCACATGGAAGGTGGACCTCAGGGACGCCGACCTGCGCACGCTCGTGCGAATCCGCCCGCTACCGGCAATTTCGGCAATCGGCAACGGGCAGATCGATCTCGACGAGGCATTCACGCGGGTGCACGCGCTTGGCAGCCTAAGGGCGGTCCTGAGCGGCCTGGGCGCCGTTGCCGCGCCCCTGGAGCGCGTCGGGACGGTGACCCTTGACGCCGGTTTCGACCTTACCGGCAGCGGGCGGTCCATCCGGGTCGACCGCCTCGATCTGTCCATTGCGGGAGCCCGGCCGGCGGCGTCGGCCCGGTCGCTCCAGCCCTTCGAGGTCGACCCGGGAAGCGGCGAGGTGAAGCTGGCCGATCCGCACGGCGACTGGCTTGAGGCGTCCATCCATGCCCTGCCTCTGGAATGGTTCTCGGGCCTTCTTGAGCGGGGCTCTGTCGAGGGGGGCGACGCGACCGGCGAGTTCGTCGTCCGGGCGGCCGACGGGGGCCTCGCCGTGCGCGCGACGGCGCCGCTCACGGCGGCGGCCGTGTCGGTGCGCCGCGCCGGCAGGACGCTCGTGCGGGGCCTGGACCTTTCGCTTTCGGTTTCCGCAGACCGCACGGCAAAGGGATGGCAGCTGCAGTGTGCGCCCCTTGCCGTCAGCGCCGGCGGCCGGCGCCTCGCCACCCTGGAGGGCAAGGCGAGCCGGCCCCCGGGAGGGGATCAGCCGATCTCGTTGGCCGGGACATGGAGCGCTGATCCTGAGTCCATTGCGTCCCGTCAGTGCGTGCCGGCGCTGGGCTGGATCGGCGGCCGCTCGGCCTCAGGCGACTTTGCCGCGACGCTGGCGTCGTCGACAAAGGTGGAGGCGAAGGTGCTTCTCGCCGGCAGGGACCCCGCGAAATCTGTCGCCGGGACCGTGCGCGTGGAGTTCTCCCCCGGTGGCGCGGTGGCCTTCGAGGTCCCGCTCAAGATCGTGACCGGTCCGACCTCCTCGGAGCTCCTCGCCGAAGGAAGCTGGACCGGCGGGAGTGATGGGGAATGGGCCGATGCCACGCTGACTGGGCAGAGCGTCGCCATCGAGCACCTGCCGCTCCTGGTCGCCCCGCTTGCCGCGCTCGGGCGCGTCCCTGCTCCCGACGCCCAGGGCGCCGGGGCCGCGGCGGTTGGGCCGCCGGCGAGGGACACGAATCCCTTCTGGGGAGACTGGACCGGGCACCTCGCCGTCGCCTTCGATAGGCTCAGGACCCCCGACGGTGAGTTCACGAACGTGGGGGCGGTTTTCGATCTCGACCGCGGATCCATCCGCATGAAGGGCGGTCGCGGCGGGCTCGGCCGCCACCTCATCACCAATGTTGCCGGCTCCGTGTCGTTCGATCCGGCCGCCGAACTCCCGTACAGCGTCAAGGCAGCCGCGGCCGCCGGCCAGATCGACGCCGCGCCCCTTTTTCCCGCTTCGCAGGCCGGGCAGGATCCCCTGTTCGAAGGCCGCTTCTCCGTCCAGAGCACGCTCACGGGAAACGGCGCCAACCTGGACGACCTAATCGGACGCACACAGCTGGAGTTCCGGCTGACGGGCACGGCGGGGATAGTGCGGCTGCTTAGGGCGAACGTAGCGGATTCGCTGCCGGAGCCGCCGTCGTCGCCTGTCTCGGACACCCTGGACACGGTGGGCTCCGTCGTCGGCACGGTGTTTGGCGTCAAGAAGGGCTCGCTTGGCTCCGGCAAGAGCACGCTCAGCAAGAACACCGACGCAGTCCTCAACTTCACGTACCAGGTCGCCGAGATCGGCTACGACCAGGTCAGCGTCACGGCGATCCGTGGATCCGACGGCAATATCCGCCTTGCCGACGTCGAGATGACCGCCCCTGACGAGCACCTGAAGGGCTCGGGCCTGATCGGCCATGTCAAGGGCCAGCCCCTCTTCAAACAGCCGCTCACCCTTGAGCTGAGGCTCGGCACCCGCGGCAAGGTCTCCGACCTCCTCGCGACCGCCGGACTTCTGTCCCCGGAGAAGGACGCCCTGGGCTACGCGCTGCTCGAGCAGCCGATCCGCTTCGGGGGAACCCTGGAGCACATCGACGGCAGCCAGTGGAACGAGATGCTTGTCAGGGCCGCGACCCGGAAGCCGGACGCGGGCAAGAAGGCGCAAGGGGGGCCGACAGCCAAGTCACCCTAGGGCGACCGTCACTGGGCCCCCGGCTGCGGCGGCCGCCTCAGACGTAGTCGCGGTAGACCGGCTCAAACATCCGGCCGCGGATGTCCTCGACCAGGTCGCCCGGGTGCGGCGCGCGGGCCAGCCCCGTCCTGTGGGCGACTTCCGCAACGGCCGCCGCGATGCGCAGCGACACCTCGCGGATCTTCGTCAGCGCCGGATAGATCCTGCCGACGGCGATGTCCTCCGGCTGTACGAGGCCGGACAGGGTCCGCGCGGCCGCGAGGAACATCTCGTCCGTGACCTCGGCGGCCTCGCTGGCAAGCGCGCCGAGGCCAACGCCGGGGAATATGTAGATGTTGTTGCCCTGCCCCGGCACGAACGTGCGTCCCTGGTACTCGACCGGGCCGAACGGGCTGCCGCTGGCAAAGACCGCCTGGCCCTTCGACCAGGAGTAGGCCTGCTCGGCCGTGCACTCCGCCTTGGACGTGGGATTCGAGAGCGCGAAGATGATGGGCCTCTTGTTGAGCGCGCACATCGCCTCCACGACCTCGCGTGTGAAGGCGGCCGGCATCCCCGAGACGCCGACAAGGGCGGTCGGCCTGAGCGCCTTGATCGCCTCCACGAGCGTCGGGATGAACGCGTGGTCGTGGGCGTACGGCACCTTGTGCTCGGCCAAATGGTCGCCGCGGCCCTTCACGACGAGGCCCTTCGTGTCCACGAACCAGCAGCGGGCCCGCGCCTCGGCCTCCCCGAGCCCCTCGGTCCGCGCCGCCGTGATGAAGAGGTCGGCGATCCCCGTTCCCGCCTCCCCTGCCCCAAGGAAAAGGAGCTTCTGGCGGGAGAGCGTGCCGCCCGTGATCTGGAGCGCCCCGAAGATCCCGGCCAGCGCGACCGCGGCCGTCCCCTGTATGTCGTCGTTGAAGCTCGTAAGGCGGTGCCGGTAGCGATGGAGCAGGCGGAAGGCGTTGGCGTTGCCGAAATCCTCCCACTGAACGAGCGCCTTCGGGAACACCGTATTCACGGCCGTTGCAAACTCCTCGATGAATTCGTCGTAGGCCGGCCCCCTCGCGCGGCGCTCGTTTATCCCGATGTAGAACGGGCCCTGCTGCAGCGACTCGTTGTCCGTGCCGACGTCCAGCGTTATCGGCAGGGTGTAGCAGGGATGCACGCCGGCGCAGGCCGTGTAGAGCGAGAGCTTCCCAACGGGGATTCCCATCCCGAGAGCGCCCAGGTCGCCAAGCCCGAGGATTCTCTCCCCGTCGGTGACGACGATGAGGCGCACCCCGTCGTGCGGCCACAGGCGGAGCATCTCCGCGATGCGTCCCCGCTCCCTGAGGCTGATGAAGAGGCCGCGCGGGCGCCGGTAGATCGACCCGTACTGAAGGCAGGCCTCCCCCACCGTGGGCGTGTAGATCAGGGGCACCATCTCCTCGATGTTGTCGAGGACGAGGCGGTAGAAGAGCATCTCGTTCCGATTCTGGAGATTGGTCAGATAGATGTACTTCTCGATGTTGTCCTGCTTGCGGCGGACGGCCCCCAGCGAGCGCTTCGCCTGCTCGGCCATCGTGAAGACGCGCGGGGGCAGCAGAGGTCGCAGGCCAAGCGCGTCACGCTCCCTGTCGGTGAAAGCCGTCCCCTTGTTCAGCAGCGGGTCGGCCAGGATTGCGGCGCCATGCAGCCGCAGGGGCTCCCCCCATGCGGACAGACCAGAGTAACGCTGGAAGGCCATGGTGGCGATACTATCGGCGCGAACGCGCCCATTCTAGCCAGTTCTTGGTAATATCCGCGCCAATCTTGCCCTCGCCCGGCACGGGCTTCCCCGCGCCGTCTGCCCGGGCGGCCGCGCGGACTTCTACAACCAGCGCGACCCCAACGTGTTGTGGTGTGACCGTGCCGAGCCAGTTTCTGCGCGGCCGATCGCGTCGTCGCAGCCCGGTTATCCGCGTCGACCGAGCCGGGGGTTGCGTTCCGCGCGGCGCGCGATGATGATCCCGAAGGGCATCCACAGGACGCGTCCATGAATCATCCGCTCAATTTCGCCGCGGGCTGGTGGCTGATCCTCGCGGCGTTCGCGAGCGGCGCGCTGATCGGGCTCGGATTTCACCGAGAGGAGTTCCTCGGAGGATACGGCTCCTTCCGCCGGCGCCTCGTGAGGTTGGGCCACATCGCACTCGCCGCGCTGGGCGCCCTCAACGTCGTGTACGGGCTCTCCCCGGTCCCGAGCGGGCCGGGGCTCCCGGCGAGCCTGGCGGGGATGCTGTTCCTGGGCGGCGCGATCACGATGCCGCTGGTCTGCTTCCTGACGGCGTGGAAGGCCCCGTTCCGGCACCTCTTTTTCATCCCCGTGGTCCAGCTCGTGTCCGCGGTCGCCCTCGTGCTGAAGATGCTGCCGTGAAGATCGGTTTTCTAGCGATGAGCGGCGTGCGCGCGCACGATAAGAAGCTCCTCGAGCTTGGCCTGACGTTGCCGGGCTTCGTCGAGCGCAACAAGGTCATAGCGTCCTTGCCCAGCCTCGGCCTGCTCTACTTGGCGGCCTGCACGCCGGAGGGAAACGAGCTGAGCTATTTCGAGGCCGAGGCCGACGGCAGCGAGCCGCCGGAGGTGTACGGCTGCGACCTGGTCGCCATCAGCACGTTTTCCGCTCAGATCTTCGAGGCCTACGCGATCGCCGACCGACTTCGCAAGCGCGGCGTCCGGGTGGCAATGGGGGGCCTGCACGTCTCTGTCCTGCCGGACGAGGCCGCCGGGCATGCCGACTACGTCGTCGTCGGCGAGGGCGAGAACGCCTGGCCCGCCGTCGTGGAGGCCGCCGCCCGGGGGGCCGCGCCGGCGCAGTTCAGCTCGGCGAGCTTCGGGCCCGTGGACATCGCCGCGCTGCCGGTGCCCAGGTACGAGATGCTCGGCAGGCGCGCATACAACCGCTACACGGTCCAGACGACCCGGGGATGCCCCTGGCGGTGCGACTTCTGCGCGTCGACGGTGATGCTGAAGGAGCCCTACCGCCGGCGCCCAGTCGACCAGGTGGCCCGGGACATCGCCTTCATAAAACGGCTTCACCCCGCGTCGTTCATCGAGTTCGCGGACGACAACACCTTCGCCGACAAGAGATGGGGCAAGGAGCTCTGCCGGAGCCTTGCGCCCCTGGGCGTGAAGTGGTTCACGGAGACCGACGTCAGCGTCGCGGAGGACTCCGAGCTCCTGGGGCTCATGTACGGGGCCGGCTGCCGGGAGGTGCTGGTGGGCCTCGAGAGCCCCTCTGCCGCCGCGCTCGCCGGCCTCGAGCAGAGGGCCGATCGCAAGGCGCGCTGGGCTCCCCAGTACGCCGATTCAATCCGAAGGATCCAGTCGGCCGGCATCGCCGTGAACGCATGCTTCATCCTCGGCCTCGACGGCCAGGGCACCGAGGTGTTCAGCGAGATCCTCGGTTTCGTCGACGACGCCGAACCCTTCGACGTGCAGATCACGGTGCTCACCCCGTTTCCAGGCACGCCCCTGCACGAGCGCCTGCTGCGGGAGAACCGCATCCTGCAGCCCGGGGCGTGGCAGCTGTGCACGCTTTTCGATGTGAACTACCGGCCGGCCGGAATGGCGCCGCAGGAGCTGCGCGAGGGCCTCTACCGCCTCGGGGAGCGGATCTACAGCGAGGACGCCACCCGGCGGCGGCGTAAGGCCTTTTTTGCCCAGCGTTCGACTGAAAGGAGTTGAAGATGAAAACACTGCTACCCGTCAGGATCCTATTCGCCCTTGCCGCCGCCTACGACGGACTCCTCGGGCTCGCGTTCATTTCCGCCGGCCCCCGTCTCTACTCGTTCTTCGCAATAACGCCCCCGAACCACTGGGGCTATGTGCACTTCGGGGCCGGAGTCCTGGTCGTCTTCGCCCTCATGTTCGCGGCGGTCGCCAGGCGGCCGCTCGAGAACCGCAACCTGATCCAATACGGGATGCTCCTCAAGGCCTGCTACATAGCGACGGTCGGATGGTACTGGGTGCATGGCGACGTCCCGGCCATGTGGAAGTACTTCCTTGGCGCGGATGCGGTCTTCCTGGTTCTCTTCTTCCTGAGCCTCTGGAATCTGCGCCCGGCCGGCGAACCTGCGGAATAGCGCCGCGACGGGGCGGACGGCACCCGGGGATATCCTGCGCCCCGAGCCATCCGCGGCACAGGGATCGGAGATCGCCGCCGCGGTTCGGCCGCGGCGTCCCGGGTCACTTCTGGTTCGAGCCGGTCCTCTGGATGTTGTACTCGGGGTAAAGCGTGTTGGAGCGGCTGTCGTTCCCGAAGACGGAGATGCTCCCGTGTCCTTCGGTCCCCGCCGTCATGATCGCGCGCCGGGCGCCCGTCTTGTCGTTCGCGAAGACGAATCCCCCGTCCGCATCCTCCGCGGCCGCGAGAAGGACGGTGCCCTCGCGGTTCGCCAAGGAGAGCCGGTCCGGGAGCAGCGTGATCGAGTTGCCCGATTGCGCGCCAGCTACGGAGACAAACGGTGTGATGTCCTTCGGACCAAGGGACAGGTAGATGGCCTTCTTCGGGGTCCCATCCTCCCAGATGCTGATCTTGGCCCGCTCATCGCCGGAAGAGGTGTCTATTGAGACATTGCCGCCCGAGCTCTGCGCCATGTAGAAGTCCGCGCCCTCGTCGAGGATCTGGAGCCCCGCGCCGTCCGTCTTTGCGGCCGCGTCTTCAGACGGGCCCTTCTGGAGGAAGTAGCCGTCATCCCCGACGGTCGCAAGGTGAACCACCAGCCCAGGGTCGGTCCCGGTCGTCGCCTTGAGGCTGATCTTGGCCTTGCCGGGGGCCGAGGAGATCTCGGCGGCGCTCGTCCCGTCGCTCGATGCCACCTGGACCAGGCCCCCCGCGTCCGGGGCGGACTTCAGGGTGACGAGCGGCTTGCCCTTGGAGACGATCTTCAGCGACTTGACCGACAGGTCCATCTCTCCGCTCTGGAGGTTGGTGGCCAGGACCTGGAATGTCCCCTGCGCGCCGATCACCGAGTCGTACTGCTTGAGGTCGCGCTTGAAGCCGTCGACCGAGGCCTGCATGGCCGCAATGTGGGTCTCAGCCGCTGCGTTCGCCGCCTTCAGCTGCCTTATCTGGCTCGTGTCCGACGCCAATTGGATCGCCTGGTAGATCAGCCCGATGCAGAGCAGCACGGCGAATGAGAGGACCAGAACGAGGGCCGAGTTTGATTTCACGCCCAATCCCAGTACGGCAAACGCGGCGATGGTTCAAGTGCCGCGTGGCCCGTCCTGTCCCCGCACGGATCTCGTGGCGCCCAGGTGCCGAGAGCCCGCGCCATCGCGGCCCTCGGATGCAAATGCGTGCGCGAGGCCGCGGGCGGTTCCGCGCTCGGCCAGCCGACCGGGGCCCTCTTCCCGCATTGTTCATGTGATTACATGTAAAGACTTTGACAAAATGCCGGTGTCCGCGCGCCTGGAGATCTGCGGCCTTGTCCCGGGCCGGCGTTTGCGCAACGATCCCGGCCAATCACACCCTGCGGATCGAGTGGCAATCTCCCCCATAGTACCAAAAGGACAGCCCCGCGCCCACAAGCGGACGGACCTGCTGCTCGCCGTGCTGCTCACGCTCCTCGGCGCGGCGCTGTTCACGATCGCGATCCTGGCGGCGACCATTGAGAAGCGCAACGAGACCATAAGGGCGCTCAGGGGGAAGGCCGACAGCGCCGCCGAGGCCCACTCCCTCAACTACTTCTCCACGCATGGCGGAAACCTTCCCGTGGTCGCCACGTCCAGGAGGTCCCTCTCGGGCTCGAGCTTCGTGCTGACAATCCGCAATCAGAGCACGGAGGAGCTGCCCCTCGCCCTCTCCCTGGATAACCCCGCGACCAAGCGGCAGAAGTTCGTCAATGTCGTGCTGGGCCCCCAGCAGACCGCCGAATTCGGCCATTTCGACGAATGGAAACTCTCGGCCGGAGATGTCGTGGGGATCTCCCACGAGGGCTTCAATTCGGTGACCATGCGGTTTTGATGAAGCCGAGGAACGAACCGCCCCCGGCCGTGGGGCCCGGAAGCTGCACGGGCTGGACGGACGGGCCGGGCCGGCGGCCGGCGTGTTTCCACCGGGCGGGCGGCTCCAAGGGGTTCTTCGCCTGCATGGTGCTCTCGGCGGCCGCGGCGCTCGGGACCAACGTCGGCGACACGTACCAGCAGGTGATTGCCGAGAAGGGCGAGCCGAAGAGCCAGATCGAGGCCGGATCGGTCCGGGTCCTGAGTTACCCGGACGCCAACATCCGGATGAAGGACAACGTGGTTGTCTCGGTCAGGATCATTGCCGCGCCGACGCCGCAGCCGAGCCCGCCCTCGCCCACCCCCACGCAGCCCCTGTCCCCGCAGGCCCAGATCATCGCCCTGAAGAGGCAGATGAACGACGCGGTGACCCGCGTGCAGGACATAGTCAACCAGCAGGTGGCCCCCGTTCAGCGCACGCCAGGGATGCCGGTGGAGCTGTTCGGTCCCCCGTGGTTCCACCCCGGCGCGGCGAAGCCGGACTTCAACACGGTCGACATCCGCACCACCCAGGAGACCCCCTACGACCGCTACCAGTACGTCTCGACCCAATTGAACCCCGGCCTGGCGTGGGCGGGCAGCGAACTGGAGTTCAACTCCAACACCAAGATGTTTTACACGGACCGCTCGGTTCCCAAGAAGAAGCTGACCGAGGAGGAGATGCTCGAGGTTAATCGGCTCTACCGCATCATAGGCCGGTGCGAGCAGCAGCTGATCCAGCTCCAGGCTGCCGGCCGCTGACCGGGGACGCGGAAGCGCATGGTGGTGCCCGCCCGGGCGGGGAATTCCCCGACCCGCGCCCAAGATCACGAAAGCAGGATGGGCAGAAGCACCCCGAGCCCGAGAACGAACACCCACAGGGCCGGCGCCGGCGTCGCCACCGGCCGCACCCGACGCACCTCGAGCGCCGCTTGGCGCGGATCCGTGAAGAGCCAGCGCGTGTACCTGCGCTCGAGCGCCATGAAGACATTCGCCGTCACAAGGCCGTAGACAAGGTGGCCGACGAGGGAAGGCATTAGGGCGGCCGCGGCCTCGGGCCTCCAATCGCACTGACCCGTCCGAATGAGCGGCAGCAGCGTCAGCGGCCCCGCGTACCACCAGATCAGGCCGAAGACCAGGCCCCACATGCTGCCGAACACGGGATTGGGTGCCTCCCCCCGGAACAGGACCCCGTACGTGGCGCCTATCAGGGTGCTGAGAACCAGGTGCAGGACGATCCCTGCCGCGGCCGGGAGGCCCAGGTCGAGGCCCGCGAGCCTTGGCAGGACGCCCGAATGGATCATGAGCGGCACGGCCGCGATGCCGCCGCAGAGGCCGGCCAGCGAGCCCCATCCAAGCGACAGGAGCAGGTGCACGCCCGGCCCCTGGCGTTTCCGGTTGAGCGGGTCGGCGTCGACAAAGAGGCGCTTCCAGGTCGCGTCGGCGCAGGAATAGACGATGCCCAGGATAAGGCCGAAGAGGATGTGGCCCACCATCGGGCCGAAAAGCTCGCTAGCCCGCGCTTGCGACCAGTCGGCGCGCCGGCCGGCGGCGATAGGCAGAAGGACAATCTGGCCGAGGAACCACCAGAACATGGCGTAGGCCATGCCCCACCCCATCGCCGAGCCCGCGTTCCTGACGTCGGCCTGGAAGAGCATGCCGAACGTGCAGCCGATCAGGCAGGCCACGCCGAAGTGCAGGAGGACGCTTCCGGCGTGGGTGCCCAACGCTCCGTACCCGCTGATCAAGGGGTAGAAATCGCCGACATACATCCAGCGGCTGAATATGAGTGCGGCGACGATCCCCGCTGCGCCTCCCCCGATGGCCGCCCTCGCCCAGCTGTACGCCCCGGCGGTGCGCCGGCGGAGCCCGGTCCAGGTGCCGAGGAACACCCCCACGGGGGCCCCGATGAACGCGACGCAGGTGACGAGCGCCGGGAAGCGCGCCCTCGCATCGCCAAGCATGGCATCGGGCGAGAAGCTGAAGAGATGGAAGACGGTGGCCACAGCGGGCAGCACCGTCCAGAGGATGAACCCGGCGGCGAGCCCCCAGACAAGGCCGGCCCCCGGGCTCGTCGCCCGGCCCCCGAGCGCCGCCGCGCACAGGAGGCCGAGCGCGGCGCCGGCGGCGATGTGCTGGCCCGCCGCCCCCTGGCCGAACGCGGGCGCGAGCGCCGCCCCGGCCGCGCCTACGGCGGCCGCCAGCGCTGCCTCGACGAGCCCGACCCCTGGCGCATGGGTGTCGGACCGGGGCGCTGCGGATTCCTTGGGAACGGCCATGGTGACTCCGTCTACTTGAGTTCTATCGTCTGGACGATGTCGCGGGGGAAGAACAACTCGAAGGTCCAGTCGAGCACCACCCGGGCCTTCCGCTCCAGGCCGGGCAGCTTCGAGACATAGATCGCGCGCCACATCATCCACGCCAGCAGCCCGGAGAACCTGAGCGACCTCTCGCGGGCGCCGGGAATTGTGATCTCGGCGCAGGCGGTCTGATGGCCCACGACGCAGAGCGAGCCAAGGGACTCGAAATGGAAGGCGGCGGGAGGCTTCCCCTCGAGCGCCCGGCAGATGTTGCGGGCAAGCGCCCGGCCCTCGCGGAGCGCGAACTGCGCGGTCGGCGGGCAGGGCTTCCCGCTTCGCGCATCCCTCAAGGCCGCGCAGTCCCCGAGCGCCCAGACCCCGGGCCGGCCGGGGACCGCCATCGTGCTCTCGACCGCCACGGCGCCGCGCTTGTCCGTGTCGAAGCCGAGCGCCTTCAGGCAGGGATTTGGCGCGCTCCCGGCGGTCCACACCAGCGTCTGAGAGCGGATCTGCCCGTCGCTGAGGGAGACCAGGTCGGCGCCGGCGTCGAGGACGCGCGTGCTGAGCCGGAACTCGACCCCCCTGGCGGCCATCCGGCCCTGCGCATACCGAGCTAGGGACTCGCTCAGCTCTGGAAGGATCCGGTCGCGCGAATGCACCAGGACTGTCCTGACCTCGTCGGACCCGATCGCCGGGTAGTCTGCCAGTATGCCCCGCGCGAAGTCGTTGACCGCGCCTGCGAGCTCGACGCCCGCGAACCCGCCGCCGGCGATCACGAACGTCACCAGCGAGCGGCGGACCTCGGGGTCGGGTTCGCGGTCCGCGCGCTCGAACATCTCGATCACGCGGTTGCGGATGCGGATCGCGTCCAGGAGCGTCTTGAAGTCCAAGGCGTGCCTCTCGATGTTCGTGGCGCCGAAGTAATTCGAGACGGAACCGACGGCCATGACAAGGTGGTCGTAGGCCAGCTCGCGGTTCGAGCCCGGGCCCCCTGCGAGCGGCGAGACCGTCACCACGCGCCGCCCGAAGTCGATCGATTCGGCGCGCCCGCGCAGGAATTCCGTGCAGTGGAGCGAGGTGCGAAGCGGCGTGCTGATGTGGCTCGCCTCCAGGCTGCCGCCCGCGACCTCGGCCAGCATGGGAGTGAACAGCAGGGCGTTCTGGTCGCTGACCAGGACAACGGAAACGGACGGATCGCCGCGCAGCTCGTCCTCGAGCCAGACCGCGGTCGTCATCCCGGAGAATCCGCCGCCAAGGATGAGAACCCGCTTCGGAGGGGCAGGCGGGCTGGCCGTCTGCGCGGCTTCCTGGCCAGCGAACCTGTCGGCCAGTGCGTCCAGCAGCTCCGCGAACAGGCCCAGCAGGCAGCCGTAGAGGCTCCATCCGACGAGCGCGGGAAACTGCGTGCTAATCTGCCCGGCGCTCAGCGAAGGCAGGCGCCCTCCCAGGGCCGGGATCCCGACGCAGCCCACCAGCACCCAGAGCGGGATTCCGAGGGCGCAGGCTGCCGTGGCTCTCTCGACGCGGGAGGCCCGGTCCCGGCCAAGCCCGACGGCGAACGCCGCCCCGACCAGTGCGCCGAGCAGGACGTTCGCCTGCGGCGCGGCCCTCGTTTCAACCAGGGGAAAGCTGGCCGCCGCGCCCGCGGCCGCGCCAATCAGGATGCGTCTGACCACCGGCGGGGTTTTCACGAATCGAATCGGGCCGGCGAGGGGCGCAGCATGGGCCAAACCTTGGATCTGTGTGCGGTTGGAGCGGGCAACGTCTCCAAGTTGAGGAAGTCGGGCCGGCCGTCCACGATGAAATCTGGGATGCCTCCCGATCGGCCCGCCCGAAGAACCCGGCTCTTCCGGGCGACCCCGCGGGGCCGCCCTCCCTCTGGGTTCGCGCCCGGGCCCGGGGCATTTCAGCCCAGCTTTGCGTCGAGTGTGATGTCGGCCTTGAGCACGCGAGACACGGGGCAGTTCGCCTTTGCGCCTGCGGCGATCTCGGAGAAGCGCTCCGGCGCGATGCCGGGCACCCTGCCCACGGTGCTCAAATGGATGGACGTGATTGTCCAGCTCGTCTGCGGATGGTTCTCGAAGTTGAGCGCCGCCGTCGTGTTCAGGGTGTCCGCCGTGAACCCTGCCGCCTCAAGCGCCGCCGAGAGCGCCATGGTGAAGCAGCCAGCGTGGGCGGCCGCGATAAGCTCCTCGGGATTCGTGCCCGCGCCGGCCGCAAAGCGCGAGGTGAACGAGTAAGGGGTATTGTTGAGGACTGCGCTGTCTGAGGACACGGTTCCCTTGCCGTTCTTCAGGTTCCCCTGCCACATTGCGGATGCGTTTCGTTTCATAGGTTGCGAAAGGAAGCCGAGCATCGCGAATTCCGCAAGGACGGGCCCAAGAGTCCCGGCGGCGGGCGTTTCCCTCCCGCGGCCGAGCGCCGCGCGCGGTCGTCGCCCGGAATCCGCCGCTGCGCCCGTCGGGGAGCGGGTCAAGGCAACCGATACATATGGCCTTTGACCAATTTCTTACATAATTGGATAAGCCCCGTTGGGACGGGGTTGCCATAAGGCCGCCGCTGGCATGAGATGGCGCCACTGATCCGGTCGCGTCGCCGCCCGCGGCCCGGCTGGAATGGTTCCCCCAATTGAACCTCTAGCGCTGAAATGCAGCCCCCACCCTCGACGTCCCTGAAGTACATGCTCCTCGCCGTGAGCGTGGCCCTGGGGCTCGCCGTCGCCGGCATCCTTGTGGCGGGTCGCTGGAGGGCGCCGCTTCGCGCCGATGAGGTGGCCGCGTTCCTCGAGCGAACGGCCGGATCCGGGAAGTACACGTTCGCCAACGTCCGCATAGCCATCACCCGCCTTGGAGACGCCGACCTGCGCGTCAGCGTCTCGGCGACGGCCAAGGCGACCGGGCCGCTCTTCTCGAGGATCGACGCGGCCGACTATCTCCAGGGGCTCGTCAACCTCTATCCGGAGACGACCCTGGAGGCGCGCCGGCTGATGGCCGACAAGGACGCGTCCCGCACGCCGGAGATGGCGCGCCTGCGGCCCTTCCCCATCGACCCGTACCAGGCCACCATCGTGCAGCTGACTGCCCAGGGCGGCGCCGCGTACCCATTCCAGGCGGCCGTCGCGGCCCACCGGGAGGGCGACAGGTGGAACCTAACGCTGCTCTCCAGCGGTTACATTGGCGCCAATCCGACGGGCGAGCCGCTCTCCGCGTTCAGCGGTTCCGTGTTCCTTGCGGGCGACGCCCGCGATGACGCCAGGCTCCGGGCCCTGGCGGCGGAACTGCAGTCCTTCGCGGCGCGCGTGTCCGAGACGAGGCGGAACCTCGCCGCCGCCCATGAGGCCGGTGTAAACGCCCGGCGCGAGGCGTTCCTTGCGAGGATTGCACCCGGCAGCGTCTTTCGCGGGGCGGCGCAGCGCACGGGCGAGGAGCAAGGCACGGCTCTCTACCTCGAGATCACGGGACAGGCGCCCGGGAATGGCGTGACGGCGCTCCTGCGAAACGCCGGCGGCTGGCACTACGCCCGCCCATTCCAGGGGTCCTGGTCCGCCGACGACGAGTTTGAGAGCCCGACGCTGAACCTTTCCTCCCCGCCAGGACAGGCCATCCGCAACGCCGGGCCCTTCCTGGAGTACATGCAGGCATGGGCGCTCGCCCTGAGGATGGATTCAAAGGGCGGTCTGTCGTGCGAGAGCGGCCCCTACCAGTATCGATTCGAGTTCGTGAACGCGGACCAGGCGCCCTCGCTGAAGGCGTCCCTCATGGAGGAATTCGGGCAGGCGAGCTCCGCCACCGCTCCCGGCTCGCTCTACAGGGGCACGGCCGTCTCAAGGGCCTCGGGCGCATCGGAGTCCGTCCTCCTGCGCTTCGCCGAACGCTCCGAGGACGGCGAGACGCTCCAGGCGGAGCTTCAGTCGACTACCCGCAGCTGGAAGCGCCCGCTCCACGGCCTCATCATCGGCAACGCGAGGCGCTCGGGGGGCGACGCCATTCGCCTGCGGTCAGCGGACACGGAGGCCGTTGATGAGGCGCCCGGCGCCTCGGTCCTCGGCTACCGCAACAACCTGGAGATCCGCCTAGGCGCGGCGAATGGCTCGCTCGCCGGGGGCGACGCCGCCTTCACCTACCGGTTCTCGGCCCTGAAGAGCGCCGACCTCAGCGAACTGGCCCAGGCCCGCGCGGACCGGGCTAGGCGCTTCGGCTCGGCGCTGCGCAACGGGATTGCCTACGACGGCACCATACGCGACGACCAGGGCTCGGTTGCGGAGGCGCGCCTGGAGATCTATGGCATCGACAGCCAGAGGGGAACAATCACCGCGAGCATACGCTCCCTCGCCCAGTTGAACGTCTACCAGGATTTTGAAGGGACCGTGAGCCCCCCGGACAGCGCGGTCACGCTTGTCGCGACCGGCCGTGGCGAGTTCGACTTCAGTGACACCCTGGCCGTGCCCTTCCTCGTGGCGCCGGTGCCCCGCACGCTGCAGCTCGCGCTTGTCGGGGACTCCGTCACGGGAGTGATAAAGGGCGACGCCCACTGGACGATCGATTTCCCGGTGGGCCCGTTCCTTTCGGCGCGCACGGAGGGGACCGAGTCGGATTCGCCCCCGGCGAGCGGAAGCGTCTACCCGGCCTTCCCGAAGCATGGCGGGGCCTACCTGCTCAGCGCCGGAGCCTGGCTGCCGCTGCCGCGCAACAACGGGCACGTCGTCGTGGAGACGATCCATCCCATGACGGCGGAGGAATCGTCAACCGGCGCCATTGGCTTCATCGCGCACGGCGTCAGTCGCCTCGCCCAGAAGGGCGTGAAGATCCCGTACCTTGAATTCGACGGCAAGGAGCCGCGCCCGGAGTGCGGCGGGGCGGCCGTGACCCTTCTGTACGTCGGGCCGGTGCTGCCCGGGACGCCGCCGCTGGAGCTGGCGCCGGTCGAGACCCTCAAGGACGGCCGGCGGGGCATCGAGGTCGCTACTGTCGCGCCCGCCCGGATACAGTTCGGCGCGCAGCGGGAGGCGGCGTACGTCAGGCAGGCAGGCCCGGGCGCAGTCCTTCTCACCGCGACCTCCGCGCTCGCCCCGGGCGCCTACGCCTTCAATGCCGACGCCGGATACGAGCTTGCCGTCAGGTAGCGCTCCGCGGCCCTGCTAGCGCGCCGGCGCCATGTCCTGATCGTTCTGCTTGAGCAGGTCCTCGGGACGCCTGCTGATGTCCGGAAGCGGCGCCGGGTTCGGGACGCCGGGGCCGGCGTTCTCGGCGGGGGGCTCCGCCCTCGCCCTCCCGGTTGGATGGCGCGCCATCTCCTCGGTCCTTCCCCTCTGGGACCTGTCCCATCCGCCCCCGAGGTTGTTGACGAGGGCGACGCTCGCCGTGAGCTGGCGGAGCTGGATCTGCAGCTCGGCCAGGCGGTTGCCGAGGAATGCGTTCTGGGCCGTGATGACGTTGACATAGCTGTCGAGGCCGTTCTGGTAGCGCACCACCGACAACTCGACGGTGTGCTTGGCGGCCAGCGCGGCCTTGTGCTGCTGCTCCACCTCCTTTGAGAGGATCCGCAGGGTGAGAAGGTTGTCCTCGACCGACTGGAGCGCCGCCAGGACCGCCTGCCGGTAGTTTGCCACCGACTGGTCGTAAAGGGCCCTGGCCTGGGCGTTCTCGGCCCTGCGCAGCCCCGCGTCGAAAAGGGACTGCGCGACGCTCGGGCCGACCGACCAAAGGCGGTTCGGCCAGTCGAGCAGGTGCGTGAGGTTTGTCGCCTCGAAACCCCCGGTCGCGCTCAGGGTCAGGTTCGGGAAGTAGGCCGCCCGGGCCACGCCGATTCCGGCGTTGGCGGCCGCAACAAGGCGCTCCGCCGACGCGATGTCGGGCCTGCGCTCGACCAGGGTCGCGGGCAGCCCCACGGGGATCTGCGGCAAGGTGGAGATGAAGGGGCGGACCGGCATGGAGAACTGCGCCGGCGCGACCCCTATCAGCACGGCTATGGCGTGCTCGAACTGGCCCCTGGCGATGCCGAGGTCGGTCGCCTGCGCCTCGGCCGCCGCGAGCTGGGTGTCCGCCTCCGCCAGGTCCTCCTCGGAGGCCAGGCCGTTGTCGTAGAGCGCGCGGACCAGGTGCAGGCTCGCCTCGTAGTCGCCGAGGGTGGTGTCGAGGATCCGGCGCTCCTCGTCGAGTGCCCTTAGCGCGAAGTAGTCCTGGGCCAGCGCGCTCTGCGTGCTCAGGACGGCGGTCGCCACCTCGGCGGCGCTCGCCTGCATCGAATAGGCGCTTTGCGCGACCGAGTTGCGCACGCTTCCCCAAAGGTCGACCTGGTAGGACGCCTCGGCCGGCAGCGTGAAATACGTCTGGGGCCCGGTTCCGCCGCCGGACGCCTTCGCTGGGCCGCCGGAGCCGCCCCCGCCACCCCCCGCAACGGCGGCGCTCGTGCGCGAGCGGATGACCGAGGGGCCGAGATTCAGGGCCGGGAAGAGGCCGGCCCGCGCCTCGTCGGCAAGGGCCCTTGCCGACCTGTAGCTGGCCTCGGCGGCGGCGACAGTCTGGCTCGAGATCGCCACCCGTTCCTCGAGCGCATCGAGCTGCGCGTCGCCGTACATCTCCCACCAGCTGCCCCTGGGCGCGCCGTCCCTCGGCTCCGCTACCTTCCAGCCCTGGGTCTCCGCGCCGTTCGGCAGCGCCTCCTTGAAGCTCCCGGGCATCTGCGCCTGCGGCTCCCGATAGCGGGGAGCCAGGTCGCACGCTCCCAGGAGGAGGGCGGCCGCGGCGAATGCTAGAGTCGATCGCGTCTTCATCGGCATCAAGGTAGCGCTGCGTCGCGGGCGGCCAACGGCTCGTCGGCGGGCCGCGCGAATCGCAGCTTCGCAATCCAGTTTTTCAGGCGGTCCATGTAGAGGTAGATCACGGGCGTCGTGTAAAGGGTCAGGGCCTGGCTCATGATGAGGCCTCCGACGATCGAGATCCCCAAGGGGCGCCGGAGCTCGGCGCCCATGCCAGTGCCGATGGCGAGCGGGAGCCCGCCGAGCATGGCCGCCATGGTCGTCATCATGATCGGGCGGAACCGCAGCAGGCAGGCCTGGTAGACCGACTGCTTCGGGGTCAGGTGCTCGCGGCGCTCCACCTCGAGCGCGAAGTCGATCATCATGATGGCGTTCTTCTTGACGATCCCGATCAGCAGGAACACGCCGACCAGGGCGATGACGCTGAGCGAGGTGTTGGTGATCAAGAGGGCGAGGAGCGCGCCGACGCCGGCGGAGGGAAGCGTCGACAGGATCGTGATCGGGTGGATGTAGCTCTCGTAGAGGACCCCGAGGACGATGTAGACCGTCGCGATAGCGGCGGCTATCAGGAGGGGCTCGTTCGCGAGCGAGGCCTTGAACGCCTGGGCCGTCCCGCTGAAGGAGCCCGTCATCGAGGCCGGCATCCCCATCTTCGCCTCCGCGCTGTTGATGAGGTTCACCGCGTCGCCCAGCGCCACGCCGGGGGCCAGGTTGAACGAGATGGTCACCGACGGAAAGACGCCTGAGTGGTTGACCGCCAGCGGCGCCGTCGAGCTTCGAAAATGCGTGAAGGCCGCGAGGGGGACCACCGCGCCGCCCGAGCCCGAGACGTAGACATCGCTCAGGGCGTCCGGGTGCTGCCAGAACTGCGGCTCGACCTCCATCACGACGAAGTACTGGTTGATCGGGGTGTAGGTGGTGGCGATCTCCCGCTCGCCGAACCCGTCGTAGAGGACGTTGTCTATCGTCTGCGGCGTGATGCCGAGGCGCGACGCGGTGCGCCGGTCGATCACGAGGTTGGCGGCAAGCCCGTTGTTCTGGGCGTCGCTGGTGACGTCGGTCAGCTGCGGGATCCTGCGCATCGTCGCGAGCAGCTTCGGGCCCCACTGGTTGAGCTCGTCCAGGTTGTCGCTCTGGATCGTGTACTGGTACAGCGCGGCGCTCGAGCGGCCCCCGATCCTCACGTCCTGGACGGCCTGGAGGACGAGGGTCGCGCCGGGCACGACGGCCAGCTTCGGCCGCAGCCGGTCGATGACCTGCGAGGCCGAGGCCGTGCGCTGGTTGCGCGCCTTCAGGGACATGAAGACGCGCCCGGTGTTGGTCGTAGTGCCCCCGCCGCCGCCGGTGAAGGCGATCACCGTGGCGACCGCGGGGTCCTCCTTCGCTATGGCGGCGAGCCTCTGGATCTTCTTGCTGACCGACTGGAAGGAGATGTCCTGGTCGGCGATGATGCTGCCGACCAGGCGGCCCGTGTCCTGCTGCGGGAAGAAGTCCTTGGGTATGACGATCCACAGCAGCACGTTCAGGACGAGCGTGGCGATGGCGACCATGAGCACGAGCAGCGAATGGTCGAGCACCCAGGCGAGGCTGCTCGCGTACGCGCCGTGCAGGCGCTTGAAGGCCCTCTCGCTCGACAGGTAGAGCCTGCCGTGGCCCTTGCCGCCCCCGAGAAGGCGCGAGCACATCATGGGGGTCGTCGTCAGCGAGACCGCGAGCGAGACGAGGATCGTGACGGAGAGCACGACCGCGAACTCCCTGAAGAGGCGCCCGACGATGCCGCCCATCAGGAGTATCGGGATGAACACGGCCACGAGGGAGGTGCTCATGGACACCACCGTGGAGCCGATCTCCGCCGCGCCCTTGTACGCGGCCTCCGGGGCGCTAAGCCCCGACTCCTTGTGGCGCGTGATGTTCTCCAGGACGACGATGGCGTCGTCCACCACGAAGCCGGTCGAGATGGTGAGGGCCATCATCGACAGGTTGTCGATGCTGTAGCCGAGGAGGTACATGACCCCGAGCGTCCCGACGATCGACACGGGAACGGCGACGACGGGTATCAGGGTCGCGCGCCACTCGCGCAGGAAGAGGAAGACGACGAGCACGACGAGCGAGACCGAGATGAGGAGGGTCGTCTCCACGTTCTTCACCGACGCCCGAATCGTCGCGGTCTGGTCAAGGGCGACGTCGATGTCGATCTGCGGGTTGATCGCCGCGTGAAGCTGCGGCAGCGCGGCCCGGATCCCGTCCACTGTCGTGATGATGTTGGCCCCGGGCTGGCGGAAGACGATGATCGAGGCCGCCGGCCGCCCGTTCTCGAGGCCGAGCGAGCGCACGGTCGTGACCGAGTCGGTGACCTCGGCTATGTCCGAGAGCCTGACGGGGGCGCCCCCCCGGTATGTGACAATGATCTGGCGGTAGTCGGCGGCCTTGGTCAGCTGGTCGTTCGCCCCGATCAGCCATCGGCGGGTCGGGCCCGAGAAGCCCCCCTTTGCCTCGTTGGCCGTCTGCGCGGCGACCGCGGCGCGGACGTCCTCCAGCTGCAGCCCGTAGCTGTTTATCTGCGTGGGGTTCACGTCGATGCGCACCGCGGGAGCGGAGCTTCCCCCGACGATCACCTGGCCGACGCCCTGGACCTGCGAGAGCTTCTGCGCCAGGATGGTCGAGGCGGCGTCGTAGAGCGCCGACGGCGGCAGGGTGGCCGACGTCAGCGAGATGATCATGATCGGGGCGTCCGCCGGGTTCACCTTCCTGTAGGTCGGGTTGTTGGGCAGGTCCGTGGGCAGGTAGCTGCGGGCCGCGTTGATCGCCGACTCGACGTCGCGCGTCGCCGCGTCGACGCTGCGGCTCAGGACGAACTGGAGCGTGACGCTCGTCTGGCCGAGCGTGCTCTGCGCGGTCATCTCCGCGACGCCCGCGATCCGGCCGAACTCCCGCTCGAGGGGCGTCGCGACGGACGACGCCATGATCTCCGGGCTTGCCCCGGGAAGGGACGCCTGGACCGAGATGGTCGGGAAGTCCACCTGCGGCAGCGGCGAGACGGGGAGGAACGGGAACGCGACCACGCCTGTAAGCGCGACGGCCGCCGTGAGCAGGGTCGTCGCGACCGGCCTCCTGATGAACGGGGACGACAGGCTCATGGCGGTGTCGCCTGCACGGGCCCGGACGGGGCCGCGGCCGGCACGCCCCTGGGGCGCCTGACGGCCGCCATCCTGGCCGCCGCCTCGTCGAAGAACAGGTAGATGACCGGGGTCGTGTACAGGGTCAGAAGCTGGCTGAAGATAAGCCCGCCGATGATCGTGATCCCGAGCGGCCGGCGCAGCTCCGAGCCTATGCCCTGGCCGAGGGCGAGCGGCACGGCTCCCAGCATGGCCGCCATGGTGGTCATCAGGATCGGGCGGAAGCGGAGCAGGCAGGCCTGGTGGATGGCGTCGTAGGGCGACTTGCCCTCCCGCCGCTCGGCGGCGAGCGCAAAGTCGATCATCATGATAGCGTTCTTCTGCACGATGCCGATTAGGAGGACTATGCCGATGATCGCCACGATCGTGAGCTCGCTGCCGCAGATCAGGAGGGCCAGGATGGCGCCCACGCCGGCCGACGGCAGGGTGGACAGGATCGTGATCGGGTGGATGTAGCTCTCGTAGAGGACCCCCAGGACGATGTAGACGGTCACGACGGCGGCCAGGATCAGGAGCGACTCGTTCGTCAGCGAGCTGACGAAGGCCTGGGCGGTTCCCTGGAAGGAGCCCTGCATCGCGGGCGGCTTGGGCAGCCGCTTCTCGAGGTCCTGTATCGCCCTCACCGCGGCCCCCAGGGACGCGTTGGGGCTGAGGTTGAACGAGACGGTCGTCGCTGGGAACTGGCCCATGTGGCTTATCAGGATCGGGGCGGTGACCTGCGAGGTCTGCGTCACGGCGCTCAATGGGACGCTGCCCCCGCCCGGGGACATGAGGTAGATGTCCTGGAGGCGGCTCGGGTTCGTCTGGAACTCCGGCGCCACCTCCAGGATCAAGTGGTACTGGTTGAGCTGGGTGAAGATCGTCGACACCTGCCGCTGGCCGAAGCTGTCGTAGAGGCTGTCGTCGATGTTCTGGGGCGTGATGCCGAGGCGGGCGGCGGTCATGCGGTCGAACGTGAGTGAGGCCTGCCGCCCGTGGGTCTGGAGGTCGCTCGCCACGTCGGTCAGCTCCGGGATCGCCTTCAGGCCGTCCACGAACGTCCCGGCGTACGCGGACAGCTCGCCGGCGTTCGGGTCCTGCAGGCTGTACTGGTACTCGGTGCGGCTCACGATGTCCTCGACGGTGATGTCCTGGATCGGCTGCATATACAGGCTGACGCCCCGCACCTTGGCCACCGCCGGCTGCAGCCTGCGGATGATCTCGGTCGCCGACTTCTTGCGCACCTCGAGCGGCTTGAGGTTGATCTGGATCCGCCCGCTGTTGAGGGTCGTGTTGGTGCCGTCGACTCCGATGAAGGACGACAGGCTCTCGACGGACGGATCCTCCAGGATGACCGCCGCGAGCTCCTGCTGCAGGCGCGCCATCTCCCCGAACGACACGCTCTGGTCCGCCTCGGAGACCGCCTGGATCAGGCCAGTGTCCTGCACGGGGAAGAACCCCTTCGGGATGACGACGTAGAGAAGGACAGTGAACGCGAGGGTCCCCACCGCGACCGCCAGCGTCAGCCGCCGGTGACCGAGGACCCAGTCGAGTGTGCGCCCGTAGAACGCTATCGTCCTCTCGAACATCCTCTCGGAGGCCTTGTAGAGGCGCCCCTGGGCCGACGGGTCGCTGTGCTTGAGGAGCCTCGAGCACAGCATGGGCGTCAGGGTGAGCGACACGACGGCGGAGATGAGGATCGTGACGCTCAGCGTCACCGCGAACTCCCGGAAGAGGCGCCCCGTGATGTCTCCCATGAAGAGCAGCGGGATCAGGACGGCGATCAGCGAGACCGTCAGCGACATGATCGTGAAGCCGATCTGCTCCGCCCCCTTGAGCGCCGCGGCCATGGGGGCCTCGCCCTGCTCGACGTAGCGGGTGATGTTCTCGATCATGACGATGGCGTCGTCGACGACGAATCCGGTCGAGATCGTCAGGGCCATAAGCGTCAGGTTGTTGAGGCTGTAGCCGAGAGCGTACATGGCGGCGAAGGTCCCGACGAGCGACAGCGGCACCGCGATGCTCGGGATGAGGGTCCCCGGGAACGTTCGCAGGAACACGAAGATCACTGCGACGACAAGCGCGATGCAGACCAGCAGCTCGAACTCGACATCGGCGACCGAGGCGCGAACGGACGTCGTGCGGTCGGTCAGCACGGCTATCTTGATCGCCGGCGGGATGGTGGCCCTTAGCTTCGGCAGGAGCGCCTTGATACGGTCGACGACCTCGATGATGTTGGCGCCCGGCTGGCGCTGGATATTCACGATCACCGCCGGGACCCGGTTCATCCACGCGGACTGCTGGTTGTTCTCGATGCCGTCGACCACGTTCGCCACGTCCCTGAGCATCACGGGGCTGCCGCCCCGGTAGGCGAGGACAAGCTGGCGGTAGTCGGCGCTCGTCGTCAGCTGGTCGTTCGCCCCGATCTGGTAGTTCTGGCTCGGGCCGTCGAAGCTGCCCTTGGCCGCGTCCAGGCTCGCGGAGACCAGGGACGAGCGGACATTCTCGAGGTTGAGGCCGTAGGAGGCGAGCTGGGTCGGGTTGACCTGCACCCTCACGGCGGGCTTCTGGCCCCCGCTTATCGTGACCGCGCCGACGCCCGGCAGCTGGGAGATCTTCTCTGCGAGGCGCGTGTCGGTGAAATCCTCGACCTTGGCGAGGGGTATCGTGTCCGACGTCAGCGCGAGGGTGAGGATCGGGGCGTCGGCCGGGTTCACCTTGTTGTAGACCGGCGGCATCGGCAGCTGCGGCGGCAGGTATGTGCCCGCGGCGTTGATCGCCTCCTGCACGTCCTGCTCGGCTACGTCGATGTTCAGGCTCAGGACGAACTGCAGCGTGATGACCGACGCGCCCTCGGAGCTCGTGGACAGCATCTGGTTCAGGCCGGGCACCTGGCCCAGCTGGCGCTCGAGCGGCGCCGTGACCGCCGAGGCGACGACGTCGGGGCTGGCGCCCGGGTAGAACGTCAGGACCTGCATCGTTGGATAGTCGACCTCGGGCAGGGCGGCCACCGGCAGCTGGCGGAAGGCGATGAGGCCGATAAGCAGGATGGCCGCCATCAGCAGCGAGGTCGCTATCGGCCTCTTTATGTACGGGCGCGACGGATTCATGCGCCCTGGGCTAGTGGGCTTGCGCTGCCGGCGCGGGGGGCGCCGCGGCCGCCCTGACGGCGACCTTCGTGCCGGCCTGCAGCCTGTCGAAGCCGTCCGTGACGAGCTGCTCGCCCGGCTGCACGCCGGTGACGGCCGCAGCCTCCCCGTCGCTCGCCACGACCTTGACGTCGCGGTACTTCACCGTGCTGTCGGGTTGGACGACGTAGACGAACGTGGCGGCGTCGTTCCTCTGGATTGCGGCCGACGGAACGAGGTCGACCTGGCTCAGCGTCTTGATCAGCAGCCTGGCGTTCACGAACTGGTTCGGGAAGAGCTCGCTGCGCGTGTTCGGGAAGGTCGCCCTGCCCCGCACGGTGCCGGTCGCCGGGTTGATCTGGTTGTCGAGCGTCAGGAGGGTTCCCTCGGCCAGCTTGTGCTGGAGCGAGCGGTCAAGCGCGTCCACCCGCAGGGTCCTGCCGGCGCCAACCTGCTCCGCCACCTTGGACAGGTCGTCCTCCGCGATGTTGAAGATGACGGTGATCGGCTGCAGCTGCGTGATGGTCGCCAGCCCCGCGGTGCCGTCGGCCTGGACGATGTTGCCCGGGTCGACGGAGCGCAGCCCCACCCTGCCGTCTATCGGCGAGACGATCCGCGTGTAGTCGACATTGACCTGCGCGGCCGCCAGGTTGCCCTGGTCGAGCTTCACCACCCCGTCGAACTGCTCCACCAGGGCCTCCTGGGTCGCAAGCTGCTGCTCCGGGATCACGTGCTGCTCGAAGGCCTTCTGGTAGCGGCTGAGGTCGATGCGGGCGTTCTTCAGCAGCGCCTGGTCGCGCGCAAGCTGGCCCTGGGCCTGGAGGAGGGCCGCCTCGTACGGGCGGGCGTCGATCACGCCAAGCAGGTCGTTCTTCCTCACCATCTGGCCCTCCGTGAAGCAGACCCTCGTCAGCTCGCCGGCCACCCGGCTCGTCACGGTGACCGTGTACACCGGCGTCACGGTGCCCAGGGCGTCGAGGAAGATGTCGATGTCCCCGAGCCTCGCCGTCCCGGTTGAGACCGGGATTCCGGCGGGCGCAAAGGCCTTGGTCCGCGGCTTGGACATCCAGTGGACGAGGAGCGCGGCGCACAAGAGGACGGAGATCACAGCCACCAGGGCGAGGACTCCCCGCCTCGCAGGCGGACCTGGGTCCCGCAGGGCGCCCTGGGCGCGCAGGTCGTGTGTGGAGGGAGGGGTCGTTTCCTTGTCCTTCATAAGATGTTGTGGGCCCGACACATAAATTATTCTAGGTCGAATAGTGCGCGATCCAGCGACCGGGGAATGACGCCGGAGGATCATTCCGAAACGGCTCAGCAGGCACCGTAGTCAGGCGCGCTGAGAATCCAATATGTTTCCATGCAATAGGTTTGGAGATAGACGACTCCGGCAGGACTTAGTTGCGCGCCCCGGGTTGCTCCCCGGCGCCGGGGAGCCGGCCGGCGCAAGGGCGCGTTCCCTGGCCCGGCGTCGCTTGACGCGATCACCCGGATCGGGTTCTTGGAGGCCAAGGGCGGCGCAAAGGCCGCCACGCAAGGGCAACCATGAAATACAAAACGATCCCAATGGCCTTGAACAAGAAGATCGCGCTCGTCGCCCACGACCGCAAGAAGCGCGACCTGATCGAATGGGCCAAGTTCAACAGGGACCTTCTCGCGCACCACAATGTCTACGCCACGGGCACCACGGGCGCCGCCCTCGAGAAGGAGCTCAAGTTCCCGGTCAAGCGCCTGGAGAGCGGCCCGCTCGGCGGCGACCAGCAGATCGGCTCGATGATCGTCGACGGGGCGATCGACTTCCTCATCTTCTTCTGGGACCCGCTCGAGCCCCAGCCCCACGATCCCGACGTGAAGGCGCTCCTGCGCATGGCGGTCGTCTGGAACATACCGATCGCCTGCGACCGCGCCTCGGCGGACTTCATCATCTCCTCCCCCCTGATGGACTCCGTCTACGAGCGCATCGTGCCCGACTACTCGGAGTACCGCAGCCGCCTGATCCCGGACGTGGGCGCCCCGGCGACGCCGGCGAAGTTGTAGCCCGGCCGGGACCCGCCCGTGCAGCTTCACGACTTCCGCCTGAAGGGCTACTCGGTGTCGGCGGCCGGCACCCGCGTCATGCTCGACCTCGAGTACGCCTACCCGAACCAGCCCAAGGAGGAGTCCCTCATCGAGTTTGCGGACATCGCCGCCTACCATTTCGTGCATACCGGGGGCGCCATAATCACCGACATCGAGGAGGTGCCGCTGGCGGACCTGCTCGATGAGGTCGGGGGCCAGCTGGCCGAATGGTGGCGCCTGCACGGCGGCCTGCGCCACTGGAGCGACGACCGGAAGGCGTATCTGGCGGCCCTGGAGTCCGACGGGTACCGCTCTTGGGAGATAAGCTCCTCGGTGGGCTTCGAAGGCTTCGTGATTGCGAAGAGGCTGAACCAGAAGGGGGCCTGAGCGCCAGCAGCCCAAGGCCCCGGGCCGGGGCTTCCGCGGCGTTGAAAATGGTCGACCCCGCGGAGGGGCACCGGCGATAATGCGCCATGCCCGAGACCCCGTGGTCCGAGGTCGACCGCTATTTCACCGGCCTGCTGCATCCGCCCGACGCGGCGCTGGAGGCGGCCGTGGCCGACAGCGCGGCCGCGGGGCTGCCGCCGATACACGTCTCCCCGGCGCAGGGGAAGCTGCTTCACCTGATCGCCCGAATCCAGGGCGCTCGCAATATCCTCGAGATCGGCACCCTCGGCGGCTACAGCACGATCTGGCTTGCGCGGGCGCTCCCGCCCGGGGGCCGCCTGGTCACGCTCGAGATCGACCCGAAGCACGCAGCCGTCGCAGGCGCCAACCTCGCTCGGGCCGGCGTCGCCAAAATCGTGGAGCAGCGGCTCGGGCCGGCCTCGGAGTCGCTGGCGCAGATCGCCAGGGAAGGCCGGGGGCCGTTCGACCTGATTTTCATCGATGCCGACAAGGAGGGGATACCGGGCTACTTCACCTGGGCGCTCAGGCTCTCCCGCGCCGGGACCGTTGTCATCGTCGACAACGTGGCGCGCAAAGGCGCCGTGATCGACGCGGCAAGCGAGGACCCCGCAGTCCGGGGCGCCCGCCGGTTCAGCGAGATGCTCGCGGCCGAGCCGCGCGTGAGCGCGACGGTCGTGCAGACGGTCGGCGCCAAGGGATACGACGGGTTCGCGATCTTGATTGTGAACGGGGAGCCTTGAGCCGCGCCGTGAACCGCCCCCGTCCGCCCCTGCTCGCGTTCGCCGGGCTGCTCCTTGTCGCGGAATGCTGCGGTCCCTTCGCCGGCGCCGCCGAGGCGCGCTACGAGGCAAGCTGGGCCTCGCTCGACACCCGTGCCTGCCCCGAGTGGTACCTCGACGCCAAGTTTGGCATCTTCATCCACTGGGGGGTCTACTCCGTGCCGGCATGGGGGGTGAAGGGAGAGTATTCCGAATGGTACTGGTACCGGATCGCCGACAGGAAGCCCGACAATCCCTGGTGGCAGTTCCACAAGGCCAACTACGGCGAGGGCTTCCAATACCAGGATTTCGCGCCCCGCTTCACGTGCGAGCTCTTCGATCCCAAGCTATGGGCCGACATCCTCGCGCGATCGGGAGCCCGGTACGTCGTCCCGACGTCGAAGCACCACGACGGCTTCTGCATGTGGCCCAGCGCCGAGGCCAGCAGGGACTGGGGGCGCCCGTGGAACAGCGCGGAAGCGGGCCCGAGGCGCGACCTCCTCGGCGAGCTGTCCGAGGCCGTGCGCGCCCGCGGCCTCAGGTTCGGCCTCTACTACTCGCTCTACGAGTGGTTCAACCCGCTCTGGCTGACCGACCGGCCCCGCTACGTGGACGCGCACCTCCTCCCGCAGTTCAAGGACGTGGTGACCCGGTACAGGCCGGCGATCATCTTCAGTGACGGGGAGTGGGAGATGACCTCGAAGCAATGGAGGAGCGAGGAGCTGCTGGCATGGCTCTACAACGAGTCCCCGTCGAGGGCCGAGGTCGTCGTCGACGACCGATGGGGCAGCGACACCCGCCACAAGCACGGCGGCTACTACACGACCGAGTACGCCGCCGGCATGGAGGGCGCCGCGCACCCCTGGGAGGAGAGCGAGGGGCTCGGCTACTCCTACGGCTACAACCGCGCCGAGAATCTGGACGATTACAAGAGCGCGAGGAACCTGGTCTTCCTTCTCGTCGACACCGTCAGCCGCGGCGGAAACCTCCTGCTTGACATTGGCCCGGGGGCGGACGGCACGATCCCCGTCATCATGCAGCAGCGCCTCGTGGAGATCGGGGACTGGCTCAGGGTGAACGGCGAGGCGATCTACGGCACGCGCTTCGCGGGGCGCGCATGCCAGTGGACGCAGGGCAGCCGCCCCGTCCAGGGCTACGGCGAGTACCGGGTGAAGTACGACCTGATGCAGCAGGTCGGCCAGCGGCCCGTGGACGGCCGGGCCGTGAAGCAGGTCTTCTTCACGCAGAGGCCGGGCGCGCTATACGCGATCACGGCGGGCTGGCCGGAAGGCCCTCTCGTCCTTAGCGGCGTCGTGGCGCCCCCGGGCGCCGCCGTCAGCCTCCTCGGGTACGGCGGGCCGGTGCGCGCGTCGGGCGCCGGCACGACGCTCACGATCGAGGCGCCGCAGCTCGCGCCCGACGCCATGCCGTGCCGCTTCGCCTACGCCTTCAGGATCGAAGGCGCGAGCCTGCTCCCGGGCGGCTGAGGGGAGGCCGTGGGACGGGCCCCGTCACCGCCGCGGCGCATCCCGGGGCGGGCCTGACGCGAGCGGCGCCAGCTCGGTGATGGCGAGGGCCGCGAGGACGATGACCGCCACCGTCGAGCCGAGGGCGGCCACCACGGGGATCCGGCTAAGGGCCAGGACGCCGAACGAGGACGACGCCGCAACAGCCGACATCCGGATCGACGGCGGCGGCTCCTCCGACCGGCCAAGGCTCTCCGCGGAGAAGATGGCGTAGTTGTGGCTCAGGCAGACGCCGAGAAAGGCGCCGAGGAGGTGGAAGAGGTTGAGCGTAACCCCCAGGATGCCGAAGAGGCCGAATGCGAACAGGCACGCCCCCGCGGGAATGGCGAAGATGCGCGCACCCCGGCGCAGCCCGTACAGGACAAAGACGCTGGCCCCGACGAACGCGAGGCCCACGGAGCTCAGCCGCAGCGCCGACAGCCGGTACCTCGAGAACAGCCGGTTGAGGTCCTGCAGCTGGCTGTC
>Ga0074045_10000415_pt1 | contig 42008 bp, 42 predicted proteins | sample BogForMeECP23OM2_FD_94442 | JGI IMG/M metagenome (GOLD analysis project Ga0074045, IMG submission 94442) | Bog forest soil microbial communities from Calvert Island, British Columbia, Canada - Bog Forest MetaG ECP23OM2 | ecosystem: Environmental > Terrestrial > Soil > Wetlands ...
CAGGAACGCATCGCCCACACGCTAAAGACCGGGAAACCTCTACGCAACTGACGCCAAGAGATCTCTCCCTGACCTCTGGCAAGCAGGCGCGATCTGCCCTATTTGCCGTAATATTCCGTATTTATTCGTATTAGCCATACGGTTAGATATCGTATAAACTCCTCTTGCCGGGAGGAGTCATGCAGAGACTTCTTGCTCCACGCGAAGCCGCCAACATCCTCGGGATCAGCTATCCCACTCTCAAACAGTGGATCTACCACAGCAAACTGAAAACCGTAAAAACTCCCGGCGGCCATCATCGAGTCCCCGAATCGGAAATCGACCGCCTCATCCCCAAGAAACTCGACCGGGGTGATATCGCTCAACGTCGCGGCAATTTCCGCAAGGTCTCCGGTCGCAATCAGCTAATTGGCCGCGTGGTCGCCATAAAATTCGGCGGCCTGCTTGCCCAAATCACTCTTTCCGTCGGTGAGCAGCACATTACTGCCATCATCACCGCCGACGCCGCCAAAGAAATGCGCCTGAAAGTCGGCGAACGTGCGGCCGCCCTGATCAAATCCACCGAAGTGATGATTCTTCGCGTCTGATTTTCGATTCCGGAGCGTTCTATGTCTTTTCAACTCAAACTGCTCGATTGCACCCGGGCCTTCGCAGTCGGCGCAATTCTCCTCGTCTTGGTCTTCTATTCGTCGCCAGCCAATGCCGGACAGTTGCGCGTCGCTGCCGCCGCCGATCTGCAGTTTGCCATGAAAGATTTGGCAGCAAAATACGAAGCAAAGACCAAGCAATCGGTCGAAGTCATCTACGGCTCGAGCGGAAACTTCTTCACCCAGATCCAGAACGGGGCCCCATTCGATCTATTTTTCTCAGCCGATGCTGGCTACCCCGCAGTACTCGTCGAGCAGGGCCTCGCCGACAAGCAGTCCCTCTATCGGTATGCCCTAGGTCGCCTCGCGCTGTGGGCTCCTGCGGAGGAACATCTGAACGTGTCTGAAAAGGGATTTCAGTCCTTGCTCGATTCCCGAGTCAGTAAAATTGCCATTGCCAATCCGGAACACGCTCCCTATGGTAGGGCTGCCGTTGCCGCCCTGCAAAAAGCAGGGATTTATGAGCGGATTCATTCGAAGTTGGTTTTTGGCGAAAACATTTCTCAGGCTGCCCAATTCGTTCAATCCGGGAACGCACAGGTGGGCCTTGTCGCGCTCTCCCTGACAGGTTCGCCGGCGATGCAGAAAGGCGATTGCTGGGTCGTTCCTGCGGAATACCATTCCGCTCTCGAACAGACCGCGGTGATCGTCTCTTCCTCAAAAAACAAAAAAGCGGCCGCCGATTTCCTGGACTTCGTGAAAAGCCCGGACGGCCGCCAAATTCTCTCTCTCTACGGTTTCACGACGACTTCGGCCTCGGATGAAAACAAGCCGTGAACTATAGCCCAATTTTCTTGTCGCTGCGCTTAGCCGCGACTGTGTCAATCATTCTTTCTGCGATTGCGCTCCCGCTTGCCTACTGGCTGGCCTTCACCAAATGGCGTGGCAAATTTGTGTTGGAATCTGTCGTCGCGCTTCCCCTGGTCTTGCCTCCCACCGTCCTCGGTTTCTATGCGCTCATCGTGCTCGGTCCACGGGGCGCAATTGGGAAATTGGCGCAAAATAGTCTCGGCCATTCTCTGGCCTTCACCTTCACCGGGCTGGTTCTCGCATCCCTCCTCTACAGTCTCCCCTTCGCGGTACAGCCCTTGATGAACTCCTTTGAATCGCTCGATCGCCGCTTGCTCGACGCTTCCGCGGTTCTCGGCGCTAACCGTTTGCGCACTTTCCTCAAGATCATCGTTCCCCTCTCCTGGCCGGGATTACTGAGCGGACTGGTTCTCAGTTTCGCGCACACTCTCGGCGAATTTGGGGTGGTACTTATGGTAGGCGGCAATCTCCCGGGTATCACTCGTACCGCCTCGATCGACATTTACGACCGTGTGCAAGCCATGGATTATTCCGGCGCTCACTCCATGTCCTTCTTTCTCCTGGCCATTTCTTTCGCTGTTCTGGCGGTTGTTTACTCACTCAATCGTCGCGTCTGGTCACCTTGGCACTCTCGATGAGTTCGCCGGCCCTCTCGGTCGACATTGCCAGACGGTTTCGCGCGGAAGGGGCGCGCGATTTCCAACTCCAAATCAATCAACAATTCTTGCCAGGATTTACTATCCTGTTCGGTCCCTCAGGCGCCGGAAAATCTACCCTCCTTGATTGCATTGCTGGGTTAGAGACGCCGGACTCCGGCAAAATTTCTCTGAACGATCAGATTTTCTTCGATTCTAAAACCAAAGCGCTCTGCCCGCCGCAACAGAGACGCATCGCCTACGTTTTTCAATCACTCGCTCTTTTTCCTCACCTCACCGTCGAGCAAAACGTCGCCTATGGCTTATCCTCCATGCATTCCGCGGTTCGCGCCGAGCGTACGGCGCGAGCCATAGGTGCTTTCCACATCACCGAATTGAAACACCGCAAGCCGCGAGAACTCTCCGGTGGAGAAAAACAACGCGTTGCCTTGGCGCGATCTATGGCCACCGATCCTCAACTCTTGCTTCTGGACGAGCCGTTAACCGGTCTCGACGGCAGATTGCGTGCCGCGATTGTTCAGGACCTGCGCGAATGGAACGCGGCAAAACGCATTCCCATTCTCTATGTCACTCATAATCGCGAGGAGCTGGACGCCATCGGGGAACGCGTCATCGCCATCGCTCAGGGTAAGGTTACGGCGGCTGGAAACGTACGCGACGTCTTGGACGCTCCGCAATCCCTGGCGATCGCCGAGGCCGCCGGTTTTGAAAATCTCCTCCCCGCTTCAGTCGAAGAATTGCGCCCCGCCGACGGCATCATGCGCGTCACATTGCTTCCCTCAACCTGTGAGCTGGAAATCCCGCTGGCGGCCGTGCAAAGGGGAGATACGGTTCAAATCGCGATTCGCGCCGGCGACATTCTCCTCGCTACGGAACACCCCCGCTTTATCAGCGCACGTAATGTATTGCCAGCATCTATCGAATCGCTGGAAACTCGCGGAACTCTTGTGGCAGCCCACCTCAATGCTGGAGTTCGTTTCGTCGCGCATGTCACTCCTGGCGCCGTCCGTTCCTTGGGTTTGCAAACAGGAATGCTCGTCTGGCTCGTGTTGAAAACTCATTCTTGCCACCTCGTATCGTCATAAGCCTTGCTCTCACTCTTGCGGTTTTCTCTCCGCCCCTCTTCACGCTTTGTACCTCATCCAATCCTCTCTGCTAAAATGAGCTTCAGAGTTGCCAAGAGGTCTTGCGTGTCCGAGAAAAGTTCCAAGCCAAAAACGTTTACCAAGCCCGTGCGCCCTCACCACTTGCCCGGAAAAAGCGGCAGAAAATCCAAGACCAAATCCGGTACGCGGCTCGAGGCGGTACTCCGCAGTGCCGCTAACATTTTTTTTGCTAAAGGATTTCACGCTAGCAGCGTTGAAGACGTCGCCCGCGATGTCGGAATGCTGAAAGGTTCGCTGTATTACTACATCAAATCGAAGGACGATCTGCTCTTTCAGCTTCTCCTGGCCGGAATCGAGGACGGTGACGCCTATATCGCGCGGAATATCGATCCCAAAGGGGATCCAGTCGATCAATTAGAGCGCGCCATTCGTGCGCAAATCGATTACATCATCCAGAACAAGGTGCCATTCGGATTGTTTCTCCACGAGTTCGATTCGCTCTCCGGCAAACGTCAGCACAAGCTCACCGCGGTCATGTCCCGCTACAACAACCGCTTCGTCGAACTGGTCCAGAAAGGCCAGCAGCAAGGCAAGCTCATGAAGGGTGAGCCATGGATCATTGTCAACGGCATGCTCGGCATGTGCAATTGGCTCTATCGGTGGTACGACGCCGACCACCTCTCGGACACCGAACAAATCAAGCAAATTTTTCTCGACGTAGTTTTCAAGGGTATCCGCAAAGCTTAGATTCGGATTTAGTTTCTCGGACGAGGTGCGGCGGGGTTGCACAAACGCGGTATGTCGGGAACAATCTACAGGTAATGCCATTTCAGCTAGCTTGAGCACCCGATGATCAGGAAAATTGTGGATAGTTTGGACGCAGCCGTTGCGGATATTGGCGATGGCGCGCGCATCATGTTTGGCGGATTTGGCGGCGCGGGATTTCCCAACAATCTGATTCAAGCGCTTTCACGCAAAGACGTCAAAAATATCACGGCGATCAGCAATAATTGTGGAACTCGTGAAGGCGAACTGGGGATCATGTTTAAAAATGGCCAGGTCAGCCACGTGATTGCATCGTTTCCCGGACCGCACGCAAACTATTTCCAGGACCGCTATGCGAACGGTGAAGTCACTTGCGAGTTGGTACCGCAAGGAATTCTCTGCGAGCGCTTGCGCGCTGCCGCTGCGGGACTGCTTGGCTTTTACACTGGCGTCGGAGTTGGCACCGAAGTCGCCAGCGGAAAAGAAGAGCGGATCATCGACGGGCAACGTTGCATTCTGGAAAAGCCAATCCACGCGGACTTCGCATTGATCAAAGCGCACAAAGCCGATGAGCTCGGAAACCTGACCTATCGTCTGGCCGCGCGGAATTTCAATCCCATCATGGCCATGGCGGCCGAAAAGACTATCGTCGAAGTCGATGAAATTGTTTCGATCGGTGCGATCGAGCCGGAAAATGTGATCACGCCTGCCATATTTGTGCACCGCATCGTGCAAGCGAAGGGGTTGCGCTATGCCGGATAAACCAAGACTCGCCAGAGAACAAATCGCCCAGCGGGCTGCACTGGAATTGACCGACGGGGCATTTGTGAATCTCGGTTGGGGTATTCCTAATCTGATTGCCGATTTTTTGCCGAAGGGATTGACGATTTATTTTCACAGCGAAAATGGCATTCTGGGCATGGGTCGCCGCGCGCGGACCGGCGAGGAAGATTTTGACCTGGTCGACGCCATGAAAGTTCCCGTCACGTTGGTTCCCGGCGCTTCGTTCTTCCATCAAGCCGATGCGCATCTAATGACCCGTGGCGGTCATCTGGATTTCGCCGTGCTTGGCGGATTCCAAGTCTCTGAAAAGGGCGATCTTGCCAATTGGAAAATTCCCGGCTCGAAGGGCAGCGGCGGAATTGGTGGCGCAATGGATATCGCCACGGGCACAAAAAATCTGATTGTCTGCATGGAGCACAACGCCAAGGACGGTTCGCCAAAAATTGTTAAAAACTGCACGTATCCCCTGACCGCGCTCGAATGCGTGCGCACGATCGTGACCGATCTTGCGGTGATGGATGTCACCAAAGAAGGAGTGCTACTGCGCGAGGTCGCTCCGGGCTGGACTTCGGACGAAGTACAAGCGCTCAGCGAAGCAAAATTGATTGTTCACGGCATAGTGCCCCAGATGAAGTTCGCTTGAATTCACCGAAGCCTAGAAAAGTATTTCTGGGGTCGGTGTCTGATCACAAGCGCGCGGCAACACGCGCAACGATGTGGCCGTCCGGCGAATAAATGACCAGCACCAGGCTATCTGTCAGAGGAATTCCTTTGCCAGGCACATTGAATTCAAAAAGCCATTCGTATTTTTTGGGCAGTTGTTCAACGAGTTGTTCCGCGTAGGGTGAAACCAATTGGGCCTCCGCATGCTTTAGCGAAACTCCATGCACCGGGCGCATGGCCATTCCATGCTTCCAGGAAAAACCCAGATGAAAAGAGCCGACGACCGCTTTGCTCAGATACATGGGTGATTCGGTCACTTCGAGTCCATCCGAACAGGGGCGATCGAAAAGAACGATCGTTAAACGCATGACCTCGGGAAACTCGGTGATGATGTCGTTGCCGCGTTTATAGAGTGTGCCGCTGGCGGAATCGACCCGCCGCAAATTTGTGAAAAATTCGTTGGCGGTCAGCCTGCCGAACAGATGAAAGCAGGGACCTCCGTTGGGCACCGCGCCGTCAGTGACCATGAGCAAGCCGCCATCGTAATTCCAGACCGTCTTATCGCGCGGCGGATCGGGTGAACCCGCCCGCACGGGGCCGGCGACGAGGAGTAGGCCTATGAAACAGAGACGGATGAGCGACCGGAGAAGCATAAATCCTTGGCTAAGGAGAGTGTACTACCGGCAGGTTCGACGGTAGAAGAAAAGAGATGCCCTCGGCCGTGCACGTTTGCTGATGGGCGTTGAAGGGACGGCAGGCTGCTCTTCCGGCGCGCAGTTCGGCAAAGGCTTCTACAAGTCGCGGCAGTACCGAGGGTTGTGCCACGGGAATATTATGTGCGCCGAGAACGAGTTTCAGTTGCGGTGCCAGTGCCGCGAGTCGCGCGATCGAGGCGGCGTACGCTTCGAAGTCGGTTTCCGGACGATAGAGCCAGATGCGGGCTGGGTAGTAGGTGTCTCCGGTAAAGAGCAGGCCGTTGGCGCGGTCGAGAAGGGAGATGGCATCAGGCGTGTGGCCCGGAGTTGCAATGATTTCAAGCGTGCGGCCTCCGACGTCTAGCTTGTCACCGCCGTGAACAGTACGCGCAATTTTCCACGGCTTGGTGCAATAGGATTTGACCTGGAAGTTCTTTGGAAGATTGCCGCAGATCTCTCCATGCGCGATTTCCGCTTGGGCGTCTTCGCGGGAACCATTGGCGTTGGTGCGGGTAAAATCGGTGTCCATGCCAAGAACGGTGTCGAACTGCCAGTTGCCGCCGACATGATCGTCGTGCGTGTGCGAATTGAGAACCACGACTGGAAGCTTGGTGAGTTCCGCGGTCAGTCTCTTGATATCGCTTATGCCCATGCCAGTGTCGAACAACAGTGCTTCGCGGTTGCCCAAAATTAGGTAGCCAATCGTCTCTTCCGATTGGTGCGGCTCGTAGATCGCCAATGTGTCCGGCGCGGCTCGGTACACTTCAAACCACGGATCGCTGACGGTTACGCGTTCCAACGATGCGTACTCCGGGCGCGGCAGATCTTCGCACCACGCTGGCTTCTCGGTTTGTTGCGGCGCGGCGAAAACCGAGACGACAGCGATCGGAACACCGAGTGCATAGAGAAGAACCTTCCGAAAAACAACCGTAAGCATGCTCTTCGGAGTTTGCGCGTCTTCTACGAACTGTTTCACTTTAAATCCCATGTGCCTCGCAAACCAGCGGTCGATGTCCAGGAGCCAGTCTCCCTAGATATGGATCTGATTCAGCTGATCGGTAGCTACTCCACTGTTTCCAGGGCTCGGAGCTCAGGGGTGGGTCATGTCTTCGGGTTTGACTAAGGCGTCGAATTCGGCTTCCGTGAGATGGCCCAGTTGCAGGGCGGCTTCGCGGAGGCTGATGTGTTGCTGGTGCGCGGTGTGGGCGAGTTTGGCTGCGTTATCGTAACCGATACGCGGAGCGAGTGCGGTGACCAGCATCAGAGAATTCTTCACGTAGCCTTCGATGGTTTTGAGGTTGAGTTCGATGCCGACGATGCAGTGGTCGACGAAGCTGTTTATGGCGTCGGCCAGTAGTTCGACGGAGTGCAAATAATTGAAGATGATGACGGGCTTGTAGACGTTCAGCTCAAAGTTGCCCTGCGAGCCGGCAAATCCGATGGCTGCGTCATTGCCCATGACTTGTACGGCGACCATTGTGAGGGCTTCGCACTGCGTGGGATTTACCTTGCCGGGCATGATCGATGAGCCTGGTTCATTTTCAGGTAGCGTGAGTTCGCCCAAGCCGCAACGCGGGCCCGAGCCGAGCCAGCGAACGTCGTTGGCGATTTTCATTAATGAGGCCGCAAGAGTTTTCAGCGCGCCGCTGGCGAAGACGATTTCGTCATGCGCCGAGAGGCTGGCAAATTTGTTGGGATGCGAACGGAAGGGCAGGCCGGTGAGTTCGGTAACTTTCCTGGCGGCGCGTTCGGCAAATTCTGGATGGGCATTAAGCCCGGTGCCGACAGCAGTGCCGCCAATGGCCAGATCAAAGAGTCCATCGAGTGCAATTGCGATGCGAGCGCCATCGCGATCAAGCAGGCTGACCCAGCCGGAAAATTCCTGACCGACGGTTAGCGGGGTAGCGTCCTGCAAATGCGTGCGGCCGATTTTCACCACGCCCATAAATTCGCGAGCTTTGGCGTCGAGTGCGTCGCGTAATTTTTTCACCGCAGGCAGCAGGCGGCGAGACGTCTCCGTGGCAGCGGCAATGTGCATGGCGGCTGGAAAGGTGTCGTTGGAGGATTGCGACATATTTACGTCGTCGTTCGGATGGATAGGCTTCTTGCTGCCCATCTCTCCACCGGAGATTTGGATGGCGCGGTTGGAGATGACTTCATTCACATTCATATTGGTCTGCGTGCCGCTGCCGGTTTGCCACACGCGCAAGGGGAAGTGATCGTGGAGCTTGCCGGAGATGACCTCGTCGGCGGATTGCGAGATGAGATTGGCTTTCTGCTCGGACAGTTTGCCGAGGTCGCGGTTGACAAGCGCAGCGGCCTTTTTGAGGATGCCAAAGGCGCGGATCAACTCGGGCGGCATGGTGTCTTTGCCGATGGCGAAATGAATCAGGGAACGGGCGGTTTGCGCGCCGTAGTAGCGATCCATCGGGACATCGATCTGGCCCATGCTGTCCGATTCGGTGCGAGTGGGAACGGATCTAGCGAATTGAGTGGCTTCAGACATTCTAGGCTCCTGGGAGCGATATGGGGAGATTGTAGCAGGGAAGATTGCGGCAATGAGCGGAGGGAAGCGTTTTCTGCTTGCAGTGCTACGTTTTCAGTTTCAGAAACTAGACCCGGGAAGGGCGTTCGCTGCCGCTAAGCATCGGATCTAAAGGACTTAGGAGGGCGGTTTTGCCAGATCGGTTCCGCTTGCTTCCTAGAGCGGCTGAGAAAAGAGTTCGCTCGGCAGGGCCAGGAAAGAGTCGAGCGAGCAGACAACTGCTAGCCTATTGCCGGAGAGCGAGTGAGATAACCATAATTATAAATAGCCATTATTATCAAGTAGTATTAGGTTCGGGAAGGAAAAAATTGAGGGAGAGGGAGCACAGACGCGGTGAGCTGAGAATCGCCAGTTGGACTGCTGGCCGTTCTCTAGGTCGCGGGATCGCGGAAGCCGAGGCGTCAATCGGGAGATTGCTGTTCGAGGGTAAGGTATAATTTAGGGCAGGGGAAATCAGGCCAGATGAGTGTAGTGAAACAGATGGGGAAGGCTTCGGCCGAGACGTTGCGGAAGCGTGCCTGGAGGTTCCGGAGGACGCGCGCGCGGGAACTTTGGATGATTAGCAAAGCGCTGGTGTCGGAGAACCATCCAATTCTGGTGCACATTATTCCCATGCGGAAGTGCAACCTCGATTGCACGTACTGCAATGAGTTTGACGATGTGTCGACCCCGGTGCCGCTGGCGGAGATGAAGAAGCGGCTGGATATTCTGGCGGGGATGGGCACATCGATTATTACCATCAGCGGCGGAGAGCCGTTGCTGCACCCGGAGCTCGACGAGATTATCCGGTATATCCGGAAGCACGGGATGATCGCTGGACTGATCACCAACGGGTTTTTCCTAAATAAGGAACGGATCGAGCGGCTGAATTCGGCGGGGCTAGAGCACCTGCAGATCAGTATTGATAACGCGGTGCCGGATGATGTGTCCAAGAAGAGTCTGAAGACACTCGATGGGCGGCTCGAGATGCTCTCGGAATGGGCCGTTTTTCAGGTGAACATTAATTCTGTGCTAGGCAGCGGAGTGAAGAATTCGGAAGATGCGCTGCAGATTGCGCACCGCGCTCTGGAGTTGGGGTTTACAAGTACGGTGGGGATCATTCATGACCACGATGGGCAGCTGAAAGCCCTGGCGCCAAGGGACCAGGAAATCTTTGAAGAGATTATGTCGCTAGGGAAGCGGTCGTACTCGAGATTTAATGAGTTTCAACATAATGTGGCACGCGGGCGGGAACATGACTGGAAATGCCGAGCGGGGTCCCGGTATTTGTACATTTGCGAAAATGGACTGGTGCACTGGTGCTCGCAGCAGCGTGGGTATCCGGGGATTCCCCTGAGCGTGTATACCGATGAGATGAGGCATAGGGAGTACTACACCCATAAGGGATGCGCACCAAAGTGCACGGTGTCGTGCGTGCAGCAGGTGGGGATACTGGACAATTGGCGAGCGCCGCAGACGTTGCAGCCGGAAACGGTAGAGCCGAAGAGCAATTTGGTGCAGATCGCAAAGTAGGAAGAGCAGAAGAATAGCGTGCCGAGACGCAGCAGGCCGAGAAGAGGAAAGAAAAGGCAACCCCTTAAGCACCATCAAGAGTGACTGTCCCTTTAAGGTGCAGAGGCAGCTGGGCGGCCCTTCGCAAATCAACACCCCACATCGAGACCAAGCAGTAAAGAAGACTTAGGCAAAACAAGAGGTGCAGGAGCGGGCGCGGCCGGTGTGTGTTCGTTCGAGAGAAAGGCAATGTGCGTTCTGGAACATTCGGCAGGGGTGCGCGTTGACGGGGGTGGGTGGGTCTTAAAGAATAGGGGCATGGCGAACCCTGCGATCGAAATTGAAGAGCTAACCAAGGAATATCCATACGGATTCTTGCATCTGAAAAAGCGGCTAACCCTGGAAGGGTTGACGCTACAAGTTGAGAACGGCGAAGTGTTTGGGTTTTTGGGACCAAATGGAGCCGGGAAATCGACCACGATCAAGTGCTTGATGAGGCTTATTTTTCCTACCAAAGGCACCGCGCGAATCTTAGGGAAATCGATCGAAGACGTTTCAATGCACCAGACGATCGGTTATCTGCCAGAGCAGCCGTACTTTTATGATTATTTGACGGCGGCAGAAGTGCTCGATTATTTCGCGCGCTTTCATGGATTGACAGCCATTGACCGGAAACAGCGTGTACAAAAGATGCTGAAGAAGGTGGGGCTGGACAGCGCCAAGAAAATTCAATTGCGGAAATATTCAAAGGGCATGCTGCAGAGAGTGGGATTGGCGCAGGCGATTTTGCATGATCCGCAGGTGGTGGTGCTCGATGAACCGATGTCAGGGCTTGACCCGCTCGGTCGAAGGGAAGTGCGGGACATTATTTTGGAATTGAAGCGCGAAGGGCGAACGGTGCTGTTTTCGACCCACATTCTCTCCGATGCCGAAATGTTGTGTGACCGCGTAGGGGTGATTGTGGGTGGGAAGTTGCGCGGTGTGGGAGCGCCCGGAGAATTGGTGGGAATCGAATCGCAGGGAATAGAAATCTTATTTGAGCTGGGGACTCGAGGGGAAAGGCCGGCGCTGTTGGCGCGCGCTACCCAGACCGGTGAGCGGTATCGGGTGCAATTGAAGGAGCAGGAGTTGTACCCGGCGCTCGACGAGTTGAAATTTGCGGGGGCCCGAATTTTGTCGGTGACACAAATCAAGGCCACGCTGGAAGAATTCTTCATGGAGCTGGTGGAGGTCGATCGGGCGCAAGCATCTGCCGTAGAGGTGCACGGGAAATGAAAAACGTGCTGATCGTGGCGACCAATACGTTTCGGGAAGCGGTGCGAGACCGGGTGCTCTATAACCTGGTGTTTTTTGCGTTGCTGATGATGGTCGCGGCGATCCTGGTGGGACAGATCTCAATTGATATAGAGAAGAGCGTGATCATCAGTCTGGGGCTCACGGCGATTTCGGTGATTGGACTGTTCATCGCGGTTTTCATCGGGGTGGGACTGGTTTCGAAAGAGATGGATAAGCGGACGCTGTACGCGTTGCTGGCGAAGCCGCTCGAGCGGTGGGAATTTTTGCTGGGGAAATATTGCGGCTTGTTGATGACCCTCTCGGTAAATACGGCAGCGATGGCGCTCGGATTATACGCCGCATTGTGGACCGTGAAGCATCCGCTGGCGGGCGCAGACGCCTACGTGCTGGTTGCGGTGTATTTGATTTTACTGAAGCTCGCGCTGATCGTGGCGCTGGCGATGCTGTTCTCGTGTTTCACGACTCCGTTTCTGGCGATTTTGTTTACGGCGGGGATTTATGTCGCTGGAGTGTTTGCCGCTGACCTGCGGCAGCTGAAAGTGGTGAAACTAGAGGCTGCGACGGTGAAAATGTTGCGGGTGATTTCCTACGTCCTACCGAATTTCGAGAATTTTAATGTGATGGGCGCCGTGGCGCATGGACGGCCGGTGCCTGGGTTGCTGGTGTGGAACGCTACGCTCTACGCGATTCTGTATGGAGCGATAGTTCTGGCGATCGCGTCGGCGGTATTTTCGCGGCGGAATTTGAAATGATGAACAAAACCTTAAAGGCAGTTGTGTTTGGAGTCGCTGTCCTCGGTGGAATGGCGGGGTTGTGGAACGTTCAAAAGAAAATCGATACGGAGAGGCAGCCACTGCAGTTGGAAAGCGAAGAATTGATGATGAGCTCAGGCAGTATGGTGAAGCATTTGAGCTTGGAGTATGCGCCGTTAATGGCGGCGATTTATTGGACGCGCGCGGTGCAATATTTCGGTGAAAAACACTATTTACACGACAGGAACCTGGAATTGCTTTGGCCACTGCTGGATATCACGACGACGCTGGACCCGCATTTGTTGCCAGCATACCGGACAGGCTCGGTCTTCTTGAGCGATACCCCACCGCGAGGGGCCGGGGAGCCGGATTTGGCAGTGAAATTACTGGAGCGCGGGATCCAGGAGAACCCTGAGCAGTGGAGGCTCTATCAAGATTTGGGAAACGTGTATTACTTCGACAAAAAGGACTATCCGAAAGCATCGGAGGCATTTGAAGCCGGCAGCAAATTGCCGGGAGCTTTTCTGTGGATGAAAATAATGGCGGCAAAGATTGCGGCAGAAGGTGAATCGCTCGAGACATCGTATTTTTTGTGGAAACAGATTTACGATGCAGCGAATGAACCAGAGATAAAGAAAAACGCGGAGTCACATCTACGGTTGCTCCAAGTGCAACTGGATTGCCGGGAAATCGATCGGCTGGCGAATGAGTATGAAAAACGGGCGGGCCGGCGGGCAACCAAGATGAATGAACTGGTAGAGGGCGGATTGCTTCGGGGAATGCCGAGAGATCCGGAAGGCTATCCCTACATCTTCGGCGAGGACGGGAAGGCGGAGTTGAATAGGAATAGCCCCTTGTTCGAAGAGCAGATGATGCAGAAGAACTAGTCGGCCTTGAAACGTAAGCGCTTGTTCCTCTAGGAGGACTATTCCGGGACGCAGAGGAGTGTCATGTGGGGGTCGACGACGATTTTGTGAGGAGCGGTGGAGGAGGAAAAAGAAAATTTTGTTTCATCGCCATTGGAAATGACGATGCCCAACAGGACGGCGTGGCCCGGACCAAGATTGGCGTAAAGGGGAACCGGAGCGATAAAGGAATGCGGTACGCCCGTTTGATGGAGGATGCCACGAATTTGAAAGCCCTTTTCGGTGTGATGTGAGCTGAACTCAACTTTGTACCGAGGAATGCCGATGCCACGGACGTATTGATCAAAGAACCAATCCATGGAATGCCCGCCTTCGAGGTCCATTCTGGGCGTCATAACAGCTTCGACTTCGCGTTGGAATTGGGCGGTTGTCAAGGCAGTGAGCGCGTACTTGCTCTCAAGCGTGTGAAGCAAGGAAAGGAAGCGCGCGTCTGGATTTGGAGTATTTGGTTGCCGCAACATTTCATGGAGCATGTGAATGACCCAGGTGCCTTTGCAATAGACAATCGCGTCATAGGCTTCTGGCGATTTGGAGGAAGAAAGACGGGTTCCCATGATGAGAGGGCCGATTTCGGCAGGCGCAATATCTTCTTCGGAAGATTTGAAGATGAGGCGCTTGCGATAACGATCCAGCCAGGAATGCAGGGCGTGGTCGGAATTTTTCTGAGAATCTGCAAACAACAGAGATAAATAACTGGCGATAGATTCATCGATCCACTGGTCGCGATAACTGGACCAACTCACCACATTCCCCCACCACTGATGAGCGACTTCATGAAAAGGAACGATGTCTGTGAAGTGTTGCTGGCCGGTGGAGTTGAGGCCAGCACGCTCCTGGGCCTGCTGAGGAAGGAAAGAATAGGTGGATAGATAGAGAAGGCCCGGCCAGCCTTGGCCGAACGTGCCGGGAATTTGAGAGACACTCAAGCGGCGGAAGGGAAAAGGGCCGCTGTAGATTTCGTAGAAACGAATGGAGGAATCCACTTCGCGGGCCAGATCCTTAAGGGCATCAGCGGGACTGGGTGCAAGAGTGCTCAAGGCATTCGCGGTGGACATTAGAGCTGGATCAATAGCGTAAACATGTAAATTGGAATCCATTTCCGGACGGTTAGCCGCGAGGCGGTTAAGAAGGGCTTGTTCCAATTGGCGATTGGCGTAGATGTCGATCGAGCGATTTTCAGCGGAAATAGAAGAAGATGCATATTCGCCGAGATTGAAACCAGCTTCGGGAACCGGTTGAGCGGTGGTCCAGGTTGCGCTGTGCATATCGCCCGCTTCGGCTTCATGGGATTTTTCGCCTGTCGCGACAAGAACCAGATGCTTCGGCCAGTGAAACGTCAGTTCATAAAGGGAAAATTCGGAGGCATCGCCAAAATGGGGATACCAGCTTTCGCGCGCTCCGACGTACAAAACTCCATTGCCGGCATTGGAGATGACGTTGCCGCGATAACTGAGGTTTAGGGTGAAGGATTGACCAGGCGCAGGAACTTGGGGGAGAAAGATGCATAGAATGTCGTCACCTCGGGTGCGAAGTTGTTGCTCGGTCAAACCTTCGTTCTGAAAGAAGGGCAGAGGGAGGCCATTCTCGAGTGAAACAGAATCGACTTTAAGATCGCGCGCGAGATTGACGAAGAGGATTTGCTCGGGAGCAGCGAGGGCACGGAACTCAACTCTCGCGTGGGCGTCGAGGGAGTTGTCGGGATGGATGATGGTGTCGATCGTGTAATGCGTGGCGTGGAAATGGGGAAGCGGGGGGGTAGTGCCAGCGAGGGTGTAAGAAGCCCAAACATCGTAATACACCAAATTTTCAGCGCGGCGCGGCTGGCCAAGAGAGAAATTTTCGGTGCGAAGTTGGTCGATGAGGATGTCAAAGGGACCAGTCACGGCGCCATCCAGGCCGGCATGGAAAAAATGGCAGGGTTGCGAGTGATACTTTTCAAAGAGAATGCGAAGAGAGTGAGTGGGGTTGAGGCGCTCAAGTTGCGGTTGCCAGGCGGAGATGAACTCGTTGTCCGGAACCGGAGCAATGTCTTCGCGTCGCAGTTGGCCTAAGAGGTCTTGCGCAGTGTCGTCGGTAAAACGAAAATAACCAGAGAAAAAGTGTTGATCGAGAATGGGGGCGCCGAGGAAACGGGCAATTTGCTGCTTTTCTGCCGAGTCGCGAGGAACGGCCAAGACATGACCCGCGCCCGAAAAAACGAAACCGGTGATGTGCCCCTCGAATGGCTCGAAAAGAGCAATCTGGCCATCGGAGAATGAAATAACCGCGTCGGCTTCGTGAAGTTCAATGCGATCTTTCGAGGCGATCCGGTAAATGGCTTGCGGATCCAACCGGAGGGCGTTCAGCGCTCCCAGGGTGTCTCTGGGCGAATCCGCCGAATGGACAGAGAACGGTAAAAGCAGCAGAAATACAGCGAACGCGGAGCGAAGCCACATGAGGAAGTGTAGTCACATTCGGCATAGGGGGACAAGTGGGGCACTGGAGCAGAATTGTGGGGCGGTAAGATAGAGGGATGAGGCACGGGAGATTCAGAGACAAAATCGGCTGCCTGCTGCTGGTCCTGTTCGCTGCTTCGGCGGTTGCGCGCGCGGACCAGATCGTGCTTAAAAACGGCCGGAAGATCCTGGCTTTCAACGTTGTGGAGGATGGGGACAAGATCCGGTATGAGACATCTGCCGGGCAACTGTCGCTGCCCAAATCGATCGTGGATCACATAGAAAAGGGCGGGCTGATGCCCATGATGGAGTCGCCGGCGGCAGCGGCTGCGAGTTTGGTTGCGGCTCCCCCGGAGATGGAGCCGAGTGCCAGTGGAACGGAAATTGATAAGGCCGTGGTGCACGAAGGAACGATCGATCGCGAGTTTATTGCGCGCATGGAAAATGAGGCGAAGGGCGGCAGTACCGAAGCCAACGAACGCGCAGCCCTGGCCCACCATGCAGCGGCTCAATTCGAGCTGAACCACGGTGACATGAAGCATGCCCTGGATGACGAAAAAGCGGCTTTGACGTACGCCCCGAGTCAGCCGGTGCTACTGATGGACACGGCATACATTTACCTGAAGGAAAGCGAATTTAAGGAATCCCTGGAATATCTAGATAAAGCGAAACGATTGGCGCCAAAAAATTCGGACGTGTACAAGCTGGCCGGCTGGGCGTATTCCGGAATGAATCGCCCAGATTTGGCAGCGGAAGAATGGAAAAAGGCAGTAGCGATCAGGCCGGACGCAGATGTAATGGCGGCACTGGAAAAAGCGGAGCGGGATAAAAAGGAAGAAGAAAATTATAAGGAAAATGAGAGCGCGCATTTCCAACTGAAATATAACGGAGCAGCAGAACCAAGCTTGGCGAAAGAAGTCTTGCACACGCTCGAGGAACATTATTCGCAGATTGAACGTGAGCTGAGCTATTCGCCACCGGAACCAATCGGAGTGATTCTATACACGCAACAGGGATTCGCGGATATTACCCGGGCGCCGGGATGGGTCGGAGCACTGAACGACGGGAGAATCCGTGTGCCGGTGCAGGGATTGACGGGAGTGAATGCAGAATTGTCGCGAGTGCTGCGCCATGAGCTGACCCACAGCTTTGTGGGACAGGAAACGCACGGGCGTGCTCCAGTGTGGTTGCAGGAAGGCTTGGCGCAATGGATGGAAGGGAAGCGCAGCGACGAGAACGCCGCAGTGCTGGTGCAGATCTACGGAACGGGACAGTCGGCCCCCCTGGGGAAATTGGAAGGATCGTGGATGGGATTGTCGGCAGATGTAGCGCGATACTCGTATGCGTGGGCTCTGGCAAATGTGGAGTACATCATACAAACGCAAGGCATGGGAGAGATTGACCGGATACTGGAGAAGTTGGCGGCCGGGAGTGCGACAGAAGATGCGTTGCGGGGAGTGATGCACGACGACTATGGGGATTTGATGCAGGGAACAGCGGAGTATCTGAAGAAGAATTATGTGAGGTAGGCGAGCTCGCCAGCCTGCAGTTCGGCGGAGTTGCATCTGCCGCGATCACCGGGGAAATTCAAGAAGAGATCCATCGACTGCCGCACGCGAGGCAGCAAAAGGGCGGCCCGGCGAGAAGGCTCGTTCAGGATGTGGCCAAGAGCGCGGCCAGGAGGGCGGCGCGTTCCGGCAGGGTTTTTACGACAATGTGTTCGTTGATTGAATGAGCGCCGTCACCTACTGCGCCCAGGCCGTCGAGAGTGGGAATGCCGAGGGCAGCGGTGAAATTGCCGTCCGAGCCGCCGCCTACGGCGGCGCTTCCCAATGACCATCCCATTTGTTGGGCGATGGATTTCGCTCGGTCGTAGAGGACGGAGCTTTGTTTTTGTTCAAGCGGAGGGCGGTCGAAGCCACCGCGGAGTTCAAGCCTTGCGCCGCGATGAATGGGTTTCAGGGCGCAAAGGCGATTTTCGAGCGAGCGCATGTCGGAACTTTTCCAAGCACGAAGATCGAGAGTGGCCTTGGCGTAATCGGCGATGACGTTGGCGCGGGAGCCGCCGGAGATGATGTCGGCGTTGATCGTGACACCGCGGCGAGGATCATTCCACTTTTCGATCCGAGAGATCTGCGCGGCGAGCTCGTGAATGGCGTTGACGCCTTCCTCCGGTGCGAGGCCCGCATGGGATGCACGGCCAAGAACGATAAGTTGGGCTTCGCCGACACCTTTGCGGGAAGTCTTCAGGAGGCCGCGGGGGCCGAGCGCCGGTTCGAGAACGAAGACGGCGTCGCTCCGGAGAGCTTCCGTCTCAATCATTTTTCGGGAAGAGGTGCTGCCGATCTCTTCGTCGGAGGTCCACAGGAAAACAATCCTTTTTTGCAGCGGGATGGCGGATTCCTGAAGAGCTTCCAGTGCGAAGAGCGCTTGAACGATGCCGGCTTTCATGTCGAACGTGCCCGGGCCATAAAATCTGCCTGCACTTTGGTAGATGGGCATTTTTGCGAGAGTGCCAGTGGGATAGACAGTATCGTAGTGTCCGAGAACCAAGAGTTGGGATTTAGGCCGAGGCGTTGTGGCTGGCCATACGATGCGGAGATGATTGCCGCGAACTTTCTGGGCGACGATGCCCACTTGGGCTTTGCGATAAAGCCAAAGATCAGCGAGAAATTTGCAGCAAAGGTCGGTGGGTGCCTTCTCCGTGCTGGGAGACTCGTGGTTGGTGAGAAAGTAGAGGGATTCGAGCATTTTGTTCAGACGCGGACGAAGGAGCTGAAGAAAAGCCTTCGGAAGGGAAGAGCGAGTCGGCATGGCGAAAATATGGTAACACCACAGAAAGGAAAGAATATCGCGGAGGCGCAGAGATTCGCACCGAGGCACAAAGAAGAAAGAGGTCAGATACCGTGAGCCAGTTGATGCTGATACTGAGTTTCATCGAAGTGACCGAGAGATTCGGCAATTAAACCGTCGGGACCGAACCTCCAGCTTTCAAAGCCGCGGAAAAGAACATGGTGGCCGGTGCCCCCGGGACCAGTGTTACGTCCGGAGAATGTCCAATGGTAGATCACCCGGCCGTCTTTGAGGACGAGGTTGTCCATTTTCAGATGAAGATCTGGAAAGTCGGCCATAAAAGAACGCGCGACACCGCTAATGGCCGCGCGGCCGACTGCGGGAGGCCCCTCATTTACCTTGAGCGAGCCATCTTCAGAAAAGCAGGCGGCAACGTTATCAGGAACATGGCTCGTCCACGCTTTGCTATAGCGCTCGGCGAAATCGCGCAACTGAACTGGATCGAGTTTCACTGCGGATTCTTCCCTTGATCGGGTTAGAGAGTCAGCCCGGCCGGACAGGTCCGCCGAGGAACCCGCCGTCGAGAACGATGGACTGACCGGTCATGAAGGAAGCACGGTCCGAGCACATGAAGAGCACAGCTTCGGCGACTTCCACAGGCTTTCCGAAACGGCCAAGAGGATAGAAGCTGAGTGCCCACTTGGTGATTTCCGGTGCGCCAAAAATGCGTTCGCCCATCGGAGTCTCGATGATTCCGGGGCAGATCGAATTTACGCGAATGCCGCTCCGAGCCGTTTCCAGCGCGGCTGATTTGGTCAAACCTAGTACCGCATGCTTGCTGGCACAGTAAGTCGCGGCTCCCGCGGCGCCGATGAAACCGGCGACAGAGGACATGTTGACGATCGCGCCTCCGTTGCCCTGTTTGAGCATTTGTTGAATTTCGTATTTGAGGCAGAGCCAGACGCCCTTAACGTTGATGTCGATGGTGCAGTTCCAATCTTCTTCGGACTGTTCAGCGATGGGGATCCAGTTGCCTTCGACGCCTGCATTGTTGAAGGCAACATCCAGGCGGCCAAATCTCTCCACGGTTTTCTGGACCAGTGCTTGAACATCAGCGGTTTTGGCAACGTCGGTCTTGGCAAAAAGGGCTTCACCTCCCGAGGCCTGAATGACCTCAGTTACTTCCCTGCCTTCTTTTTCGCGGCGCCCGGCGACAACGACTTTGGCACCTGCTTTGGAAAAAAGAATCGCGGCGTCACGCCCGATGCCGGACGTACCGCCAGTGACGATTGCGACTTTGTTGTGCAAATCTGCGAGCATGAATTCTCCTGGTGAATGCGCCTGCCCGACGGGGGTGGCAGAGTGTAGTTCCAGCTGGTGGCTAGAGTCAATCTTGATAGGGTGGGGAGGTGGGGATAGGGTGGGGGATAGGCCGGGGGGGAAAGCTAATCTGAACCTGAAGCTGCAGAGGCAGGATACAAGCGGTTAAATTCAGGATCTTCGCGGAGCAAGGCAAGATCGGGATCACGGCGTGCCCAAATGGAATCCTTGAACCCTGCGTCCCAGGCTTTCTGAAGAGCCTCCAAAGCTTCGGATTTTTTCTGAAGACAACAATAGGTGCAAGCGGCGTTGTAGAGAATGGAAGCTTCATTGGCACGCAAAGTCATGGCGAGATTTGTTTCGCGCATGGAATCCTCAACTCGCCGCAATCTTGCGTAATCGCCCCCCAGGAGGATGCGGGCGCGAGCATCCTCAGGGACTTGCTTCAGGTGGTTCTCGAGCGCGGCCACACGCCGCAGCATTACATTACGGCAGAGTTCAGCTTTTCCTAAGGCGCTCAGAGAATTCATGATTGGCACATAGACGTTGTAGTCCTCGCCGCTGGCTTCCAAGGCAACCTCGAACAGTTCGCTGACTTCCTGATATCGTCCAGCGGAAAACAGAGCGCGGCAGAGGAGATAGTAGGCACCTTCACAGTCTTTCTTCCGTTCGATGGCTTTTTGCACCATGCGGACGGCTTCGTCATGAAGCTCGGTAGCGTAAAGAACCCAAGCCTGGCTGACTTGAACCTCGGGGAGATCCCAGCGGAGAGCGACAGCGCGGCCAGAGGCGTTCCTTGCGCGTTCGACCCAAATCGCATCGCGGCTGTAGTTGCAATAGAACATCGCACAGGCATTGGCACAAGCGGCGAAGGCGAGAGCAAAGCTGGGGTCCATAGCCACCGCATTTTCAAACATCTGAAGCGCGAATTCGAGGTCCTGACGAGTCTGACGGCGAGCGTAGCGTTTACCGCGTAAATATAAATCGTAAGCCTGAAGATTTTCGGTGGGCTTGATGGCCAGGGCCTCAAGTTCCTGAGGGGAAAGAGTGACGCGCAGGGCTTCGGCAATTTTCCGGGCAATTTCGTCCTGGACTTCGAAGACATCCTTCATCTCCCGGTCGTAGCGTTCGGACCAGACCGGATAGTCGGTAGCGGCGTCGACAAGCTGTGTAGTAATGCGAAGACGATTGCCCGAACGACGCAGACTTCCCGTGAGCACGAAAGCCGCTTTCAATTGCTGGCCTATTTGAGAGGGAGGGACTTGCTTGTCGCGAAAAGGAAGAATTGTGGGACGCGAAAAAGTGTTGATGCCTCGAATCTTGGAAAGTTCGGTGATGATGTCTTCGGTGATGCCGTCGCGAAGGTATTCGTCATCCTTGACGGCGCTGAGATTTTCAAAATAAAGGACGACGACTGATTTTGTAGCCGATTTTGTCGTCCCGGACTTTGTCTCGGCGAGATCAGCCGCGCGTTTGGAGCCCGAATCAAGATCGCGCTTCAGCCGCTGTAGATCGGTTTTGAGCTCGGTTGCGGTCTGACAACGCATGGCACGGTCCTTCTCCAATAGTTTGGATAGGATACGGCCAAATTCCGGCGCAATTGCGGGATTCACATCGGTAATCGGGAGGGGATCGCGATTCAGGATGGCGTCAAAAACCACAGCGGAAGTTTCTCCCTTAAACGGAAGGGCACCGGTGGCCACCTGATAGAGAACCGTGCCCAACGAAAATAAGTCGGTCCGCGCATCGACCAGTTGGCCGCGTGCTTGTTCAGGAGACATATAAGAAACGGTTCCCAGTGCCGAGCCGGGAGAAGTCAGCTCCTGGCCGAGCATGGTGTCCATGCGCGACGGCGTTGCGCCGCCCAAGGGCAGCTCGGCGAGTTCAATCTTGGCCAAACCGAAATCGAGGATTTTCACCTGACCGCGATCAGTGACGAAAATATTGGCGGGCTTGATGTCGCGATGAACGATGCCTTTTGCGTGAGCGGATTCGAGAGCGTCGGCAATTTGAATCGCCATCGGTATCAGTTTTTCCAAAGAAAAAGACTGGCGATTCATGAGTTGGCCGAGAGTTTGACCCTCGAGGAGTTCCATGACGATAAAGTGTTGGCGATCGTGCTGCTCGATGGCGTGGATGGTGCAAATGTTCGGGTGATTCATGGCGGAAGCGGCGCGAGCTTCACGCTGGAAGCGTTCAATGAGCTGAGTGTCCTGCGCCATCTCAGGCGGAAGAAATTTTACCGCGACCCGGCGACCGAGTTGGGTGTCTTCGGCCTCGTAAACAACTCCCATTCCTCCACTGCCCAATTCACGTGTGACTTTGTAGTGGGAGACAACCTGACCAACAAGAGGGCGAGTTTCCAACATGGGAGTGAAATGGTATGACACCGCAGAGGGGAGGGTCAAGCAACGGTAGTAGGTGTGTCAAGGGTAGTACCGCGTATCGCATCCTGATGAGGAAACAGAGTAGGGGAGGCGCAAAGGGTGGGGTTAAGAAGAATGCTTTGCGATGGGCGGAGATTGCTTATAATAGTGAGTTTGCGAGGTAGGAGGGGACGCCGCAGGAATGCCAAGGCGGCGCGGGAGAGGGAATGCAGCTAGACATTTTGGAGATACAGAAATTTTTGCCACACAGATATCCGTTTCTGTTGGTGGACCGCGTTTTGGAGATGGAGCGGTTGAAGCGGATCGTGGTGATCAAGAACGTTTCGATCAACGAAGCGTTTTTTCAAGGGCACTTTCCCGGACAGCCAGTGATGCCAGGGGTGCTGATACTGGAATCGATGGCACAAGCGGGCGGTTTTCTACTGCTGCAAGAGATTAAGGATCGGAATAATAAACTGATGTACCTGGCGTCGATGAACAACGTGAAATTCCGGCGGCCGATTGTGCCAGGAGATCAGATGCGTGTCGAAGTGACGATCCTCGCGTGGAAGGGTGATCTCTGCAAAGTCGAGGGGAAAGCCTTGGTGGAAGATAAGCTGTGCGCGGAAGCGACTTTGATGTGCGTGATGGTGGACCGGGCAGGCGCGGCAATCCCGGCAGAATGAGCAATCCGCAGCAGATACACGAGCATGCCGTGGTTTCGTCTGACGCGAAATTGGCCAAAGGTGTGCAAGTTGGAGCATTTGCGGTGGTGGGCGCGGGCGTCGAACTGGGTGAAGGATGTGTTGTTCATCCTCACGCAGTGGTGCACGGCCCGGCAAAATTTGGGGCGGGAAATGAGTTCCACCATTTTTGTGTGATTGGCGGCGATCCGCAAGATTACTCGTTTGCAGGCGAGCATGTGGAGCTGGAAGTCGGTGACGAAAATATATTCCGCGAGTATGTGACGATCAGCCGGGGAACAAAAAAGGGCGGTGGTGTAACGCGGATCGGGTCGAAGAACTTTTTCCTGGCCTATTCACACGTTGGGCACGATTGCCAGGTGGGCAGCAAGACGTTGTTCGTCAATGGGGCGACGCTCGCGGGACACGTTACGGTGCAGGATTTTGTGACAATTGGAGCGTTTTCACCGGTGCACCAGTTCTGCCGGCTTGGGCAATATGCATATATCGGGGCGTGCACGGTGATCACGCAGGATGTGCTGCCGTTTTCGTTGATCGTGACGGAACGGCAAACGCGGTGCATTGGGCCAAACACGATTGGGCTTGAACGACAGGGATTTTCGGCGGAGCGAGTGAAAACGTTACAGCAAGCATTCAAGCTGCTGGTGCGCTCGAAGAAAAATACTTCGCAGGCCTTGGAAGAGCTGCGGGCAAGGTTGGCGGATTCGGAAGACGTGAAAGAGTTGATTGCGTTCACGGAAACCGCCAAGCGCGGAATCGTGAAGTAAAGCGCTGGAATTCATGCCAGACGGTTCAGAAAACAACACGGGCTGGGGATTGATCGCCGGAAACGGAAGATTTCCGTTTCTGGTCCTGGAAGCGGCGCGCAGCCGGGGAATTGAAATGGCAGTGATCGCCCTCAAGGAAGAAGCTTCGCCCGAGTTGGAGAAAATGGCCAAGCGGCTGTACTGGGTAAGTTTGGGGGAGTTGAGCAAAGCGATTGACTTGATGCAGCAGGAAGGCGTGACGCGCGCGGTCATGGCGGGGCAGGTCAAGCACAACAAGATTTTCAGTTCAATTCGGCCGGATTGGAAGTTGGCGAAATTATTGTTTGCGCTGCCGCGAAAGAGCACCGATTCGCTGATTGGAGCGGTAGCGAAAGTTTTGGAAGATGAGGGAATTCAGTTGGTGAATTCGACGATGTTCCTGAGGCCGCTCTTGCCGGATCAGGGCGTGTTGACGCGCCGCGCACCGAGTGTGGAGGAAAGGGCGGACATCGAATATGGCTTGCATCTGGCGCGGGAAATCGCGGCCATGGATATTGGGCAGACAGTAGTGATTGCGGACCAGGCTTGCGTTGCGGTGGAAGCGATGGAAGGCACGGACGAAACGATTGAGCGGGCGGGGCGATTTGCGCAGGGGAAAAAGCTGGTCGTGGTGAAGGTAAGCAAGCCCATGCAGGACATGCGCTTCGATGTACCCGTGGTGGGATTGCCCACCGTCGAAAGCATGAAGCGCGCCGGCGCTACCGCTCTTGCCATTGATGCCACACGCACACTTTTGTTTGACCGCGAGAAGTTGATCGAGCTGGCTGACGCTGTGGGGATTGCAATTGAGGCATTTTCTCCTGTCGACGTCGCGGAACCTCCAGGTGATTCTAAGGGAATGGACAAGGAATGAGTGAAACCGGAGAAACGGAGAAAATTCGAGTTGCGGTTGTGGGTACAGGTGAGTTTGGACGCAACCACGCGCGCGTTTATCGAGAACTGGCAGGAACTGATCTGGTTGGCGTAGTGGATCTGGATTTCGCCAGGGCGGGAAAGGTCGCGCAAGAGTTTCACACCCTGGCGTTCAAAGGGATTGAGGAGTTGCGCGGCCGAGTGGACGCGGTGACGGTGGCCGTGCCTACGATTGCGCACCAGGAAGTTGGCTGCCAGTTGCTGTCGATGGGAATCGACGTCTTGGTGGAAAAGCCCATGGCCAGCACGCTGAGGGAGGCGGATGATTTGTTGGCCGCCGCAAAGAAGCACCAACGGATTTTGCAGGTGGGCCATGTGGAACGGTTCAACCCCGCGGTGCTGGCGGTGGAACCGGTCGTGAAGCGGCCTCTGTTTTTTGAGGTACACCGGTTGGGGGTGTTCACTCCCCGCAGTCTGGATGTGGATGTAATTTACGATTTAATGATTCACGACCTGGACATCTTGTTGGCGCTGGTGAAGGAAGAGGTGGTGGAAGTGAAGGCGGTCGGAATTCCGGTGCTGACAGAGAAAGTGGATATCGCCCATGCGCGGCTGGAGTTCCGCGGCGGAGCGGTGGCGAATGTTACGGCCAGCAGAGTGTCGACCGAGCGAGTGAGGAAGATGCGTTTCTTTCAGGCTCACGAATATATTTCACTCGATTATGCTCGGCGGGATGCCTTGCGCGTGGGAATAAAGAAGCCGGGGCCTCAACCGGAGTTTGCATTTGAGAAATTGCCTGCACCTTCAAAGGAGCCCTTGCAGGCGGAATTGGAAGCGTTTGTAGAAGCGGCTAGGAGACGAATCGCGCCAAAAACAGATGGTGCCGCGGGAAGAGCCGCATTGGAACTGGCAGGCCGGGTGATGGCAAGCATCCGTGAGCATGATGAGCGCGTCCAACCAGTAGCAAGCGCACAACACGAAAAAACTACATGATGATCCCAAGAATTTTGGTGCCGCCCGGTGCCCGTCTATCGGAAGAGCATGTGATCGCGAGCAACCGGCGACGTCCGTCGACACTCGATGAACGCACTTTGGTGCCAGCCGGACAGGAAAACGCCCCGCTACAAACGAAGACAACCATTCCCGCCAATTTGCCGCTGGAGTCGATAGCCACGCGGATGGTTGTGCCGCGGGATATTAACGTCGAAAAGGTACAAACGCCGGACACATCGAATTTCCCCCTGCAGCCGACCGAGATGGACGAGCGAGTCACCATTCCGCAGGGCGCCTCGCTGCCGGAAGAAATGCCCGCACATTTCGAGGTGCCGGAGGACTTGGTTGCGCCAGACATCATGTCGACGGGCGAGGTCAGCTTGTTGCCGCCCGAGCGCCCGGTTGGCAAATCACGCGAAGACAAAATCAAAACAGCGTTCGGGTTGCTCGTGTACCTGGCGGTATTGGCGCTGCTGGTATTTGAACCACAACTTTTCGGGCCGCACATAAGGACCAAGGAGGAAGACGAAATTGCGCGGCGGCAGATGACGGTTTTGCTGCCACCGGGCGCGTTGGATGCCTTAAAACCGATGGCCCCGCCCGCCCCACATGCAGTTGTCAAAGTGGATCCCAAGGTATTGAAAAAGGTGGCGCCGACGATCGAGCCGCCAGTGCCGCAACCGCTCGCGCCCGTGGAGCAACCGAAAAAGGAATTGCCGAGCGCGCCAACTCCCCAGATAAACACGCCGCAGCCGCAAGTGGCAATGAGCGTGCCTGCGCCAAAAACGGATGCGCCTCTCAAACTGCAAGTGCCTGATGCGCCGACTCCCACAAAGGGACTGATTCTGCCGAAGCAGTCCACCGCGCCGGGGGATGTGATTCGCGATGCGGAACGCGCGGGAAGAATGAATGCGCCAGCGCCGATCGGCGGTGGCGGGCAGATTCCCGGAGGAGTGAGCGGAGGCGGCGGAAGTGGTCGCGGCACGGCGAACGCGGGAATCGAGATGCTCACGGACACCGAGGGCATCGACTTCAATGATTATTTGCGGCGCGTTTATCTGGCGGTGAGAGGCAACTGGTACGCAGTCATGCCGGCTTCGGTGCAGCTCGGAGACCAGGGAGTTGTGTCCCTGCAATTCAAGATTATGAGGAATGGCTCGGTGCCAGATGGCGACCCGGCACAAGTGTTCAGCTCTGGAAAAGAGCCGCTAGATCGCGCGGCATTTTCGTCGATCCGCGCCTCGAATCCGTTTCCGCCGTTGCCTGCGGGATTTAAGGCGGATCACATCGAATTGCGGTTCACGTACTATTATAATTTGAAGCCGCCGAACAATTGAGCAGCAAGGCGGGGCACGTAGAGATGGTGTTGCGGTATTCCCCTGCAAATGAACAAAGAAAAAATCTCGCCACTGGTGGCAATCGTGGGACCGACGGCTGCCGGTAAATCTGCGCTTGGAATTTGGCTCGCCCAGAAATTAGGAGGAGAGGTTGTTGCTTGCGATTCGACGCAAATGTATCGCGGATTTGATATTGGAACCGCGAAGCCAACCCTAGAAGAGCGGCAGGGTGTGCCGCATCACTTGCTCGATGTGCTGGAACCGACCGATGAGGCGACTGCCGGCGGATATCGCGAGAGCGCGATTGAAGTGCTAAATGGATTGCGCGAACGCGGGCGGTTGCCGATCTTTACGGTCGGAACGGGGTTGTATCTGCGGGTGCTGCTCGAAGGACTGGCGGAAGTGCCGCTGCGTTCGGAACCGCTGCGAGATCGCTTGCGCAAGCGGGCAGGCGGGAAAACCCCAGGACATTTGCATCGCCTACTGAAAAAGCTTGATCCGGCTACGGCCAAGAAAATTGCTCCTGCGGATCAACAGAAAGTATTGCGCGCAGTGGAAGTTTGTTTGCTGACGAAAAAGCCGCTATCAGAATTGTACCAAGAAGGACGAAAGCCCCTGGAGGGCTGGCGGGCAATCAAGATTGGGCTGGCGCCAGTGCGAAAGATGCTCTACGAGCAAGTGCACGCACGAACCGATCGGATGCTGGAGCGCGGCTGGATGGGAGAAGTGCGCGAGCTGCTGCAGAGTGGCATGCCGGCGAATGCAAAGCCATTTGAATTTATCGGGTACAAGGAATTGCGGGCAGTGCTGGAGGCGGAGATGGACCTGGGAGAAGCGCGCTCGGCAATTCAGCAGGCAACCAGAAGATATGCGAAGCGGCAAACAACCTGGTTCCGTCAAGAGCCAGGCGTGCACTGGCTGACAGGGTTTGGTGGAGATGCCAAAGTGCAGGAACAAGCGCTGGAGTGGGCGCGCAGCCAGATGTAAGGTGTCTAATTGCCGAAGGCGGCCAACGAGTCTTCTATGCCGTGCGCGCGATCAGGCCCGGAACGAGGGGCCTGCGCCCAAAGGGCGAGGAGGGTTCGGGCATCGGCGATCAGCACGACCGGAATCCGACGTAGCCTGCCCCTGATAGCAATGGCTCTCGGCAAAAATGAAGATTTGCAGAATGGATCTGAGAATCGCCGAATCCAAAGCCAAATTTTCCACGACCCAGTGAACGGTTTCCGGGGACGGGAGAAGGTCGTATAATTAGCGCGATGGCGCGAGATTTCCTCACTGATGATTCTGTTCCTACGAAGAAATCGAACCATAACTGCGGATGAAGCATAGACATACTCACGACACATCGTTTGCGGAACGTGTCCTGCTTGTAGGAGTGGGGTGGAAGAGGACTCCACGTTTTCCGGGAGCCCCAACCGGCGAAGCGGGACGCGAATCGCTGGCAGAATTGGAAGAGCTGGCGGCAAGTGCCGGCGGGAATATCGTGGGCACCATGTTCCAGATACGAGACGCGGCCGATCCGGCGACGCTGGTGGGAAAAGGGAAACTTGACGAGATTCGGGCAGAAGCGAATGCGCGGAATGCTCCGCTCATTATTTTTGATAGCGAGCTAACGCCGATGCAGCAGAGAAATATTGAAAAGACCACCGAGCGGCGAGTAGTGGACCGGACGCAACTTATCCTGGACATTTTTGCGAAGCATGCGCGGAGTCGGGAAGGGCAGTTGCAAGTGGAGTTGGCGCAACTGAACTATCTGCTACCGCGACTCACAGGAAAAGGTACGGAGATGTCTCGGTTGGGCGGCAAGAGCGGCGGTGGAGGCTCGGGCGGCGCAGGTGGCGGGGCGGGACGCATCGGCGTACGCGGTCCGGGGGAAAAGAAATTGGAGACGGACCGCCGACGGATTCGCGACCGCGTGAGCAGGATCAAGGAAAGCATTGAGGAAGTGCGGCAACAGAGAGCGCTGCGGCGAGAGGCACGCAACGCGGTGCCTTTGGGGACCGTAGCGCTGGTCGGCTACACGAACGCCGGGAAGTCGACACTGTTCAATGCGCTAAGCCGCGCCGAGGTGCTGGTGTCCTCACGGATGTTCGCTACACTCGATCCTACGGTGAGAGCGCTGCGGCTGCCATCGAACCGGCGCATTCTGGTTTCTGACACCGTAGGATTTATCCGAGCGCTGCCGAAGGGATTGATCACGGCATTTCGCGCCACTCTGGAAGAAGTGCAGGAAGCGGCACTACTTTTGCAGGTTAGCGATATTTCCAGCGTTCATCATGATGAACTCGATCGCGAAGTCGAAAAAATTCTGGAGGATTTGGGGGTGATCGGACGGCCACGATTGCGGGTGTTCAACAAAGTGGATCAACTCTCGGCCGAACAGCGAGAACAGTTTCTAGCAGCGTGGACCCGCGGAGCAGGGAAAGAAGAGCCACCAGTATTTGTTTCTGCTCTGACTGGCGAAGGAATTGATGAATTGCTGAAAAGGATGGACAAGGCAATTCCCATTGATCCGATCGTGAAATTGTCGCTGCATATGCCGCTGAGCGAAGGCCGCACGTTAGCCCTGATTCATGCCTTGGGAAAAGTTAGGCATTCGGAAGTGAACGAAACGCACATCGACATGGAAGCGGAAGTTCCGGAAAATGTTGTGAGGCGACTGAAACTGAACGACTTTACGGTAAAGGAAACATCGAAGCGCTCCCCCTCGTATAGATAAGTAAAGGAGAACGGATATGGCTGCCTTTCTGTTGTGGTGTTTGCTGCTCGTCGTTTGCTGGCCGCTGGCGCTGCTGGCACTGATTTTATACCCATTTGTCTGGCTGATTCTTCTGCCATTCCGCTTGTTAGGAATCGCTGTCGGCGGAGTCTTTGAGCTTCTGCGGGCGATCTTGCTGCTGCCGGTGCGGGTGTTGCGGGGACCGCACGCGATCTGAAATTCAGGAAACTATCGCCCCGTATCTTTCGAGTAATACCGGCAAATCCGCTGAGATATGAATGAATTATGAAGAAATAGAGACCCCCCGGGGCGTGCCAGCGAGGCGCAAAATACTGTGGAAAACGCTGTGGAAACCCATCGGTCGACTGACAAGTCGCCCTAGGAAAGCAGCGACCATAGAATTCCTCTCCCGCCGGGCGCAGTCTGTAAAATATTGAAAAATAAGTACATGTATTGGAGTCCGGCCGCGGCTGTGACCCGGGACAGGCAGGACCGTTGGATTGTTACAGTTTGCGTTTTGCACAGGTTTGCAGCACTACTGTTACGAACTAGTATCCCTTTCCTTGTCCCCGAGCAACAATCGAGAGTAACGGTAGAGTACCGAGGAGCTTCAGAAATCAGACCGTTGCTCCCACGTTGACGGGTAGGGGAGCGGAGACTATAGTGAGCCGAGAGATAGAAAAATCGCTGAGGAGCAGGCGCGGGCTGCTGCCGAATGAATCTTCCGAACTCATTGACCCTGTTACGGATTTTCTTTGTACCAGTGCTGATCGTGGTGCTGCTGACGAGAAGTCCCAACATTGATTTGTGGGGATTTCCGATGCACTTCGAATTCTGGGGAGTGCTAATCTTGCTGTTTGCGGCGGCGACCGATTGGGCGGATGGGTATGTGGCCCGGCGAAATTCTCAGGTGACCACACTGGGAATTCTGCTGGACCCGATTGCCGACAAGTTGCTCATTTCGGCGGCGTTCATCTCACTTGTCGGGATGCACGATAAAAGCGGCCACTCCCTGGTAGCGCCATGGATGGTGGTGATCATCATCGGACGTGAGTTCACGATATTGGGGTTGCGAAATATTGCATCCGCGGAAGGATTCACCATCGCAGCATCGGCGTTGGGAAAAACGAAGATGGTTCTGCAAGTTTGCGCGGTCGCCGTGCTGATTGCCGGCGTGAGGCATCCGTCACTGAAACCAATCGGATTGGCGCTGTTGTGGCTGGTGGTCATCAGCGCCCTCGTTTCCGCGGGACAGTATTTCCATCGCTTCTGGAGTCAGTTGGACGACCGGATCAAGCAGCGCCGGAAGTTGGGGATGCTCGAAACCCACAAAAAGCCACAGGATGTCCCTCTCTAAACAAGAGCGAACGGAGATTTTGCAGCTCGCGCGCGAGAGCTTGCGAGAAGCGATCTGCCACAAACGCCAAATCCTGACCGTGCCCGACACTGGAATTTTCGGTCTACGGCGCGGTGCCTTTGTGTCTTTGCATTTAGACGGAAAACTTAGAGGCTGCATTGGAATCGTTGAGCCTGCGGAGACGTTGGGAAGGACGATCGCAGAGTGCGCGGTAAGTGCAGCGAGGGAAGATCCGCGGTTTGCCCCGTTGCGGCCAGAAGAAACGGAGAATGTGCAGATCGAGGTTTCCGTGTTGACTCCCCCGGCGCCGATCGCCGCAGAAGATGTCTCGATTGGTGAGCACGGGTTGCTCATTGAGCAGGGGGCCAGGCGGGGATTGCTGCTGCCTCAGGTCGCCGTAGAACACGGGCTAGACCGGGAAAGATTTTTGCAGGAGACCTGCCGGAAAGCGGGGCTTCCCCTGGATGCCTGGAAGAGCAAAGAGACGCGAATTTTTGGCTTTAGGTGCGAGATTATTGGGCCGCTGCCGTAACTGCACTCCCCCCAAGCAAAAGCCCGCGCCTGGTTGAGACGCGGGCCGGGAACAGCACGGTTTACGGAGGTTACTCGATTTCGGCGTAATCTCCTGCGTAGGATTCCATGCGGCTGTAGGTCACGAAAATGGTACAGGCATTCTTACTGGTGTTGATGACGATGCCTTCGCCAAGAATTTCGCGTGGCAGATCATTCCATTCGTACTTTACCGGGGTGCTGCCAAATCCAAGAAGCTTGTACTGGGTGTCCTTGATGTTGACGAGGGTTTGGTTGCTCGATCCCTGATAACGGAAGATGCGAAGGTAATCGCCAACCTTTACGCCCTGGGCGTTGCCAAGGTTCACGTAAACCAGAGAGTCTTTACCATACATCTGTGAATATTGCTGTCCAACGACAAGCATGCCGACGGGCTTTCCACTAACTGGTGCGAAATAGTCGAACTTGTCGGTTGGCTTGTAGGGGGGCGCAGGACGTTCCTGAAAGGCGCGGATAATATCGCCGCGCTGGATGTAGTCACAGGAAAAGGAGATCTGCGCAATCGAGACATTGGGCTGAACGGTGGTGACCACGATTTGTCCGGCATCTTTGTAAACCGTACCCATGGCTTTCAAGAGCTTATCCTGCCACTTGAACCACTGCACTTTGACGGGATCGTGTTCGGGACGAAACACGGAATAGCGGTCGCCGACTTTGACGCCTTGCACGGAGCCTTTGTTGATGTAGACGAAGTTTCCGCGAGAGAACACCACGGTGGAACTGGATTCCTCGCCCGAGATCACATAGCTATCGGTAGCCGGCGGTTCGTCGGAGACGATGCTCGAGCAATAGACGGCGCTGTAATCGGGAGAGGTAGCTTCGGCAGCGCGTTGCGTGGAGGACCCGGTCTGTGTGGGCACGGTTGTGATTTGTGCCCAAGCGCTGGAGGCCGGCAGCAAAATTCCTAAAGACAAGGCAGCTACAAATGCGCGCATAATCGTACTCCTTAAGATCACGCCCGTAAGGGCCGTGCGGGGACTTGCATCATCGAAGCTAACAAGCGCGTAGGGCGGCGTCAACAACCGGGGCAAGAGCCCTTTACACATTTGCAAATGCGTGCTACAAGGCTTGTTTTCAATAAGTTAGAAGCACTATTGGAGGGATTTGGTGTTTGGCGATGGAGCGAAGCGTATCTGTGGGGTGGTGGCAGCGGAAACGGCGTCGCAATTGATGAAGTTGCTGCGCCTCGGCGAAAGAGAAACGGGCACTGTCGAACTGCGCTTGGATTGGCTGCGAAATGATGAGGAACGAAAGAAATTTTTGATTCTGTTGCGAGCAAGAAAGCGGAGTTCTGGTACTACCTTCATCGCGACCTGCCGTAGGAGAGTCGGCGGAGGCGAGTTTCAAGGAGTGGTTGAGGCGGAATTGCATTGGTTGAGGAAAGCGCGAGAAGCGGGATGCCAGTGGTGCGACCTTGAACTGGAATCGTTGCTGGAATTGCCAGAAAAATCGCTGCGCGGATATGCGCTGCCGGGGAAAGTTTTGTTGTCGCTGCACGATTTTAAGAGGACGCCAAAATTGCCGAAAAAGATGAGTGTGCCCGCTGCAGAATTCGACGCTATTAAGATCGCGGCGGTGGCGAACTCAATTGCCGATAGCGTGCGATTGCTGAAACTTGCCGGACGATCGGGCCGCGTAGTGCCGGTGCCGATGGGAGAAATTGGATTGCCGGCGCGGATACTGGCGCTGCGAGCGGGAAGCCCGTTGGCCTACGCGCCGGTGGCGGTGGCCACTGCGCCCGGACAAGTGGGTCTACGGGAATTGAAATATCTGTACCGGGCACATGAACTTGGAAAAAACTCCCGAGTGTATGGGGTGATCGGAAACCCGATTGGGCACTCGCTTTCGCCGTTGATGCATAACACGGGATATATCGTGGCAAAGAAAGATGCCGTGTTCTTGCCGTTTCTGGTGGAACGGCTGGGAGATTTCCTGAAGGCGATTCCCAACTTTGGCGTGCGGGGATTCGCCGTGACCCTGCCGCACAAAGAGACGGTATTTCGAAAATTGGATGCGTGCGAACCGTTGGCGCAGAAGATTGGGGCGGTAAATACCGTGACGGTGCGGCGGGATGGATCGCTCCATGGCAGCAACACGGATTACTTGGGCGTGCTGCGGGCGCTTCAAAAGAAGATCAATCTCAGCGGACGAAGTGTACTGATTCTTGGCGCAGGAGGGGCGGCGCGTGCGGCGGCTTTGGCGGTTGCCTCGGCGGGCGCGGAAGTATTTGTCTGTGCGCGCAGAGAAGGGATGGCACGGGCCCTGGCGAAGGCGGTAAATGGCGAACGGATGAAAAGAGCGGCTTTGCAAAAGAAGAAATTTGATGTGATCGTGAATGCTACACCCCTCGGCATGCATCCCTACAAGGGAATTTCGCCGCTTGCGGCAAGCGAGTTAAACTGTTCACTCGTCTTCGATATGATTTACCGGCCGATACATACGAAATTGCTCGAAATGGCGCTGGCAAGAGGCTTGGCGACTATTTCTGGCGTGGAGATGTTCCTGGCCCAGGGAATCGCGCAATGGGAATGGTGGATGAAAGAGGAGGCACCGGAAAAAGAAATGCGAAGAGTCGTACTGAAGGAACTGATTAGAAATTAAGAACGAACCAGAAGAAGACCCCATGCGCTGGGGAGTAGCCGGCGGTAGGAAGAGCATATAGATTCGGCTGGAGCAGTGGCGATCTCGGTTTTGAGCGGATGGCATGATCCAACCTTCATTCGAGGAGTTTCGGAAGCTGGCAAAACAGGGAAACTTGGTCCCTGTCTACGATGTATTTTCCGCCGATTTGCTGACGCCGGTGAGCGCATATCTGCGCGTGGCACAAGGAGCGCGGTATTCGTTTCTGCTAGAAAGCGTCGAAGGCGGTGAGAAAATCGCGCGCTATACGTTTGCGGGCGCCAACCCCGAGGAGATCTTCCGGTACGCAGGCGGTGCTTGTGTTCTTGAAAGCCGCAACCGGCTGATCTGGGAAGAGCGCGATCCCATTACGTTTTTGCGGCAGCACATGGAGCGGTACCGCCCGGTGCGCTTGCCGGGATTGCCACCACTGGTCGCGGGAGCGATTGGCTATTTTAGCTATGACATGGTGCGGCTGATCGAGCGGCTGCCGAAGCGTCTAGGCGATGAAATCGGGTTGTACGACGCGATGCTGATGTTCTATCACGGGATTCTGGCGTTCGACCACGTGCAGCATCGCTTGTGGATTGTCCGGAACGTTTACACCGAAGGAGCCCGTAGCCTACGCGCGAGCTACCGCGCCGCGGTGAAGGAAATTCAACGAACGCGGAAGCTTCTGGACGAGCCGGCAGCGAGCGAACAGACACGGAAGCCAGTGAACGGGAACAAGGCTGGGCTTCTGATCACATCGAATTTCAAGCGCGATGAATACCTGGATGTCGTCAACAAGGCCAAAAAATACATCCGAGCCGGCGACATTTTCCAGGTGGTCATCAGCCAGAGATTTTCCGCCAAAACGAAAGCCCCGCCGTTTTCCATATACCGGGAATTGCGCGCGCTCAATCCCTCGCCCTATCTCTTTTATTTGCAGTTAAACGATGTATATGTGGTGGGAAGTTCGCCAGAGATGCTGGTGAAGGTCCAGGGACGGGATGTTTTTTACCGGCCGATCGCGGGCACCCGCTGGCGCGGAAAAGATGAAGCGGAGGATCAACGATTGGAGCAGGAGATGCTTGCCAGCGAGAAGGAACGCGCCGAGCACATCATGCTTGTGGATTTGGGGCGCAACGATCTGGGTCGAGTGTGCGATTACGGTAGCGTCAAAGTGGAGAAATTAATGACCGTGGAACGGTACTCGCACGTGATGCACCTGGTGTCGAATTTACGTGGGAAATTGCGCGAGGACGTTGACTGTTTTGACGCCTTGATGTCGTGCTTTCCGGCCGGAACAGTATCGGGAGCGCCAAAAGTTCGCGCAATGGAAATCATCGAAGAGCTGGAGAAAACCCGGCGCGGAATTTACGCCGGAGGAATTCTGTACCTGGATTTCGCGGGGAACCTGGATTCGTGTATCGCGTTGCGGACGATGGTCATCAAGAATGGAGTGACCTACGTGCAAGCGGGTGGTGGAATCGTGGCAGACTCGACGCCTATGGGGGAATTCGCGGAATCGCAGAATAAATCGAAGGCGTTGCTAAGGGCGTTGGAAGTGGCCGATCGGCAAAGCTACGGTAAGAGCGTGGGGGCAAGGAAGAAAGCGAAGCGGAGATCGTGATTCTACTTTTGGATAACTACGATTCGTTCACCTATAACCTGGCGCAATATCTGGGTGAACTGGGTTGCCAATTGGAAGTGCATCGCAACGATAAAATTTCGGTGGAAGAAATTGCGCGGCGAAAGCCGGAGCGGATCGTAATTTCGCCGGGGCCCTGCACACCACAGGAAGCGGGCGTATCTATCGAATTAATCGAGAAACTGGCGGGAAAATTTCCGATTTTGGGCGTGTGCCTGGGGCATCAAGCGATCGGGGTGGCGTTCGGTGGGAAAATTATTCGCGCGCCCAAGTTGTTCCACGGCAAGACCAGTGAAGTGAGACACGACGGGAAGGGAATTTTTCACCACCTTCCCAACCCATTTGTGGCGACTCGATATCACTCGCTGATCGTGGAGCGGAAGTCTTTGCCGAAGAGCCTGGAAATCAGTGCGGAGACTGCTGACGGAATCATCATGGGGTTGCGGCACCGAGAGCATAAGGTTGAGGGCACCCAGTTTCATCCGGAATCCGTGCTGACGGAATCTGGCAAAAAGCTGCTCAGGAATTTCCTAGCGCTCTAGTGTGATCGTTCCCGAATAAATTCTGGTAGCTGCAAAGAGTCTTGACTATCGAGAGTCTTTATCTCGCGGTCTTCCCTGATACGCATCGGAAATGAACAGTGCACGAGATCGTCAGATCGCTCCATTGCGTGAGTAGTCTTTCAGCTGTAGCAATTTTTCCAGAGCTCGACCGGAGCCAATCGTCTCTGCGGCCAGTTGTGCAGCGTCGCGGAAGCCAATCGCGTGGCCGGTTACTGCGAGTGCCGCGGCCGCGTTTGCAACTACCACGTCGTGGGGCGCGCCCGATTCGCCCTCGAAAATCCTCTGGACTAGCGCTGCGTTATCGCGCGCAAGGCCTCCTTTAAGAGTTTCCCGCGAAGCACGCTTCAAGCCAAAATCCTCGGGCGTTACCGTAAAGCGACGTAGGGTGCCAGCGTGCACTGCGGCGATTTGTGTTTCGCCTGCCAGTGAAATTTCGTCCAGGCCTCCGGCACCGTGCACAACGAAGGCACGTTCTATGCCAAGATCGGCCAGTGTGGCAGCGACAAGATCGATCAAGTCAGCGTGGAAGACGCCCAAGACTTGAGCTTGCGTACCGGCGGGATTGGTGAGCGGGCCGAGGAGATTGAAAATTGTGCGCTTACCTATCTGCTTGCGCGCTGCAGCCGCGTAGCGTGCCGCTCCATGAGCCGTGGGTGCGAACAAGAATCCAATTCCAATTTCGCGAATGGCCCGACCGAAGCGAACAAGCGGCAAGTTAATATCTACGCCGAGAGCTTCTAGGACATCAGCAGAGCCACAACGAGAGCTTGCCGATCGGTTGCCATGCTTGGCGACGCGAGCGCCTGCGGCAGAAGCGACAATGGCTGCGGCGGTAGAAATATTGAAGGTGCCACTGTCATCGCCACCGGTTCCGCAGGTGTCGACCATGTTTTCGGGCTTCTGTTCTGTTGGAGAAAATACCGGTGCCGCGTGCCTGCGCATGACCGTGGCGAACCCCGATAACTCTGCGGAGGTAACTCGGCGCAAGTTGAGCGATTCGAGCAAGCGGACGATAGCGGAAGTATCGACGCGACCGGAAAGCAGCTCTTCCATGAGGGATTCGGCGGCTCGGCGCTCGAGCGCCGAGCCTGCTTCGATTTTGGCAATCAGGGAATTAGCGGTGGTCATTACATTCTTTTGCCGCAAGATGCTCTCGCCTTGCTCGATCTCTGGGTCTCAAGTAAACTTTATTGCTCTACGCTCCTCAAATTCTAACACCTGCGCCCTGCAGTATCGTCGCACAGGAGCGCCGGACCTGAGCCGATCAGGACCCAGAAGGCAGAACCCGAAATGAAGATTCACGAATATCAAGCGAAAGCGATCCTTGCCCGTTACGGCGTCACGACTCCTCGGGGTGAAGTGGTGTTTACCAAGGAGGAAGCGAGAGAAGCGGCGCAGCGGCTAAAGTCGCATGTGGTCGTAGTGAAGGCCCAGATTCATGCAGGCGGCCGCGGCAAAGGCGGCGGCGTGAAGCTGGCGCGCTCGGCCGATGAAGCGGCAGAGATTGCCTCGCACATTCTCGGGATGAATCTGATTACGGTGCAGACAGGTCCGCAAGGGCGCATTGTGAAGCGCTTGTTGATTGAAGAGGGACTGGACATCAAGCGCGAATTGTATCTGGGGTTGCTGATCGACCGCGAGACCGAGCGCCCCGTGCTCATTGCCAGCGGATCGGGGGGTATGGAGATCGAGGAAGTGGCTAAAGACAACCCCAGCGCCATTCTGCGCGAACCGATTCATCCCGCCGTGGGCTTGCAAGCTTACCAGGCAAGAAAGATTGCGTTCGCATTGGGCATGACTGGGGAGCAAGCAGCAAGCGCCACACCCTTTTTGCAAGCCCTGTACCGCGCGTTTATCGATACCGACGCGTCGATGATTGAGATCAATCCCTGCGTGATCACCGGCGAGGGGAAATTGGTGGCGCTGGATGCGAAGATGACATTTGACGACAACGCCTTGTTCCGTCACAAGGATCTGCGCGAACTGAGGGACCTCGACGAGGAAGATCCGCTGGAAGTGGAAGCGTCGAAATACGGATTGAATTACATCAAGCTGGACGGCACGGTGGCGTGCATGGTGAACGGCGCGGGTTTGGCCATGGCCACGATGGACATCATCAAGTACGCGGGAGGCTCACCGGCGAACTTTTTGGATGTGGGTGGAGGGGCTTCGGCCGATCAGGTGAAGAATGCGTTCGGAATTTTGCTCAGCGATCCGGCGGTCAAGGCCGTATTCATCAATATCTTTGGTGGCATTTTGCGCTGCGATGTTTTGGCGACAGGCGTGGTGGCAGCGGCCAAAGATCTGCACGTAAAGGTGCCGGTGGTGGTGAGGATGGAAGGGACAAACGTGGAGCGCGGACAGCAGATCTTGCGGGAGAGTGGATTGAACTTCACGATTGCCGATGGCATGAAGGACGGCGCACAAAAGGTCGTGGCCCTGGCCGGAGGTGCGCGATGAGCGTTCTGGTAAATGAAAAAACACGGTTGCTGGTGCAGGGTTTCACGGGGCGCGAGGGCACCTTTCACGCGCAACAGATGATTGAATACGGCACGAATGTGGTGGGCGGAGTAACACCGGGTAAAGGTGGCACGAAACATCTCGAACGCCCGGTGTTCAATACCGTTGCCGAAGGGGTGAAGGCCACGGGGGCGGATGCTTCCGTAATATTTGTGCCGCCACCCTATGCTGCGGACGCGATTCTGGAAGCGGCCGATGCGGGTTTGCCGCTGGTCGTATGCATCACGGAGGGAATTCCTGCGATCGACATGGTGCGCGTGGCGGAAGTGGTCGAGAAGGCGAAGACGCGATTGATCGGACCGAACTGCCCGGGAATTATTTCACCAGGCAAATGCAAAATCGGCATTATGCCGGGGCGTATCCATAAGCAGGGCAACGTCGGAGTGGTCAGCCGCAGCGGAACGCTGACCTACGAAGCGGTGCATCAATTGACCCAGTTGGGTATTGGCCAGTCGACCTGTATTGGGATTGGCGGCGATCCAATTATCGGAACGACCTTCCTCGATTCTATCAAAATGTTTAATGACGATCCGGATACGCAGGCCATTGTGCTGATCGGCGAAATTGGCGGCAACGCGGAAGAAGTGGCCTCTGCATGGATCAAACTCAATGTGAAGAAGCCGGTGGGCGGGTTCATTGCCGGTCAGACGGCGCCTCCGGGGCGACGCATGGGTCATGCCGGCGCGATTATCAGCGGCGGGCAGGGCACGGCAAAAATGAAGTATGTAGCAATGAACGCGGCCGGAATTCGGACCGTGGAATCACCAGCGGATCTGGGCTCGACCGTTGCCGCATCCTTGAAGGCATGAACAAAGGCTGTTTCAGCGAGGCCGCCGTTCAGCGACTCAAACGGATTGTAGTTTTCGGAATCAATCGACGGAGGAACTTTCGTGGCTCTGGAACGTACATTTGCGATTATCAAACCGGATGCGGTATCGGCCGGCCAGCAGGGCGAAATTCTTGCGCGCATTCATCAAGCCGGATTCAAGGTTGTGGCGGTGAAGACCATGCGCTTGACAAAGGAAGAGGCCGGCGGATTCTACGCCGTGCACAAGGAACGACCATTTTTCGGTGAGCTGACGGATTTTATGAGCTCGGGGAAGATTATCGCGATGGTGCTGGAAGGCGATGGAGCCATTGCCAAGTGGCGCGACACGATGGGTGCTACCGATCCGAAGAAGGCCGCGCCAGGAACGATTCGCTGCGATCTCGGAACAAGCATTGGAACGAATTGCACGCACGGGTCAGATGCGCCGGAGACGGCTGCGTTTGAGATTGGGTATTTCTTTGCGGGGATGGAACTGATTTAAGAAGTATGATTTAGGTTCAGCATGGGAGGTAGGCGGGCCGGAATTGTTCGGCCCTTTTTGCTTTTCTGGGAGTTTTGCGCCAATACGAAATTGCGGCAGCTGGACTGCCGCACTGCAAAGTAGGTGATTTCCTTTGCTGCGTGGGTGCATACTATTGACTCCACGTCTGATTGCCGCAGGAGGTCCCCCATGTTTCGCACGACACGCCGTGAATTCATTCATCGAATGGGCTATGCCGCAGGAGCAGCCTGGCTCGGGAGCAGATCGTTGGCCACGCGCCTGGCTTTGGCAGAGATGCCGCCGCTTGGGCAGAAATTCTCGGCGACCGACACGGTGACACTGGGGAGTACCGGGATTCAAACATCGCGGTTGGCCATGGGCACGGGAACGGTAGGGTCTGGAGGTCACTCGCATCAGACCGCCCTGGGAGTGGATGGACTGTCAGGTTTGCTGAGGAACGGTTATGACAATGGATTGCGGTTTTTCGACGCGGCAGATAGTTACGGAAGTCATCCGCATGTCGCTGCGGCGTTGAAGCAAGTCGACCGTAGCAGGGTGACCCTGCTGACAAAATCGTGGGCGCGGGACGCGGCAGGCATGCGCGCCGATCTGGACCGCTTTCGCCGGGAGCTTGGCACGGATCATCTGGATATCGTGTTAATGCACTGCGTGACGGAGAAGGACTGGACGACACAATTTCGCGGCGCAATGGATGTGCTTTCGGAAGCGAAACAGAAGGGAATTATTCGCGCGCATGGATGCTCGTGCCACTCCATCGAGGCATTGCGGGCTGCGGCGAAGTCGCCGTGGGTGGAGATTGATCTGGCTCGTATGAATCCGATTGGCTCGCACATGGACGCGGATCCAGAGACCGTTGCCAGTGTGCTGCGAGAGATGAAAGCTTCGGGCAAGGCTGTGGTGGGAATGAAAATCCTGGGGCAGGGAGACCTGCGCGACAAACAGAACCAAGCGATTAAGTACGCGCTGGGCTTGGGTCTTCTGGATGCGTTTACGATTGGAGCGGAATCGATCCCGGAGCAGGAAGATTTGATGAAGCGCATTGCGGCCGCGGCTTGAGCCGACCGAAAGTAAAGTCCACAGTTATGGATTCGTTTCGCGAGCTAGGACGTTTGTTGTTCTTCCTAGGCGCATTCATAGCGCTCCTAGGAGCATTCTTTTATTTCGGAGGTAAATTACCATTTCGATTGGGCCGCTTGCCGGGAGATATTGTTCACAAGGGCGAGCACACCACCTTCTATTTCCCAATCATGACCAGCATTTTGCTGAGTATGGGCCTGACGCTGCTGTTCTGGTTGCTAGGCCGTTTACGGCGATAATGGTGAGCTTGGTAGGACTTCCCCTGGTTGTTTTTTTGAGGAGCCGGAGCTCCGGCCTTGCCAAAGAGGTGACTTTGTTCACAGCCAGCTAGAGTAAACTCGTTTTAGAGCTTCGAATTTCATGGATACACCTCAACTGAAGTTTAATCTTCAGCCAGAACGCAGGATTTTCACCGTCAGCGACCTGACCGCGCGCATTCGCGACCTACTGGCCAAAAATTTCACGGACACGATCGTCGAGGGGGAAATTTCCAATTGCCGGCCCGCGGCTTCCGGGCACATCTATTTCACCCTAAAAGATGAGAAGGCACAGATTCGCTGCGTATTCTTCAAGAGCCAGCAGCGTGGTATGAAATTTCGACTGGAAGATGGGTTGAAGGTGACAGTGCGTGGTTCGATCAGTGTCTACGAGGCCCGAGGCGAATATCAGATCTATGTGGAATCGATCGAGCCGCTCGGGCGTGGCGCATTGCAACTGGCGTTTGAGCAGCTTAAAATTCGATTGCAACAGGAAGGTTTGTTTGACGCGGCAAGAAAAAAACCGCTGCCTCTCCTGCCAAGCCGCGTTGGGCTGGTGACCTCGCCGACTGGTGCGGCCGTCCGCGATGTGGTGCGCATACTCACGCGCCGTTTTCC
>Ga0074045_10000416_pt1 | contig 41972 bp, 30 predicted proteins | sample BogForMeECP23OM2_FD_94442 | JGI IMG/M metagenome (GOLD analysis project Ga0074045, IMG submission 94442) | Bog forest soil microbial communities from Calvert Island, British Columbia, Canada - Bog Forest MetaG ECP23OM2 | ecosystem: Environmental > Terrestrial > Soil > Wetlands ...
CACGAGATGAAGGGCCAAAAGAGGCGAATGTCAGCAGGCTACCCAGCTGCCAGACCAAACAATTGGCCGGGTGGCCAGTATACGAATCCAAAAGGCGTACCGCAAGGTTACGCGAGTTTAAGTGAGTTTAAGTGTCAACAGTGGAATCGCGAGAGCTGCAGGTGAGCAGAGGGAAAGCAGGGTTTCGCCGTAGGGCGCGGAGGAGGAGGCACGGCAATCGGATGTAATGATGGTAAAATCAAATTCTCTGAGGGGAATCCTGGCGCGCACTGGACCTGCCCTGTGCGTTAAGAAGCGAAGACGATGGAATCGAAACTGAGCCTGGCAATCCTGGTGCCCGTTTACAACGAACAGTATCTGGTGGAAACCAGCCTGAAGCGACTGGGAGTGCTGGCGGATTGCCCGCTGCTCAGCCGCGTGCAAGTGATCGTCGTCAACGATGCATCGAAGGATCAGTCTGCGGCAGCGCTGAAGAGATTCCAGGAGTCGCTGGGACAATCGAAACTGGCGCAATTTGAATGGATTTTCCTGGAGCACGAGAAGAATCAGGGAAAGGGCGCGGCCATCCGGACGGCGATACCGTACGTGAACACGGATTTGGCGGTGATCCACGACGCGGACCTCGAATATCATCCCAGCGACCTGCCGAAAATGATCGCGCTGTTTTTGGAAGAAGAGGCGGACGCGGTATTCGGCTCGCGATTTCTCTCCAGCGATTTCCGGCGCGTGTTGTTTTTCCGGCACAGCCTGGGCAACAAACTCATTACCCTGCTCACGAACCTGGTTACTGACCTGAACCTCTCCGACATTGAAACGTGTTACAAAATGATTCGCACGGACATGCTGAAAAGCATTCCGTGGGAAAGCGATCGGTTCGGAATCGAACCGGAAATTACGGTGAAGTTGGCGAAGCGCAAAGCTAGGATTTTCGAAATGCCTATCCGCTACTCGGGGCGCACCTATGCCGAGGGCAAGAAAATTACCTGGAGAGACGGAGTGAAAGCGCTGGGCGCCCTGGTGAAATATGGGATCTCCGACAAGATTTATGTTGCGGACGCCTACGGAAGCGAGATTCTGGCAAGGTTGAACCGCGCGCCACGTTTCACAAGATGGATGGCGGACACGATTCGGCCGTATGTGGGAGATCGCGTCCTGGAGATTGGAGCGGGCATTGGCAACCTGACCGCCAATCTTGTGCCGCGGAGCGAGTATCATGCCAGCGATATCAACCCGCACTATCTGGACCGCTTGGAGACGCTCAAGCAAACGCGGCCGTACCTGCAGGTGCACTACACAGACGCGGCGGCGGGCGACACGTATCCGCCCGAAAGCTTCGACACCGTGGTGTGCCTGAATGTGGTGGAACACATCGAGGACGATGTAACCGCGCTGAGCAACATCCGCAAGAGTCTGGACAAAAATGGCCGCGCCATCGTGCTGGTGCCGAGCGGGCCGGGACTTTACGGCACCTTGGATAAGGTGCTCGGACACTTCCGGAGATATACGCGAGAACAACTGCTGGACGTGTGCCGGCGAGCGGGGTTCGCGGTTGAGAAAGTGCTGACGTTCAATCGCGTTGGCTCACCGGGTTGGTGGCTGAATGGGCGCGTCCTGAAGCGAGAGACATTCGGATTCTGGCAGATCAAGATACTGAATGCGCTGGTACCGATAATACGCCCGATCGACAGGTTCCTGCCCTTCCCGCACCTGTCGTGGATCGTGATCTTGCGCGCCGACCCGCAACTCGATGGCGAAGCAAGGAAGGAAACCGCGCGGTCGCAATCGATGCTTTCAGCGCAGAACGGGTACTCAGCGAGCCGATAGATAAGAAAGAGAGCGGCTGGATTCCCGCCCTCTTCCCAATTCTTAATGTAAGTTGTAGCGGTTATTGCAGGCGGAACTGCACGATAACGGTCAAGTGCATGGGAGTGGGGTTGCCATCGAGTTTCGCGGGCTCGTATTTCCATTGCTTCAAGGCGTTCATAGCGGCCTGGTGAAGCAGGGTAGGTCCGGAAATGACCTTCATGGTGGAGACATTGCCGGCAACGTCAATCAAGGCGTCAATTTTGACATCGCCACCAACGCGCTGCGAGCGGGCGGTCGGGGGATAAATTGGCGGAACGGACTTAAGCAGCTTGGCTGACTGGACATCGCCGCCGATCGGTAGCGGTGCCGTTGGTTCTTTGGAAGGCGACCCTGATAGGGCGAGCGGCTCGCCCGAAGAGGGCTGGCTCGCGTCAATCGACGGAGCAGCTTCCCCGCCTTGCGCCGAGTTCGCGGTCCGATTCACGCTGGGAGCGGCCAAACGCACTTCCCCGAGCGCGGGCTTCTTTGGCTGTTCAACAGCTGCAGCGTTGCTCGGCGCGGAAGTGGTCTCTTTGACAATTGCAGGGACGGCACCGGAGTTGCCTCCGGGGTTTGACGCATTAACGGGAGCGGGAGTGCTCGGCCTGGAAGCTGCAGGCGGATTCGAAGAAGTTGCTGCCGGGCCGCCTGCCGCAGCGGTTTCCGCACTAAAAGCAGGCTTGCTCGCGGTGTCGGTTGGATTCTGAGCGGTGTGCGTCTGCGTGGCTGCCGGTTTTGGCGCGAACAGACCCGAAAGGGCGTTGCCCGGCTGTTTCGCGTACCATGCACCGCCGCCGATGAGTAGAAGGCCCGCTGCGGCAAGTCCAATAAACAAACCCCTTTTTGAACCACCGGAGCTGGTTGTTGCGGCGACCTCAGACGAAGTACCCAACAACTGATCACCAAACATCGGGTGCTGAACCTTCGTAGAGACTGCTTCCCCATCAAGAGAGAGCGCATCTTCCTGAGCTGGGGCGGAAGAGGAATTGGCTTCGGCAATCGCGGCGTCTTCGACCGTGCTGTCCACGGGATTAGTGTCGGTTTCACGCGCGAGCGGGGCGAGCCAAGCCGGGATTTTAACCTCTTCGACGGCCATCGAAACAGGCACAGACTTCACGGAAGTTGGTGCGGGCCTGGTTTCTTGTAATGGCGTAACCGGAGGCGAAGGCTTTACCTCCGTCTGCGCGAGCTGAAGAATCTTCTGCACCGTTTCGGCGGGGATCATGTCCGGTCTAGGCGCCGCAGGCTTCTCTGGCGCAGGATGCTTTACCGGAGGCGCTTCCGTGAACAACATGGAACTGAGCTGCTCCTGCAAGCGCGCGGTATGCTGCTTCAATTCGTCCGTCGTGGAATTCGCCGATGGAATTGGCGGAATGGTCTTGGGAGGCTGCGGCGCTGGGGGTTTGGTTGCGATATTCGCCGAGATGCTCGCCGCTGGCGTCACCGGAACGCGCAGCGCTTCGGGAACGTGGACGGGTTCCGGCGTAACGGAGACATTTGGCGCAACGGTTTGCGCGTGAACAACTGAAGATGGCGAAGCGCTCGGCGCCGGGTGCGACGCAGGATGGCTTGCCTGAGGCTGTTGCGGCTTTGGCGGAGCCGGTTTCGCCGGTGGCGGTACAAGGGGAGGCGCAGTCGCGACGGGCTTCACGGTTACCGGGGCGTGCGCGGCCGGTTTCATCGCCGAAGGGGCTGGCGGAGCAGCAGTAATTTTAGGCGGCGCGGAAGCAACAGGGTGCTGGGCAGGCGCGTGAGCAACAGGGGCGACGGGCCCGGTGGAGGTAGCCGGAGCAGGCGAAATGCGATCGGTGGGAAAACGCATGCCCCAGAAACCAATCGCCGGCTCGGTAAATTCCAGTTCCACATAGCCGGTGACGGAGCGGTAGTTTTTCGATTTGACAACCTGGCAGACAACTTCCTTTTTGGTTTTTTCGTTGGTGACGAACAACAGTTGTCCCGGCGCAACGAGGGAGGCCAGGCGAATGACGGCACCATGACCAAAGATGAGCACGGTCTTGGTCGACTCAGAGAACGGCTCGCGCTTGTCGGAGCCATCCACGGTGCGCGCGCCGTTTACGGTGACGGGGACTTCCAAGGCCACGGGTTGCGGAGGCTTATTTGCCGGCGCGGCAGGAGCAGCGGTCGCAGCCGAATTCTCGACATCTTTGACGATCGGTGCCATGGGACACTCGCTAGAGAGAGATTGGGAGGGACTATCTGCGTGATGCAGAGATAGTCCACTCCTACCTTTTCATATTGGGACGTGGGGTAAGGAGGCTCTATAGTACTTGGGTACTACGAGGGTAACTCATGCGCGACGGGCGTAACGTGCTGCACGCGAGTCTCGCGGCTCGGCGAAAAAAGCAAAAACGCAATCGCGGCGTGGGCAAAAGAGTCCTCGCCAATCTCCGGGGAGTAGGCAATCCGCAGAACCGTCGGGAGCCATAGACCTGGTAAGCAAACGAAAGGATTTGCTGCGTGTTGTGATTCCTACTTCGGGGGATTCCAAGGCGGCTGATAGCGCTGGTCGACTGCTACCTGGTAGCCGGTGACCAGTTTGTTGGTGGCATTGGCCATGCCGACGACCTGCTGCAACTCCTTGAACATTTCCGGCGTCATGCCCTTGCTGAAGGCCGAGGCGGTGTGTGAGGCGATGCAGTACTGACAGTTGTTGGTGACGCTGACGGCGATATAGATAAGTTCCTTGGTCAGGGGATCAAGCGCGCCGGGAGCCATGATCGCTTTCAAGCTCTCCCAGGTGCGCTTCAACAAGGCCGGGTCGTGGGCGATAGCCTTCCAGAAATGATTGATGTAGTCGGTCTTGCGTGTGGTGAGGATGTCGTCGTAGACCGCTTTGACTTCGGCGCTGGCGTCCTGGTATTCGATAAATCCAAAAGTTGACATGAAACACTCCGAAGGAATCAGGTCGTAACGCGAGACATGGTAGCGGGAACGGGAGTGGCTTGTCATCTACAAGCGCAGCGCGAACAGGTTGCAAAGAGGAAAAGAACGAGGCCGGCGTTTTCTAGCCATTAAATCGTTATAATATGAGGAATATCGGGAGGCCGCATGCACTTCCCTGTCGCCAAGCTGTGCCGTAATTTGTTGTTGTTCGCCATCGGAGGAGCCGCGACGGTTTGTCCGGGGTTCGCTCAGACCGTGCGCGTGGACGTGACCCCGGCAAACGCGCTGGCCTTCGATCCCGACAAGGCCATGGGCAGTTCGATGGATATTCTGCCGGCCAAAGATTTCGACACGGTTTACAGCGAGCCAATCATTAAGGAATCGCTATCGGCGGGATGGGGACCGATCACTTACCGGCAGAACACGGAACTGACGATCAGTGCGTGGCACTGGAATCCCAATGGAACGTGGAGCGACGCGAAAAGCCAGGGCGGATATTTTGTCGGCAGCGCCCAGCCGGGTGATTTTTTGCGGCAATCCTTCGGCTACAAGCTGCCGCAGCGCGGTTCGACGCGCAGCGACGCGGGACAAAACGAATATTCGAGGCTGACGGATGGCGACGGGTCCAGCTACTGGAAAAGCAATCCATATCTGGCAGAGAAGTTCACGGGCGAGGCGGATTCGCTGCATCCGCAGTGGGTGGTCATAGACTTCGCGACGCTGCAGGATATCAGCGCGATTCAGATAGCCTGGGCCAATCCTTACGCGAAGAAATATGTTGTGGAGTATTGGGATGGCAAGGGCGACGCCGTTTCGGCGCAACACTCGGGCAAATGGATGCAATTTCCGCAAGGCCAGGTTAGCGGCGGCACGGGTGGAACCAGCCTGCAACGGTTGGCAGACAAACCCATGGCCACGCGCTTCGTGCGCATCTGGATGACGGAGTCCTCGAACACTTGCGACACGCACGGGAAAGACGATCCGCGCAACTGCGTGGGTTACGCGATATCGGAAATTCGCGCGGGGAACTTCAATTCCCAAGGACAGTTTATCGATGTGGTAAAGCATACGCCGGGCCAGGCGCAGACCGCGACGCAGGTTTCTTCCACCGACCCGTGGCACACGGCCGGGGACCTGATTCCTGCGCGGATCCAGACCGGGTTCGACCTGTTCTACAACAGCGGATACACAAATCATCTTCCCGCCATGATACCGGTGTCGATGCTGTATGGAAACCCAGAGGACGGCGCGGCGGAGCTTGCGTACATCGAAAAACGAGGCTATGCGATTTCTTATGTGGAGATGGGAGAGGAACCCGATGGCCAGTTCATGCCGCCGGAGGATTACGCGGCGCTGTACCTGCAGTGGGCAACGGCGCTGCACAAAGTCGACTCCAAGCTGAAATTGGGAGGACCGGTCTTTACAGGAGTAACTGAAGATATCCAGGTGTGGCCGGATGAGCAGGGACACACGTCGTGGCTGGGTCGCTTCGTGGAGTATCTGAAGTCGCACGGACGAATGGCGGATTTAGCATTTGTTTCGTTCGAGCATTACCCGCTGGCACCCTGCGAAATTGGCTGGGCAGACCTGTACCGCGAGCCCCAGTTAGTGGAGAGCATTCTGAAAATCTGGAGGGAGGATGGCGTGCCGGCAGACGTGCCGTTAATGAATACGGAGAGCAACGTTTCCTGGGCGCTAACCGACCCGATGCAGGATCTCTTCGCGGGGCTTTGGTTGGCTGACAGCGTGGGCGCATTTCTGACCTACGGTGGACCGGGCGCGGTTTATTATCATTCGCCGATCCAGCCGGAACCGCTTCGGCCTGGCTGCCATGCGTGGAGTACATACGGAAACTTTGTTGCCGATGAAAAGCTGAAAATCCGGCAGCACACCGCGCAATATTTTGCGAGTCAACTGCTGAATCTGGATTGGGTGAAGCACAGCGCGGGGACGCATCACCTCTATCCTGCCAAGGCGGATCTTCAGGACGATGCTGGACATACTCTGATTACAGCGTATGCAGTGAAGCGGCCCGGTGGCGAGTGGTCGCTCCTGTTGATTAACAAGGACCCCAGCAACGCGCACGAAGTGACCATCCAGTTCAACGATGGCGACAAGGAAGGAGCGCTGCGGTTCACGGGAAATGTGAAGCAGGCGACATTCGGCGCGGCCGAATATGTGTGGCATCCCGCGGGACCCGGCAGCAAAGCCGATCCCGCGGGCCCGGCAAAAACTTCGCAATGGCAATGGAAAGAAGGCCGGAAAGTGCTATTGCCCAGGGCTTCGGTCAACGTGCTCACGGGAAAAGTAATGCAGTAGCTCCAGGCTTCACGGTTTCTGTGGAGGCTGGAAGAGCTGAAGATTTTCTGCCTTCCAGCGCATGGCGCGGTAGATGCGGTTTCGTCCGCTGGGGTGATCAAAGAAGATCCACTCTTCAACCGGCCCGGGACTCATTTTCCGGCACTCCCCGAGATGAATCGCGGCTTGTGCGAACCCGCCGGGCTGACGACTGACATTCAATCCGAAAATGTCGGCTTCGGCTTCTTCCGTTCGCGTTTGAGTATTCGAGATGGGCGTGAGGATGAAGAAGAAAATGGTGGCAATCAAAAAGACGAGAGGAATGACGGCAGGGTGCGTGATTCCCTGCACACCTCATTTCGCTCCCCAGCGCGCCAAAGAATACTGGAATCCCCACCGGAGAAGGGCGAACAGCGCCACGGTCACAACAAAAAGGAAGAGCACGTCCTTGTAAATGTGATGGAGCACGCAGTGTCCCATCTCGTGGCCCATCACGGACTGAATCTCCCCGGGCGAGCCGCGACACAGAAGATTGTCGTTGAGGGTAATGCGCATGGTTTTTCCGAAGCCGCTCACATTGGCGCGCATGCGGGTAGTTTGACGGGAGGCGTCAACTTCGAAAACGTCGTGGGCCGGAATTCCATTGGCGCTGGCCATGGGGAGGATCGGCTGTGTCACCTTCGGGTCGTCCATCTTAGAAACCTTGTTGAACAAGGGCAGCAGATAGGCCGGCGCGATCATAATCCCGACGATCATGAACAACGTTGGAACGACAGCACCCCAGATGTGCCAAGTGTTGGGGAGCCACCTGACGATCTGGAGCAACACCACGGCCAGAATACCGCCCAAGATTATTGCGATGAGCAAGCCCTTGATTTGATCACCCATCCATGGCCCGAAGGTTTGCGTTGCTAGCCCGTACTTCCATTCACGGAAGAAACCCTCGTAAACGGTCAGCGGGAAGGTAAGCACGAAGGTGATGAGTATGAATTGAATCCAGTACAGAAAATCCTGCAGAACCGGCACCCGCGTGAGGCGCTCCGCAAATTTCCCCATGCGCGCAGACCAGTCGATCCGCAAGAGCACCCAATAGACGACCACGGCGAGCAGGAAATCCCACAGAATCAGCCAATAGCCGCCCTCGAAGTAGGCATCGCTGCGGGCCTGCGCCGCGGCGGGAATTTGCGCAAGATACGCATTGGTGGCTGCTTCGGCACTAAAGTGATCGGATGGCTGCGCTTCCGGAGCAACGGTGACGACGGAAGGCATCTGACTGTTTGACAAGCTGGTCGTTTGCTGTGCAGATGCTGCGGGACTGATGGCGAAACAAAACGCTAGCGCGAAGAGCAGGGCAAGCCCGAGTCGTGAATTCATGAGCCAACTTTGGCAGGATGCCGTCGGTCGTAGAGTATGCGTCGCCAGTACGAAAAAAGACTCGCGACGAGCCGGCCAAGGAAGCGAGGGTTAGCGCCGATTGTTGCGCAGGAGAAACTCGTCGACGAGCAGGCGCGCGAGACGGGGTGAATGGTGGCGAATCACACCGTGTTCTTCGAGGAGATTGTCGAGAACCAATCTCACGTTGCTCTTGACCACGTTGAGCGCATCGACAACCACGGGCTCAGCGCCCTGGGCTCGATAGCGCCGGGCGACATCGGGGGAGACCGCTTGCCGATTGGCCACGACCCAATCAATCGCGGGAGTGGAGATGTGCTTTTGAATGGCGCGCAGGTGCTCGCTAAGGGTGTAATTGGTGGTCTCGCCCGGCTGGGTCATAAGGTTGGCAATGTAGACGCGCGGGGCTTTCGATCGCGAAATTGCCCGCGCGATTTCCGGAATCAGGAGGTTGGGAATGACGCTGGTATAGAGCGAGCCGGGCCCCATGAGAATCAAATCCGCCGCCTTGATGGCCTCCACGGCTTCGGGAATGGGGCGCACACGCCGGGAAGAAAGTTCGATCCGGCGAATGGGGAATCGGCTTTTGGAGATATTCGTTTCGCCATGGATGCGCTGGCCGTTCGCCAGCGTAGCCACAAGATGAATGTTGGAAAGCGTGGAAGGAAAAATTCGGCCGCGAATCGCCAGGACTTTGCTGGACACTCTCACGGCCTCGGCGAAATCTCCGGTCACATGGGTCAGTGCCGCAAGGAACAGGTTGCCGAAATTGTGCCCACGTAAGCCGCGGCCCAGATGAAAACGATATTGGAACAGACGCCCCATGAGCGCTTCATCCTTCGAAAGGGCAACCATGCAATTGCGGATGTCGCCGGGAGGCAGCATGCGATTTTCGCGGCGCAAGCGTCCGGAACTGCCACCGTCGTCGGTGACGGTCACGATCGCGGCAATGTCGGCAATGGGCCGCTGGGGCGAAGCGCAATGATCGCGCCGCCGCATCACATGGTCCTTCAGGCCGCGCAGGAGGGCCGACAGACCGGTGCCGCCGCCCAAAGCGACAACGCGCATCCCTTGTGCGAGTGGTTCTTTTTTCGGACGCGATTTCTTCACTGGACGCTCAACTTCCACGTTGCGATCGCTGAGTTGGAAGCGATCGGACTTCATTCAGCTTCACCATTGGTGGGTCTACCAGCAAGCTGCCGCGCAAAACCCCAAAACGCGTCAGATTCCTAATGAATACCTATCTGCCGAGGCAGCGGAGTTACCCCGCGTATCCTTCTTTTTCAGGATACAGCAACTCAGTGAAACGGGGATCTTCCTGGAGAAACGCGAAATCTTCATCGTTGCGCGCGTGATAGCGGTTGGCGGGGCGAAGCTCGATGGCTACTTTCAGATTGGCCATGGCAGCGTCGGCCTCGCCGGTCAGACAATCCAGAGCCGCGAGCGCATAGTGGACATGGTCTAGCTTGGGCGCGAGCTTCCGCGCCTTCTCAAGACTCTCGCGCGCCTCATCCCAGCGACCCAGGTTCATCATGGCGACACCACGCTGGTAGTGATCTTCGGGCGATTTTGGATTTTGGTCGGCGGAAGGTTTCATCCTCTGTTCGACAATGCGCAGATGCATGCGAGCGCGGTCGGCCAGTTCCTTGCTGGGGCCTTCGAGGACCTTTTCCAGTTCCTGCTTGGCGCGTTGAAACTTCTGCTGATGGAAGAGGGCCATGGCCTCTTCGTAAACCTTCATTTGAGCTTGCACTCTGGGGTCCACCATTTCCACACCGCCACGCTGCGGCACCGGAGCCGCTAAAGCTTTTTGTTTCTGCTGCTTAGAACTAGACCGAACCGGGGCTTTCCCACGGCTGGAGGAGGATTTTTGGGGTTTCGCCATGGGGCGCATGCTAGCAGAGGCTTTGTCCCGCGTCAACGTTAGGCAGCACACGTTGTCAGCACACGTTAGGCAGCACACGCGTTTTCTTGGGCATGCGCACGAGCATTCGCGGCAAAGTGCCTTGTTCGACAGCCTTTACCCTCCGGGAGCATGGCGCAAAAAATCTCTCGGGGATTGGGCGGTTCTCCGCGACACTAGAAGGAGACTCCTGCAATGGGACGCGCGGCCGGGAGCGCTGGCTTGCCCTGCGTGCGTGTGTTATAAGTTTCAACGGAACTCAGGTTGACGACTCGTGCCTTTCATCAATTTTCCTGCGCGTGAAATAAATTGCAAGCTGGTGTACTACGGCCCTGGTTTGGGAGGCAAGACTGCCAATCTCCAGTGGATCTATGATCACACCGGCCAGAATCAGAAGGGCAAGATGGTCTCGCTGGCTACGGAGACGGATCGCACCCTGTTCTTCGATTTTCTTCCCCTCGATCTTGGGACGGTGCGCGGATTCAAGACCCGTTTCCACCTTTATACCGTGCCCGGGCAGGTTTTCTATGAAGCCAGCCGGAAGTTGATTCTGAAGGGCGCCGACGGCGTGGTGTTTGTTGCCGATTCACAGGAAGAACGGCTGGACGCGAATTTCGAAACGCTCGACAACCTGCAAGAACACTTGAAAGAGCACAACCTGAACTTCACGACCATTCCGTATGTGCTGCAGTTGAACAAGCGCGACCTGCCCAACGCCATGTCTGTGGAAGAGTTGACCAAGCAATTGCAGAAGAAGGGCGAACCGGTGATCGAAGGAATCGCGATTCAGGGGCAAGGCGTGTTTGACACGTTGAAAGAACTGGCCAAGATGGTGCTCGCCGAATTGAAAAAGGGCAACTGAGTTCTTGGAGTGTTCCGAGGCGCCGCTAGTTTCAGCATGTCGAAGCTTGCGCCTTGATTGCCGCTGCGCGCGCGCTCAATGTTTTTCATACAATTGACCTCGAACTGGACTATCGTCGCCACCGGCTGGTGGTCCTTCACAAGCGGGCTTGCAACGCCAAGTTTCCATAGTCTTTCTCGTTACGTCGTTCAGGCCACCCGGCACTCCCTTCACGACCTGTGGTGACTCAACCGTTCCCTCCGGGGTAATTACGGCGTCAATGAGTATGACGCCGTCGCCAGCTGTTTGCAGGAGAAAGTCGATTACCAAGACCTTGGGAAAAAGAAACGACTTCTTTTGCGCGATGATATGGTCCGCAATTTGATCCACATGCGAGCCGAAATTCGATGGAGTTGCTGAGGTTGATAAAGCCAAGCCAGAAGAAAGCAAGGAATCAATCCAACACGCCTGGTCTTGCACGCTAGGACGTTGACCTTGTGCGGAGAATTCGCGGCTCGAACCGTATATACGGTTCTTCGATTATTCGCTCTAGAAGTTGGCTTTGGCTTGGTCTTCGGTTTCGAAGGTGGGAATGGCTTCGACGAGCCGAGTGACGGTAAGGGCATCACGGACCCGGCCAGGGCTGCAGACCAGATGCAACGCTCCTCCCTGGCGAGCCAACGAGATGGAAAGCTTCACGAGGACGGAAATACCGGAACTGTCGATCTGGGGAATATCGTTAAGGTCGACAATGATCTTGCGCGCCCCGCCTTGCGTGAGCTTCTGCACAAAGCTGCTGAGATGTTCGCTGGGGTCGCCAATGGTTAGCCTGCCATGCACGGTCACAAAATGGATACCGCCCGCTTCGCGCACGGTCACTTCCAACGGTGGATGCAGGGTCATCGAACCTTTCCTCAAAACACCACGAGAGACCTGGGTCGATCCGGGGCGGCACAGGCATTATACGATGATAGCGATGGAGAACAAGCCGACAAAGGACGCGCGGCACCACGAGTGGAATGTGACGCCAAGCCGCGCCCGCGAGATCCAGGAAACGTTGCGGGAACGGTGGGTTGGTGAAGACCGCCTGCCGCGGATTCGGCTGGTGGCAGGACTGGATGCTTCATTTGTTTTGGTCGGTTCGCAGGCGCTGAAGAAGCGGCCGAGTCGCCGGGGTCTGCTGCGCGACGCCAACCGCGCGATCGGTTGCGTGGTGATGTATCGCTACCCGGAAATGGAAGAAGTCCAGCGGGCCTATGCGGTGATACCCCTGGAGTTTCCTTACATTCCCGGACTGCTCAGCTTCCGCGAAATTCCCGTGCTGCTGGCCGCACTCGCGAAATTGAAACGGATGCCTGACGTTTTCTATTGTGACGGGCAGGGATATGCGCACCCGCGAAGATTGGGAATCGCCAGCCATCTCGGGGTGTTGCTCGACCGGCCCACGATCGGATGCGCCAAAAGCTTGCTGATCGGGACGCACGGGCCGCTGGGAGAAAAGGCCGGAAGCCAGGTCGCGCTGCTAGACGAGAAAGCGGGAAGTGAACGGATCGGCACGGTCTTGCGGACGCGGGATGAAGTACGTCCGATTTTCGTTTCGCAAGGCCATCGGGTGAGCCTGGAATCCGCCGTCAGGTTCACGCTGCAGGTCTGCGACGGCTACCGCATCCCGCGCCCGACACGTGATGCCGACCACTTTGCAGGCGAAACAAAACGAAAACTGCTGGGCGGTCAGCTATCCGAAAAATGAATTCTGGGCAGCAAAATTTCAGAAGGTAGCAAGCAGCGGTGCCGCGTATAATCCCGGTACATCGTGGCTGGTCCCTAAACATTACGAACGTGCCACTAAAGAACTTAGCGGCAGACTTGTCGCATCGGAGAATTCGATGAAGCGCTCGGGCGTTGCTTGTTGCCTGCTACTCACGCTAATGCTCGTCGCGGTACCGCTCCTAGCGCAACAGCCCTCCGCTTCTGCCTCGGCTACCGCCTCCGGTGAAATTTCCAAAATAGTCAGCGTTAAACTGGACCAGTTGGAACAAAAGGTGGCCACCGCGCAGTCTTCCGCGGACAACGCCTGGATGTTGGTGTGTGCCGCGCTTGTGCTGATGATGACCGGCCCAGGGCTGGCGCTGTTCTACGGCGGCCTGGTTCGCCAGAAGAACGTGCTTGCCATCATGATGCAGAGTTTCGCGCTGATGGCTCTGATCACGGTGCTGTGGGCGCTGGTGGGTTATAGCCTGTGCTTCGGAGACGGCGGCCCGTTCATCGGGAATTTTCAGCATGCTTTTCTGCGCGGGATTGGCGTCGACGCAAATCCCGATTACGCCGCCACGATTCCCCAGTTGACGTTCATGATTTACCAGTTGATGTTCGCGGTTATCACTCCCGCGCTGATTACCGGCGCCACCGCGGAGCGTATGAAGTTTTCCGGAACCGTGCTGTTTATGACTTTGTGGTTCTTTTTCGTTTACGCTCCCATGGCGCACATGGTGTGGGGCAAAGGCGGCTTCTTAAATGCGGCACTGGGCGGACGATTCCCTACTCTCGATTTTGCGGGTGGCACGGTGGTGCACATCACTTCGGGCGTGTCCGCGCTGGTTTGCGCGCTGTATCTGGGCAAACGGGTAGGTTTCCCAAAGCAACCAATGCCGCCGCATAGCCTGGTGCTTAGCTTCATCGGCGCGTGCCTGCTGTGGGTAGGCTGGTTCGGATTCAACGCGGGAAGCGCGCTGGCCTCGAATGGCCTGGCAACGACGGCGTTTGTTGCGACACATTTCGGCGCCGCTGCCGCGGCGCTCAGCTGGAGCTTGGCGGAGTGGATCAGGAACGGGCGGGCGAGCGCTCTCGGTGCGATCTCAGGCGCGGTGGCCGGGCTTGTGGCCATCACGCCCGCTGCGGGTTTCGTCGGACCGATGCCCGCGCTGGTCATCGGCTTCATCGCGGGGATTTTCTGCTTCTGGATGGTGACGCGCTTCAAGGCAATTTTCGGCTATGATGACGCGCTCGATGCCTTTGGAGTGCATGGAGCGGGCGGCACCATCGGTGCACTCTTGACGGGAGTGTTCGCGCGGGCGCTTTACAATCCTATTTTCGGCGCGGGCAAACCCACAGGAGGACTCGATGGCCATTGGGGGCAAGTGGGCAACCAGTTAGTGGGCGTCTTATTCGCGTGGGTATTCGCGCTGGTGGGGACGTTTGTGATCCTGAAAATCGTTGATGCGGTGACCGGCCTGCGCGTAACCGAGGAGCATGAAATCGAAGGGCTGGACATCACGCAACACGGCGAAGAAGCGTATAACCTGGAATCGTAGGAACTGGGCGTCAAGTCAGAAAACGAGTCGGGAGCCGAAATTCGTATGATGAAAATTGAAGCGATCATTCAGCCATCCCGGTTCGAATCGGTGAAGGATGCCTTGCTGGAAATCGGCATCGAGGGAATGACGGTGACGGAAGTGCGGGGGCACGGTCGGCAGAAAGGGCACACGGAGGTATACCGTGGCCGCGAGTACACCGTTGATCTTCTACCGAAGATCAAGCTGGAAGTGGTGCTGCCGGACAGCCTGGTGAGCCGCACGGTCGAAACCATTCTGAAAACCGCCAAGACAGGGAAAATCGGAGACGGTAAGATATTCCTATCCCGGATCGAGGAAGCGATCCGGATTCGCAACGAGGAACGCGGCGAAGGCGCTCTCTGAGCTTCCTATGTCTTCTCCTCGCCCAGGTCTGTACCCCGTCTTTCGCCCGAGCAGAACAATGGAAGAATCGGTCACCCCGCTTCCCTTGCTGGGTCCGCATTGTGAGACCCAGCGGGAACGCATCAGGAAGCTTTTTGACAACGGCGCAAGTGCGCAGGATACGCTTCGGCAGTTGTGTGAACTGGCGGACGAAGTCATCCAGAAGGTATTCACGGAACTGCTGCGGGTGGGAAACAGTTCGGGCCAGGGGCTGTGCCTGCTGGCGCTGGGCGGCTACGGTCGTGAAATGCTTTTCCCTTATTCCGACCTCGATCTTCTGTTTCTGTTTGGCAACGAGAAGGCGGAATCCGAGTTTCGCCCGCTGATCGCGGAATTCTCTCGTACGCTGTGGGATCTTGGTTTCCGCGTGAGTTCTGCGGGACGCACGGTGGAAGAGTGCCGGCGCATAGAACAGGACAATGCTGAATTCCATTTGGCGATGCTGGACCGGCGCTTCCTGGCAGGCGACAAGCCGCTGCTTGAGAAACTGGACTCCAAGGTACTGTTTGGCTCGGAACGCCAGTCGCGGCCTTTCCTGCTTTCGGAACTCCAGCGACTGACCCGCGACCGGCTGACGCGCTACGGCAATACTATTTTTCACCTGGAACCCAACGTCAAAGAGGCGCCTGGCGGCCTTCGCGATTACCACGCGATCTTGTGGATGCGTCAATTGGCGGGCGACCGGCGCGATCCGCGAATCAGTCCCGTGAACGAGGACGAACTGACACGCGCTGCGGTGGAATTCCTCAGTTCAATTCGGTGTTTCCTGCACTACAGCAACGCCCGCAACGACAATACCTTGACCTACGAATTGCAGGCGGACGCCGCCGAACGGTCTCTGGGCATCGACGATAATTTGCGCCGCAACGCCGCGGAGTGGATGCGGCTGTATTTCCGGCACGCGCGCACACTGAACCGCCAATTGCTTCGCTTCGTCGAGCAGCGTGCGCCGGCTTCTCTGACACTGCGGCAGCGGTTGTTTAACGCTACGATCGGGCCGAAACCCGAGGGAACCAACGGCAGGCCGTTCATGGTGCGCGACGGCTTGCTGGAAATCACGAACGAACGAGCTTTCGCCGATCGCAGTGTCACGTATGCGCTGCTTGCCGAGGCGGGCCGAACCGGCATGCCGCTGAGCCGCGAATCAGAACGCGCCATTGCCTACATCATGACGCATCCGGAATTGCAGCAACGCAACACGCGAATTACCTGGCCGGTTCTGAACGAAATACTCGCCGCAGATTTTCCCGGAGTTGCGTTGCGACCGATGCATCGCCTCGGCTTGCTGGTCGAAATCCTTCCCGAATTCCGCAGTATCGATTCCCTGGTGGTGCGGGATTTTTATCACCGCTACACGGTGGATGAGCATTCCCTGAGGACCATCGAACATTTGCAGGACTTGGCCGAACTCACAGACCCACTGGGAAAACATTTCACCGCGCTTTGGCGAACGGTGGATCGCCGCGACCTGTTGATCCTTTCCCTTCTGCTGCACGACGTTGGCAAGGGCATGCCGGTCGAGAATCACGTATCGGGTAGCCTGCAGGCGTTGGAAACGGCCGCGGACCGGCTGAAGCTTTCGCCGGAAGAAAAGGCGGAGGTCCATTTCCTGATCGAGCACCATCTGGACATGTCCGCCACAGTGCAGCGGCGCGATATATTTGATCCCTCGACGGTTTCGTCGTTTGCCGGGACAGTAAGTAATCTGGAACGGCTGCAACGCTTGTCGCTGCTGACTTATGCGGATATTCATGCGGTGAACCCGGAGGCGCTAACGCCGTGGAAGGCGGAAATGCTGTGGCAGCTTTTCGTGGCTACGTCCAATCACTTCAGCCGCACCATCGACCGCGACCGTCTGCATGCTTCCGATGAATCGTTCTTGCTGGAACAAGTGCGGCAGGAAGCTGGAACCACTTCGAAAGCCGAGATCGAACGTTTCCTGGATGGATTCCCACGGCGGTACCTGGCAGTGCATTCCCCCGCGGAAATCGCGGCGCACTTTGCGCTGTACCGACGACTCGGGAGCGAGCCAGTGCAGACGGAGATCAAGTCGACGCATCACGCGTTCACACTCACGCTGCTCTCTGCCGATCGCCCTGCGCTATTCGCGGCCATCGCTGGAGTGCTGGCGGCGTGGGGCATGAACATCGTGAAGGCCGATGCGTTCGCGAACTCCGCGGGTGTAGTGCTCGACACCTTCCATTTCGTTGATCTGCACCGCACGCTGGAATTGAACCCCAGCGAGATTCCGCGGTTCCGGCAAAGCATCGCCGATGTGGTGAACAATCGACAGGCGCTAGAACCGCTGCTGAAAGGACGCTTGGCCGCGGCCATGGCGCGTCCGCCGAAAGTGCTGGTGCAAACCACGGTTAATTTCGATGACGAGTCTTCGGAGCATTGCACGCTGATGGAAATCGTGACGCAGGACCGGCCAGGCTTGCTCTATGAAATCGGCTCGGGGTTGGCGCGGCTGGCCTGCAACATTGAGGTGGCTTTGATTGACACCGAGGGGCAGAAGGCCATCGACGTTTTCTACCTAACCGCGCAGGGCCGGAAACTGACGCCACAGAAACAGGAACTCCTGCGCGAAGTGCTGCAAGCGACTCTCGCTTAAACCTCAATTAGAAATTAACGAATCTCTCTTCGGCAAAAAATCCAAGAAAGGAGGGATTCCTCACTCCGTTCGGAATGGCGGGATCATAGTTTTCTAAACAAACCAAAAAAACAGCAAGGGGTGCGGGCTGGGAGACTTCAAGACCAGTGAGTTAGTCCATCAGTTGGCGGGCTTTCTCCACCAGTTCGGCGGAGTCGTACACCGGCTTTTCAAGATAGCCGTCGGCACCGGAGGCTTCCAAAAAACGCTCGCGGTCGCCACTCATGGTGTGCGCAGTGGCCAGCAGGACCGGCAATCGTCGCGGCGACTTCTTTTTCAAGATTTGGCAGAGTTCAACGCCGTTGACAAGTTGCCCTTCCCACTGCGCGTTGGTGAGGGACACATCCAGAAGAACCAGATCGACTTCGCCGGCTTCTATTTCCTTCAGCATTTCCGGCACATCTTCCGTGACGGTGCAGGAATAACCGCCGACCCGCTCGAGCGCCATGCGGAAGAACTTCGCAACGAGCGCGTTGTCCTCCACAATGATCACCCGGCGGGGTTTATCGGGCGGATGCGATTCGCTCACGCCTCCACCGCCTCTTGCTCTGGCGGAAGGGAAAGCGGCAGCGTGAACCAGGCCAGCGAGCCCTTCCCGGCGGGGCCGCTTTCCAATCCTATTTTCCCGTTCATCATTTCAACAAGCTTCTTGGCGATCGCCAGGCCGAGACCGGCGCCGTTGCTTCCCCGCAAGGATTTGTGGTCGTGACGCACAAATTTCTCGAACATGGCGTTGCGCTTTTCGGTGGGAATGCCCAAGCCAGTGTCTTCGATCTCGAAACGCAAATGACCATTTGGGCGATTGTGAATGGCCCGCACGGTGACGCGTCCAGTGGCTGTGAACTTGACGGCATTGGAGAGCAGATTTAAGAGTACCTGACGGAAGCGGATTTCGTCGCTGCGCACCCGGGGCAGGATTTGGTCGAGAGTTTCGTCGACCAGCCGGAGATTCTGGGATGCAGCCTGCACAGCCACGAGCGGCAAGGTGGAATCCAGAATGGCGCGCGGATCGAGCTCTTCCAGATTCAGGGCCAACTTACCTGCTTCGATGCAGGAAATATCGAGCAAATCGTTCACCAGCCGCAGTAACAGTTGCCCGCTGCTGAAAACATCGCGGAGAACTTCTTTTTCCTCCTCGGGAGTTGTGCACAAACCATCGAGCACCAATTTCGTGAAACTCAGGATGGAATTCAGAGGGGTGCGCAAATCGTGAGAAACCTGGGCCAGAAATTCATCCTTGATCGCATTGGCCTCGGCCAGTTGCACGCTGGCTTGCTCCAGTTCCTGGTTGAGGGCCTGCAAATGCGACATCGTCGCGCGGAAGTACGAATCGCACATCAAGTTCAAGTCCAAATCCAACATCTTGCTGAGGGCCTGCGAATAAGCCAGGCGTTCTTCTCGCGCCGGAAACTCGTCAAAGAGCCGTTCCAGCAGGAAAGAGCGCACCACACCCATCGCGCTGATCACATATTTTTGATCGAGTCCGATGCGCACGTGCCGAAAGCCGATCTGGTAGCGATCATCGGCATAGCGTTCGTCGTACACACCATTGAAAAGTCCGCGACCCCACGCTTGGAGAGTCTTCTTCAGCCGGTCAACCTGCTCGTTGCCGCCGGTGAACACGCGACTGGCTCCCGGATGATGCGGAATCTGGGCATAGAAGCGCTCCGCCATCTCGGGGAGGTAGTTCTCCATGCGTGGACCAAGATTTCTGAGCAGGATGGCGTCGTCTCGCCGAAAGTGGAGGTACCGCTTCATCTCCTCAATGAAGGATTCGTCACTAGGTTGGGCTTGGAGCGGAGCCGCCATCGGCAGGATTTTATCATCACAAGACCGTTCCGTGTGAAGGGAGGTGTCGTTTCCTCGAACAGGCTTAGGGATTGTTGCCGAGGGTGAAAACTCACTGTATTGCGTGAAGAGCCGCAAAGCGGGATGGAGCTTTTGCGGAAATCGCCTGCAAGCGATTTAAAAACATTGACTTGCAAGAATCACAAGTGGCAGGTGACGTGCATCACATAACGCTTGCACCTATCGCTTACCGTTGCAGATCGTGAGAGTTCATGTCCCGTGATAGCGTTACCGGCCGGAGCGACCAGGTCCGCTCCGGCGGACCCTTTCAGCGAATACTGGCGGCCACGGACTTTTCGCGGACCGCAGGATGCGCCTTGGACTATGCTCACGTCCTAGCCAAGCAATTCCGGGCGAAGTTGTACCTCGTCCATGTAGTTCCCAAAGAGATGTATTTCGTTCCTCCCGAGTCCTCTAGCGACACCATTGCCAAAGCGAAGCAGTATGCGCAAAAGGAACTGCAGGGCCTGGCGATATCCGCCGGGCTGAGCCACGTGGCCCACCAGGAGATTCTCGGTGAGGGACAGGTCTGGCCGGCGCTGCAAGTCATCATCGAATCCGAACAGATCGATCTGCTGGTCGTAGGAACTCATGGCCGGACTTCGAACAAGAAGCTGGCTCTGGGCTCGGTGGCGGAAGAGATTTTCCGCGTGGCCGATTGTGCCGTCCTCACTGTGGGGCAGCAGGCGCAGGTTGCCAAAGGCGGGACGGCAGAGTTTCGAAAGCTTCTCTATGCCACAAACTTCAAGCCACATGCCGAGCGCGCTTCGAGAGCGGCCTACTTTCTGGAGCACGAACATGCCGCGCACCTTTCCGTCCTACACGTGGTGGAAAATGCCAATGAAGGTTCCGCAGTGGGAAATACGATTTTGCGGGACTTTCTGGTCAACCGCATGAAGAAGACGATGCCTGCGGCGTGCCTGAACCATTGCGAGCCCGATTTCCTCATTCGCTTTGGCGAGCCTGGAGAGGAAATCCTTCAGACCGCAACGGAGTGCGGCGCGAACTTGATTGTTTTGGGATTGCGTCCCACGGAGAAGCTGGCGGGCTATTTGCCTTCCGCGGTTGCCTACCGCATTGCCTGCCAGGCTCCTTGCCCGGTCCTGACTTTGCGTCGATAGTCATCCCTCTTTCATCACTTTCTCATCGCGGTTCTACGTATGCGATACACGCGCCTACACCAATCTCCGATTTCCGGTACAATCCGCAGGTTCCTGACATTCATTTCCGCGGGCGGGAGCGGCTGTTGGCCATTGCAAACTCGCAAATCAAAAAAGCCGGGCTGTTCTACTTCGTCTTTCTGATGTTCGCGTACACGACGGGTGGGCCGTTCGGCATGGAGGAAATGATCACCACCAGCGGCCCGGGCGTTGCGTTGCTGTTCATCCTGCTGATTCCACTTTTCTGGAGCGTGCCGGTATCGCTTGTCACCGCTGAACTCACCACGGCGATTCCTGTAGAAGGCGGTTTTTATCGCTGGGTGTGCGCCGGGTACGGAAACTTCTGGGGCTTCCTTGCCGGTTGGTGGAATTGGAGCGCGTCCTGGTTGCTGGGGGGAAGCTATGCGGTGTTGTTCAGCGACTACTTGACGGTATGGTTCCCTTCACTGATCGGTTGGAAACACTATCTGGTATCGCTTGCCCTGATTTCTTTTCTTGCCTACGTCAACATTCGAGGAATTCAGCTGGTGGGGATGGTTGCAACAATCCTTGAATTCTCTGTGCTCATTCCGGTGCTTCTGTTGTGCAGCATTGCGGCTGGCCAGTGGCGTCACAATCCGTTCGTTCCGCTTACTCCGCCACACGTGCCGCCATTCCAGGTCTTCGGCGTTGGCCTGGCGCTGGGTTTGTGGCTTTACTCCGGCTACGAACAACTTTCGAGCGTCGCAGAAGAGATCGAGAATCCGCAGCGAAATTATCCACGCGCGTTGGCGATCGTGATTCCGCTTTCGATTGCGACATACTTCTTCCCGGCATTTTTCTCGCTGGCGGCGCTTGGCAACTGGCAAGAGTGGAACACCGCTTACCTCTCTAAAGCGGCGGAGTTGATTGGCGGAGGGTGGTTGGGCTTGCTGATGACCCTTGCCGCGATGCTGGGAAATGTGTCGTTGCTAAACGCGACTGTGCTCACGAGCACGCGTATGCCCTCTTCGATGGCGGAAGATGGCTACCTGCCGGCGTTCTTTGCGCAAAAGCACCCCAAGTACGGTTCGCCGTGGATCGCGATTCTGATTTCCTCGGCGATTTATGCGGCGGTGGCGTTTCACACTTTGGCGCAACTGCTCACGGTTTACGTTTGGCTGCGCATCCTGGTGACGGTCCTGACCGCGCTTTCTGCTTGGCGGCTGCGGAAAACGAAGCCGGATGTGCCGCGGCCGTTTCAAATTCCGTGGGGAAATCTGGGGCTAGGCTACGTGGTGATCGCTCCAATCCTGATGGGGGTCGTAGCTTTGGTGGGCAGCGACCGCTTCGCGCTGAAGTGGGGGCCCTTCCCTGTTTTGTTCGGCGTTTTGGTGTATTTCGTGCTGCCGCGACTCAAGGGCCTTTTCGCGGGCGATGCTCGCTAGCGGCCGCTGCGCTGAGGCCGCGGCACAAGCTGGCCGATTGTTGTGTTCGGGAAATAGTGGAGGATGATCTCGCGAAAATCCGCGCCTCGTTGCGCCATGGCGCTTGCGCCTCGTTGGCAAAGTCCGACGCCATGGCCCTGTCCAACGCCTTCAAGGACGATTTCACCTTTGCCCCGACGGACGACGAAGGTATTGCTGGGCACTGCGCTCCAGCCAAGACGCTTATCGACCGCCAGGCGCGCGGCCTCGGAGTGATCATCGAGAAGCGCGGCATCTTGCGGTGAGAGAGCTCGGGTCCACCACACTGGATTCTTGTAGCAGAAATCGCACAGGACCGAAAAATAGGGATAGCCGTTGGTGGGACTGCCGATGTCGGCAGGCGTACGCGTGGCGCCACTGCAACTGCGGGTAAACATAGCGGCGACGGGCTTGGCTTCGAACTTGATGATCAAATCTCTTGTGGCTGCGGCTGCCAGGGCTGCAGGGCTCTCGGCTGGCGGCGGTTCGCGCAGAAACTGGCAATGCGTCAAATCGCAGAAGTCGAAGTCCGCGTGGCGACCTCCGCCGGCGACAAAGTAAGATCGCGTTACGACGGCTTGGGCTTTCAATGCTTCCAGCGCTGTGCCAGGCAAGGATTCCGCCTGAACAACAGAGGCGACGGCCGTCTCCAGATCCATGGTGAGGACGGGGACCAATTCTCCATCGACGACTTTCACATCCAGGGTGCCCAGGTATTGCCGGCTGATTTTTCCTGGTACACGGAGCAGAAAGCGTGCCACACCATTATTCCGATTGGTCGCGAGAATCACATCTGCGTGGATCTCTTTTCCGTTGAGGGTGAGAAGCAAAGAGTTGCTGTCCGAGTGGATCTGCAAGCTTTCGCGCGAAGATCTGGGCTGGAGAAAAATGCTCCGCCCCGACGCGGTTACGACGAGTGCTTCGCCTCCGGCACAGCTTAGCGTGAGGTCGTGCGGATGGAAAATCCCTAAAACGCCGATGCGGACGCCCTGCGCCTGCGTAGATCTGCCCGCCAAACAAAGCAGGAACGGTAGCAGAAGCCATTTCACGCGCACGGGTTCATTCCTCCATACGACGGAGCATGCGGCCCGCGGTCTCTGCGGCTTTCGCGCCCGGAACGCCGTGCACGCGGACCATCAGCAGAATTTCCGGTTGCTGGGCGGGCACGAGGGCGATCACGAAGCCATCGCCGGGGGCATGGGGACTATGCGTACAAGGGGCGGTGCCGGTTTTCACCAAAGCGTCCGAGCTCTTTAGCGCGCGGCCAACTGCCGCGCCTGTGCCGTGCCGGGCGGATTGCAGCATACCGGCCAGGAGTTCGCGAACGCCGGGCTGGTCCCGTCGTTCGTCGAGTTCGAGATACGCGCGCGCCATGTGACTTGGAGCTATGCGCCATTGCTTGCCCAGGCCAATCAGACCAGTCGCGGCGATATTGTCGTCGGGCGATTCGAGATGGAAGTCCCGAGTGACAGGCACAAGCTCAGCACTTGTGACGTTCTTGGCCAAGGACCAAAAATAGGAATTACACGATACGGAAATCGCGGAGACAATATCAAGACTGCCGTGGGGTTGCATGCGCCAGCAACCGCTGGCTTCGCCTTTGCATTCATACGAGGGATACCGGTAATCATGAGTCTCGGCATAGGCGAGCGCCGTGAACGGTTTCACGAGCGAGCCCAAAGGGATTGCCTTGTCCTCATTCTCCCAACGGCCGACGAGCAAGACTCCGGAATGCGCATCGAAGAGAAGATAGGAAATGTTGCTGTCCGAAAAATCGCGCTTGAGTACTTGAACCGCCGACTGGGTAAAAAGCGAGCGAGGCGGATTTGCCGGGGACGTCTGTGATGGGTCCCTTGCGAGCAGGCAGGGCAACAGTAGCAGAATAGCGACTGGCAGTTTTGCGAGGCTGTTTAGTGGGCCCATTCGTAATTGACCGTCTGCGTTACTTTGTCTCCCGCATCGCGGATCACGATTTTTTCCGAGGAAACTCCGGCCAACGTGGAACTGAGACTGCCAATGTTTTGGGAAAAGAAGTCAGGCGTGTCACCGGCGCCAGAACCGCCGACAGGCTTATCCAGAAGGCGCGTGAGCGTGAGGAAATTCTCGCTTTCGCGCGAATGGTCAAAACTCGCGACGTACACAGCCGGCTGCTGCGTATTCTTTTGTTTCAGATTCGCGAGCATGGCACCGAGCAAACCGGCGTTATCGGAGATCAGTAGATATTTGCCACTCACGCTGACGGACAGCGTCCAGAGCCCGTCGAGTGCGAAGTAACCGGCGTTTGGCTGCCAGTTGACTCCCAATTGCCCAGTTGTGAAACCTGGGCGCACAAAATCCACCAGCGCGTTTCGCACGTCGGCCTCGTTCCAATCTGATGCTGCTAACAACGCCACAGCGGAATGGATGCGGACGAACACGCCATCCTTATCCTTTTCCGTGGATTGCGTGTGAAAAATGGCTAAGGGAGGATTCTTGGAAAGCACGGTCTTCAAAGGCGCTGCGTTGTCGACCGAATCCCCAGGCTGCGCGGGCCGTTCATCGATGCGCGTCTCGAGAGACGAACTCGACCCAGTCTCACCATTGCCGACTTGCACCTGAGGCGCGAGTTTTTCCGCAGCAGCTGGGCCCCGATGAGGCGCCAGAATTTTTGTTTCCAGAAGCGTGAGGCACTCCTCTGCGGTCGGATTCGCCTTGGCTTCATAAAATCCAGCTTGCGGCGGGGCCAAACGAATAATTTCCGAGACAGAGGCCGGGCCTCCGTTCGGCATCGCTTCGGCGGGTATGGGCGTCTTTCGCAGCAGGATGCGTTGTTCCTGATATTCTTTGCCTGAAAAAGTCAGGTCAGAAATCGCTGCGGTGTACTGTTTCAGGTCGGTGATGTTCTGTTGGATCCAGTAGGAGCGGAAATACGGACTCGGTGCGATTTTCTCTAATGTCAAAACCATTCGCAGATCGCCAGCGTCTTTCGCGGCAGAAGCGCACTGCGACCACCAGGCTTCGGATTCCATTGAGTGGCCGCCGGCGCTCTTCATAAGCTGCAGCGCGCCGGCCATAAGATCTTCGCGCGTGGCGAGAACCAGGTAGTCCCCGGTTACCGCGAAGGCGACTTCCCTGCCGGATTCAGCGTCGCGGCGATAGAAAAAGTCGACGCCGTCCGCGTTGCGCGTTTCGAACTTCGAGCGGGCTTGCCAGAGCGCCGACTGCGTGGAACTTGCTGATGGCAACCGAGTGATGTAAAGGAACTGCAATTTTCCGATGTCGAAAATAGCCAGGGCACTCTGCGTGCCCGCTACTTGCCGCAATAGGTTCGTGTCCGCGGGCAGGCCAGCCGCACTGGAGAACTCCTTGCTGGCATCTGCCAGCCGCAGAAAGAGCTTGGACCGCGAAAGCACTGCATAATTGCTGCTTTTCAGCCAGTTCTGCTTTTCGGAGGATTTATTCCAGTCTGCAAGCAGCACGGAGAAGTCTTTCGCCTGGAGGTATAACAGCGCGCCAGAAGGAATGTAGTGAGAGAGCGCGGGCTCGGCGGGAGACGCCGCTTGATATGCTCCCCAGCTGACTCCGATGCAAGCTGCAACGATTAGAAAGAAGAGGATTGGACGTTTCATGGTCGTTCTCCCGGTTTCGCAGATGGCTTCGCGGCGGGGGCGGCGCGGGCGACGATGCGCGGCCGAACCAAGCGATCCTGCTCCAAATCTGCATGCAGAATGGGCTGCCTGGCCGCATTTCGTTGTTGGCGTCGCAGCTGGGCCCTGACGTCGGCGAGTTCAGTCGCGATTTCCTTTTTACGTGGTTGTGTTTTCTCGAGTTTCAAAGCTACCTGCAGGTAGGCGAGGGCGTCGCCGAGGCGGTTCAGCCGCGCAAGCGTCAGGCCCACAGCTCGCGCGATCTGCGACTGCTGCGTTGGTGCCAGTTTTGTCGCCGTGTAGATGCGGGTCTCAGCAGTCTGGTCAAGGTCGGATCGCTCATCACTGATGATTTCTTCCTCGTCGCCGGCAACATTGGAAGGCACAACCTGCCGGATGCGCTGTTCTCGAAGCATCTGTTCGATAGAAGCGAGCGCAAATTCGTCGTCGTGAGCCGAAACGGCTGCCTGGAACAGCGGAATCCGCGCGTCTTCTCGTGCCGGCGTATCTTCCAGCGCTTTCGTAAGAGTCTGAACCTTCGCGCGCGCTTCCGTAGTGTTTTGCGCCGCCCTGAGCCTGGCGTCGTAGAAGAATGGATGATCGGCTTCAGTGGGAGTGATGCCCTTGATTTCGCCAGCGAGCAGATTCAGCTCCGCGCTTCCGAAGTCGGCACCGCGGTGAATTCCGGACAGGGCCAACGTGGCTTCGACCCGAACGCTATATGGATTTTGCGGAGCAGATGCGATCGCCACCAGCCACTGGAGTGGTTCGTCCGCCGAGCGGGCCATGGCGATTTGTGCTTTTGCAAGACGCAAGCGATAGTCAGGTTCCCAAGGCGTGGCCTTCGTCAGCGCCGCCAGGAACTCCACGGCTTCTGCGGAGTGCCCTGTCTTCTCCAGGAGCGCGGCGGCGGAATCCATGTTCTGGTAGGGATCGCCGACCACCAAAACAAGCCTGTGAAGCAGTTTAACGGCGCCGTCCGTGTCGCCATCAGCAATGCGAATTTCCGCCAGGCCCAGGAAATTTGCAGCCACCAGTTGGTGCTCTTCGATTTCGCGGGCGAAGACAAATTCCAGGATTTTGCGGGCGGATCGCTTGTCTCCGGCTTCAAACAGCTCGCGCGCCGCTACTCTTAACGGTTCGGCGGCAGGCGCCGCTTGTGAATCAGAACGATAGGACTCCAGTTTTGCATCTAGGGTTCCCCGTTGCGCAGCGACGCGCATTTCCATAGGCCCAAGCACTGCCGCGTCCGCGCTTCGTTGCTCCCGCGATAGCGAGGCAAGGTATTCGCCAGCCTGGTTGAATTGTTGGGAGTCGATCAAGTAGCGTATCCAGCGGTTCTGCCAGGAACGCAATTCGCTCTGCGCATTCTCTTTTTCCAGTCCTTCGGCTTTCGCCAAAGCATTTTGCTTAGCGTCGAGAATTCGCTGGAAGATGGGCCCGCGCTGCGCCAGAGGAATCCAGGGCGCGTCAACAATATCCGCGAGAACCACTGAGGGATTCGGCGCAACCGAGGTGACATCCAAAAGCCAAGCGGTCGCTTCTGGCGGATCGCCGATCGCCGGGTATACACTGTGCAAGAGCGCGTTAGAACGATAGTTGCCGTTGCGCTTTAAGTACGCTCGCACAACCGCGTCGGCTTCCGGCCTGCTGAGCACAAAAAGATGCCGGGAATGCAGATGATCGCACGCGCGCCCAAAATCCGCCCAGAAACCTTCGGGAACGCGCATGCTATTCACCTGGGCCAGCAGCGTGGAAAACACCTGGTTCCATTGTGCGATCGCTTGCTCCTTGTTGCCGTCCTTCAAGTAGGCCAGAGCCAGCCGGTCGTGGACTCCGGCCAGTCCGGGAGAAAGCTCCAAATTGTGATTGTAGTCAGCTATCGCAAAACGCGCGTCTCCATTGGTCATATAAAAATCAGCGAGCGTTTCGTAACCGGACGAAGACGCGGGGCTATGCTCCAGTTCCGCTGGCAGAAAATCTTCCGGCGAACCTTGTTTCATGTCCGCGAGATATTCTCCGTAGCGAGAACCGTAGTAATACCAAACATCACCGGCAAGCTGATTGTCGCGGCTAATCGGCTTGCCGATACGATTTCCGATGGTTTGTTCACCCAAGGCATCAAGAAAAGCGGCGTTAATCGAGGGGCCGGGCTCCGCAAAGTACAACCCCACAAGCGCGGTGTACGATTTCCCCCATACCGCGGGTTGCGGACGGCTCCGCTGCGTGACAACTTCGTGTGCCAGGTCCGCACTTCCATTGGCAACCGCAAAATCCGCGGCTTCCTGCCCGAAGGGAGTCCAAGCGGAGGCTTCCTGCACCAGGCGTTGCGAGTTCTTTGCGAGCAGCAAAGCAAAGTAGCGCTTGTGAATGTCATCGCCGAAATCGCTGGGCGCCAATGCCGACAGCACACGCAATTGGTTGTCGGAATCACCGGCGGCACGATACGCTTCCCCCGCGGCCAGCAGGACGGTGGAGCGCTGTTGCGGCCTGATGCGGGGAGCGAACGTTTCAAGTTGCTGCCCCAGTTCAGCGAATTTCACGCGCTTCCGCTGGAGTTCCACGAAGCGGGACATCTGTCCCAGCATCGCAGCCTCATCTTCGCCGGAATGCATCATCAAGTCGTAATGCCAGCGTGCTTCCTCCTCAGCAAGACCCGCGCTATGGACAAGCGGAATCGCGAACAGATTTGCGTCCTGGAAATTCATGGGCGAACGAACCGTCTGCGCGAACTCCACAAACTTCACTTTTTCATCCGGGGTGAAATACTGCGCCACCGCTGTGCCCATCTCCGTCATGGCCGCGGTCATCCCGGTCCTGGCGTTCGTGATCCTGACCTGCAACGTATGCTCGCGCCATTCCTTATCGGATATTGCTGCAATGCCTTCCTTGGCGACTTGTTCCTTAACAACGGGGAGCGAGGAAGAAGCAGCCGTGAGCGCCGCCTTCAAAGTCGCATACGCCTTGTCGTGCTGGCGCAGGTGGGTCATGATGCGCGTATAGAGTTTCGCTCCAACGTGATAGTCGGTTGAGGCGAGCAGATCTCCAGCTGCGAGGTTCACGCCCTGCTCGGCAAACACGCGCGCCTGATCCAGAACTCCCCAACCTTCCAGGCGGCGAGCCACTTCGAAATAGCTTTGTCCGCGTTCCGGCCCAACATCGATCAGAGCGATCTTGAGCGCCGCTACTGCCTCCGTGCTTCGGCCCTGGCGCGCACGAACCTCCGCGACTTTCTCCATCCACTTCGGATCTTTGTAAGCGAGCTGATAGATTCGCTCGTAGTCGGCGGCGGCCTCGTCAAAATGCATCAGGCGTTCTTGCAGCGCCGCGCGCGCAATGCGCAAATCGGTGCGATCCGGACGAACGGTGATGGCCTTGCCATACGCATCGATGGCAGCAGGAAAGTCCTCCAGGCTCGTCTGGATGCGCGCCAGCACCATAGGCCAGCGAAAATCGCGCGGGGACTGTTGAACGGTCTTTGCGTAGAAGTCCAGAAGCTGGCTTTGACGCTTGTAACGCTGGGAGTAGAGAGCGGCCTCGGTCACCAGGCCCTCGTCTTCAGGAAAGCTGTTAATGAGTTCAATGTACTGGTCGACGCCGCCGGCGTAATCATCCAGTTTAGTCAGCGCGGGAATCAGTCCGCGACGTAGCGCGGCAATGCGCGTCTTGCGCTCGTCCGCCGAGAGAGGTGCGTTCCGGAAGAGAGCGATTTTGTCCAGGTAAGATTGCTTCAAAGCGTGCTGGTCGCCCTCCGCAGCGTAGGTATCGGCCATGGCCGCGAGGTACTGACTGTCGTATGGAGAATCTCTAAGGAGTTGCGCCAGAAGATCGCGCGCCTGCTGATACTGACGCGCCTCTGTTGATTTGCGAGCGGCCTCAAACGTGAACTGCTTGCCGAGCGCCGGATAAGCGTCTATGGCTGCCTGCTCCAGAACCTGAATCGCCTGAGGATAAAGTTTCACGCGCCAATAAAAATCGACCGTGGCGCGAACGACTCCGAGAATCTTGGGGCTGTCGCGGTACAGCGCCTCGATGTTGCGCTGGGCGGAAGCGAAATCCCCGCGGTTCTCATACAGGCGCACCAGCGCACAGCGTAGCTGCAATCGCGTGACGGGGTCCGTGGCCAGCGCCGCTTGCTTTTCCACCGCGCGCTGCCGCACATCTTCCAGAGATTTCTGCTGCGCTAGAGATTCAAGTTCCGAGGCTTGCTCAATGGTCGTCGCATTGGCAACGGCGGCATCGAGAAATGCTCTCATTTCCGGCTGGCGGTTCTCCGCTTCCAGAACGCGCACGCGCAGGTGGACCGCGGGCAAGGAATAATGGGAAGCGAGCGCCAACTTCTCTGTCTCTTGATTCACGGGCTCGCGATACTTTGGCCTGCGCGAAAGGTCGAGAAGCCTGATGAGCGCGGGGGATTCTCCGCCGGCGGCCAGCGCGGCGTTCGCGTATTCCTGAATTGCGCGCGCGTAATCGCGCTTGCCCTCGTAGATGGCTCCTTCTTCGTAACCATAGAGAGTTTCATCACCGAGAGTCTTCCTGCCCTCGTTCAGCAGGCGCAGCGCGTTGTCAAAATCAAAATAGTCCCAATAGATGGTCGCGGCTTCCAGGTAGCCCCCCGACTCTCCGGGAGCAACCTTAGGGATGCGCTCCCAATACGGGGCTGCCCGGGCAAACATTTCGCGGTCCGAATAGATATCGCCAATTCGCGCGAGGATCTCCGTATTGCCCGGATTTGCTGCCAGCAGATTCGTTTCAATTTGAACGGCGGTGTTGGTGTAAGCAGGATCAAGATATGCGAGCGAGCGATACACAGAAGACGCGGTGCGGTCCAGCTCCGGGTCAGCCGGGTATACACTCGCGAGGGCCTTGAGCACCGGAGCGCTTTCCTCGAAATGAGAACGCCAGATTTCCGCCTGAGCTAAATATTGCCCGGCCGCCGGATTCTTGCCCACGAATTCCTGCCAATTTCCTTTTTTGTTTACCGGAGCGGCTTCGCGCAGGGTTTTTAGCTCCGCCTCCAGCTTTCCGTTGCGCGTCAGAAATTCAAAGTATTCATTGCGCAAATCTGCTTCCTCGAACCAGTGCTGGCGTATCAGCTCTTCCCAGGCGACTTCATTCCATGTGGGTTTGCTGTGATACGCGCTGAGGAGATTGCGGACAAAATAGGGATTATGGGGAAAACGGGCGTGGGCATATTGATTCAGGCGAACGTACATTTGCGGAGTGCCACCGACAACGGATTGGAAGTAACCTTGGAGGTCGCTGCCGTCGAATTGCTTCACGGCGTCTTGCGTGAGTTTCTCGAACTCTGCGTTCTTTCGCGACCGCAAGTAAAAGCGGGCCAGTTTGTTGTACCAGGAATGGTCAGGGAAACGCGCCATGGCTCGGCGGTAGACTTCTTCCTGCTCGGTGCCCTGGTTGTTTTGCTGCAGGAATACGGCTAGCCGCTCGTAGAGTCCGGGATCCTCGGGATTCTGATCGATCTCGCGGCGCAAGACCCCCAGGGCCTGCGGAATCTGATTCAGTTCCACAAGTCTCGCCAGGTAGCGTTCCAGCACTCGAGAATATTCCGGGGAACGCGGACCGTTCCCGGATGTGCCTTCTGCGGATGCAGGATGGACTTGAAACGCGGTGTGCACTGCGGGCTGCGGAGAGGCGGAATTGTTGGCTTCGGCGGAATCGGAGTCCCCGGAAACAGGATTCGCGGGCGCCTCATCGTGGTCCGGCGCTGTTGCGGCCTGGCCAGGAGCGGGGTCCGCTGCGCCAGCGACGCGCATACCGAGGGGCACTTTGCCGGCGTCGGCAGCCAACTCTCGCAAAATAGAATCGTAGATCGCGAATTCATCCTGGCTCTTGTTCAGGTGCGCATCCGCATCGGCCATGAGCAGCGCCACCGCGGTGCGCTGCTCGGCTTTCGGGAAAGCTGCCAGAAACTCCTTTCCTCCTTTCAGCACGGCTTCGCTCTGCGCATTACTGGCGTAAAATTCGAGGAGTTTCGCGTGAAGCTCCGGACGGCTTATCGAATTTGGAAAGTTTTTGTCCAACATGGCGAGCAATTCGGCCGCTCGCGAGCGGTGAAAATAGGAGATGGCGCGTAGCTCTTCTTCCGAGTACGCGCTCGCGGGATACGTGGTATTCAAAATCAGGGAGAGAATGCCGTTCAGATAGCCGGGGCCCTGATCCATTGTGGCGATATCTTTGTAGAGCGAGAGTTCTCCGGCGCCCAATCGAATCGGGGTTTCTGGCGCGGCGAGAAGCAAATCCGTGAGGCGACTCAGCGCGCGCTCCGGGGAATCGTAGGCGCCCTTGCTGTTGTACAGCGCAAAGTAATAGCGTGCGGCCTCGGGGTAAGCGTGAATATCCTCCAGAAGCCGCCCACAAATATAGAGTTCCTGGGGCGTCCACGGGGAGTTCGCCGCTTCCTTGTGCAACCGCAAAGTGGTGATGGCCTGTTGCGCGGTGTCGAGTTTTCCCTGCTGCTGGTAATAATAAAAGATGCGTGCAGTGGCTTTCAGATCCTCGGGATTGGCATTGAGAGCGGCGCGCGACTCATCGAGGAATTTGCGCAGATTTTGTGTCTGCGCAAGAAGATCAAAATAACTTTTCACCAGCTCCGGCGACCACAGCGGCTGGAAACTCTTTTCGTAAACCGCGAGTCCCTGTTGGATGGATCCCCGTCGATATTCGACCAACGCCTGTGCTTTGACTTGAAAAATATCGTCGTTGGGAAACTGTTTCTGATATTCGGCAATCAGTTGGTTCGCCCGAGCATATTCCTTCTGGGCAACCAGGTATTCGAGAAAGCGCGAATATAAGGGAGCTTCCTTCGGATAGCGCGCAATCCAGGCGTGGTACTGCGCGATCGAAACGTTTTTCGCCAGGCCCTGCGCATGAATAATGGTGAAGATGCGGGCAAACGCCCGCCAGGAGCGCTCCTCGGGCGCAGGCGTCAGACTCTCGGACGGATCCGGCGGCGCGTTCGCGATTGCCGACAGGACAGCGATTTCGTCCTGCGGCTGCTGCCGTCGATGGTAGAAATCGGCAAGGGCGAGCTGCGCAACAGCCTTGTTCGCCCTCTTTTCTGCATACAGCTTCCAATCCGCTTCCGCTGCGGCAAAATCAAGCTGTTGTTCGTCCTCCAGGGCGCGCAAAGAATAGAGCTCCGCGTTAGCGGGTTTTTGTTGAATGAGTTCGCCGAGCGCCGTTCTTGTCTCCGCCGGCGGCCTGCGGTAAAGCACGTTGCCATAGGGCAGAGCCATCATGCGGAAAAAGGCGTTCTCCAATTGCGTGCCTGCTTCGATGTTGGAAATCCAGTATGGCAGCGCTCCGTTCGCGGAAATCGTCCATCCGGCTACCACGGCCACAACCAATGCAGCGGCAAAACTCAGGAATCTTTTGGGTGAGAAATCACGGGACGATTTCAATGTCCACCCCCTGCGATGCCATGTTGTGGGCAATGTCTTCCGCGGTGACCGTCAGCTTGTAGCTTCCGGGAATCATCTCTGCCGGAATCAGCAATTGCCCTGTGTTTAGCCCGGCTTTGGCGTCCCACTTCAACCCCACCGGCGAGGCTCCTTCCAGGCGCGCCACCAACGTACGCGTGCTTGACGAAGCCGCCACTTTCAATTCCAAGACTTGGCCTCGGCGGAAGCGCTTGTTGTCCAACTTGATCTGCACAACGGGCGTTTTGCTGGCGATGACAAACGTCTTCGCTTCGCGATAGGCATGCCCGACGCGGTCGTGCAGTACCAACCGCACTCCATAGGTTCCGTCCTGCATATCCTTCGGCGCAAAGAAGCGTGTTTGCCAGGTATCCTCATCAGGGAGATAGCGCAGCTTTTGCACCAACCCGAACGGAAATAGCGCCACGACGGAAACGATGGATTCATCCGTCTTCACGCGCAACACCGGGTCGCCGGGTCGAATCACTCTGGGGCGCAACAGGGCGCGCGGCACTGCAAGGAACGAAGTGTAGGGAGTGACAAACTTGTATTGGCGCGCGAGGCGGATAATTTCGTCGATAGAAGCCTGGTCCTCGCCTTCACGTTGGATTTTTTCGAGCAAGGCATCAACGCGAGCACGGGCCCACAATCGCGGCAGTTGCGGATGTTCGAAGGATTCACTCGGCAGATCGGTTTTTGCCGACACGATCAGGGGAGTTGCGTCGCGAATTCCGTGGATCGTGAACGCTACATCTGTTTGCGGTTTCTGGAAGCGGCCTACCCAAACTGCCATGGACCCCGAGAATGCAGTATCCTGCAAAGGATAGACGGAATCCACGGCTGTCTCTGGCGATACGTCCAGACGCAACTGGCCGATGGGGCTTCGCCCGATTTTCGAGAGCAAGGAACTCAGTTTGAACTCCATCGGCTCAGTGGACAGCACGTTTTCAAGCACGCCATCCTGGCGCGCCAGCAGTTTCAGCAACGGGAGATTCGCGTCGTCGCCCACACCGAAGATGTACGTCCTTGGCCGGTCTGCCTCGGGAATCTGTTTCCACGTGGCTTCGTACCACGCTGCGAGCTTTCCATTTTGTATCGGCCCGCGCGTGGCTCCGCCGTCACTCAGCAAGACCAGGTCGGCGCTGGCTCCTCCCTTTGAGCTCTGCTTTAAACCTTCGCCCAAGGCTTTCTGCAGATCAGTTCCGCCGCGCAAGCGGCTGGAACGGACGAAATCGAGCGCGTGCTGAATGCCGCCGCTATCGGCGGAAACCACCCCGGGCTGAAATCCTTGCGTCTGACTGTTGAAGAGAATCAGGTTGAACTTGTCCGCCGGTTTCAGCGTGCGCAAAAGCATTTCCAATGCCTGATAGCTGCGCTCGAGTTTTTCCCATTGCATGGAGAGCGAGGTATCAAACAGGATGACCAGTGTCTTTGCGGACTCTGCCGCGTGCGCTGGCGTGCCCGCGGCCCCGGCGTTGCCTTGGCCGGTTCCTAACAGTGCTTCCGCCGCGAAAAATCCAGGCTCATTGGTGCTTCGAACCGGAGCAGTCTCCGTTGGCGACGGCTGGCCGCTCAAGGGATTCCTGTGAATAATCACTTGCAGTGTGTCGCTGCCCGCGCGATCCAGGTCATAGGTCGCGACAAAATCCTCGGTCAGATTGATGTTTAGGGCTTCAAAGTGGCCACGCACCACGTGAGGAGTGTTCTCCTCAATGGTCAGCGGCAAGATTTTCGCGCTGGCTTGAAAGTTGCGGAGGGCGTGTGCGGAACGCAATTCGAAGTTGAGCCGGAAATGCCCGGCCGCTTGCGCCTGGTAAGCGTCGGGGCGCAGGGGAATGGCGAAATACGATTGCAGGTTCTCGACGCTGATGGTTTCGTGATACTCAAATTCCAAGCGCTTAGTGCCATATGCGGGTATGGGCACGATGCGCGCGCTAAAAATGGAGCTGCGTTTGGCTTCTTCAGCGCCGCGCTCGCCCATTTGCAGCAAGCCGGGATCGATGGATTGCAGCTTCAGCTGGTTGTAGATCTCTTCGGCGCGTTTGCGCTCCAGGATCACCGCGGGAATCCGCGTGGTGCTATCCCACACCGCGAAATCGGAGACCGTCGCGCCGCTTGGCAGCGCAAATACGTAATTGCCTTCCTGGATTCCGGCTGTGTGATTCGCAAAAATCTGTCGCACGAAAACGCGCGCGTCTCCGTTATCAATCTGAACGGTGATTTCCATCTCTTCGAGAGACAGGATCGCAGGATCCGGCTGTTCTTTGTCGCGAGGAATCAATACGCCGCCGTCGGCCAGAAGGAGCAAAGGCGCCAGAAAGAGCAGTAAGAGTGCCAGCAGTATTTTGTTCATGGCTGGAGCTTTCGTTCCTGGATTCGAACCAGCCCGTTATCGGTTCCGACGTAGATATATCCGTCGCTCTCGGCCAGAGCAGTTACGTTCAAAGACGGCAATCCACTGGTGAGCACCGTCCACCTCTGTTTCTCGCGGTCGTACACATACAGTCCTTTTCCTAGCGTTCCGGCAAAGACGTGCTGCGGCGTCACCAGCATGGCGTTCGGATTGATCTCCATTTCTGCGGTGGCCTTTTCAAACGCCCGGAAATGCCCCGCGCGATTCAGGCCCACGATTCCGCTGCCGTAGGTGCCAATCAGCCATTCGTCTCCGACGGGAACAACCGCGGTAATCCAGTTCTGTTTCAGGTCCGAGGAGCCTGCCGTGTAGTTCACCTTCACGTCTCCGTGGTCGATCAAAGAGAGTCCGCCCAGCGTGCCCACCATCAGGTCGTCGCCAGAAACACCAAGGGCATACACGTGGTTGCTCACCAATCCGTGGAAGGCGTACATGCTGCGCGCGCCGCTGGAGTCCAGAAAAGTCAATCCCGCAGGGGTAGCGATTGCCAGTCCGTCGCGGTAGGGCACAACGTCTGTCACGTGGTCGGCAATCAAGCCGTCGGCGTGTGTCAGGACCTGCTCCTGAGTGCCACCGGCGCCAAACCGCACCAGACCGTTGGCTGTTGCTACGGCGACGGTGCCGGACTGCGTGTCCGGCCAGATTCGATTCACGCAGAAGACGTGCCCGTTTTCCACGTGCCGAACGGGGCGCGCATCGCTCGGCAACAAATCCAGCCCGCGATCGAAATAGCCCACCCAGAGCTGGCCATCCTTGTCTTTTGCCAGCGCCGAGATGTTTCGGTCGCTCAGAACAGCCGGACGCGGCTTCAGCACCCGTTTCCAGCCTAATGCGCGTGAATTCATCTGGTACATGCCGTTCCGAGTCAGAGCGTATGTGCCGTTTTCCGTTCCGAGGAACTGCCGCACTTCGGCCAAATCCGCGCTGTCATGCGATGCCGCACCCACCCGTCGCGCTGTCAGCGGAACTGCCACCACACCTTGATCTTCTGTGCCCACCAGCAGTTGTTCCTTATCGATTTGCAGGGAAGTGACCAGAACCCCTGCGCCAACGACACGCGAGAATCGTCCGCGATCGAATTCCGCCACGCCGAGCGGTGTTCCCACGTAGGTCTTGTGCCCCGAGATGCTGATGGCCTGGACCTGTCGGTCGGGCAATCCTTGTTCTTCGCTGAAGGTCTCCGTGGTACCGCCATGCCAGTGCAACACTCCCTGATTCAGCGTGCCAACCCACAGGTCCAGTTCGTTTCCAGCAAGCGCCTGGACGTACAGATGGCTCAGTGTGGAATGCACTTCCTTGATTTGCTTGCCATCGCAAAGAAGCACCCCGCGCTTCTTGGTGCCGATCAGAAAGTGGCCGGCAGAAACCGGCAGGATTGTGGTGATGGACCGCACGTCGGCGTCGGACGGATAGATTTGCCGGAAGGTTCGGCCATTGAAGACCAGAATTCCTTCGTCGGCGGTTGCCACGATTAGTTCCAGCTCCGTCGCATCGCCCAACATTCCTGATGCCATTACCACCAAGGGCGACGACGGCAGATCTCTGCCCACCAGAAATTCCCTGAGGAGTGCGCCTCCCAGATCGTACTCGGCGAGGCCAGCGGGGCCAGCAATATAAAGCCGGTCATTCAAACGCGCGAATTGGGAGAAGACCTGGGGCGAGCTGACGGCCTCGAAATTCACGTTCGCAGGGGCGAGATACGGGCGCACTTCCACCCGAATGTCGTGTTCGGTGCGCACCTCTTCTTTGGAGAGGCGCAAGGCGCGGCTGGCTCTCCATCCAACAAACAACCCCACTAACAGAATTGCTGCGAAGACACCCCCGGCTAGCGCCCAGACCTGGAACCTTGGACCCTTGGTCATTGTTCCTCTTGGAGAACTGCTCACTATACTCCGGATGAACTCGCGGGGACATAGTGCAGATGAGGGTCCATGGGCGTTTATTTAGAAAACACCCGAGTTTCGGGCTTGGGGATGAGCAGTGGCCGTGTCGGCGTGTGGACAACGTGTCTCGCCAACCACGCTCGTGAAAACAGCAGAATTGGTTTACTCGAAGCGGATCAAGACAATCTCTGGCTGCGTGCCAACGCGCATCGGAGGTCCCCAAGTACCGGCGCCGCTGGAAGTGTAGACAAGAAGCTCGCCGAAGCGCTGCAGACCGTAGGTGAATTCGCCGAAGATGCGGTTTGTGAACCAAGTAAAGGGGAATATCTGGCCGCCATGGGTGTGCCCGGAAAGCTGCAGGGAGATGCCTTGTTTCTCAGCGATGGCCAAACCATGCGGCACATGGGCAAGCAAAACGCTGGCGCGGTCGCGATCCAATTCCGCGCTCTCCAGGATGGACTGATAGTGTTTGGCGTCACCCGATTCGCTATAGGGCACGCCAACGACCTGGAGTCCATCCAGATTGACTTTTTCGTTGTGCAGGACGTGAACGCCGGAGTTTTTCAGGGCGTCGAGATACTTGGTAGGGTCAGAAAATTCCTCGTGATTCCCGGTCACAAAGTAAGAACCAAATTGCGGCGAAAGACGTTTTAACGGCGAGACCAGGCGCGGCGCATCAACCTTGGTTCCATCAAAAAGGTCGCCGCTGAAGAACACCACGTCCGCCCCAAGCTGCCGAAGCTTGTTAACGATTCGCGAAAGGAACGCATAACCCTTCACGTGGCCGAGATGGGTGTCGGTTACGAGTGCGGCGACTCGACCGCGCCAGGCAACCGGCAAGCCACGCAACTTCACCGTAATCCGCCTGACGCGAATGGATGCGGCGTTGATGATCCCGTACAGCCCAGCGAGTACCGCAAACCCGAAAAACAGGCCGGCCATGGCGCGGCGACTGACAACCAATCCCGAAAGATGCGCTAGGGGATAGGCAATCCAGCAAAGGCAAGCCGCCACGAAGAAGAAATTCAACATGCCGAGCCAGACACTTGCGATTCTGTAAAAGACACGTACGGGAGGATTTGAGTAACGATGGGCAAGCAAGGTGGCAGCTACGAAACTGCCCGACAGCGCGGCCACTACTCCCCTGAGAATGGCGGAATTGGGCCACTCCGGCGATCCCCAGAAAGTGATCCAGGTCTCATAGATGAACAGGTGCGCGAGAAAAACGATCGATTGAACAATGCCAACGAAAACGGCAATCCGGGCTTTCAGGACTGGTGCTCCTCGACAAGCAAAGCTGCGATTCCGGTCGAATATTAGATGACCAGGCGCGCACTTAGGCTACTTCCCGCGGGGCGGAAGCGCCACCTCTATTGTTGCGCCGTCGACGGGTCCGCTGTGCTATCCTCACCAACCCGCCCCGGAAGGTGTCAGCCAGCCGACACATTTTTCGAGTTCGACGGTGTAACCAAATTAGGGCCCCGTAGTTCTAATCGAGGGTACAAAGCGACCTTGCAAGGCGATCGTTCTCGGGTAAAACCCTGATGGATTCCCGGGCGGTTGCATCCTAGGGTAGGACCTATCTATGAACGCAACGGCCATCGGTGTTCGGTCTCGCCGCGAGGATTTGCGCGCGCGATTGGCAGAGGCTCGTAAGCAAAGCGACGAATTATTCGCAATCGTTCGCCCCGAAGCACTGTACGAGCGCCCCATTCCGCAGCGACACCGGTTGATTTTCTACCGTGGACACCTGGAAGCATTCGACTGGAACTTGTTGTCCGGCCGCGCTTTTGGCCTGCCACCATTCAACCTATCGTTCGATAAGCTGTTTGCGTTTGGGATCGACCCGGTAGATGACGGACTGCCGGCGGATAGGGAAACCGATTGGCCAAAGCGGGAAACGATTGAGCAGTACAACGCGAAAATACGGGAAACGCTGGATGCAGAGTTAGAACCGGCACTGCAGGTTACGCGTGGCGGACCGCCGGAACTTTTGACCATGGTGGAAACGGCCATCGAGCACCGATTGATGCACCTGGAGACCCTGGGGTACCTGTTGCACCGCCTGGCTCCGGAGAAAAAAATCAGCCAGGATCCGGAAACAGCAGCGGATTTGCCGGCCATGAAAGCGCGTTTGATTGACATTCCTGCCGGAAAAACAACGCTTGGCTTGGTGCGTACGAGTGGGGAAGAGTTTGGATGGGACAACGAGTTCGAAGCGCATGAAGTCGAGGTTCCGGCGTTCGCCATGCAAAGCTTCAATGTGACGAACCGCGAGTTCCTAGAGTTTATGGAAGCCGGAGGGTACGAGAACGAGGCACTCTGGAGCAGCGAAGCGCGGGAGTGGAAGAAACGCGAAGGAATAGAACATCCCGGATTTTGGCGCCGCGCGGGAAATCTCTGGATGTACCGGACAATGTTCGGCGAAATTCGCCTGCCGCTGGAATGGCCGGCATATGTGAGCCACGCGGAAGCAAGCGCGTATGCAAAATGGTTGGGAAGAAAACTGCCCAGCGAGGCGGAGTTTCATCGCGCTGCATACGGAACGCCAGGCGGAAAAGACGAAAGACTCTATCCCTGGGGCAACGAGGCTCCTTCCGCCGAGCACGGAAATTTTGATTTTCAAAGATGGGAGCCTCTGCCCGTCGGATCCAAGCCAACAGGAGCGAGCGCGTTCGGCGTGCACGACCTGGTGGGAAACGGGTGGGAGTGGACGCGGACGCAGTTCGCTCCATTTGAAGGCTTTGCGCCCAGAGAGTTTTATGCGGGATATTCGACGGATTTCTTTGACGGCAAGCACTATGTAATGAAGGGCGGCTCGCCACGAACAGCAGCATGCATGCTCCGCCGGTCGTTCCGAAACTGGTTCCAGCCCCACTATCCGTACGTCTACGCGACATTTCGTTGCGTGGAATCGTAAGAAAGCAAACGGACATGGCAACGCGAACATCTCCGGTCTCGACGGCTCTGCAGTTTGCGGAAGACGTGCGGGCTGGATTGACCCGTGCGGGACAAAAGGAACTACCGAGCAAATACCTGTACGACGAAGTGGGTTCGGCACTTTTCGAGGTTATCACGCTACTGCCGGAGTACTGCTTGACGCGGGCTGACACGCGCCTATTGCAGAAGCACGCGGAAGAAATCGTGCGGCGGCTGCCCAGAAACCTGCATGTGGCTGAACTGGGAAGCGGCAGCGGCAAGAAAACGCGATACATCCTGGAGGCGGTGTCGAGAATTCAACCCACTTTTTACTATCCCATCGAGATTTCTCCCGCTGCGCTAGCCGCCTGTGAGAAGGAGCTCGGGCAAATCGACATGGTGAGCATAGTGGGATACGAGCAGCCCTACCTGGATGGCTTGCGCTCGGTAGCAGGCCGGTTGGGGAAAGAAGATCATCTCCTGGTGCTGTTTTTGGGGAGCACGATCGGGAATTTCGATCGACAGGCCGGAGAAGAATTCCTGCGGGAAGTGCGAAGAATTCTGCGGTTTGGAGATGCCTTGTTGCTGGGAACCGATCTGGAGAAAGGCGTTGAGACCCAATTGCTGGCCTATGACGACCCGACAGGAGTGACCGCGGCGTTCAATCTTAATTTGCTGGCTCGCGTCAATCGTGAGTTAGGCGCCAACTTCGATTTGAAGCTGTTCACACATGAAGCACGTTGGAATGCCGGGGAGCGGCGCATCGAAATGCATTTGCGCTCCGAGAAGCGGCAGAGCGTGTACATAGCGAGAGCGGAAGTGGTCGTCGAATTCGAGGCGGGGGAAACCATCTGGACAGAAAGTTCTCACAAATACGTGGCAGATCAGGTTCCAAAGATGGCGCGGCGCACGGGGTTTCACGGCGAAGCGCAGTGGGTGGATAAGGAGTGGGCGTTCGCGCAGAATCTTTGGGTGGCGGTGTAGATCCGAAAATTACCGCAGTAGCGGATGCCAGGAACTAGCTGGTCCTGCCGGACGCTTCGGTCCCGGCTTTTCAGTCATCGACCATCGAGAAAAACGAGAGTCGCAGTCCTCGCGGCGAACGGGCGCACGAATATCAGGGCCAGGAAGACAGCCCCCCGAATACCCTTCGGTCCGGACCGGTGAATCAGCGCACTCTGGCAATTTGTGCATGTGATATGCACTTTCTTTTCTCCCGATCTGAAGTCAGCGGATTGCTTCAAATCATGCACCGAAGCCAATAAAGACATCAGGTGGGCCGGTGGCGTCGATCGTGAGCTTGCTCGGAGTGGCCATTTTCATCCAACCATTCCAGGAGCTCGCGAATACTGCCGGTGGCCAATGCGATGCAGGAGTCAGCCGCGCCGTAGTAAAGACGAATCGTGTCACCGTCCGCACCAATGGTGTACCCACACGGGAACACCACGTCTTGGACATCTCCTTGCCGTTCGTAGTCGGCCTCGGGCGCAAACATCCAGGAGTCCCCACGACTCAGGCAGATGTCCGGTTGTTCGAGGTCGAAAAGTGCCAGGCCCAGGCGATAGATGGAGCTTGAGGGCGTCCTTCGGACGCCATGGTAGATCATCAGCCAGCCTCTCGGCGTTTCGATCGGAGGAGGCGACATGCCAATCCTGTTGGCGTCCCACCATGCGCCACGTCGCGCGCC
>Ga0074045_10000417_pt1 | contig 41970 bp, 42 predicted proteins | sample BogForMeECP23OM2_FD_94442 | JGI IMG/M metagenome (GOLD analysis project Ga0074045, IMG submission 94442) | Bog forest soil microbial communities from Calvert Island, British Columbia, Canada - Bog Forest MetaG ECP23OM2 | ecosystem: Environmental > Terrestrial > Soil > Wetlands ...
GGTCGCGATCAGGTAGTAAGTAGGAATCGCATAGCGCGTATGGGGCAACGAAATCGGCACAATCTCGCAGCCCAAACTCTTCAACTTGTCGATGGCTGACTCCACCGCATGGCGAACCTCATGGTCGAGTCCCTCTCCGAAATATTCTTTGGCCACTCCTAGCCGTAATGCGCGCACGGGCCTGTCGAGTTCGGCCACGTAGTCCGGCACCGGTATATCCGCCGAAGTCGCATCCATGGGATCGCGCCCGGCAATCGTACGCAACACGGTGGCCGAGTCTTTCACGGTCTTTGCCAGCGGTCCGATGTGATCGAGCGAAGAGGCGAACGCGATCAGGCCATAGCGCGAGACTCGTCCGTAAGTCGGCACTAAACCGACCACGCCACAAAAAGATGCGGGCTGGCGAATGGAGCCTCCAGTGTCCGAACCGAGCGCGGCCACGGCCATATCCGCCGCAACCGCCGCCGCCGAACCGCCGGAGGACCCTCCCGGCACGCGGGTCAAGTCGCGCGGGTTGTGCACAGGACGAAACGCCGAGTTCTCGTTCGACGAACCCATAGCAAACTCATCGCAATTCGTTTTGCCCAGAATCATGGCGCCTGCGGCTTCCAAACGCGCGACCGCGGTGCAGTCATAGGGCGGAATGTACTTACCTAGAATCTTCGAGCCCGCGGTGGAGCGCAGGCCGCGGGTTGACATGACATCTTTAATCGCCAACGGAACTACGCCGAGCGGCGGCAACGGCTTGCCCTCGGCAGCCATGCGGTCGATGCGGTCCGCCTGCTCGAGCGCGCGCTCCTTCGAAAGAGTTAGGAACGCGCCGATCTGTTCGTCCTCTTTCTGGATGCGCGCGTAGTGAGCCTCGGCCAGCGCGAGCGCGGTCGTCCTACGCTCCTGGATGGCGGAGCGGGCGGCGTCGATGGTGAGGTGGATCAATTCCATGTTGGCGTAGAAGGTGGTTCGGATGTACTGAGACCAACGACTGACGACGATCTTTATTTTTATCTTTCAATCACTTTCGGCACCCGGAAGAATGTTCCGTCCGCATCGGGCGCGTTTGCTAGCGCCGCTTCCTGAGATAACGACTGGCGCAATCCCTCGACCACATCTTCCCGGCTCGCGTAGGCAAATCTCTCGCTGCCGTGTTTGGAATCGTCGACGCCGTAGCGGTTCGATACCTGGGCCATGGGTTCGACGTTCGATGTGTCCAGTTCGTTCAGCATTTCGATGTAATCGAGGATCGAATTCAGGTCACGCACCATGCCGGCGCGCTCCTCCACTGAAAGATCGAGGTTCGCCAAGTCGGCGACGTAGGCGACGTCTTTTTCCGTGACTTTCATGTTTAGTGATTTGTCGTCTTGCAAAGCGGTATAGAAAATTCGTCGCCCGTCAGCCCGGTCGAATCACAAACTCAATCCTCTCCACTTTTTGACCGGCATAACGATTCAAAGTGGCGAGATAGCGCGGAGCCAGGCTCTGCATTTCGCGCCTCCACCCGGCATCGGGGACTTCGACGCGCAAAATGGTCCCGATGAATTCCAGGGCTCGGGTGCGTTCGGCTACCACTGATCCGCAGACCAGCGGCCAGGCGAGCAGCGCAGCTTCGGCTTGCGGTACTCGCCGCAACGCGCCCAGCACGATCTTTTCCAGTCCCGCGCCTGCCTGTTCCAACGAAACTCCTCTAAACTAGTTTGCCAACGATCAAGCGACCGGAAGCACGATTCTAGCACTCCCGTCGTGCGATCCGAGGAGGCCGATAAAGGTGAGCGCTGATGCAGGAGATCAGCCGCTAAACGTCCCAATTCAGGCTGTGCATTTCGCATGCAAATATTTTTTCTCGTGACAAACGCGTCAACTGAGCATTTGGTTGGTTTAAAGGGGTACCCCCCTCCCCCAGATCTATTGGAATCATCACGGTGGCGGGAAAACGCTGAATAAACTATTGGCCTCAATCACTTGGGGCCAAAATCTTGAGCTGAATCGACTTGTGGCCCACATTCTTCGAAATCTCTATTTCACTGGGCTGCACGATGATGAACTGATTTTGAACGCCGCGCAAGGTCAGATGTCACACGATTGCGCGGTGGACGGGGAAATCGCGTTTGACGAATGCGAGTGCCTCGTCGTGCGACGCCACCCGGCCTTCGAGTTGTGCATCTTCCACGGCTTCCAGGATTTCGCGAAATCTGGGTCCGGGGAGGTAGCCGGCAGTAATCAAATCGGCGCCCGTGATTAACGCGACGGGGCGGATCTTTTCCGGCGGAGTCTCGACAAGCTTCTTCTTTAGGAATTCGTACGTGCTCAGATTGCCGTGGCTGGCCAGGCTGTCGGCGCGGTGCAGCGCGAGATGCTCCTCGAACTTTGGCATGCGCAGGAATTTCTTCAGCGTCGATTCCTTCATGCGCCCGACATGCCCGAAACGCATGTGATTATCGACCAGGGCAAGAATATGTGCGGTATCGTCGTTGGAGAAGCGCAGGCGTCCGCAGATTTCCTCGGAAATCTTGACTCCCACATCCACATGGTCATCGAAACGGATGCGGTCTGGCGCCCGCCGAAACGTTGCCGGCTTGCCCACATCGTGCAGCAGCGCGCCCCAGGCCAGGGTGGGCGGGCAGGGATGCGGCAAGTTTTCCAGCAGCAGCAGGGTATGTACAAACACGTCGCCTTCGGGATGAAACTCGGGCGGCTGTTCGACGCCTTTCATCGCAGAAATCTCGGGCAACACTTCCGGCAGCAGGCCGGTCTCATCCAACAAGAGAAGAGCGCGCCGGGCATGGCCTTCGATGAGCATCTTTGTAAGCTCGTCGCGAACGCGCTCGCGCGAGACCACGTCAATTTCCCGGGCAAAGCGCTGGATCGCGGCTTGCGTACCGGTCTCGATGACGTACTCGAAGCGCGCGGCAAAGCGCACCGCCCGCAGCATTCGCAGCTTGTCTTCACCAAAGCGCCGCTCCGCGTCGCCAATAACGCGGACGATGCCGGCTTCAAGGTCCTCACGCCCGCCCACGAAATCGAGCACCTCTCCACTAACAGGGTCGAGCATCATGCCATTGATGGTGAAGTCGCGGCGCGCAACATCCTCGCGAGGATCGCGGCTGAAGCGCACCTCATCGGGATGGCGTCCGTCTGAATATCCGAGATCGCTGCGAAAAGTTGCCACTTCGACCGCTTTGGATTTCGGCAGCGCACTTTCTTCAGCAGTCGAGCGCTGCTGCTCGGGCAGTGGGACAAGCACCACGCCGAACTGCGCTCCCACGGCATAGGTCTCAGGAAAGATATCCATAACCTGGGTTGGGGTTGCGCTGGTGGCAACGTCGTAATCCGCAGGCTCGCGTTTCAATAGAAGATCGCGCACGCATCCCCCCGCCAGGTAGGCCTGGAAGCCCTGCTGGCGCAGGGTTTGGATGATTTGTCCTGCGAGATCCTTAGACATGTGATGACTCAGTTCGTCGCATCCCACGCTGCGCGATAGCATTCCGCCAAGAGCTTCGATACGGCGGCGCGGTCGATCTTCTCCGGCAAAAAGGATTTTCTTGCTGCCTCCTCGCACTCCGCGAATTGTTCTTGAGCCATTGCCAGAACTTTGTCCAGGGAATACTTTCCGGTGCGAACCCGGATGAGCAAATCGCGCTCGGGCCGGGGAAGTGTGATCTTCCCGGTTGAGACCAGTTCGCGGCATTCGTAGAGCAGCCGAAGAGTGTGCATCGCTGCTCTTACATCGTAGCCGTATTTCACCTCGATCTCGGGGCGCTCTCCCTTTTTGCCGCGTTTTTTCTGACCAGTCATGCGTTTAAGCTGGTCATTGGCGAATCCGGTGAATTGCTTGGCGCAGGAGCGCGACAAAAACGCATCCTTCTTCTTGACGACTTCGTCCCAAATCCTATTCCGGACCGTCCCCCTCGCAAATAAAAAATGCAGTGCTGTGGGATTGCCCTTGCAGGCCAGTCCTGCCCACTTCTTCAATGAATACAGGGTTACGTCGACGTCTTTCGGGCCGTTCCGGCGATCGTCACCTGCCGTCGACCATACAAAGTGCGGTAGTAAATCCAGCCCCAGACTTATCTCCGGAGGCTCGACGTAGAGACCGTAGACATCGAGGTCATCGGTGCCGTGGATCTTGGCTCCGTGTAATTCTGATCCGCCGACGAACAGATGTATCAGTCGTTCAGGAAACGGAAAGTTTGCGTCCCTCACGTGATTTAGCAAGTCAGTCATGGACTTCTAATAATATAGTTTCATGCCAGACGCCTACATCCTCGGCATTGAAAGCTCCTGCGACGAGACTGCCGCTGCAGTGGTGCGCTCGGGCGAACAGGTCATCTCGAATGTTGTGGCATCGCAGATCGCGACCCACCAGCCTTACGGCGGCGTCGTGCCCGAACTGGCGTCGCGCGAGCATTTGCGGGCGATCGTTCCCGTGGTCCGGCAAGCGTTAAGTGATGCCGGCCAGACTTACAACTCGCTCGATGCGATCGCAGTCACGCAAGGCCCGGGCCTTGCCGGAGCGCTGCTGGTGGGCATCAGTTATGCGAAAGCGCTGGCTTTCGCGCTCGATAAACCGCTGATTGCGGTCAATCATCTGGAGGGCCACATCCATGCGGTTCTGCTTGAGGAGCGCGAGAAGGGCAATCGCGAGCTGCAGTTCCCGGTGCTGGCCCTGGTGGTCTCGGGAGGCCACACTCACCTGTACCTGGCGGCGCAGAAGAACCAAGGTTGGACCTACGAGAATATCGGTCACACCCGGGATGATGCGGCGGGTGAAGCTTTCGACAAGGTTGCTAAGTTACTCGGCCTCGGCTACCCCGGCGGGCCGATTATCGACCGGCTTGCTCCGAACGGCGATCACACCGCAGTAAAGTTTCCGCCGAGCCAGATTAAGCACCGCGATCGCCGCAGAGCGAAGAATACCGATACTGATCAAGAAACCGCGAACGATGGTCCGCGCTTTGATTTTTCCTACAGTGGCATCAAGACCGCCGTGCTGCGTTACGTTGAAGTTCACGAGATGCACGAGGGCATCGAACTCCGGCGCAGAGCTTTGGCAAGAATTCCCAGACCAAAGCTCGAAGATTACCTGACGAACTGCGACCGGCGGACGCTGGACCTGGTGGCTTCGTTTCAGCGGGCGATTGTTGAGGATCTGGTCGGTAAAACTCTATCATCAGCCCGCGCCAACGACGTGGCCACGCTTTTGGTTACGGGCGGAGTCGCGGCGAACAACGAATTGCGAAGCACATTCGAGCGCCGCGGCGCGCAAGATGGCCTACCTGTGTATTTTCCTTCACGACCGCTTTCCACGGATAATGCAGCGATGATTGCGGCGGCAGCCTATCCCAAGTTCCTGGCAAAGGATCTCGCCGCCATGGATTTTTCGGCTGAGGCAAATCTGGTTTTGCGCTAGCCGCAGTTGCCGGCCTACTTCCCCACGCCTCGCCCCTGGCTCTTTCCCATGACTGCATCCACCGCCTTTTCCAGTTGGCTTTGGATGTCGATGTCTTTGTAGATGGCGAAGTCGGTGCGTTTCTCGTTCTCATCGAAGCCACTGCCCCGGCCCGCGACGATGATGATGGGAATTTTTGCGGTCCGCGGGTTCTCTTTCAGGGCGGTGATGAGCTCGCTGCCCGACATCTTCGGCATGTTCATGTCGGTAACGATCACGTCAGGCTGCACCCCCTTCAAAATCTGCAATGCCTCGATACCGTTTGTGGCCGACTCCACGGTGAAGCCGCGCTCCTCGAGAGAGCGGCAAACCGTGTACCGGATGAGCATGGAGTCGTCAACCACCAGCGCAATAGGCATGAGACGCAGTCGTGCGCAATGCACGCCCCCGGCCTGCAGACTAGCAGGCGTATCGCGCCGGGAACAAGCCGCAAGTGACCGGAGGTAGTTACCTTGGTGATCTTCCGAGGGTGAATCTAAGTGCCGGCTGGGATTCAGTCCTGCGCTTCGTCTTCGGCGCTTTCCTCGATGCTCATGTCTTTGAGTTCGCTGGATTCGAAGACTTCGCGGCATTCCAGACACTCTACGAACTCGGCATCTTCATCGCGGCTGACAATCTGCACACGGGGGTGCTTGCATGGCTGCTTCTGGACGTTCTGGGGCTGCGAGGACGGCTTTGAGGTCATAAATCCCGAAGCCTCGCCCTCCAGAAGACGCGGAGGGAACGGATTCGCTGAGGATTTCCCGGTATTCTAGACCTGCGTTTCCACTTGTCAAGTCCCTTGGCGATATTCCCGGGATCGCTTTCGTGGGCGGACCGCCAGAATGCCGACCAAAATCATCGCCCAGGCCTAAGCTGATCACAGGCAGGAGGTTACCGTTCGCTTGGCGGTATTTGCAGCTGGCTGTAAGGGCTTGCGTAATCCGGGACGATCGACGTAGAATAATGTACGACGGAAAAGGTCGTAATTATATCCGGCGCTATTGGTCGGGTTTCGTGAGCAAGATTTTCGAAAATGCTTAAGTTAACCAAGAAGGCGGATTACGCGTTGATGGCCATGAAACACCTGGCTGATCATGCGCATGAGGGAACTCGCAGCGCCAGCGCCAAGGACGTTGCGGATTCGTTCGGCATCCCGCCCGAGGCCTTGGCCAAGATTTTGCAGCGGCTGGCGAAGGCGGGCCTGTTGCATTCGCAGCACGGAACCAACGGAGGTTACCGGTTGGCGCGGGCGGCGCATACCATCTCGGCCTTCGAAGTGATTCAGGCCATCGATGGTCCCTTGTTCATCACATCATGTGTCACCGTTCGCGGGGAGTGTGGTCAGAGCGACCGGTGCAACATCCGCGAGCCCTTGCGCAAGGTGAATGAAAGCATTGAGGCGGTACTGAAGCGCATCAAGATTTCGCATATGCGGGAAGAGCCGGAAGCGGCGGAAGCCGCCGCAGAGAAGCCGGCAGAACTGGTGACGATTGTCTAGCCGACGGTTCTGGCCCGGTGGCCCTAATAAAAAAGATTGAGCAGTTAACTTGAGCATTAACCAGGTAGGAGAAGGAATTATGAGCACGGATGTAAAAGTCCCCCAGCAGCTTCCAGTCACGCAGCATGCCGCTCCGCAGGGAGTGAAGCTGCCCATTTATATGGATAACCACGCCACCACGCCCATGGACCCGCGGGTGCTGGAGGAAATGCTGCCTTACTTCATGGAGAAGTTCGGCAACTCGGCCAGCCGCAACCACTCTTTCGGATGGGCTGCGGAAGAGGGCGTGGAGACAGCTCGCGAACGAATCGCCAAGCTGATCGGCGCGACTACTAAGGAAATCATCTTCACCTCGGGCGCTACGGAGAGCGACAACCTCGCGATCAAAGGTGTCGCCGAAATGTACCGGGAGAAGGGCAACCATATCATCACCGCAGTTACCGAACACAAAGCGGTGCTCGATACCTGCAAGCGCCTTGAAAAGTACGGCTATCGCGTCACTTATCTGCCGGTGCAGAAAGATGGACTGATTGACCTCGACGACCTGAAGCGGGCCATGGATGACAAGACCATCCTGGTGACCATCATGGCCGCCAACAACGAGATTGGCGTGGTGCAACCGATTGCCGAGATTGGCAAGTTATGTCATGAGCGCGGCGTCATCTTTCATACGGACGCGGTGCAGGCCATCGGCAAGATTCCGGTCGACGTGATCAAGCAGAATATCGACGTTATGTCGATCACCGGCCACAAGATTTATGGACCGAAGGGCGTGGGCGCGTTGTACGTTCGCCGCAAGAATCCTAGAGTGCAGATTTCGGCGATCATCGATGGCGGCGGCCACGAGCGCGGGATGCGCTCCGGCACTCTGAACGTCGCCGGCATCGTCGGGTTGGGCAAAGCTTGCGCGCTGGCTTCGGAAGAAATGTCCCGCGAGGCGGTTCAGCTGGGGGCTTTGCGCGATCGCCTGCGCGACCGCATTATGAGCCGCCTGGATGAGACTTACATTAACGGTTCCATGGAGCACCGCCTGCCCGGCAATCTGAACATCAGTTTCGCCTACGTGGAAGGCGAGTCGCTGCTGATGGGCATCAACGACATCGCGGTTTCCAGCGGTTCGGCCTGCACCTCTGCGACGCTTGAGCCATCCTATGTATTGAAGGCTCTAGGCACGGGCGACGACCTGGCGCACAGTTCGATTCGTTTCGGCATTGGCCGCTTCAACACCGCGGCCGAGGTCGATTATGTCGCCGACCGTGTCATCGAAACGGTTGAGCGTCTGCGCGAACTTTCTCCGCTCTACGAGATGGCGAAGGAAGGCATCAACTTGAAGGATGTGAAGTGGGCGGGCGAGTAACGAGTCGAGCCCCGCAGGGGCGGAATGTGAAAGCCCGGCACGTGAGTGCCGGGACGCACAAATTCTCGAAGGAGAAATAAATGTCATACAGCGACAAGGTAATCGATCATTACAACAATCCCCGGAACGTCGGTTCCATGGACAAAAGCAGCGCTGACGTAGGAACCGGCCTGGTCGGCGCACCCGAGTGCGGCGACGTCATGAAGCTGCAGATCAAAGTCAACCGCGAGACCAACGTCATCGAGGAAGCCAAGTTCAAAACCTTTGGCTGCGGCTCCGCGATCGCCTCATCCTCACTCGCTACCGAGTGGGTAAAGGGCAAGACGGTTGACGAGGCCCTCACCATCAAGAACATGGATATCGTGAAGGAGCTGTCGCTTCCTCCGGTGAAGATCCATTGTTCAGTGCTGGCCGAGGATGCCATTCGCGCGGCGATCGGGGACTGGAAGAAAAAGCAGGAGAGCGCGAAGCCGGTCGGCGCCACCGTGACTGCGCAGTAATAGGCGAAGCCGTCGATCCGGTCTCGCTTTGAAGGGGCGCGGCTTCAGGCGCGCCGTTGAGGCCGCAGGTGGATGACGGCTTTAGCCGCTGAGGGACTGTGTCAGGAATTCAATGACAATGGCAACCGAGCAACCCGCGCAAAGCGCGCCCGCCAAGGGCATTCAGGTGACTGACAAGGCCCTGGTGAAGGTGCGCAGCGCGATGGCCAAGGAGGGCATTTCGCCGGAGCAGGGCGGGTTGCGCCTGGGCGTGCAGGGCGGCGGGTGCTCCGGTCTAAGCTACAACATTCGCTTCGACACGCAGCCGCGGGAACGCGATCGCATCTTTCAGTTCGACGACGTCCGCGTTTTCGTCGATCCCAAGTCGTTCATCTACCTGCACGGCATGATTCTCGATTACCAGGAAACGCTGATGCAGCAGGGATTCGTCTTCGTGAATCCCCAAGCCACGAAGTCGTGCGGCTGCGGGACTTCGTTCTCGGCTTGATCTTGTGAATGGGTTGTGTGGCGCGGGCGCTCCTTCGACTCCGCTCAGGACAGGCCCACGCCCGCGAAAGCTCGACGGCGCGACCGTCCTCGCCCAGCATCTCCGCGCCCTGGGCTTGCACCGTTGCTGGTTGTGCTGGAATTGCGCTTGATGCGTGAAGGAAATGATGCGTGATGGAAATGATAAGCAGACAGTAATGACCGATTCGTCTCTTACTACGATTACCGCCAAACCCGCACCAGCGGAGACTCAATCGTGCTGGTCGTGCGGGACCATGCGCGCGGTGCATTTCTGCGAGGCTTGCGGAAAGGTTCAGCCGCCGGCGCCGGTAGACTATTTCACTTTCTTCGGCCTGCCAAGAAAGCTGAATCTCGATGTCGCTCTTCTGGAAAAGGATTTTTACGAGTTGAGCCGCAAGCTGCATCCTGACCTCAACGCCCTCGGCGGCAGCCAGGAGCAAGCGTGGAGCCTGCAACAGAGCTCTCTGCTCAACGATGCCTACCGCACTTTGAAAGATCCGATCAAGCGCACTCAATATCTCTTGAAGCTGGAAGGCGTGGAACTGGAAGAGCAATCGAAAACAGCGACGGAGCAGGCACGCTCCACGGGACAGATTAAGAAGCAGATTGTCCCCCCTGATTTGCTGGAAGAAGTTTTTGAGTTGAACATGCAACTCGAAGAACTCCGCATGCAAAAGAAGACAGGCGACGATGATCCTGCTCTGATCGAAGAGATCGGCCGCCAGAAGGTTGAACTCGAGGAGAAGCAGAAGGCGCTTCTGCAGGAATTGGAAGGGCGTTGGAAAATGTGGGACGGGATGATCCAGCGCACGCAAAACGGCCAGCCCGTCTCAGAAGAAGAGCGCAGGCAGGAGCGCGACAAGATGGTAGACCTGCTGAACCGCCGCAACTACATTCGCAACCTGGTGCGGGATGTGAATGAAGTGCTGGAGAGCGGCAATTAGCAATTAGCAGTTGGCATTTAGCTAACTGCTAATTGCCAACCGCTAAAGCTCTCGAGCTGGTAACAAAGTTTATGTCTACCGATCGCATCGTCGGCATCGACCTGGGAACCACGAATTCTCTCGTGGCCTTCATGCAAGGGGAGACCCCTGTCGTGATCCCGGGCGACGATGGATCGAATCTCGTCCCCTCGGTCGTCGCGCTCGACCAGAACAATCAGCCAGTCGTGGGCAATGCCGCGCGCAATTCTCTGATCGAAGCACCCGATCGCGCCGTCTACTCGATCAAACGCTTCATGGGCCGCGGAGTTGATGACATTCAAGAAGAATTGAAGTTCTTCCCCTTCCGCCTTGCCGAGGACCTGCAAGCGGGAGAAGTCCTGCGCATCAGGCTCGGCGAGAAGACATTCACTCCGCCGGAAATCTCGGCTCTTATCCTGCGCCAGCTCAAGCGCAACGCCGAACGTTTCTTTGGCGGCCCAGTGACAAAAGCGGTCATCACCGTGCCTGCTTATTTCAACGACGCGCAGCGCCAGGCGACGAAAGACGCCGGCCGCATCGCAGGCCTCGAAGTTTTACGCCTGGTCAATGAGCCTACAGCTGCCTCGCTCGCCTACGGCCTCGACCAAAAACAGAATGGAATCGTCGCCGTTTACGACCTCGGTGGCGGCACCTTCGACATCTCCATCCTCAAGCTGCACGATGGCATCTTCGAGGTCATCGCGACCAACGGCGACACCCATCTCGGCGGCGACGACATCGACAACCTGCTGATCACAATCGCTCTCGACGACACGCTCGGCGATCTCGGTATCGACCTTCGACGCAACGCGGAAGCCGTGCAGGCTATTCGCAAAGCCGTGATCGAGGCCAAGATCACGCTTTCATCGCAGCCCTCGGTGAAGCTCGATATCGAACTGCCGGGCGGCAAACACTACCAGCGCGAGATTACACGCGAGCAGTTCGAACAGCTCATTCAGCCCATCGTCGACCGGACCGTTGGTCCCTGCAAGCAGGCGTTGAAAGACGCAGGCCTGAAGCCTGAGCAAATTGATGAAGTCGTTCTTGTCGGGGGATCCACGCGTATTCCAAAGGTTCGTGCGCTGGTCAAGGAGTTGTTTCACCGCGAGCCACACACTAATTTAAATCCGGACGAGGTGGTGGCGTTGGGCGCGGCAGTGCAAGCCAATATTCTTGGCGGTGGTTCCGTAGCCACCGAGAACATGCTGCTGCTCGATGTTACGCCGCTGTCGCTCGGTATCGAAGTCGCCGGCGGAGTCACCGACAAAATTATTCTGCGGAACTCCACCATTCCGGCATCTTCCACGCAGTTTTATACGACGCAAGTCGATGGGCAGACGAACGTCGCCATCCACGTTTTGCAGGGCGAGCGGGAGTTGGCCAAAGATTGCCGCTCACTGGCGCGCTTCGACCTTAAGGGCATTCCGCCCATGGCCGCAGGCATGGCGCGCATCGAGGTTAAATTTCTCATCGATGCCAACGGCATCCTGCATGTTTCAGCCCGGGAGCAGCGCAGCGGGAAAGAAGCGGAAATTCAGGTGCAGCCCAGCTACGGCCTTACCGACGAACAAGTCGAGAGCATGATCCTCGACTCTTTTGACAGCGCGGAAGAAGATTTCCGGCAGAGGCAGGTCATCGAAGCGCGCAACGAGGCCGAGACTATTCTTGCCGCGCTCGAAAAAGGCAAGAAGAGTCCGGCCTGGGGACACCTCTCCACCGACGAAAAGAAACAAATTGCGAAGATGGAGAAAGCTTTGAGCGCGGTCAAGGCCGGAGACGATTATCAGTTGATCCACAAAGCCATTGACGCGCTTAACCAGGGCACAACGCGTCTGGCTGAGTTGATGATGGATAGCGCCGTCTCGGCTGCTTTGAAAGGCAAGACCATGGACGAGGCCGACATGGGTGAAGGCCCCACCGCGCCCCATCCCATGGCGCCACCCGAATTTCAGTAGCATCAGTGCAAGAGGAGATCTAGGAGCAGCGATGACAGACGAAAAGACACAAGGAGCGGGTACATTGATTGAAGAAGCTCCCGGCGAAAACACGGTACAAGTCACATTTCTGCCTGAGGGCAAGACGGTGCAGTTCGAGCACGGCAAACTGCCTTATGAAGATCACGGCAAAGAAGAGTCGATTCTCGACATCGCGCTCAATTACGGTGTGACGCTCGACCACGCCTGCGGCGGCAACTGTGCCTGCACGACATGCCATGTGTGGATCAAAGAGGGCGCCGAAAATCTTTCGCCGATGGATGACGACGAAGCCGACCGTCTCGACATGGCGGCTGATTTGCAGTTAAACTCACGTCTCGGCTGCCAGGTGCAGATTACGAAGCCGGGTAAAGTGGTCGTCGAGATCCCAGCCTGGAACCGCAATTACATCTCGGAAGAACATCATTAGTGCAGGCTGTACTTTGGCTTCTTACGTTGCGGCGTCATCCTGAGCGTAGCCGCTTTTCAGGCGAAGCGAAGGATCTCCCGCTCAACCGGCCTGGAGCGTAGGCCAAGCTGCACTACCACCGCAAGGAGCTCCTCGATGCCGAAATCTCTTACCTGGGACGACGCCGAAGACATCGGCATTCTGCTCTCCGAAGCTCACCCCGAACTCGATCCGCTCACCGTCCGCTTCACCGACCTGCACCGCTACGTGACTGAGTTGCCGGGTTTCACAGGTGACGCCGGAGCTTCCAACGAGGGCAAGCTCGAAGCCATCCAGATGGCTTGGCATGAAGAATTCCAGGATCGCACGCAAAGCTGAGACGGCCTCTATTTTGTGGCGCCAGCCATTTGCTGGTAAAACTTCTGCAGAACGTAGAATGCCTGTTTGCGCTGGCCGCGATTTGAGATTAGCCCCTTGCGATTGTGGTAGTCCTGCACCCCTGGGAGCATGCGGGTCGGAGAGCGAAAATCCATCAGAACCCACGGACTCATGCCCGCCAGATTCGGCATGCGTTGCACCATTGCCAACTGGTGCCGATACAAGTTCGCCTGATATTCTTCGGTCCAGATTTCGTTGTCGTCGCCGTGGCGGCCATACTGCGCCCCACCGCCGAATTCGCTCGCGATCAGTGGCTTGTTCCACTTCGATTTCCAGTTCATTTTGCCGGTATCTTCCGGCCGCTTCTCGTACCAGCCCAAATACTGGTTGATTCCCAGAACGTCGAGCACTTCGCCCAGGGGATCGGTGAGAGTGCGCTCGTCGTCACCGGTTTTATCGACGTGATTCATGGCGGCGGTGATGAGCCGCGTGGAATCGAGCTCGCGAGCGTCCTGCGCCAACTGCTTCAGAAACGTCAGGCGCTCCGGCTTCACCGGAGTTTCGTTGGCGACCGACCACAGAATGATCGCCGCCCGGTTGCGGTCGCGCGCAATCATATCGCGCAGTTGTGCCTGTGCATTCGCCAAAGTCGCGGGATTCTGCCAGTCGATGTCCCAGTAGACCGGAATCTCCGACCACAGGAGCATCCCCATCCGGTCGGCCAGGCGGACCTCATTTTCGCTGTGCGGATAGTGTGCCAGGCGCACAAAGTTACATCCCAGATCCTTTGCCCAGCCGAGAAGCGTCTGCGAATCCTCCAGGCTGAATGCACGGCCATCGCGAAATGGCGCTTCTTCGTGCATCGAAATGCCGCGTAGAAAGATCGGCTGGCCGTTCAGAAGAATCTTTCCATCCTGCACTTCGATCGTGCGAAATCCAATCTGATCGTGAATCGAGTCAGCGCCGCTGGTAAGCGTCACGTCGTAAAGCTTCGGACGCTCTGGCGACCACAAATCGAGTTTCGCGGCAACCTGAAACGTGGCACGCCCCGCCGCGTCCGCAGTCATCGTCTCGTCCACGCCTGCTTCGGGTATTTCGAGCCGGACTTTCTGCGGTCTCCCAACCCCGTTCAACTGCACCCATCCCGCAATTTCACCGCGCTTTCCCTTTTCTAATTGGACGCAGTAATCCTCAATGAACGCCGCGGGCAGTTCGACCAGCGACACACCTCCCGTGAGCCCGCCGTAATTCCACCAATCGAACTTCAGCGCGGGAACGCCGTCAGCACGGCGCATGTTGTTGACCTCGACGATCAGGAAATTTTCTCCTTCGCGTACCTGGCTCGTTGCCTCAAAATCGCATGGCGTGAAGCCGCCTTCATGCTCTCCCAGCTTTTCGCCATTTAGAAAAACCGAAGCGCGGTAATTGGCCGCGGCGAAGTAAACGAAGAGGCGAGTATTCGCTCGCTTATGGTGGTTGAAGTCACGCCGGTACCAGACGGGGCCTTCATAGAAGAGCAGTTGTTCGCGCTGGGTGTTCCAGTCGCCGGGGACGTTCAGCACGGGCGATGCGTCGAAGCTGTACTCCACCCTCTCGCTCTTATCCTTGGGGACTTGATTGCGGTAGAAACCCGCGGAGGTGCCGTTGTCGAACGGATCGACAATTGCCCGCCAGGCGCCGTTCAAATTGATGGTGGTTCGGGACGGAAAGTTCGCGATCAGCGGCGATGGGGCCGGCGCAGCATAGGCTAAACCGGCAAGCACAAAGATCAGCAAGCAGCGTTTCATGGAGAGGCCTCAGAACGCCCGCCATGTTAGTGAGACGCGCACCACGCCGTCAATCTCGGCCAGGATGAGAAAGAGATATTATCCGGCAGTCGCCGCAACCGGCTCTTCTACGGTGGCTTCGCGCAGAAACTTCGCCGCCTCTTCCGGAGGGGTCGGATTAATGTAGAAGCCGGTGCCCCACTCGAATCCTGCCGTCTTGGTCAGCTTCGGCATGAACTCGATGTGCCAGTGATAGTAATCGTTGGTGGGATCCTGCGCCGGCGAAGTATGGACCACGAGATTGTAGGGCGGATTGTCCAAGACGCGGTCAGCCTTGATCAGCAGGGTCTTCAGCGCCTTGGCAAGGTTTTCAAACATGTGCGACGACGAGTTTTCAAACGCCGACTCATGCTGCTTGGGCAGAATCCAGGTCTCAAATGGAAAGCGCGGCGCGTAAGGCGCGATGGTCAGGAAGTTTTCATTCTCGGCCACCACCCGGCTTCCATTCTCAATTTCCTGCCGGATGATGTCGCAGAACACGCAGCGCTCCTTGTACAGGAAATACTGTTTCGCGCCTTCCAGTTCCTGAGTCACGTTGATGGGCAGGATGGGCAGCGCGATCAGTTGCGAGTGAGCATGCTCCAGCGACGCTCCGGCGGCCTCGCCGTGATTCTTGAAAAGCAAAATGTATTTGAACCGGCGGTCCTTCTTCAGGTCAAGAATGCGGTCGCGAAATGTCCATAGTACGTCTTCAATCCGTTTGGGAGGCAGGGTTGCCAGGCTCGCGTTGTGATCCGGCGTTTCGATAATTACTTCGTGCGCCCCGATGCCGTTCATCCGGTCGAACATGCCCTCGGCCTGGCGGTTCAGATTCCCTTCAATCCCCAGCGCCGGAAACTTATTCGGCACCACCCTGACCGTCCAACCCGGCGTGTCGCGCTGCGATACCGGTCCGCCATTCGACCCGGGGCGGTACGCCTGGATCTCAGGCGGAGTCTTGCCTTCATTCCCGTAGCAAAAAGGACAGAAGCCGCCCTTCAGCTTCACGTTTTCCCGGGCGAAATCCGTGGGACGCTTCGCGCGGTCGGTAGAAATAATTACCCAACGGCCAACAATCGGATCTTTTCTCAGCTCAGGCACTTACCAGACCTCTTCCACCAACATTGGCGAATCTCTAATCGACGAATTTTTAATTCTAAGCCGACAGGGAGGAATTGCGAAACACTTCAATCTGTAGCTGGCTGTCTTTGTCGTGCGAACGCCCATAGTATACGCTGACCACGTCGAACCGCCACTGGCACGAAAGTGGAAAACGCCGCAGGTACTCTCGTGCCACCGCTGCAACTTCGCGCCGCTTGTGCCGGTCCACCGCCGCTTCTCCGGGCTTCACATCGCGCGTGCTTCGCGTCTTCACCTCGACAAAGCAAAGAACATCGTCTTCCCATCCGATCAGATCAATCTCTCCCCGGCAGCGTGGCGAACGAAAGTTCCGCGCCACAATGGTGTAACCCAATCTTCTCAGGTGGAAGTAGGCTGCCTCTTCGCCGCGGCGTCCAGTGCGCAGGTGGGCGGGACCACTTTCCGCCCGAAGCGTATGCTCCGCCAGCCAATCGAGTAAGCGAAGCATCGCCTGCGTAGGACGGCCGGAAAGTGCACGGCGAAATGTGTGGATCGAAGCCACCAAGGGATATCTCTCAGCCCTAATGTACCCGCCCCCAACGCGGTCCGGACGTCATCGGTCCCATAATTCGCGGACGGGGGCGACCGTCCGGTCCCAAACTGGGACGCTTGCAGCACCGAAATCTGATTTTGGGTGGCGCGTGGAAACTGCTCCGGCCGAGCCCGGACAGCCGAAGCCGTGCGCGAAGGTCGCAGCGGAACCCGCGACATGTTGCGCCATGCGTTCCCGCTTCGGAACTCAGTTGCAATTTAGTTCGGCAAAGCAGCGATTGAACAGATCGCCGAGATTAGACTTACTTTTGGCAGGCGGTGTTTAGAGGGCGTTTCCAGTGGGTACTGCGCGCCGTTTGCGAAACGGTCGAGTGGCTAAGCCAGCCACTAGGGTTCGAGTCCCTCGCCCTCTGCGGTCACTCGACGCGATGGATTCTGCTTGAACGGTGCCCGGTGTGGAGTTATCCTGTAGGTGTTTCGCAGACGGCGTCTAGTATCCAGCCCCGGATGGCTACCGGGGCTTTTGTTTTTTGATTTGCGGAGAAAGACCCGCAGGGGCGCGCTCGAAAGAGTGCCGTCCTTGGCGGGACTCGGTTCTTCTTTCTGTCGGTTTACCCCGGACTCACGTCCGGGGCTTACCTATGCCGCCGCTACGCGGCTGCGGCGGGCGCGCGACATTCGGCATTTTGTGTCCATGAAGGGAAAACCCCACATCTCGCAAAGGCGGCGAGATGTGGGGCACCCCGCTTCTGTGAAACTGACAAAGTCCCCGCTTTTGTGACGCTCGAGACTTTCGCGGGACTACGCTTCTTTTCCTACTGCGCGTATGCACTTCTCCAGCACGTCCACTGCAACATCGGCTTCTTCTTTGGTCACGACCAGCGGTGGGCACAAGCGGATCGAGCTCGGCCCGCAACCCAGGAACAGCACGCCGTGCTCGAAGGCCAGTTCGACGATCTGGTCGCGTTCGGCGTTGCCGTATTCTTTCGTGGCTTTGTCCTTCACGATGTCGACGCCGATCATCAGGCCGCGGCCGCGCACGTCGCCTACCAGCTTCAGCTTCGCGGGCCAGTTCGCCATGCGCTTCATCATGTGCGCCCCCACTTCAGCGGAGCGCTCGAGCAGATGTTCCTTCTCGATCACGTCCAGCGTAGCCAGCGCAGCCGCCACGCAAACCGGATTGCCGCCAAAGGTTGAGGCGTGCGATCCCGGTACCCAGTCCATGATTTCAGAGCGCGTCATGGTGATGCCCAGTGGCATGCCCGACGCAACGCCCTTCGCCATGCAAACCATGTCCGGTTGCACTCCGGTGTGTTCAACAGCAAACCACTTGCCGGTGCGGCCGATGCCGCTCTGCACTTCATCCAGCACGAGCAAGATGCCGTGGCGATCGCAGATGCGGCGCAGCTCCTGCATGAAGATGGTGGGAGCGACCACATAGCCGCCCTCGCCCTGCACCGGCTCCACGAAGATCGCCGCGACTTCTTCGGGAGGCAGCGTGGTCTTGAACAGCTTTTCTTCGATGAAGCGCGCGCAACCGAGAGCGAAAGCGTCGGCGTCCTGTGCACCGCCGGAGCATCCGCGATACACATCGGGATAGCGCACGTGGGTCACGCCCGGCATGAGGGGCGCAAAGCGGCGCCGCTGCTGGGGTTTCGAGGCGGTCAGCGACAACGCGCCCATGGTGCGCCCGTGAAATGCGCCGAAGAACGCAATCATGTTCTGACGTTTTGTGTGATAGCGCGCCAGTTTGAGCGCGCACTCGATGGCCTCCGCTCCCGAGTTGCCGTAGTAAATCTTGTGCGGGCCGGGCATGGGCGCGATTTTTGACAGGCGCTCGGCGAGTTCGACCATGTTCTCGTAATAAAAATCAGTGCCCGACATGTGGATCAGCTCGCCGGCCTGCTTCTGAATGGCGGCCACCACGGCGGGATGGCAATGTCCGGTTGAGACCACGGCAATGCCAGCGGAGAAATCGTAGAACTCATTGCCGTCCACGTCGGTGACGACGATGCCGCGGCCACTCTTGGCCACCAGCGGGTAGGAGCGCGTGTACGACGGCGAAATGTATTTCTGATCGCCCGCGAGTACGCGCTTGGCGTTGGGGCCGGGCAGGGCGGTCTTGATTCTTGGACCGATGGTCTTATTTTCAGCAGCAGCGGTCAGGGTGTTGGTGGTCATGGCGTCCTCCGAAGGCAGCTGTCAGTAGTCAGCTGCCGGTTGTCAGTGAAACAGACTCGGAACGCGCGGCCCTGGTTCAGGCGCGCGCAACACTGAGGCAACACACGGACGATTTATTAGTCGCTACCGAAGAGGTTGGGGCGCAGACGCGAAGGCAGGTTGGCCCGATAGCGCCGTGGACACACCAGGCAGTGCAGCCAGCACTCGGCCGATTGTGTATTGGGAAGATGCGAATTGGAAGCGTTGCGCAGCATCGGTAGACATTGTCTTCAAGAGTATTATACCCGGCGGCGCGGCGTGGCGTAACCCCCATTTTGCTGGGGTTTCTGAAGGCAATTTTTGACATCGCTGCAAACTCCGCCTAGCATGTCTGCACTCCCTTGGCGGGACGAACTGCTTGCTCGATCAAACAATCTCACATTACCGGATCATTGAGAAGCTCGGCGGCGGCGGTATGGGGGTGGTGTACAAAGCCGAGGACACTCGTCTTGGGCGATTTGTGGCGCTCAAGTTTCTGCCTGAGGATCTGGCGCAAGATCGCTCGGCGCTGGAGCGCTTCCGGAGAGAGGCGAAGGCTGCATCGGCTCTGAATCATCCCAACATCTGCACGATTTACGACATTGGCGAGGAGAATGGGCGGGCGTACCTGGTCATGGAGTTCCTTGACGGGGTTACGCTGAAGCACGTCATCGGCTCCCGTGCAATGGAGTTGGAAACGATCCTCGACCTGGGGATCGAAATCGCGGATGCTCTGGACGCGGCACATGCGGAAGGCATTGTGCATCGCGACATCAAGCCGGCGAACATTTTTGTGACCAAGCGGGGACACGCCAAGATTCTGGACTTCGGCCTGGCCAAGGTGAAAGCGAATGCGGCGGCACCGGCACAGGGAGCCGAGGTAACGGCACCTACCGCCGTGGCCGTGGAGGAGCATCTGACCAGTCCGGGTTCGACTCTGGGCACGGTGGCCTATATGTCTCCCGAGCAGGCCAAGGGGAAGGAACTGGATTCGCGCACCGATCTTTTTTCCTTCGGCGTGGTGTTGTACGAAATGGCCACGGGCACGCTGCCGTTTCGGGGAGAGACCTCGGCGCTGATTTTTCAGGCGATTCTGGATCGTGCTCCGGTTTCGCCAATTCGGTTGAATCCCGATTTGCCGGCGAAGCTGGAAGACGTGATCAACAAGGCGATCGAGAAAGACCGCAACCTGCGCTACCAGCACGCAGCCGACATTCGCGCCGACCTGCAACGGCTGAAGCGCGACACGGGAAGCGGACGCGCGGTGGCGGCGCACTCCGATTCCTATCCCGCGGTATCGGCTCCCGAAAGTCACGAGTCTCGTACGAATGCGCCGTCAGCGGCGTCGCCCGGGCCGGTTTCTGCTGCGGCGACAGTCGCGGCTGCGCCTTCGGGCGCCGCGGCAGTTCCGCCCAGTGGCGTTGCCGCGGAAAAGAAATCCTGGAACTGGAAGGTGTTGCTCCCGGCCGCGTTGGTGGCTATTGCCATCTTAATTGCCGGGGGATATTACCTGCGTTCTCGAAGCTCGGCGAAGCTGACGGAGAAAGATAGCGTGCTGTTGGCTGATTTCGTGAACACCACGGGCGACGCGGTTTTTGATGGGACGCTGAAGCAAGCGCTGGCGGTGCAACTGGAGCAGTCGCCCTATTTGAACATCGTTCCCGATCAGACGGTTCGCAAGGCACTGCAGTTCATGGGTCGCAGCAGCGACGAGCGGGTAACGGGAAGCGTGGCGCGGGAAATTTGCGAGCGCGAGCACATCAAGGCCATGTTGAGCGGCTCGATTGCCACGCTGGGAAGCCAATACGTGATCGCGCTGGATGCCACGAACTGCGCTACCGGCGATTCTTTGGCGCGTGAGCAGGTGACGGCGGCGAGCAAAGAAGCAGTGTTGCCGGCGGTAGGGAAAGCAGCGTCGAGCCTGCGAGGAAAGCTGGGCGAGTCGCTCGCTTCGATTCAAAAGTTCGATACGCCGGTGACTGAGGCGACCACATCGTCGCTGGAAGCGTTGAAAGCGTTCGCGGCCGCCGACGCTATACGCAATGGCGGTGGCGAGGCCGAATCCATTCCTTTGTTTCAGCATGCCGTCGAACTCGATCCGAACTTTGCCATGGCCTATGCGCGACTGGCGGCCATTTACGGAAACCTCGGCGAAGAGGACCGCTCGGTGGAGGTTGCCAAGAAAGCCTTTGACCTGCGTGACCGGGTGAGCGAACGCGAGCGGTTCTATGTTGACGATCACTTTTATACGGCGACCGGCGACATTGACAAAGACAGGGAAACTTTGGAGCTGGCAATCCGGACGTATCCCAACAATTCCAGCGCCTTTGGCAACCTCGCAGTGGCATATGCCATTTTCTACGGTCAGTATGAAAAAGCAATCCCGATGGCGAACGAATCGGCGCGTCTGGAACCCACCGCTCCGTTTGGCTATGCTCTGGCTGCCGGATCGTACATGGCGCTCAATCGATTGGAGGAGGCGCGGTCCATTTTGCAACGCGCCGTGGACGCTAAGGCTGACAACCTGTTCATTCACCAGCAACTGTACGAAGTGGCTCTTCTAAGCGGCGACGGCGATGGGATGCAGCGCCAAATGAAGTGGGCGGAAGGGAAACCCAGCGAGTACCTGTTGCTGGGCGAGGCCGCCGGCGTGGCGGCGCAGCAGGGGCAAATGCGGAAGGCGGGGGAACTGATCAAACGAGCCACCGATGTGACCGACCGCCTCGGCTTCAAGGAAACCACGGCAAGTACTCAGGCTGGATGGGCTATCTCGGAGGCCGAGGTGGGCGAAGCTTCGAAGGCGAAAGAACTAGCCGCATCAAGCTTGGCGCTGGCGAAGGGCAGGAACAACATGGAATCTGTAGCCGTAGCCCTGGCGATGACGGGAGATGGGAGCCGCGCCCAGGCGATCACCGCGGAATTGAGGCGTCGCTTCCCCTCCGACACGCTTTTGCATAATGTATGGGATCCCTGCGCGGCTGCTTTAGCGACATTGAATCGCAAGGCTCCAGAAGAGGCGATTGAGGCGTTGCGAGCGGCGACACCATACGAAATGGGAGTACTCGAGGGGATGTTTCCCGTCTACGTTCGTGGTCTGGCATATCTGCAGGCGAAGCGTGGAGCGGATGCGGCGGCGGAATTTCAGAAGATTATCGACCATCGCGGCATCGCTCCAGTTGGTCTCGAGCATTCGCTGGCGAAATTGGGCCTGGGCCGGGCATATGTTATGTCTGGGGATACGGCGAAAGCCAGGGCTGCTTATCAGGATTTCTTTGCGTTGTGGAAGGATGCCGATGCGGATGTGCCGATCCTGAAGGAAGCTAAAGCGGAGTATGAGAAGTTGAAGTAGGTTGTGACGCAATCAGCCGGGCTTGCGCCCGGCGGACAGCCCAGGGCGGCTGTCCCCACAGTTGTAGCCGCGGAAGTTTAGAATCCATTGCTCGCCGAAGTCGTCTGATATCTTTTAACTTCCCTCGATATTTTGTTCACCCTCAATGTCTGAGAAACAGCGCCCAAGCCGTTTTGCGGTCATCCTCGCCTTCGGGCTGGTGTATTTGTTTTGGGGCTCGACTTATCTGGCGATTGATATTGCGGTGCAAAGCATTCCTCCGGCGTTGATGTGCGGGGTGCGGTTTTCAATTGCTGGACTGGTGATGCTGGCGGTGTGTGCGGCGACGGGGCGCAGAGTCTGGTATTCGGCGCGGCAGATTGCGCTGGCGTGCGTGGTAGGAGTGTTGCTGCTCATGGGCGGCAACCTCACGCTATCGTGGGCGGAGTTGACGGTTCCGTCGGGGCTGGCGGCATTGATTCTTGCCGTGACTCCGTTGTGGTTTCTGGTTCTGGATTCGCTGCTGCTGGGCGATCATCACATTTCGTCGCGGGGCAAGGCGGGGCTGGCGTTAGGGATGGTGGGTTTGGTGGTTCTGTTCTGGCCGGAGTTGCACTCGACTTCGGCGCTGGGGCGGCGCGAGCTGTGGTCGTCGCTGGCGCTGATTGGCGGGTCGTTTTCCTGGGCGCTGGGGTCGGTGCTGTCGAAGCGCTGGCAGTCTGGCATGGATGTGTTCAGCGGGACAGCATGGCAGGTGACGGCGGCTGGGGCAGCGAACTTTCTGTTTGCGGTGGTGGTGGGGGATTTCTCGCGCGTGCGATGGACGCCGCGCGGCGTGGGAGCGGTGCTTTATTTGGTGGTATGCGGATCGTGGATCGGGTACACGGCGTATATCTGGCTGATCGAGCACGTGCCTACGTCCAAGGTGTCAACCTACGCGTATGTGAATCCGGTAGTCGCAGTGTTCCTGGGTTGGCTGGTTCTGCACGAGAGAGTCGATCGCTTCATCGTGATGGGCAGCGTGATTGTGGTGCTGTCAGTGATTCTGGTTACGAGCGCGAAGGTGAAGGGCAGGACGGTGGCGGAGGAACTGCCGGCGGTGGAAGCATCGGGGGACTGAAATGGATTGATGCGTGTCAAATGTCTTGCCGAGCGACGCGAGTTTTGGTCTTTGGATGTCGCCCTAGACATCGGGCGAAGTGGGAGCTACCAGTTCCGATAGACCTCCGAGGAGTGTATTGAGAATCCGCAGCATCTCGCGGGAGGCACTGGTGCAGATACCCGGCTGAGAGTTGATCTCGCGGTTTATGTGCATGAGATCGCGATAATTCACGACCGCGTCTGGAAGAAGCACACCCGGCATTAGATGGTTAAGCCACTTATTGAAGATGCTGACATAGTTTTGCAGGCTGTGGTCAGGATTGAATTCAAAAGTGCCGCGCCGCTCCGCAATGTATTCGCTCTGGCCACGGATGAAAGTATAGAGGATCGCTTCCAGAATGCTCCCGCCCAAGACGACAACGGATTTCTCGCTCTCTGCGGCCGCTGCTGACAGCAACTCCCGCAGATCCCTGGCGAGGATCTGACGGTGACGCGCAAAATCAGAGGGGACGAAGTCAAGCTGCGGGTTTTTCAGATGGGTGCACTGATCGCAGATAGACTTCAGGGTATCTGTCATCGGACGACCGCTGCAAAACCAAGCTCGAATAGCGGGGCTCGGTTTTCTCTTCGAACTTTAGCGGTTCGTAGATCGAACCGCCGCGAAAAAGAAAGAAGCCGGGCTTGCCAGCTTGTAAGTCGTTGAAGAACGTAAACTGCCGCAGACCCACAAGAGATAGCGGGAGCCACCTTTGATTAATTTCAATGTGGATCAGCCCTCGGCAGCTTTCGAAGTCGGGAGATTCCCATGTTTTTACGAGACCCAACTCCGGCCTGGAATCGCCGCGCGATGAGAGGATGTCCCTCATGGTTCTGAGCTTTGCCTGATCGGCATCGACATACCAGCCTTTCACAAGGCCGGCCGGTTCCGTCACTATGTTGAATTTCTTCAGGATCGATTCGTTTAGCAGCGCTTTATCAAAATACAGAACGTCCGGCCTGTCAAAAAACTTATTGTCCACTTGGCCGGTGGCGAGTAGCTGGGCAAAACGGTCGGCCGACACCGAACTGACTTCCACGAATGGCGGTCCCTGAGACCCAGTCTTCCAAAGCAGCGAGAGCCTATCTGTCACAAAGTGATCCAGGAGGGCGTTGGAATACAAAAGAAGCAGATGCTCATCGGCGCCGTTGGACGATTTTCCGAACCATACCGCCAGGGAAAGGTGGTATCCCGGACGGCCCCCAATGTAGGCCTCGACCAAATCCTCCATTAGCGATCGTAACCTCGCCTCGGCACCCTTTTCCGTTAGATTAAGTCGCGCTACATCAGCCATATCGCCTAGTCTACTGCAACGGAAAGGACTTATCCATACTCTGAGGACCGTGGGGCCGTGGTCTGAATGTCATTTTGCCGCTGCCTCTTCATCTTGTTCCTCGGTGATTAAGTCCACGATGTGTCCGCGGATGGCGAAGGTCTGCTTCGGACTGCCTGCGGGTTCGAAGGTTACGCGTATTGGAGCCCGTTGCCAGGCGGGCGTGGGGCAGGCAGAGTCAGGTGCGGAAGCATTTGTGTCGCTGAGGGCGACGGGTTCGCCTTCCAGCAGCTTTTTGAGCACGGGCTTGCGGCGGCTGATTTGCGCGACGACCGCGTAGAGCTTCTTGCCATCGTCGGAGACTCCGCAGTAGGCGGCGTAGTCGCGGTACCAACTGGCGGCGGAGTAGAAGGGATCGAAGTCGGGAAGGGCGATGGGAGAAATGCGAGCCGTGACGCGGTCAACGACGAGCCATCCGCCGCGCTGCCATTGCCAGTGCGGCGGGGAACTGGATTCCTGGGGAAGGCTGTCATTGACGCGAAAAGCACGGCGGACTACGAACAAACGATCGGTGACGTCGTGAGCCGAGCCGAGAGTGAATTCCTTGACGCGGGCGTCGACGAGGAGCGGACGAATTTTTAAGCTGAGCGTCGGCACCGGCGGATTGCCTTCTGCAGCGGGCGCGCCCGAGGTGGCGAGCCACTGCACTGTGGTCCATTTCCCGAAAGTGATGACATGAGGTTTCGACGCGGCGCGGGCACGGGTTGGGGGAACGCCTGCCACCATTGCCGCGATGGCGAGCAGGGCAGCCGCCCGGCGCTTGCCGGGGAGACGGCTGTCCCCGCGGTCTCCTGTCAGTTCGTGAGTGAAGAGCATGGCCGAGGGTAAGCAGTGAACTGGCCGGTGCGCAAGGTTAGAAGTCACAAATTGAGCAGACAGATTCCGAAGTGGGAATGGTGAACTGGAGCGGCCAAGAGGAGAGGTTCCAGTCAGTGTCATTGGCGGCACCGTTGCCGCGTGCCGGGGTACAGCCAGTTTGAGTTGCGCTAGAATTGGAAGAGTAGAAGTGTCCGGCGAATGAGTCCTCCTTCTGATTCCCGTTCGGATGTGAGCGGTGATGCCGGGACAACCCTCCGTAGAGAAGTGGATTCTGATCTAGAGATCGACAAGTTATACCCGCTGCGGCATGCCGCGCGAATCCTGGTTGTGGACGACCATCCTGGGATCGCGGGGCTGATGAGCCAGCTGCTGTCAGCGCGCGGATACGATGTGGTCACGGCAGCCAGCGCGGAGCAGGCAGAGGTGGAGGTGCGGCGGCAATTGCCTGACTTGATTCTGTCGGATGTAAAAATGCCCGGCAAGTCGGGCTACGAACTGTGCCGCCAGCTTAAAGGCGATCCAGCCACGCGCTTGATTCCATTTGTACTGATCACGGGACTGAGCGACAGTTCGGATAAGGTGCGCGGAATTGAAGCCGGGGCGGACGACTTTCTGAACAAGCCTGTGCTGGCGGAGGAACTGACCGCGCGCGTGAAATCGCTGCTGCGCGTGAAGGAGTTCACCGATGAACTGGAGACGGCAGATTCGGTGCTGTGCACGCTGGGGCTGATTGTCGAAAGCCGCGATCCGTACACCGAAGGGCATTGCGAGCGGTTGGCCTGCTACGGAGTGGATCTGGGCCGGCACTTGGGGCTGGACGAAGATTCGATCGTGGCGCTGCGGCGTGGAGGCTATTTGCACGACCTGGGCAAGATCGCGGTGCCCGACGAGATTCTTAAGAAGGGCAGCGACCTGTCGCCGGAGGAGTGGGAGATCATGAAGCGGCACCCGGTGACAGGGGAAAATATCTGCAAGCCTCTGAAGTCGCTGCGGCTGGTGCTGCCGATCATCCGGCATCATCATGAGCACGTGGATGGGTCCGGTTATCCCGACGGATTGAGGGCCGGCCAGATTCCGCTTTTGCCGCTGGTTTTGCAGGTGGTGGATGTCTACGACGCGCTGCGCACGGCGCGGCCTTACAAACCGGCGCTGGGGCATGAGCAGTCCGCGCAGACCATGCGCGAGAAGGCCCGCCAGGGCTTGTTGAACGGTGACCTGGTGAACCAGTTTTTCAGCATGCTGCTAAAACAGCGCAAGGTAGCATGAGCGCGCACCTTCGCAGTTCCTTCTTCGCCGCTTCCTAATTGGCTTTCAGAGACATACAATGGCGCAACCATTCGTTTCGGCGACGGCTTTGAAACGAAGAGACATATGAGTGAGCCGTTGGCGACACTGATTTCGAAAAGCATCGCTCTTAAACAATGACTTACAGCATCGTCATTCCGGCTTACAACGAAGGCACGCGCCTGGGGCCGACCCTGGAGAAGGTGTTGGCCTTCGTGCGACGGCAGGGTTGGGATGCGGAAGTGATTGTGGTGAATGATGGTTCGCGCGACAACACTGCCGAGATGGTGCGAAGATTTGCGGAAGCAAATCCGTTCGTGCGGCTGCTTGAGAATCCCGGCAACCAGGGCAAAGGTTACAGTGTGCGGCACGGCATGCTAAAGGCGCGGGGCGAAGTGGTGGTGTTCAGCGACGCGGATTTGTCATCGCCGATCGAAGAAATGCCGAAGTTGCTGGCTGCTCTGGCGAATGGCGCCGACATTGCCATCGGTTCGCGCTGGTTGCGCGCGGAATTGCAAACCCAGCGGCAGTCGGTGCACCGGCAGATTTTTGGCAGAATCTTCAATCTGCTGCTGCGGCTGATTCTGGGGCTGAAGTTTGCGGACACGCAATGCGGATTCAAGGCCTTCACCCGGCAGGCCGCGCAAACTATTCTGCCGTTGCAGCGTATCGAGCGCTGGGGCTTCGATCCGGAAATTCTTTTTCTGGCGCGCAAGTTCGGCTTCCGCGTCGAGGAAGTCCCCGTACTCTGGGGGCACAGCGGGCAGACAAGGATTCACCCGGTGCTGGATGGGGCTCGCATGTTTCAGGAGATGTTGCACATCCGCTGGTATGACTTGACCGGGAAGTACGACGGAGGTTCGGGTGTGGGTCAGCAACCGGTGAAGACTTTGCCTGGCGGGCCAGCGCCGAGAATCTGAGAATCACTCCGATCGGGCGACAAAAACGTCAGGCCGACCTCGGTTTCATTTCTGAAGCCGAAAGCTTCACTGCTTCCACAAGCCGGTGACCCATTTCCGCCGTCGAAATGGAAGTCTGTCCCGCTTGAACCAGGTCCGCGGTGCGAGAACTCCGGTGCAGCACAGTATTGACGGCGCTTTCGATGCAGGCCGCTTCGCGCTCCAGCTGAAAAGAATGTCGCAGTAGTAGAGCCGCGGAAAGAATCGCGCCCAGTGGATTCGCGATTCCCTTGCCAGCTATGTCGGGCGCGGAGCCGTGAACCGGTTCGTACAAGCCGACCGGGCCTCCGATGCTGGCTGAGGCCAGCAGACCGAGCGATCCCACCACTCCGCCGGCTTGATCGGAAAGAATGTCGCCAAACATGTTTTCCGTGAGCACCACGTCGAAGTCTTTCGGACGCTGTACCAGCGACATGGCCGCCGAATCCACATACATGTGCGAGAGTTGCACGCCCGGATAATCTTTCGCGCAGCGGATCACGACTTCGCGCCACAGCCGGGAACACTCCAGTACATTAGCCTTGTCAACGGACAAAGTCTTCTGGCGACGCTTCATGGCAAGTTCGAAGGCGATGCGAGCGATGCGCTCGATTGACGCCTCGTCGTAAGTCATTGTGTTGACGGCGACGCGAGAGCCGGTCGGGCCCTGGATGGAGCGCGGCTCGCCGAAGTAAAGTCCTCCCAGCAATTCGCGCACGATCATGATGTCAGTACCGCGAATCAGATCGGCGCGCAGCGGAGAACAATCTTCGAGCGCGGGAAAACAGATTGCCGGACGCAAGTTGGCGTAGGCGCCGAGTTCGCGGCGCAGGCGCAGAAGTCCGGCCTCGGGGCGGAGGTGATTGGGATAGTGATCGAAGGCGGGACTTCCTACCGCTCCCAGCAGGACGGCGGAAGATGAAAGGCAAGCCTGAATTGTGTCTGGAGGAAGAGGGTCGTTAGCCGCTGCCAGCGCCACGCCGCCGATGTTCTTGTGCTGGAGTTGAAGCTGATGGCCGAAAGCGTCGGCGACTGCGTGAAGAACCCGGACGGCTTGTTCGGTGACTTCCGGGCCGATGCCGTCGCCGGGGAGGATGGTCAGGTTCAGAAGCATGCGGGAATCAGTTTAACGGAAACTGCTTTTGCCGTGCGGGTGCAATCAGAAGGCGCCGGGCTTGCGCCCGGCGGACAGCCGAGGGCGGCTGTCCCCACATGAACCTCACTATCACACACCCCAGAGATAATCTTCCTGATCGTGATGCGGGTCGGCTGGCGCGGGTACTGGCAACTCAAAAGCATTTGTGGGCTGTGCCAGGGGAAACGCATGCGATGTCTCGCGGGGAGACTGGGCGTTTGCCGTGGCTTGCGCCGGAAGCGGCTCGAATAGTGGCGTTGCCGACCCCGCCGGTTTGTGGGTTTCGCGGATCAACTCCAGCAGGTGATGATCCTCGACATGCTTGATCTTGTCGGCCAGCCGCACGAAGCGGCGATAGATGTCATCGAGAGCGCGGCGGTCAAATTGATAGCCGAGTTGTTCGCAGCGGATGGCGAGCGCGTGGCGGCCGGAGTGCTTGCCGAGCACCAGCCTGGAGTCGGGCACGCCGACGGACTGCGGGGTCATGATTTCGTAGGTCAGGGGATTTTTGAGCACGCCGTCCTGATGAATGCCGGCTTCGTGCGCGAAGGCGTTGCGTCCGGTGACGGCCTTGTTGGGCTGCACAGGTACGCCGGTGATTTCGCTCAACATCTGGCTGGCGCGGAAAAGATGCTCGCCGGCGATGCCAGTTTCGTAGGGATAGCGATCGCGGCGCACCCGCATGGCCATGACAATCTCTTCGAGCGCGGCATTTCCGGCGCGTTCGCCGATGCCATTGATGGTGCACTCTATCTGACGGGCACCGGCGGCAATGGCGGCCATGGTGTTGGCTACGGCCATGCCGAGATCGTTGTGGCAATGGGCGGAGATGGTGACGTTCTCGATTCCCTTGACGTGGTCGCGGATGATTGCGATCAGCTCGCCGAACTCCGAAGGGATGGTATAGCCGACAGTGTCGGGAATGTTAAGCGTAGTGGCGCCGGCAGCGACCACCGCATCGAGCACTCGGCAGAGAAAATCGGGATCGGTGCGGGTGGCATCTTCGGGAGAAAACTCGACGTCAGAGCACAGCGATTTGGCGAAGGCGACGGCGTCCCGGGCCTGCGCCAGGCACTGATCGCGCGTGATGCGCAGCTTGTATTGCAAATGAATGTCGGAGGTCGCGAGGAAAACGTGAATGCGAGGGCGGGCGGCGTCTTTCAAGGCTTCCCATGCGCGCTCGATGTCCGGGCGGCAGGCGCGAGCCAGGCCTGCGATGATGGGACGTTGGATGACTGCGGCGATCGCCTTCACGGCCTCAAAGTCGCCCTCGGATGCGATGGGAAAGCCGGCTTCGATCACATCCACGCCGAGGCGGTCGAGCTGGTGGGCCAGACGCAGCTTTTCCTGATGGTTCATGCTGCAGCCGGGCGACTGCTCCCCGTCCCGCAGGGTGGTGTCGAAAACCGTGATGCGGACCTGTTCCGTGGCCATTGGTCTTTACCCTTGAATCCCGAATCCGAGAAATGCCCGCGACTCTACACACGTTTATGTTACGGGGAAAGCAGACTGAAGCAATACTTATAATTATTCAGTCATGATTAGCATGGCTTCTATGATAAGATTTGCTAATGTCTCGGTAAGTTTGTATTAAGGGTTCAAGATGGAACTTTCACAACTGGAAGTCTTTCTCAGCGTGGCCCGGGAAGGTCGGTTCTCCCGTGCCGCAGAGAAGCTTTATCGAACCCAGTCTGCGGTAAGCCAGACCATCCGCAAGCTGGAGGATGAACTGGGCGAGAGCTTGTTCGATCGCTCATCCCGGGAAGGGGTTCTTACTGACGCGGGGCAGGTGCTGTACGAATACGCGGAAAAGCTGCTGAACCTGCGCAGCGATGCCCACGAATCGCTGGCCGAATTGCGGGAGCTGCAGAAGGGCAAGTTGGTCATTGCGGCCAATGAATTTACCTCGCTCTATCTGCTGCCGGTGCTGGCGGAGTTTCTTCGGCTGCATCCCATGATCAAGATTACGGTGCAGCGCGCCCTGGGCAGCCGCATTCCAGACGATGTTTTGCAGCACAGCGCGGAATTGGGCGTGCTTTCGTACAAGCCGGAGGAAGCGCGGCTGCACTCGGTGGTGGTGTATCTTGACGAACTGGTGCTGGTGGTTCCTCCCAAGCATCCGCTGGCCACGGCGCCGGAGGTGAGCATCCGGCAACTGGGAGCGGAGTCGTTTGTGGCGCACATTGTCTCGTCGCCCTATCGCGAGAAGGTTCTGCAGACGTTCCAGCGGCACAAGACACCTCTGCACATGGGGCTGGAACTGCCCACGTTGCAGGCCATCAAACAATTTGTTGCCATGGGAAATGGTGTGGCCTTCATCCCCGAGATTAGCGTGGAGGCGGAGCTGGCGCGCGGAGAATTAGTGCGCATTCCTGTCCGGGAGCTGCGCATACAGCGCAAGCTCCGTCTGATTTACCGCAAGGAGGCGGGCCTTTCGCACGCCGGGCGTGCGTTTCTTAAGATGGCGGAAGTCGTAGCGCTGGAGCGGGCTGGACGCTATCGTTTTCAGCCGGAGAGTTAGGACGGTGGGGACGCAAACTGCTGCATCTCCACCGCCGAGGGCTGCGCCAACTTTGCCTTCAAACCAGGGTTTTTCAAAACAGCGACGCCGCAAATATTCAGCTCACGCAAATCAGCAGTCCGCGCAGAGCTCGTCCGACTGAAATGTCGCGGATTGGAATGCCGCCAGAGCGTCATCCAGGCTGGGATGAATTTCGAGCACCGAATTCAAATGAGTAAGATCGAGGAGTTCGCGCACCAGAGGGCTCGGGCTGGCACACTTCAACTCCGCATTTCTGGATTGCGCCCAGACGTATAGCAGGACAAGTTCCCCCATGCCCGCGCCGTCGATGAAACTGACGCCACTAAGATCGAGCAGCACCTTGCCCCGGTTCTCGATCACTTCGCCCACCAGGCGAGACAATGCAGCCGCCTCATCGCGGTAGACGATGCGGCCCAGGCAGTGAACGATCATCACATCTTCACGATTGCGCATTACCAGACGTAGCTTCAACGTCGACTCCTTATGTATCTTGCGCGGTCAGCTAATTGTTGGGCACGACCAGGTTCGCCCGGCCGTCTTGGTGGAATTCATCCTAATAGATAGACGTTATTGGGAGGCTTTCGGAATCATGAAAATGCTGTAATTTTCGCGTTTGGAGTGCCAAAGCGGTACCTGGGAGATTTTTCGAGCGCGGGGCATCTTGGAGGTCCGCTACACTGCATCTAACGAATTTCGCGCATTCAGGTAGAATTTGCTGCTGGCATGATTGCCGGGGAGGGACTATTTTCGTGTCGAAAACCGCAGCCTTGGTTCTGGGCTTTCTGAGTTTAACCTTGTTTGCAAACGTGTCGCGAGCCCAGCTTATTCCGAGTGGAAACCTTTATGTAGGAGTCTCCGAGTCGGATTCCGTCGACGTGGTGAACCGCTATACGTTTCGGGGCTGGAATGCGTCGGCCGAGGCGTTGCCGTTCCCCCGATTCGCCTTTCTGGGGGTGGTGCTCGATGGCAGCGGCTTTTACCGCAAAGGGATTCAGCAGTACGACATGCTTCTCGGTCCCCGGATTTCTCACACCTACGGAAAGTGGCGTCCGTTCCTGCAAGTCATGGGAGGGATACAACGAAATACCTCGGACGGCGTAACCCACTATCCAATTGCGGAAGACATCGGCGGTGGGGTCGATCGCAAGTTCCATCTGCTATTCCTTAAGAGTTTTTCCTGGCGGTTGCAGTTCGACTACGTCCATACTCGTCTGCTCAGCGCCAACCAGAATGAATACCGGGGATCGGCCGGACTGGTGTGGCGCTTCTAAGAGATCATCTCTGAAAATCTGACGGCATTTCGCATCGTTGAACGCGAAAGCAGGATCCAGTTGGTTGGCTGGATCCTGCCTTTTTGGTGGCCACGAAGAAAAATCGATGCGACGATTCAGCGAGAGAATCCGGCTTAGGTCTGCCAGTATTTGTGATCGCGCAGGAAGTAGTCGTCGTTCCAGTAGTTCATTGCAGTCCACAGGAAGAGCCAGGCTACGCGCAGGTGTCCCATCTTCTGGAAGCGGCGATTGGTGGTATAAACGCCGCCCCGAACGATGCCGAACCGACTGCGCGCCACTTGCTGACTAAGCAGGTAATCTTCAGCGAAGGCCACCTGCTCATGAAAGCCGCCCAGTTCGTGAAATTTTTTGGTGTCGAACAGCATAAACATCCCGGTAGCAAAAGGATGGTGCAGGCGCGAGAGATATTGAAAGAAATCATTGCCCGCATAGAACAGCTTGTCGATCCAGTTGCCGTCGCGGCAGAGAATGTTCGTGGTGACACAGTGAAGTTGTTTGCGCTGGGCGAGTTCGACAGCGCGGCGAACTACTGACGGATGCGCGAGTTCGATATCGGCATCGAGAAAGAGCACATAATCGCTCTCCGCCTGGGCCGCGCCCAGGTTGCGGCCGACCGAAGGCATTCCGCCGCGAATCACGCTCACGTTCAAGCGGTCGCCGAAGCTTCGGACAATGTCGGGAGTGCCGTCGGTTGAGTTCGCGTCAGCTACCAACACTCTCGTACTCGACATCTTCGAGTAGTCCTGATTCGTCAGCGAAGTCAGCAGACGAGGAATCAGCTTCGCCTCGTTCTTGGCTGGAATCACGATCGTCAGCTCGCTCGATGTATTCATGGATGCGAACCCCCTGTTCGTCAACGGTGAGATAAGTCAGCCGGGAGTCGACCCAGCCGCCTGAGTTGTAATAATCAATGCCTTCCTGCTCGACATGGACGGCCTGGTGCGTGTGTCCGCAGAAAATGCGGTTGGCATCGTGCTGGCGGGCATATTGGAGAGCCCCCGCCGAAACTTTCGACGACATGCGAAGCCAGCGCGTGTTCAGCCGGTCGATAAGCCGGGCGATCGGCTTGTTCTTGAAGTCGAGTTTCTGGAGTTGGAGATAGAGCGAAGTGCCCAGCGTGTTCAGCCTGAGATTGTTCACCTGGAACCCGTCGAACTGATGCCCGTGGATCGCGATGTGCCGCAGTCCCTGATATTCCCAGGTGTAATGCTGATAGACGCGCACGCCGACCAGATGCGACATGATGTTGGTCAGCCCGTGATCGTGATTGCCTTCCACCCAAACCACTTCGACTTGCCGCTTGGGATTCGATAGCTTCCGGATGTAGCCGAGAAACTTCCAGTGGTCTTTGGTCAGGCGGGCGAAGTTGAGGTCGGCGAAAATATCACCGAGAAGGATCAGCCTTTGAAAACGATTTTCCTTGAGCACTCGCGTGGCTTCGCGGGCACGGCTGGTCTCTGCACCGAGATGCAGGTCGGAAAGGATCAGCGTGTTGTAGGCATGCAGATCCACTATTCAGTTGTAGCAAGGGAATGTTACGGGGTGATTAAATGTGCATCAATATTAGTGCAATGGTAACCAAAACGGTAACTCCATGACGGGAATAGGGTTATATCTGGTTCGGGGAAATATTTCAACAGTGTGAACAGCGAGCATACAAACCACACCGCAAGCCACACAGTTTTCTACTGGGGCGTCGGCGGCACATACTCCTTGGGAAGCGCGGAGCCTTCGCCGAAGAAAAACTGGTCCATCTGTTTCACGATAACTTCCTGATCCTCGCGGCGCGCTGGATTCAAGCGATATTCGTTGAGCAGCATTTTGCAGTGCTCCATCCACATCCTCCAGGCTTGCTCGGAAACATTGTCGTAGACCTTGCGGCCGAGGTCATTATCGAACGGGGGCTCGTCCAACCCGGGCAGATCTTTCTTGAGTTTCACGCAGAAGACAGTGTGCGCCATAAACTTCCTTCAGTCCGGAATTTTATCAACGCAAATATTATGACATGGGAGGGCGGTAGGGGAGCGGATGTCAGGCTTCGGCTATTGGGCTCAGGCAAGACGGTTCAGCCGAAAGCCAGCGCCTTGAAGCCGGCCTTAAGGCTTTGCGCTTGCCAGAGCGTAGTCCGCCAGGATTGCCGCTAATTGCTCGGCGGTTACCGGAGATTCTTGCTGGGGATCGGCGGCGGCGGCCGACAATTTTCCCTTGATGCCGACGTAGACCGCGTTATAGGGCTCGTCGCTGAGATTTTCCACCTCATGTTTGAAGGGCGGAAACCAGCGGGCCTCGCCTGACTTGGAGTAAACTTCCGTGACTTTTCCGTTCTGATCCGTGAATCTGAGGTGTCCTCCGGTGACAATGACCACTACACCTCCGGGGTGATCGTGCATCTCCGATCTCTCATGCGGGCCATAGTGGACGCTGACCACTTGCACGCGTTCATTCTCAAACAGAAGTTTGTAATGCCTGGGCTCAACTTTCGTGGGGTCTTGTGCTACGGCGCAAATCACCGTGAGACATAGAATTGCTGCAGCGCAGAAAAGTCTGCACACCATTGTCGGCCTCCTGCCCTGAGTTGGAACGTTCGCCCGGACTGAGCCAACGCTACTCTTGCCTCACAAATCCTGTCAACGATTCGACGCCGGCCTGCCCCAAAGTGGTTAATCGGGCAACTGGCGCAGATGGCATCGGTCGCAGGGAGGAAGAATGAATGGAAAAGCGGCGCGCCGCTGACGCGCCGCCGCTCTATCGCTACGAGACTACCGCTGGCTATTTCTTTTCCTGGTCTTTCTCTTGATCTTTTCCCTGGCCCTTACCTTTATCTTTATCCGCGTTCTGATCTTTATTCTTGTCTTCAATCGAGATGAGTTCCACTTCGAAGATGAGCGTTGAGGCGGGGCCAATATCGGCGCCCGCGCCGCGCTCGCCGTAGGCTAGATCGGGCGGGATGAAGAGTTGCCACTTCGACCCGACAGACATGAGCTGCAACGCCTCCGTCCATCCCTTGATGACTCCACTGACGGGGAACGTCGCGGGCTGGCCGCGCTTGTAGGAGCTGTCAAACTCCGTGCCGTTGATCAGCGTGCCGCGATAGTTGCACACCACCGAGTCGCTGGCTGCGGGCTTCGGCCCCGCGCCCTCTTTCAGAATCTTGTATTGCAGGCCGCTGGGGAGCGTGACCACGCCTTCCTTGCTCTTGTTGCCCGCCAGAAACGTTTCTCCTTCTTTCTTGTTGGCCGCACCGGCTTGTTCCATTTTTTCCTGCTGCTGCTTGCGCACGTCATTTTGTACTGCGGTGATCGCTGCCTGAGCCTGATCATCGGTGAGCAGGGTCTTACCGCCCGCCAATCCGTCTTTCAGCCCGCGCGCCAGAATCGCCGCATCGAATGGAACTGACTGTTTCTTAAGACTCTCGGCCATCCTCTGGCCCGTCTTCATGCCGAGGGCGTAGCTGAATTTATCTTTTTCGGTCGTGAGGGTAAGCGGAGCCGCCGTCTTCGCCGTGGTAGCTGGCCGTTTCGCCGCCGGGGTCTGAGTTTTGGTGGAAGAGGCTGGTGGAGTCGTCGCAGCCGGAGTCTGCTGGGCCAGGGCATTCCCCAGAAGCAGCATCCCAGCCGCAAGTGTAGTTACTGCGATGGTGAAGGATTTGTGCATCCGTGTATTGTCCCATCGCGAGGAACATCTCGGCAAACCGGACGAATGGCAACTTGCGGGAATTGGTCCAATTTGGCTGACGCCCCCATGCCGATTGAGCGGGAGATCCCTCGCTTCGCCTGAAAAACGGCTACGCTCGGGATGACGCCGTCCGCTAAGAAAGGCAAACTGCACCTCTACACCTTGCGGGCTTTGGTTGACTTGCCGGGGCCGTCCACGTAACATTTCGCCACCAAGGAGCCGCAATGCAATTGCGCTTGGAGAGCCGCCCGGTGGGCGAGGTATTGGTGATGCAGTGTCACGGACGCATCGTGGCGGGCAATGAGGTCTTTACCTTGCACTCTCAAGTGGGAGACTCGATCGAGAAATACGGCGACGTGGTGCTGCAATTCGACCACGTGGAGTTCGTCGACAGCAGCGGATTGGGGGCGCTGATGCGCCTGATGCAAGCCGCGCGAGCCAAGGGCGGCGACCTCAAACTGAGCGGACTTCCGCCCAAAATCCGCAAGGTTCTGCAGCTGACCAGCCTTCTGCCGCAATTTGAAACCTACGACTCGGTGGAAGAAGCCATTACTGCCGCCTACCTGGGCTCGCGCTATTCGCGCGGAAAAACCGGGGATGCAAGACCACGCATGCTTTGCGTTTTCCCCTCGACCGATGTCTGCACCTTCCTGCGCGAGGTACTGTGCAATGCCGGTTATAACGCCATCACTACCACCGCCATCGAAGACGCCCGAATCCTGCTCAAGGCTACGAAAGCGAAACTGGTGGTGGTTTCCGGGCGCATCCAAACGGTGCATGGCAAACCCATACGCCAGGCGCTGCAGGAGATCGATCCTGCGGTTCAACTCCTTACATTAGAGGAGGACTTCGCCACTCAGGATCCCGGTGAGGCGGCTGAGAAACTCCTGATCGACGTTGGCAGCCTGTTAGCACCTTCGAATTAACGTCGAAAGTTTGTCCCTTCTTATCTGGTGGGCCCGCAAGGATTTGAACCTTGGACCAATGGATTATGAGTCCACTGCTCTAACCGCTGAGCTACGGGCCCGCCCGAAATTCAATCTAGCACATTCGCCAGCGCCAGATCCGAGCTGCGGCTACAAGTGAGCAGACGCGAACGACCGCGGACGGAGTTTCTCGCGCTCGGCGGCGGTTCGATGGAGATACAGGGTTGCGCTCTAGGGAGTTGGGTTCGCCGGCCCCTGCATGAACAATGCCAGACCTGCTTCCAGGCCGGTCCTGCTGGCCTCGGGTAGATCGATGAAGCGGAAGGGCTGTAGCCATCCCTGCGTTGCCCACATGGGGAACAGCATCTGGATCTTTTCGCGGATCGTTGTATCTCCGAGATGGAAGATCAACTCGACCACCAGCTTTTCATCGAGCGGCTTCTCCAGGTGTATCAGCCCTCCGGTCGTAGAAAGCTGATGGAAGGTGCCGCGAATCTGACGCCGGTTGGGCAGTCGAACGAGCGCCAGGATCGAGCCGCGAAGCTTCACCCGAAACGGTCGTTGGTTCTTGGGCAGACTGGAAGGAGATGCTTCCACGGCCACGGATTCTGAGGTTTCCGACATACGCAGCGGAAGTATGGCATCTCGTCCGGCAGGGCACGAGATTACGAAAGAACGCTTGGTGAGACTGCTCTGGAGGTTATTTTCGACCGGGATGCGCTTCGCCCTGGCCTGAGAACAAGTTGTAGGGCCAAGAACCCTTGCTTTTGTGCGCAGTTTTGTCCAGGCTCGCTGGCCCAGCGCTGGCATCAGAGGCGACAGCCCAATCCTCCGGCGGATCAGCGATTCCCCAAATGTTTCCGTGGTTGTACAGCGAGACTCCGATGAGAAACTGTTTTCCATCCTGGCCCAGCGGCAGGCAACTGGCCACGCGAGCAGAGGCGTTTCCTCCACCCGGAAGATCACTCAGCAGCACCGGCGTCCCGGTGGGCAAGGCTTGCGAGGCGCGAAATCCGCAACCCTGCGCGCTTACCACCAGAGCTGTGCACTTTGCGGAAAACGGGTGCTTCCGGTCCATGCTGGTTACGGTGATGGGAATTTCCACTCGCACTCGCGTGCTGCGCCGCACTGCTCTGGGTGTCAGGATTTCCATCTGCGGGACTCGTGATCAGCTGCGACTTGTGCCGCCCTCAACCTACTAGTGTGCCAGAAGGGTGTTCGAAATCATGGTTAAGAAAGTCAAACGGGGTGACGGAAGTAATCTGCGGTTAGACCGAAGTCAGGTTCCTAGGCGCTTTCATCTCATTTCGAAGAACATCCGTTCACCCTGCTAAGATGGCTCAACATCGGTGAATCCAGAACCCTCCCCATCTTCCGTCGATCTCGAGCTGCACACTCCGGAGCGCGAGTGGGATCTCCTTCTGGCTGCCAGCTCTTCGAACTCTCCTCAGGGTGATCGCGACCGGATGCGGCCACTGCTGCGGGAAGCGGTCGACTGGGAAGCTGTGCTGCGCCTCGCCGAGCAACACGGCACATGCTTGTTGCTATATCAGAATCTTTCCCATTTCGCGGACGTCGTTCCCTCCTCTGTGCTGGCTTCGCTGCGGCAGCGTTACGAGAGGAACGTTCACAAGTCTCTTTTTCTTACCCGCGAACTGATCCGCATCCTGGACTGCCTTAACGGGCTGGGCATCGAGGTGATGCCTTACAAGGGCGTTGTTCTCTCGGATACATACTACGGCGACATGGCCCTCAGGCAGTCTGGCGACATGGACTTGTTCGTCCGCCGGCGCGACGTTGGGCGCATTAAGGACGCCGTTCGAAATCTGGGGTACACGCCGCGGCTGGCAATTCCTGAAGCTGCCGAGCAGCGCTATATCACTTCGGGATACGAGTGTACTTTCGACAGTCCGGCTGGAAGGAATCTGCTCGAAGTGCAATGGGCCCTGCAGCCTCGTTTCTATGCCGTCGATTTTGACATGGACGGCCTGTTCGAGCGAGCGGTCACCGCCTCGCTCGCTGGGTACGCCGTGAAAACGCCTTCTCCCTGCGATCTGTTGCTGGTGCTCTCCGTCCATGCCGCGAAACATGTCTGGGGACGGCTGATCTGGCTCTGCGACATCGCGCAGATTTTGAAGCAGGCGAACCTAAACTGGAGTTGGATCAAGGCTCAGGCGCGAGAACTTGGCATCGAGCGAATTCTGAACATCACGTTGCGGTTAACGAACCGCTTCCTGGCTTTACCAATTCCTGCACCGGTCGAGGAAGCGGTCAGAGCGGACCGCACGGCGCAGGGCTTCGCCGACGACATCGCGGAAGGAGTAATGCGCGGGGTGTCCTATGAAGAGGCGCAGGTCTCCTATTTCCATCTGATGATGCGGATCCGTGAACGTCGAGCCGACCGGCTCCGCTTCCTAGCGCGCCTCACTTTCACCCCCGGGCCCGGCGAGTGGGAGACGATTCGCCTGCCCCGGCCTGCATTTCCTCTCTACCGGCTGGTGCGCCTGGCGCGACTCGCGACCAGACTTGCGCGGGGTTAAGACGAAGGCTGGAGCACACAGAAGCAGACCCGGCCGGATTTTCGCGGTTGGGCTGAACTTAGTCCGGCGCGCTGGCAGTTTTGGTATTCTGCCGCTTCTGCGCTGCGCGCTTCGCGGTATCTGCGTGCATCCAGTTGTCCAGCGCCTGAGCGAGGAGTTCGATCTCCTGGCGGCATTTCCTCATCTCTTTTACGACCTGCAGAGATTGGTTGATCTTCTGTTGCTTCTCGTGCACGTAGCTCTCGTGCCGTTTTCGGATGAAGGATTCAAGCGCTTCCGCCGCGGCTTCTGGCTCTGTCCGCACGGCGCAGAATTCGAGACCAAAACAAAAGCCAGTGCGGCTGCGCACCACTCCTGCAACCCGGATCTTGTCTGGAGTCTGAAACTCCACTTCCATCAGATCACCCGGCCGCAGGTTGACTCCGCCGTAAAGTTCCATGCCCGTCCGGCTCAGCTCACACACCAATCCAGGCACAGCCACACTTTCGGCGCCAGGTTTGGCCTGGATCAGAATAGGCAGGTACACATGAAATCGGGGCCAGCGGCGAGTGTTGATCGAGGGCATCTTGTGGCAGTTGTCATCAAACCCAATCTACTAGCTCAATCTATTTCAGCAAGCCACTTATTTCAGCAAACCGAAGTGGAACAGGTACGCCGCAGTGGCAAGACCTATGGTGAGCAGGCCAACCGCACCCGCCAGCTTAAACCGCCAGGGCCGCCGGTCTTCGCGCTGTGCCGATGCGGCCCGCAGTTTTTCAATCCAATCCTGCTCCGTTTTGTTCTGATTGGAGCGCTCCCAAATGAGCGCTCCCAGCCGGCGCTGATCGGCCGCGGCGATCGAAACGAAACGGAATGGCTGCAGGTCTTTGCTAACGGGGTGCAACATCTGCGCACCCGCCAGCACGGATCCCGCTTTGGTCAGGAACATCAACTTCACTTGCGATCCCTGGTTCACGGGCCGGGGCACGGAAAGAAGACCGCCGGTCAGCGAGACTACCTGAAGGTTGGCACTGCTGCGTTGGCCATTTGGAAACCGGAGCACTGCTGGAGTATTGCCCTCGAGCTGTGCCCGCGGGACACGCCACTGCGATTGGGTTGGGGGAAGGCCGCTCATAACGCAGTCAGTATGCGGCGGCGGGGTTACTAACAGAAGATTACCTAGGTGCCACCTCAGGTCTCGTTACCGCCACAAAGGTCATAGCACTTCGACCAGTCAAGCGCCGCCAAACGGGCAAGTACCTCGAGGCTTCGTCCTGAACGACGTCCCAGGCTCAACTAAATCGCGATTACACCCAGGATGCACACGGCTGAAATCGCTGCGGCCGCCTGAAATAAATGGTCGGGGAGAGAGGATTTGAACCTCCGACCCCCTGGTCCCGAACCAGGTGCTCTACCAGGCTGAGCCACTCCCCGACGAGGCTGCGAGTGGTAGCTAAGGAAGGCCATCCACCCGCGCACTTACTGCTCGATCCGCAAAGAGATTATAGCATCGCGGCTCGTCGGTGTTCTCCGCGCCTCGGCGGCACATTTTCGCGCTACACTGATGGCGCACGGGAAAGGCCCGTCCTGACCCGACAGAATAGTCATCTGATAATGTCCTGATCTCACATTCTGATCCGACATCATGATCGTCCTCTGCGCCAGTTGTCTCTATACGCCGCGGGAAGAGGTAAAGAATCCCCTGCTGTTCATTGATGATGGCATTATTTCGGCCGTCTCGTCACGGGCACAGAGGGAAATCCCGATCAACGCCACGGTCGTCGATCTGGCTGACGCCATTCTGGCGCCCGGCTTCATCGACCTTCACATGCACGGCGGCGCTGGACGGGATGTTATGCGAGCATCGCAGGGCGAGCTTCCGCATCTGCATGAATTTCTTGCGGCCCATGGGGTCACCGGCTATTTCCCAACTACGGTTGCAGCCCCTCTCGACCAGACTTGCATCGCGCTCGACAGAATGGCAAACGCCATCGAAGCCGGGCAATCTCCTCCTGCCGGCAATGGTGCTGCCGTGTGGGCTCGGCCTCTCGGCATCCATCTGGAGGGCCCGTTTCTCAGCCACAAGCGCCGCGGCGTGCATCCGCCGGAGAACCTGCTCGAGCCCACACTGCCAACCTTTGATCGTCTTTGGCAGGCTGCGCGCGGGCAGGTGCGGATGATGACCATCGCTCCCGAGCTTCCCGGAGCGCTCGAGGTGATCGCCGAAGCAGCGCGGCGCAACGTCTGCGTCAGCATTGGACACTCGGACGCCCTCCTCGAAGCAGCCCGTGCGGGCACGAAAGCCGGCGCCCGCCACGCCACCCACACCTTCAACGCGATGCGGCCGCTGGATCATCGCGATCCTGGCATCCTCGGCGAGGTGCTGACGGACCGGA
>Ga0074045_10000418_pt1 | contig 41924 bp, 43 predicted proteins | sample BogForMeECP23OM2_FD_94442 | JGI IMG/M metagenome (GOLD analysis project Ga0074045, IMG submission 94442) | Bog forest soil microbial communities from Calvert Island, British Columbia, Canada - Bog Forest MetaG ECP23OM2 | ecosystem: Environmental > Terrestrial > Soil > Wetlands ...
GTGTACACTCGTCCTGTGGCACAGCCATTCCTTGCTGTGCTCTTGGGTTTCTCTGATCTCTGTCATCCCGACCGGAGCGGCCGGCCTTTTCTTGCGCGCCGCAGTCAGGCGCGCCGGCCGCGGAGTGGAGGGACCGCGGCAACACCCCAGCCAAACTCTCACCTCTGTGATGAATTAAATCCTTACCTCACTGCCTCAACAAATTCGTCCCTTGTCTCTCTCATTGCTTCCGTCTCATTCTTCCTCTGTATCTGCTGCCAGGATCTCCGCCGCATCCTCGGCAACTCCACCCGCTTCACCGCCTCCACAAATTCCACCGGCGGAAACCCCGCCGTCCCCAGCAAGGAATTCATCAGCGCCCTATTCTCCATCCGCAGCCGCAACACTTCCCCCTCCAGCATCCCCACATACCGCGTCTGGAAAGCCCTCTTCAAAATCTCGAACATCGCTCGGCTCTTCTCTTTTCTGAATTCAAGTCTTTACTTCATTGCTTCCTTGCTTCGTTACTTCCTTCTTCTCCCAAACTTCTGCGGTCCCAACTGCCTCTTCGCCTCCGCCTGCAACCTCTGCTGATGAATCGCCCGCGAAGTCGGATCCTCCGCCGTAATCTGCCGCTCGATCTGCACCGCCACCGGAATCCCCGGCACAAATCGCGCGCTTCCCTTCCCAAATTCTGGCGGAGCCTGCCCCGCCCCGGGTCCGCCTACAGCGGATGCCCCAACTCCGGCATATCGCACGCCGGGAACCACTCCGTAACGCGCCGCATCCGCCGCGTCATCGCCATCCATCTTTCGCACATCCTCCACGCGCCGGTCATCCCGCACCAGCAGCGGCAAGCACTCCAGCAGCCGCGGACAATTCTCTGCAATCATCCACGCATCCCGCTCCAGCAGCTGATACATCAATTGCCATCCGCCAATCCGGTCGTCATCCGCCGGCACCGGCCGCGGCAACCCGTTCTGCTCCAGCACGTCGCCCAACTGCTCCGCAATTGAAGCCTCGCTCGTCCGTTTCGCGAACGCATCCGGCGACAAATAAATCTCCCGGATGCTCTCCCGCTCCGTCCGATCCACAATCGCCTGCCCCAACATCCGCGGCGACAGTGAACTCTGCACGAACTCCCTGTAGGTGACTATGCGCCTGCCACTCTCATCAACACCCAATCTGTCATCCCGACCGGAGGCCAGCGCTTCTTGCTGGCCGGAGCGGAGGGATCTGCTTTTCCCGCTCGCCACTCGCCACTTCTTTTCCAACCCCCGCCCCATGCCAATACACCGCGCTCGGATGCTTAAATCCCCAATCAATCGAAATCCACCGCGGCGCCCACTCCTCAATCCGCAACTTATCCGCCCGCGCCGTGTGCCTCCCAATCTCAAACAAATCAAAATACTGCCCCTCCAGGACGCTCCAATCCCCTTCCAAAAACGCCCGCCGCAACCGGTCCGGCAGTGCCGCCAGTGTCTTCTTGTAATTCACATCGTTCGCATAAATCGGATTGTCCTCAATCCGCGCCCGAATAAAATCGTACTCGCCCGCGTCATACAACTCCGGCCGCTCATACCCGGCCGGCGCCACCTTGTCCACCCACAGCGCCTTAACCCAAGCGTGCCCAATATTCCCCGGATTCGTAGCCCCCGCCATGCAGGGAACCACTTTTTTACCTTCGCTCTTACCCGACGTGTATTCCGGCACCGGGCACCGGTTTCTCGATGTCAGAAACTGCCACTGCTTCAACGTAAAGTGGCTAAGTTCATCAATCCCAATAAACAAAAACTCCGCGCCCTGATATTGATAAACGTCGTTCTCGTTCCGGCAGTAACCAAACCGTGTAGTCGATCCATTAATCCATGTCACCACATGTTTCGCTTCGTTGTAATCCAGGTATAAATCGCGAGGGACATCCCGCCGGAAATACGTCAACACCGACGAATCGAGCTCGGGAAATGTCCGCCGCAGCAACAGCGTATTGCTCCCCTCTACCTCCAGCGCCTGGCCAATCGTTTCCGCCAGCAGCGCCATCGTCTTCCCCGGCCCCGCCGCCCCGCCAAACAACCGGTATTTCTTCTTCGACCGGTGAAACTCCTCCTGCCTAGGGAATGGGTGATACCAATCGCTGGTGCTCATTTGCAGTGCGTCATCTGTTGTGGCACAGGCACTCCTGCCTGTGCAGCCCATCCACAAGCAATCACGAGACGCTGCCGGGTGCCGCACGTTTACTCCTGAGCCTGCCGAAGGGCCTCCGGTTCTGAGGGTGCGGGTTTTTCTTCTCTTCTCTTCGCTCCAAGCGTCTCCGCGTCAACCTTCTCTTACTGCCCCCGCAGCTTCTTCCCAACAAAATAAGCCGCCAGCCCGCCCACCAGCGCCACAGCCGCCGGCCAGTGCCGCATACTCAGCACCACACCGCCCACCACCGACGCCACTCCTGCAATCTGTGCGACTTCCCCAATAAATATGATCTTCGCAGTCGTCATCTTTCCCCCTTAGTCCCTCTCCGGTCTCGGTAAGTTCCAGCTGATCTTCCGCGGCTGCTCTTCTTCCACCGCCCGCGAATTCTTCCCATACGCCAAATCCACCAACTGCTCAAACACTCGCTGCCTCACCCTGGAGTCACCGTCCATCAGCAACGCTCTTCCCACCGCCACTATCTGCACGCCATCGTTGATCGCCTTCACAAGCCCGAATCTGCTGCCTGGCAATGCCTCAATCGGCTGCAGATTCTTCTCGTCGCACTCGATCTTCTCCGCCACCTGCTCATCTTTTTTGGGAGCGCGCTTCGTTTCACTGCCGCCGCCAGTTCCCGAACCCTCGCCCGGCTTGCGGCTCGCAGGGGTTGCGTCGGAGGTACGCGCATTCCCGCCAGCGAGTTTTCCGCTTCCGTCGTCAGGCCCAGCCCCTGGCACCAGCGATCGCGACTTCGCCCGGCCATTACGCCAGCGCGCTCCCCTGCGCCATGAGGATCCGCCCCTCACGTGCAGCTCCCCGGACAGCGGATCGTTCAGCATCCGGAAAGTCCCAATCCTGCATCGAAACGCCACTCTCATCTCTTCACCTCCGCTTCTGCCCTCCCAGCCTCTTCGCCGGCGGCCGATCCTCATGGAACGTCACCGCCTCATCCCTCGCCTCCGCATGCATCAACGCCCCCAACACCGCCCCCTCAATCGCCCGCGCATGCCGCGAACAAAATCGCGACCCCTCCTCCGCCATCCGCACACACGGCACCCAGCAGCTCCGGCTCCCCGCAACCGCCTGATAAGCCCAACACCTCTTCATATTTGTATTTGTAGTGGCCGAACTTCAGCTCGGCCCCCCTTGGGGTCTCTTACTCTGGAGTGCGGCAGCTCTGCTGCCGCTTTTGAGGACTCAACAAAACCGCCCAAACAACTTGTGTGTACACACCGCAGCCCAACCACGCACCGCATCCTGCTAGCTGCTCGCCCTTATCTCTCTCCTGCTACTGCACCACCACGGTAAACCCGGCAGGTGAACCAGGGGCGACCTCCGCAGTAGCAGTTGATCCGTTTGGGCTTGATTCCGTCCCATCCGCCATCTGCGCCGTAGCCGCAAACGTATGCACCCCCGCCTTTAACGTGATCAGCCCGCTAGTCCCCGTAATCCCCGTAACCGCCGAATTCGCCCCACTTGGCGCCGTAATCGAATACAATTTCACCGGCGTCCCGCCCCCCGTAATGTCATAAATATTGAACTGCTTCACGCACCCGGTCGTAACCGTAGCGCTGCAACCGTTGTCCACCGTGAAGTCATAATTCAGCGTAGCCGTGACCGTATGCTGCGAAGCTGCCGCCCCCGCAAACCCTCCCGCCGACAAAATCCCCAGCATCCCACCCAAGAATATCTTCTTCATCCCTGTTCTCCGTGACCTCTGTGTCCTCTGTGGTAAATCGTCTTCTTCCCCAAAAACAAAAAAGCCCCGGCAATTTGCCGAGGCCAGCGACACGTCTCTACACCGGAAAGTATACCACATCTTCAATTACTGTCAAGATAAATCTTCGTACCCCTCAAGAATTCTTTCCCCCTCCCCTCCTACGTTTCATCTTGGGAATTGGCCCAGACGAACACCCCCAGCCGCTTTTCTTTCCGCTTTTTCTTTCTCTTGACAAACCGCCCACACCGGCGCATTTTCACATTTGCCGTCAGCCTTCCCCCCCAGAAAGCGGCAACCGATGTCCTTCTTCTGCCACCAAGTCAGCTACACCACAGACGCCCGTCACCGGCTTCTTCACGATCCTCATGATCGTATCGAAGCCATCCGCGCCCCCATCGAAAAGCTCGGTGGCAAGCTGCAATCTTCCTTCCTCACTCTCGGCCCTTTCGATGTCATGGTCATCGCCGAATATCCCGACCACATTTCTCCCGCCGCCATCTCCGTGGCCTTCTCCGATGGCGGAGCCATTGCCAGCATCCACACCATCCCTTTGCTTCCTTTAACGGAAGCTCGTGACCTGCCCTCCGACTCCCCGCGCGATCCTGCGCGAAGCGCTTTCGCAGCCTCCTCCGGCCGCTAACTATGGAGTGCGGGAGCCCAGCTCCCGCTTTCACCGACAAATCCCCGCCGCCCAAACGTTCCATCAAATTAGGCCACAACCTCAACGCGGTTCTCTAACCGTAATCGCCGTTTTTCTTCCGTCGTTCTTCGCTCCCCTTCCGTAAAACCGGGGAGCCGCAAAGCGAAGGGTTCAGCCAGAGCAGGCGCACCACCGCATCACGCGCCTTCAAATTCAATCTGGCCGGGCAGCGGACACACGTCGCTGAATCCGCCCCGATACGTTCTCTCCAGAATGAACCCTGCGCCGGGGGGCGCAGCCGCTGACGATAAGGAGAGTATCGCGCTGCGCCCCTCCTTTCTTATTTCTTGAGTCATGTGGGTTTTGTCCGTCATCCCGCCTGCCCTGAGCGTAGCCGAAGGGACCGGAGGCCAGCGCAGTTTGCTGGCCGGAGCGGAGGGACCGCGGCAAGACTCAAGCCCAACTCCAACCACCGCGACCATCTCTTCTTTCTCCCGCTCCTCTGCTAAACTTTTCCCATGTCCTCCCCGCAATCGCTCCCTCTCCTCGCCGACATCCGCCTCTACCCCATCAAATCTCTCGACCCCATCTCCGTCCCCGAAGCCCGCATCTCTCCCTCCGGCGGCCTGGCCCTCGACCGCGCCTGGGCCCTGTACTCCGTCGACGGCAAATGGGTCAACGGCAAGCGCACTCCCGCCATCCACCTCATTCGCGCCAACTATTCCCCCGACCTCCGCACCGTCACCCTCTCCGTCCCCAACGATCGCCGCAACATCCCCACGCGTACTTTCGACTTCCCCACCGCCCACGAAGACGCCGCCGAATGGTTCAGCGTCTTCTTCGAGCAACAGATCATCATTCGCCACTCCGAAAACGGTTTCCCCGACGACACCATCGCCAGCGGCCCCACCATCGTCTCCACCGCCTCGCTCGAATCCGTCTGCGAATGGTTCCCCACCATCCCGCTCGAAGAAGCCCGCCGCCGCTTCCGCGCCTCTCTCGAAATCAATGGAGTTCCTGCCTGGTGGGAAGATCAACTCTTCGGTGAAGACGAACGCAGCGTAATCCGCTTCCAAATCGGCGAAGTAAATTTCGAGGGCAGCAATCCCTGCGCCCGCTGCCCCGTCCCGCCTCGCAACCCGCTCACCGGCGAAAATCTAGATGGCTTCCAAAAACGCTTTACACAGCTCCGCGAATCCACCCTGCCCCCGTGGTCCCCCCGACCCCGCTTCGACCACTTCTACCGCCTATCCACCAACACCCGCGTAGCCCCGACCGAAACCAACAAATTCCTCCGCCCCGGCGACCCCCTCCGCCTCTCCTAATTCTTCCCTTAGTCCGACAATCGCTCCTTGTCTTCCTCCATGTCTTATGTAATATAGTGGTTACTAAACGTTTAGGATATCTATCGATGGGCAACTCACTCCAAGCCTCGAATTCAACTCCCTCATCCACGCCGCCACGTTACGGCGTGTGGAATGTTCCTCTCACCATCGGCGCCATTTCCATCGGATCCGCGATCCTCTTCACTGTGTTATTTGCTCTCTTGAAGGAACAGCGTGACGTCATTACCTTTGCTGCCGCTGCGGCTGTAGCGGCCGGCACCGTTGCCAGCGGTTACTATGCCTCTGCCACCGTGCGACAAACCGCTTCTATTCAGTCAGAAACCGCGCAAAAAACCTACGAAACCGCCCAGCGTGATTTCGAGCGCGAATCGATGGCAGGCGATGCCGCGCGCATCGCGGCCTCTCTCCGCATCATGGAACGCTGGAACGATCCACATTTTTATCCCATCCTAAAGAGTTGGCGCGTCGAGCGTCAGAAAATTCGCGATGATGTTCCAGTGGTTACCCGCGAACGTCTCGCGCAAAACGTCGAGAGCCGCGCGGTCGTCCAGGCCGTTCTCAATCGACTCGAAGAAATGGCCCTGGCGGTTCTTTATAATGTTGTTGACGAGAAAGTGCTCCGCGAATACTCAGAGACGAACGTTTTGGACACTTTTAGTATTTGTAGCGATTGGATCAAACACAAGCAGAAGGAGAACCCGGGAGCTTGGGTACAGCTAGAAGAGCTTTATGAGCGGTGGCGCCCAAGGGCAAAACCATCTGACAAATAAAACACAGTTAGTCGATCAGTATGCCACGCATCGAAACCTCGGCTGAGTAAGTCACATTTCCCAGCACCTTTACAGTACGTCCCCGCGTTCCCTGGGTCAACCTCCGCAATATCTTATGTATCGTATGCCTCCCTCCTGGCCCCTCACTCTCCCCCAAAATACTTCCGCGGCGGAAACATCCCCCTCCGCAAAATCTCCGCCCCACATCGCCGCCGGATCTCCTCCGACCAGTTCACCCATCCCCGCTCGCTCAATCCCAAAAAATGCCGCGCCCGCTCATACGGCGCCAATCCCAAATAATACAAACGAAACAGCACCATCCTCGACGCCCACTCCGGCCCCGCCAGCGCCGCCTGCCCCGCCAGCGCAAAATCCGCCACCCAATCTTTCATCTTCGGCCGCACGTCCGGCCGCCACTCGTATTTCGTCTCCATCTCCATATTCAGCGCGGCGATTCCCCGCTTCGACTCCATCACCTCCCGCGCCCCTCGATACACTTCCCAGCAAACATCAAACGCCATCTCCGGCTTGACGCTCATCTCCCCCTCCGATCTCTTTTCCTTTACCTCCTCAATCTCCTTAACGCCCTTTCTCTCCTCACACCTTCAATCTGTACTCCCACACCAGCTCCTCCTTCTCTTCCTCCCGCCTCCTTTTCTCCACCACCCATCCCCCGTACTCCTCCTTTCGCAAATGCCGCAACTGCGCCGAAATGCTCGCTGGCGGATACTTGGTCTTCGCCGCCAACTCCCCCAACGTCATCCACGACTCGCACTGCCCGGCCATTCTCAACACCTCGAGCAGGGTCTCCCTCTGCGGCCGCTTCTTGCGGCGAGCCGCTCGCCTGGCAGCCAGCAGAGGAGTCGGGGCACCACCCTCACGCATCAATTCCTGGCTCATTCCCCACCTCCTCCACGAACTTCGGTTCCTCCTCTTCGAAGTCTTCCTCCCACGCGCTGCGATCCGGGTCCTCGTAATCCCCCGCGCACCCACTGCAAGCCCCCTGCGGGTTTTCCTCGTTTTCCACAAATTTCCACAGCCCAGGTACCCCTCGATGACTAGTAATCATAGAGTTCCTAGTTGTACAGTACCCCGCGCATACGTTACTCAACAGGTACTGGAGAAATCTATGAATACCTGCCGCACCCAGCCGCCCTGGGAATTCCTTCTCACCGCTTCCCGCAATACTCTGCAAAGTTACGAGCTTTCTCGCCTCGGCCACGCCTCCAATCTCCGCAAGGAGATCGCTTCCCTCCTTGACCAGTGGCTCGACGAAAACGCCAACGCCATGGTCGCCCGCTGGCTTATCGAGCAGCGCGAGCGCACCGTGCGAGCCTCCGACCCCGAACCCGCGCCGGAGCCTTCCACTCCCGAAGCAACCGCTCCATCCAACGGCCATTCTGTGTCCGATAATTTTTTGGCGGATCGACTCGTTCGCCCACAAGTTTCCCGCCGGCGCGACTAAACTTTCGCCGGCCATTCGCGGCGAACAAAACGTCTCTTCACTGATTTTGCCCGGCTTGCCAACCGCAACGCCCGGACGGAAAGGTGTGCTCCCAACAGCCCTCGCTATGCGCCCGCCCATCCTCAGCCACGGCGGCCTCACAGCCGCCCCGCATCTCTGCGCTTCCCTTCCCCTCGGTTCCAAGCCCGCGTCCGCATTCCTCACAACGCACCTCCCGACGTTACGTCTTGGACCCTGTATATTTCTTAGAGGACTCTGTCTCCCTCCTGTAGCACAGCCATTCCTCGCTGTGCTCTTGGGTTTCTCTTCTCTGCGCAATCTCAGCGTCTTTGCGTTATCTGTTCTCTGTTGTTTTCTCTTCCCCAAAAACAAAAAGCGCTCCGATCTCTCGGAGCGCCTTTCCCAATTTCGATTTTCTAATTTCTATCCCTCATCCGACATTCTGTATCGCCGGCATCTCTCCCTTGGTGTTCTCCAGCATCTGCTCTTTCCGGTACACCAGCGAATTGATGTCATACGTCGCCAGCTCAAACCCATGACCGTGCGTAATCGCGTCTGTCGGGCAAGCCTCTACGCAATACCCACAAAAAATACAGCGCGAATAATCGATGTTATAAACTTTGGCGTACCGCTCCCCCGCCGAAATCCGGTTCACATCCGTATTTTCCGCCGCCTCAATGTAAATGCAGTTCGAAGGGCAAGCCGCCGCGCACAAAAAGCACCCAACGCACTTCTCCAACCCGCTCTCATCGCGGTGCAGCACGTGAATGCCGCGATACCTCGGCTGAAAATGCACCGGCTCGTGCGGATAGTTCTCCGTCACCGTCTTCCGGAACATATTCTTCCAGGTGACCGCAAACCCCTTCACCAAGGCCACCGTAGTCTCTGCCACTTCCCCGATTAAATTAGCCATAATCCCCATGTAGTGGCCGACCTTCAGGTCGGTCACCCAGAAACCCAAACCTAAACGCACATTCCCAAAACGAATTCCAAAGCCGTCAAATCCTAAAATCCCGCCCAATCCCAACTCCAACCGCCCCGCCAGTCTACCAAACCCCCGCCACTCCCTCCAAACATAGCAAACTCCTTGCCACGAGCCTCACCGCATCGGCCCTCCGATCCTTTACTTCCTTAACCTCCTGAACTTCCTTTACCTCAATCCCTCAATAATCTGTTTCCCATGAAATCTCCCATTCTCAATAAATATCTCCCCCGTATGCCGCCCCGCCACCACCACCCCTGCCAGATAAATACCCGCCACATTGCTCTCCAGCGTATTCGGATCCAGCGCCGGCCTCCGGCTCTCCGCATCCAGCCGCACTCCCAGCCCCTCAATAAATTCGTAATCCGGGTGATACCCCGTCAAGGCAAACACCTGCCGCACCGCCAGTTCCTGCACCCCCGCATCGTTCTCCACCACAATCCCGTCGCGCACAATCTCCTTCACCCGCGTGCTGAACAGCGCCTGAATCTGCCCCGCCTTGATCCGGTTCTCAATATCCGGCCGCACCCAATACTTCAACGAAGCACCCAGCTCCTTCGATCGCACCAGCAGCGTCACCCGCGCCCCGTTCCGATACAAATCCAGCGCCGACTCCACCGCCGAATTCTTTCCCCCAATCACCACCACATCCTGCTTCCAGAACGGGTGCGGCTCCGTGTAGTAGTGATTCAGATGCGGCAAATGCTCCCCCGGCACGCCCATCTCATTCGGCAAATCGTAATACCCCGTCGCCACCACAATCTTCTTCCCGTGATACTTCTCTTCCCGTCCGCTCGCCGTCTCCGTCACCACCGTGAACGCGCGATCCTGTCCATCCACCCGCAACACTTTCTCAAACAGCCGCAGCTCCAGCTCGTAATGCTCCGTGCCCTTCCGGTAATATTTCAGCGCCTCCAGCCGAGTCGGCTTCTCCCCGCCGCAGACCATCGGCAAATTCCCAATCTCCAGCAACTCCGGCGTCGTAAAAAACACCATGTTCACCGGATAGTTGTAAATCGAATTGCACAAGCATCCCTTATCAATCACCAGCGCCCGCATCCCCACCCGCTTAGCCTCCATAGCGCAAGCCAACCCGGTAGGTCCCGCCCCAACGCAAACAATGTCATAAGTAGTCATAATCTCCGCATTCCGTGTAGGGCCCCCCTTCTGAGGCGGGCCGCTTTTTGTAGTGGTCGAACTTTAGATCGGCCATATTCCCGATATTCCGCCTAGCCCCGACCCTAATTCGAGTCTCGCCGTCTCCTCTCGGTTACGCATGGGCGAGTATATATAATAGATGCGAGGAGCCCTTCGCGGTCTGATGATGAAATCCCCTTATAAAGTCTATGTAATAGTTGATCGTCAATTTGGAGAGAAATTGGCGCTCCTTCCAACCGGGGAGCCGGTGTGGATCGTAGACACGCCCATAAACACGATGGTGGTGCAACGACTCTGGGGCCAAAACCAAACGAAGAAACACTTGGTGGGGATTACTACTTTCAATGACTCGACTACAGCTTCTCCAGAGGATTTGTTCCTGAATCAACTTGACGTCGTTGACCTCCACCACGGCCAGTATTCCGCTGATCCACCTTACACAATTCTGGAAGGGATCGGCACCACGCTTACCGGGAAGATCAAATCCGCATTATCTGACCTGGGATTCATCGAATTCACTTTCCTTCCGTCCGGTTTTTCTGCTTCCCGCCCTTTGCCGGAAAGTGAATAACGTCTGGGTACCTCTTCGCACTCTTAAATTCTAAACTATCAACTTTGAACTGCTAACTGCACTACTGCTGCCCAACCATCTCCAAAATCCCCACCAACTCCACCCGAAACCTTTCTAATTCCCCCAACAACTCCTCCGTAGCCGCCAACTCTTTCCCCTTCCAAACAAATACATCCCCGCCAGCCCGCTTCAATTTCACGCTCAAATTCCCATCCACCAAAAACGTCACCGGCACCAGTAGCTTCAACCCGCCATTCTCCACCGATCCCAGCACCCCCGCGCACTCCCCCTTCCGAAATATCAACGCCCGCTCATAAGGCGGAATCGCCATCGGCCGAAACCCCGCCTCCACCAACCACTCCACCACCCGCATCTGTCCCGCCGTCAATTCCATAATCCCCAAATTATACCTGCAGATACCGCCCTCGCCATCTCCGCTAACTCTGCGGCCCCTCAGCGAACTCTGCGGTAAAATCTTTCTTCCCTCCAAAAACAAAAAAAGCGGCGCAACCAACGCGCCGCCTCGAACTCTTATTCCCTCACTGGCCACTGGTCGCTGACCACCGGCCGCTCCTCTTCCTACGCCGCCGGATACTTCTCCTCCCCAGTCCCCTCCAACTGCTCCAATATCTCCCGCAGCGTCCGGATCAACTCATCCCGAGTCACATGGCTCTTCTTAAATTGCAGCCGAAACTTAAACGACTCGCTCTCCGGCTCAAACTGAAAAACAAACGGCTGCGGCCGAGGCGCCATTCCCTTCTCTTCATTCCGATCCTGTCGCGCCGCATCCCGCGTCAACCCGCCCTGCAAAATCTTCGCAAACATCTCCAGCATCTTCTTCTCGCTCGGCTGCCGCGCAATCTGCAACAGCAAACTCTTGCTGGTCACTCCGCTCTCAACGCACTTCTTCCGCAGCGCCTCCGGAATGCTCAACAACGCCATCGTCTCCGACACTGAAGCCCGCGACTTCCCAATCTTCTTCGCCAAATCCTCATGCCGGTATTCAAACGTCGTCGCCAGCCGCTGCAACCCATCCGCCTCTTCAAACGGAGTCAAATCCTTCCGCTGCATGTTCTCGATCAGCGCGATTTCCAGTGTCTCCGCGTCGTCCGCCATCTTCTCGATCGCAGGCACTTCACGCAGCCCCGCCGCCCGCGCCGCATGATACCGCCGCTCGCCCGAAATAATGTGGTAGGCATCCTCGCGCGCCACGTAGCGCACCAGCAACGGCTCCAGCACACCCTTCTCGCGAATCGAATCCGTCAGTTCGCGCAAATCGCCCAGCGCCTTTCGCGGCTGATCCGGATTCGGCCGGATTTGATCCACGGGGATCATCCGCCCAATCGCCGCTCCGCTATAACTTGTCAGTGATTCTACGTAGTGCGCGTCATGCCGCATCTTCAGCGTGACGGGCAACCCGGCTTTCTTCAACACGTTGGACGACCTCCGAAGCTAATTTTTTGTATTCCACCGCCCCCGGCGATTTGGGAGCAAAGGTCAAAATCGTCTCCTTGTACGCCGGGCTCTCTTCCAGCCGCACGTTCTTCCCGATCTTCGTCTTGAACAGCACTTCGCCAAACACCGCGCGAATCTGTCCGTGCGTATCCTTGGAAATATTCGTCCGCTTGTCGTACAGCGTGATCACCACGCCCAGCATCTTCAGTTGCGGATTGGGCCGCGCCCGGATCCGCTCGTACGTCTCCAGCAAATCGTCTGTGCCCTCAATCGCAAAATATGCCGCTTGAATCGGCACCAGCAGGTGCGTCGAAGCCACCAGCGCATTCACCGTCAATATCCCCAGCGACGGCGGCGTGTCAATCACCACATAATCGTAATCTTTCAGCACCGGCGCCAGCGCATCCTTCAACCGGTACGGCGCGTCAAACTGCCCCGCCAGCACCGTCTCCAATTTCGCCAACGCCAACCGCCCGCTGCCCACATTCAGCATCGGATCGCTCGTCGGCTTGATCACTTCCGACATCGGCGTATGCGCATCGCCCAGCACGTCGAACATCGACGACGCCACATCCCCCAAGCTGAAAAACGCAATCGTCGTATTCGCCTGGGGATCCAGGTCAATCAGCAGCGTGCGCCTTCCTTTATGGGCAATCGCCGCGGCCAAATTGATCGCCGTCGTCGTCTTTCCGACGCCGCCCTTCTGATTTGCAATCGTAATAATCGCGGTCATCTCGGCGCTATCTCCACTCACACACACGTCGCGTGAGGCACGGGGACTACTCTCATTCTATGGGTTGTTATGCCGGCAGACAGGACCCGAGGCATACGCCCACTCTACGTTTCAACCAAGCAATTCGCAAGCCAAAAGTAGAATTTCCAATTCCCCCAGTGGAAATCTCCCCAGTGGCACACGCTTTAGCCTCCACACTCTTGGGGTCTTCTTCTCGCTTCAATCTTCGCAGTAGCGCTGGGCTTTCAAGCCAGCCTCTTGGGGTTTCTTCTCCTCCGAGCTCAGCGCCCCTTGCGTCTCTGCGTTAGGTTCTCTTTCTTCCCCAAAAAACAAAAACGGCACGCCAACAACCGTGCCGTTCTGAAACCCGTCTCCTGCTAGCTGTTATCTGCTATCTGTTATCCCTCTCACAGATTACCGATGACTGATTACTCTCTTCTAAAACTCCACTCCCCAAAAATCCCCCATCTCATTCTCAATTTCCAACCCCAACTCCCATCCCTTCCGCCCCTCATGCCCTCTCCAAATCAATTTCGCTTCCGTGGACTTCCCCGTTCCCAAATGAATCACCCGCATCTTCTGCCCGATCGGAAACCCCTGCTCCACAATCGCCAAACACCCCTTCGGGCTAATATCCACCGTGTACCCCGGAGCCTGCAAAGTCCTTCCGCCCTCCAGCCATTCCACGGTCAATTCAATCCGCGAATTCAGCCGAACACCCGCCCGAATCTGCTTCCGCCGAGCCTCTTCTGCCAACTGGTCCGTCCACGCCACAGTCCTCTCCCCGCACTCAACACCAGCCTCAATCCGCCAGCAGAGCGCTCCCTCCCAATGTCACTCGGGAAAACACACCCCGATCAATATCCCACGCTATCCACCCCATTCCCCACCGTCAATGGAACTTCCCTCCCATCTTCCCCAACCAGTAACCAAGGGATTGGGTGCCGTACCCTTCGGTTTTAAGGGTGCGGGTTTTTCTTCCCATTTTCCTTTTTACATTTTCGAACTTCCCCACGTTTGGCCCCGCCGCCCTGGGAACGCCACCTCTCCCCCATCCCGCGGGTTATGCGGGATGAATCTCCCAATTGGCACTCCCTACTTTGCTTCCTTTCCCTCCTTCACTTCCTCTACCTCCTTAACCTCCTTTCCCTTACACTCTCCTATTCCCCATGCTCTCCTGGCCCACTCTGCGCTCCGAACTCCGCCCCACCCTCCACCTCGCCATCCCTCTCGTCCTCGCCGAAATCGGCTGGATCAGCATGGCCATCGAGGACACCATGTTCGTCGGCCGCCTTCCCAACAGCGCCCAATCCATCGCCGCCGTCAGCATCAGCTCCAGTCTCTACCTGGTCTTCGTCTTCTTCGGCGAAGGCCTCCTAATCGGCTTGGACACCCTGGTCTCCCAATCCTTCGGCGCCGGCGACCAACCCGACTGCTACCGCTCCCTGATCAACGGCATCTACCTAAGCTTCGCCCTGGCGCCCCTCCTCCTCATCCCAGTCTGCCTGCTCCCCAACATCTACGACCGCTTCGGCGTAGCCCCCGACGTCGCCCCCTTGGCCCGCCCCTACATGTACACCCTTGCCTTCGCCATCCTGCCTCTCCTCCTCTATTTCACCTTTCGCCGCACGCTCCAAGGTATGAATCTCGTCCGCCCCATCGCCTTCGCCCTGATCACCGCCAACATAATCAATCTCCTCGGCAACTACATCCTCGTCTTCGGCCACTGGGGCTTCCCCATGCTAGGAGTAGTCGGCTCCGGCATCGCCACCGCCATCTCCCGCACCTATCTCGCCTCCGTCCTCATCGTTTTCCTCCTCTGGTATGACGCGCGCACCCACACCGGCCTACGCCAAATCTCCCTGCGTCCCGACGCCGCCCGCATCCGCCGCCTCATCGCCCTCGGCCTTCCCGCCGCCATCCAACTCACTGCCGAAGTCAGCGTCTTCGCCGCAGTAGCCTCGCTAATCTCCCGCCTCGGCGCCATTCCCCTGGCCAGCCACCAAATCGCTCTCAACACCGTAGCCTTCACCTACATGGTCCCTCTCGGCATCTCCTCCGCAGCCGCCGTCCGCGTAGGCCAAGCCATCGGACGCCGCGATCCCATCGGTGCAAAAAACGCCGGCAACACCGCCATCCTCCTCGGCGCCGCCTTCATGTCCGCCATGAGCGTCGTCCTTCTAGTCGTCCCCCAATACATCGCTCGCATCTACACCAACAATCCCGTCCTCATCCGCACCGCCGTCAGTCTCCTCGCCGCCGGCGCCGCCTTCCAACTCTTCGACGGCATCCAAACCGTAGCCACCGGCGCCCTCCGCGGCACGGGAGACACCCGCACCCCCATGCTCTGCCACTTCTGCGCCTACTGGCTCATGGGACTTCCCTTCGGTGCCTGGCTCTGTTTCCGCCGCCACTGGGGCCCCCTGGGCCTCTGGGTCGGCCTAAGCGCCGCCCTAATCCTGATCGGCATCCTCCTCCTAGCCTTCTGGCGCCGCCGCCTCCACCACCTCCCCATCTAGTGGCACGGGCACTCCTGTTCACCCTGAGCAATGCCGAAGGGCCTCTACCCTTGGGTTTCTGTTGCCCGTGTAGGGGCGGGTTTATCCCGCCCTCTTGGGTTTCTCTTCTCCTCTGAACTCCGTGTCCTGTGCATCTCTGCGTTAGTTTTTCTTTTCGACCCAAAAAACAAAAAACGGCACGGTCCAAAACCGTGCCGCCACCCGCTTCCTGCTATCTGATCGCTGTTATCTGTTATCCCTCTTCCACCTACATCTTGTACCGCCCTAAATCCTCATCGCTCAACCCTTCCAAATAATTCCTCAACTGCTCATTCGAGCTCCGCTCCGACAGCGCCGTAGCCACCTTCGAATTCTTCAACACCGTCTCATCCACAAAAATCGGGCAATCCACCCGCAACGCCAAAGCCAGCGCATCGCTCGGCCGAGAATCAATACTCATCAACTCTCCATCCCGCTCCACCCAGATCAACGCAAAAAACGTATCATCGCGCAAATCGTTTACCACAATCTTCTGCACGCGTACATCCAACCCCAGCAGCACATTCTTCAGCAAATCGTGCGTCATCGGCCGCGGCGTGGACACCTTCTCAATCTCCAGCGCAATCGCGTTCGCTTCGTACGCGCCCACCCAGATCGGCAACACCGACTGCCCCTGCACATCCTTCAACACCACAATCGGCATCTGCGTAACCGGATCCATCATCAGGCCGCGTATCTTCATTTCCACTTCCATCGCGCCCCCTATCCCCCGTGCCGATCTACCTGCCAACCCTAAACTCTGCCGCCACTATGGCACAGCCATTCCTGGCTGCGCTCTCGGGTTACTCTTCTCCGTGTACTCTGCGCTCCTACCTCTGCGCCCTCCGCGTTAAATCTCTCTCCGTCCGCTCTTCTCTGATCTCCTAGCTCCCACCAACCATCTCCCCAATGAGGCAATGCGGCATCGCCGAAACCACCTTCACCTGCACGTAGTCTCCCAGAATGTTTTCCGCCTGGGAAGTAAAATTCACCACCCGATTCGAACTAGTATGCCCCGACCACTGACTTGCCCTGACACCGGAAGGGTTCTCCCGCCGCGATTTCCCGTCCACCAGCACCTCCACCGTCTCTCCCACCACTTTCTCATTCCGCACCCGCTGAATCTCCCGCTGTCGATCCATCAAAATCCTCAGCCGCCGCGCCTTCTCCTCCTCCGAAATCGCGTCCTCCATCTTCAACGAAGGCGTATTCGGCCGCGGCGAATACTTGAACGCAAACACGCTGTCATACTGCACCTCATCCAGCAAACTAAGGGTTTCCTCAAAATCCTCTTCCGTCTCCCCCGGAAATCCCACAATCACATCCGTCGTAATACTAATCGGCCGCCGCGCCGCCTTAATCAACGCAATCTTCTCCAAATACTCTTCCCGCGAATACGTCCGCGTCATCGCTCGCAGCATCCCCGTCGACCCGCTCTGCACCGGCAAATGCACGTGGTCGCAAATCGTTGGATGCGCCTCAATCGCCTCCACGATGTCCTTCCCAAAATCCCGCGGATGCGAAGTTGTAAATCTCAACCGCCGAATCCCCTGCACGCCCGCCACAGCCACCAGCAATTCCGAAAACCGCATCTTCCTCGCGCTCGGGTCCGCATACGAATTCACCGTCTGCCCCAGCAACTGCACTTCGCTGTACCCCGCCTCCGCCAGCCGCCGCACCTCTTCCAATATCGACGCGCTAGCCCGGCTTCGCTCCGGCCCACGAGTAAACGGCACCACGCAATACGAACAAGCCTTGTCGCAACCTTCAATAATCGTCAGATACGCCCGCCACGGATTGTCCCGCCGCGTAATCTCCGTCTCAAACGTCTCGTCGGTATCCGTATCGAGCCCGGTCACGCGCCGGTTCCCCGCTTCCAACTCCGCAAGCAACTGCGGCAACTTCCGGTAACTCGCCGACCCGCAAACCAAACTAACCCACGGCGCCCGCTCAAAAATCTCCTCCCCCTCCTGCTGCGCCACGCACCCCAACACCCCAATAATCTTCCCCCCGCCCGCATTCACAATCTTCCTCTGACTCGGGTGCTTCTTTGCCAATGCAGAAATATCTCCGTGACCTCTGCGGCCCTCCGCGGCCTCTGTGGTGAACTCCTTCTCTTTTCCCTCCCCCGCCGGCCGCAACTCCCCCAACCGTGAAAACACTTTCTGCGCCGCCTTCTCCCGTATCGAACAAGTGTTAAACAAAATCACCCGCGCCGCTTCCGGCGTCTCCACCTGCTGGTACCCCCGCCCCAACAAAACCCCCGCCACCTTCTCCGAATCGTGGTCATTCATCTGGCACCCAAACGTCTCCAGATAAAACGTCGCCCCGGCAACGCCGGCATGCTGTAGGGGCGGCTTTAGGCCGCCTTCTTGGGTTGCCCCCTCCCCACGCACACCCGTACCGATTAACCGTTCCAACCCAATATCGAAACTCTTTCCCATATCACCTCACTCTACCACACGCCCATTTGCCCCGCGCCCACCCTCACGCGGCCCGCTTGATCGTCAATTTCGCCGTATACCCAAGCGCGTAAAGCACTCGCAACAACAAATCCGTCGACACATTCTTCGTATTCCGGTTCAATATCGCCGTCACCCGCGTCCGCGAGCTCTTCGCCAGCCGCGCCACCTCCGCGTGCGTCAACTTCTTTCGCGCCACAATCTCCACAATCTTCGAGTTCAACTCGCTCCGCAGCGCAATCTCCGCGCCATCCGCCGGAGTAAGGCCAAGCGCATTCGCCAACTCCTTTGAATTTCGCACCACCACCGGTTTAATCCTCTTCATTGAGCAACTCCTTCCGCACCTCAACCGGAAACGATCGAATCGCTTCCCTCGCTGCGGGATGAAAGACCGCCGGCCTCATTCCTTCAATGTCTCACATCTGAGACATGTCCGCAACCTCCACGAACCCATCCGTTCCTTCACTTCCTTTACCTCCTCAACCTCCTTTACCTCCCGTCTTCACGTATGCCGTTACAAACAGCACCCCCAACGTCAAATCTGTCGCCCCAAACACCAGATCCGTTCGATGCATTCTCCCCTGCATCACCAACACCACCACGGCCACTCCATACGTAAACTTCTCCACCATCGACGGAATCATCATCGGCCGCAACCTCACCGGATTCGCCCCAATAAACAGAAACGCAATCTGCCAAGCCAGCGCACACCCCGCAAACCCATAATAAAATCCCGGGTGAGTAATCACCGGCGGATCCTGCTTCCCAATCAGATCAAACAAAAAATACAACGGCGCAATCACCACCACTCCCCAAATCCCCGCCACCCAAAACACCACCTTCGCAAATTTCATCGCCGCCTCCGCTTCCTGTTATCTGTTTTCTGTTATTTAATTAGCCCATTTCCGCTCTCACCCTGCATCCCCTCACAACACACCCGCATCTCATACCTTTTGACCATGCCCAACCCGTATGCTACGTTCAATTTGTCTATAAAAATCCCGCTCTCCCAAGGAGACAGACATTCTTTTTCTCCTAACTGCCATCTTCATCGGTAATATTTTTGATATCCTCGCGCAAACTGGCTGGGTCGCCCGCGGCGTACTCGCCATCCTGCTCTTCGCCTCGCTCATCTCCTGGGCCCTCATCTTCCAGAAGACCGGCCTCTTCAGCCGCATCCGCCGCCAAAGCGATCAATTCCTCAAAATCTTTCGCGCCACCAAGGGCGTCGCCAATCCCCAAGGACTCGTCTCCGCCGGCTCGCCCTTCGCCAACGTCTACGCCGCCGGCTACCGCGAACTGCAATCCCAGGTCACCGGCACCGGCAATCCCACTCCTGTAAAACTTAAATCCATGCAAGCCGTCACCGTCAGCATGCAACTCGCTGCCGCCGACGAAGTCCGCCGCGCCGAAAAAGGCATGTCCTGGCTCGCCACCACCGCGGGAGTCACTCCCTTCATCGGCCTCTTCGGCACCGTCTGGGGCATCATCGACGCCTTCTCCGGCCTCGGCACCTCCGGCTCCGCCAGCCTCCGCGCCGTCGCCCCCGGCATCGCCGAAGCACTCGTCACCACCGCCGCCGGCCTCTTCGCCGCCATCCCCGCCCTAATCGCCTACAACTATTTCCTCCAGGACATCCGCGACCTGGCCCAGCGCCTCGATACCTTCGCCCTCGAATTCGCCGCCCAAATCGAAAAAACCTTCACCTAACAATGCGCATCAACATCCAACACGATTGTCATCCTGAGCGCGCCTTTCGCGCGAAGGGCCTCAACCGACCCGCTCGCAGAAAACTCTCCGTGAACTCTGTGCTCCTCCTCTGTGCCCTCTGTGTTAAAACTCTTCTCTTCGCCGGCCGCTGGTCGCCGGCCACTGGTCGCTGAACGCCATGCCCACACTCCAAAAATCCACCCAAACCTCCCTCTCCGAAATCAACATGGTTCCCTTCATCGACGTCGTCCTCGTCCTCCTCATCATCTTCATGATCACCGCCCCCATCCTCCAATCCGGCATCGAAGTCGACGTCCCCAAGACCCACACCGTAAAAGAAATCACCGAACAGCGTCTAGTCGTAACCATCGACAAGAACCAGCGCATCTACCTGGGCAACGATCCCATCAACATCCACCAACTCGCCGACAAAATCAAAAAGCAACAGAAGCATGCCGGCGACGCCATCTTCCTCCGCGCCGACGAAACCGTTCCCTTCGGCGCCTTCGCCACCGTCATCGACGCCCTCCGCCAATCCAACGTCTCCAACATCAGCATCGTCACCCAACCCATAACCGACCGCACCCCCTGAACATGCGCATGGCTAGACGCGATTCCTACCAAACTGTCATCCCGACCGGAGGCCCGCGCCTTTTGCGGGCCGGAGCGGAGGGATCTGCTTTTCCCTCTTCTGCGATTCTCAGCGTCCTCTGCGTCTTTGCGTTATCCTTATCTCTTTCCGATTACTGATGACTGTTTACTGATTACTTTCTTCAATGGACTACGCCGCCAACAACTACGACGACTACACCTTCAAGCGCTTCCTCGGCTATTCCGCCTGGCTCCACATCGGCCTCACCGCCGTAGCCCTCCTCAGCATCTGGCTCCAGCGCTCCGGCAACTCCTGGGGTGGCGTAGGTGGCGGCGACACCGGCGTAAGAGTCAGCCTGGTCGGCAGCGCCGGCATTCCCATGCCGCAGCCCACCGTCCCCACCACCAGCGACACCGTGGATCCCACCAAAGGCCTAGCCAAGGAAGAGCCCAAAAAAGAAGAACCCAAAACCGACTCCACCCCCATTCAAAAATTCGACAAAAACAAACCTCTTCCACCCTCCAAACAATCCAAAGTTTTCGAAAACAAAACCCCGCCTCCGCCAAACGCCATCCCCTACGGCAAAGGCGGCCAGATGAACGTCCCCACCGGCTACTCCGACTCCCCCGGCGCCTACTCCAGCGGCCTAGCCGTGCAAGGACAGGGCGGCGGCGATTTCGCCACCCGCTACGGCTGGTACATCGAATCCGTTCGCCGCGCCATCAGTCAAAACTGGATCCAATCGAGCATCGATCCCTCCGTCCGCGCCGCCCGCCAAGCCCACTCCGTCGTCGCCTTCCGCATCTATCGCAACGGCACCATCAACAACATTCGCCTGGACACTTCCAGCGGCAACCGCTCCATGGACGATTCCGCACAGCGCGCCCTCCTCAGCATCGACAAACTCCCCGCTCTCCCCGCCGACTACTCCGGCGCCTACGTCGACGTAACCTTCGACTTCGACCTAGGCATGATCAAGTAGGGGCGGCTTTCGGCCGCCTTCTTGGGTTTCGTTGTTACGCTACCGAACAAATGAACTTGAGGGTGCCCCACCCTTGGTTTCTAAGGGTGGGCTCTTACGACCCAGCGCCACCCAATTTCCGATCCTCCTTCTTCTCTGCTTCCGTCCTCTCGGGTGAATTTTCTCTTCTCTCCAGAACTCCGCGGCCTCGGCACCTCTGTGTTGTGTTTTTTCTTCTCTTTTTCTTATCTTTCCACCGCACCCACTCTCAAATTGCACTAAACTATTTCTTCAGCCCAATCCCCCCGGAGGCCAACTTGCCCGTAAATTTCCGCCAACTAATCTCCCGCTCGCTTCTCCTTTACTTCCTTTCCCTCCTTCCGTTCTCCTTAACCTCCTTTGCTCAAGACTGGTTCCGCACCGGCACCGGCCTAGGCGTCGAAAAACCCCGCATCGCCGTAGCCGACTTTGCCCCCCGCGCCGACCTCGCCAAATCCCACGCCGCCCTCTTCACCCAAACCGTCCGCGACGACCTCTCCTTCTCCGGCGTTATCGACCTCGTCTCCCCCAGCTTCTATCCCGCCCAAGTTCCTTCCATGCCCCAGGAGCTCCAGAAACTCACCTGGACCGATCCTCCCCTCAATGCCAACTTCGTCGCCTTCGGCAATCTCACCGAATCCCCCTCCGAAGTCGCCATTTCCGCCTGGATGTATGACGTCCGCAGCCCCTCCAACGAAGCCGTCGTCGGCAAAATCTATCGCGGCGCTCCCACCGACGCCCAAGTCCGCAAATTCGCCCACCAGTTCGCCGACGAAATCATCTCTAAACTTTCCGGCGGCTTTCCCGGAGTAGGCTCCACGCAAATCGCCTTCATCAGCGCCCGCACCGGCCACAAAGAACTCTGGGTCATGGATTACGACGGCGCCAACCAGCACCCGCTTACCTCGCTCGGCTCCATCTCGCTCACTCCGCGCTGGTCTCCCGACGCCTCGCGCATCGCCTTCACCTGCTTCGCCCCCGCCAACAGCGTCATCAGCGCGCAAATCTGCATGTACTCCTTCGACTCCAATAAGCTCGTCTCCTTCGCCCGCTACAAAGGCACCAACACTTCCCCTGCCTGGTCGCCCGACGGTTCGCAGGTCATGTTCTCTTCCGCCATGCAGGGCAATCCCGCCCTCTACGTCTCTGACGCCAGCGGCAATCGCCCCAAGCGCCTCACTTTTTCCAACAGTGGCGCCGATACTTCTCCCGCCTGGAATCCCAAGACCGGCCAATCCGTCGTCTTCGTCAGCGATCGCGGCGGCATTCCGCAGCTCTACATGATGAACGCCGACGGCACCAACACCCAGAAACTCGATCTTCCCGACATGGGCTATGTCATCGATCCCGCCTGGTCTCCCAACGGCCAGCTCGTCGCCTTCAGTTGGCGCCGCCCCTCCGGCAATTACGATATCTACGTCATGGACGTCGGCTCTCGCCGTACCATCGAACTCACTCGCGACTCCGCCCGCAACGAACGCCCCAGCTGGGCCCCCGACGGCCGCCACATCGTCTTCGAATCCACCCGCACCGGCAACCGCCAAATCTGGACCATGCTAGCCGACGGCTCCCAACCCCACCAACTAACCCTGCAAGGCCACAACGAATCCCCCAACTGGTCCTCCAAGTAACCCGTGTAGGGGCGGCTTTAGGCCGCCTTCTTGGGTTTCGTTGTTACGCTACCCAACAAATGAACTTGAGGGTGCCCCACCCTTGATTTGTAAGGGTGGGCTCATACGATCTAAAACCACAGAATTTCCGTTCTGCACTTTTCTCCGTGTCCTCTGAGGCCCCTCTGTGAACTCTGTGTTGAACTCTTTTCCCCGTTTTTTCTTTTCCCCCACAATCTGTAAACTGTAAACTGTCAACCAACTCCACCGAGGCCAACACTCTTGTCGACCCCCACAAACCGAGTCCTCTCCGGCATGCGCCCCACCGGCCGCCTCCACATCGGCCACTACTTCGGCGCCCTGCAAAACTGGGTCCGCCTCCAATCCGATCCCTCCTATGAATGCTTCTACTTCGTCGCCGACTGGCACGCCTTAACCTCCGACTACGCCGACACCTCCGCCATAGCCGAAAACTCCCTCCAAATCACCATCGATTTCCTGGCCTCAGGCCTAGACCCCACCAAATCCACCATCTTCCTCCAGTCCCAAGTCCCCGAACACGCCGAGCTCCACCTCCTCCTCTCCATGATCACGCCCATAGGCGAACTCGAGCGTATCCCCACGTATAAAGAGGCGTTGGAGAACATTGCTGACAAGGACCTTCACACCTACGGCTTTCTCGGTTACCCCACCCTGCAAACCGCCGACATCGTCATGTATTCCGCCGCCGGTAAAGGCCTCCTGGTCCCCGTCGGCGAAGACCAGGTCTCCCACGTCGAATTTAGTCGACAGATTGTCTCGCGGTTCAACTTTTTCTATGGATTAAATCTCGACTACAGCATCTTCGATCCGAAGAACGAGCCAAATTTACGAAGGTTGTACGACCGAGCGCCCGATACGCTTATTGAAAAGGAATCTTGGAAGGGAAGGTCATTCGTCGATCACTTTGTCTCGGTCCTAAACCGCGTTGCATTCGATAATGCCGCCCGTCGCCTGGCTCAAAAGGCTGGAATCAGGAATTTTCTGGAGGATTTGGGACCTGATGCTAGATTTTTCCGTTTCGTTCCAGTCTTGACCGAGCCCTCCGCCCTCCTCACCCCCACTCCCCGCATCCCAGGCCTCGACGGCCGCAAAATGTCCAAATCCTACGGCAACGCCATCACCCTCTCCGAATCCGACGACGACATCCGCAAAAAAACCAAAGTCATGGTCACCGACCCCGCCCGCAAACGCCGCACCGACCCCGGCAACCCAGACATCTGCCCCGTCTACGACTGGCACAAACTCTTCTCCACCGAACAACGCGACCCCAACCGCCTAACCTGGGTCCGCCAAGGCTGCACCACCGCCTCCATCGGCTGCATCGAATGCAAATCCCACATGGCCGAAAACCTAATCAAATGGATCGAACCGGTGCGCGAACGTCGCGTTCAATACGAAAATAGTCCGAAGGACGTCCTAAGAATCCTAGACGAAGGCAGCGAAAAAGCCCGCGAGTCAGCAAAGCTGACGATGCAAAGAGTCCGCGACTCCATCTTCCACTGGCCCCAGAAACGCTCCGCGCTGTAGGGGCACGATAAATCGTGCCCTCTTGGGTTTCCCGACCACCACCACCCGCCTGCAGTCCTCCTCTTTTCCTTTACCTCCTTTACTTCCTTATCCTCCTCAACCTCCTGTAAACTACCTCCACCAATGGCCTCTCCCTACAAAATCCACATCCCCATGTACGAAGGTCCCCTCGACCTCCTGCTCGACCTCATCAAAAAGCAGGAAATGAACATCCACGACATCCAAATCTCCAAAATCACTTCCCAATACCTCGACTACCTCCACCAGCTCGAAGTCCAGAACGTCGACGTCTCCGCCGAATTCATCTATATGGCCGCCACCCTCATCTACATCAAGTCCAAAATGCTCCTCCCGCCCGATCCCCTCGCCTCCACCGAAGAGGAATCCGCCGACCCCCGCGAAGAATTAGTCCAGCGCCTAATCGAACACGAAAAATTCAAAAACGCCGCGCAACTCCTCTACCAAAAACAGCAAATCGAAGAAAACGTCTGGTCCCGCCCCGACAAATCCCTCTACAACGACGAAGGTACCGAAGGCGAACTAGTCGTCTCCCTGGTCGATCTCGTCCGCGTCTTCCAGCAAGTCCTCGAGCGCAAAAAGGAAGTAGTCCGCATCGAGCTAACCCACGACGTCTTCACCGTAGCCCAGATGATCGCCCAGCTCCGCAGCCAAATCCTGGCCAGCGATACCGCAACCGTCAGCCTCATCCAATTCTTCGAAGCCTGCCCCTCCCGCCACGCCATGATCGTAGCCTTCCTGGCAGTCCTCGAAATGGTCAAGCTCCAAGCCGTAGGCCTAGTCCAAGAAAAACAATTCGCCGACATCCTAGTAAAGAAAGCCAAAGCCTTCGACGTAGCCTTCGACGAAAACGGCGCCATCCTCCACATCGACCAGGAATACCAATAACCGGAACGGGGCAGGGACAATGACACAAGATGCAGAACTACCCCTTACGAAAGTAGTGATGTTTGCGCTTCTTTTTGCTGGCACTTGGTTCTCTTTTGATGGCGTTCATCGACATTGGGCGTATATATGCTTGATTGCGTTCCTTTGTCTTTGCGTACTCTTTGCTTATCGCCAGAGACCGCGTAAACAAGATCCCAATCGATAGCTCTGTAGAACAGCCACTCCTTCCTGTCCTCTTTGATCAAAGTTAAGCCACTTACCAAATGAACTTGAGGGTGCCCCACCTTTCGCGCCTTTTGCGATAGGTGGGCTCTTACGACCTAAAGCCACAAAGTTTCCGCTCTCCTCTTCTCAGCGTTCTCCGCGTTCTCAGCGAACTTTGCGTTAAACTCTTCTCTTCGATCCCCAAAAATAAAAGCGGCACGCTCCAATCACGTGCCGCCACCTTCTTCCTATTTTCCAATTTCTATTTTCGAATTTCCTCCACCTGCTCAGTCGCCACCCGTCTCGCCTCCGCATCCGCCGCCAACACATCCTCCATCGACGAAAACTTCCCCCGAGGCGTCCTATCCAAAACCCTCTCAATCACTTCCGCAATCCCCGGGAATTTCAATCTCCCCTCCAGAAACGCGGCCACCGCCACCTCATCCGCCGCGTTCAGAGCGCAAGGCCAAGCCCCGCCCTTCCTCATCGCCTCCCTCGCCAGCCGCAAACACGGAAACCTCCGCGTCGAAGCCTTCTCAAAATCCAACCTCTTCAATTTCTTCCAATCCAACTGCACCCCAGCCGTAGCCACCCGCGCCGGATACGTCAGCGCATACTGAATCGGCATCCGCATATCCGTCGGCCCCAACTGCGCTAGCACCGACCCATCCACATACTCCACCATCGAATGAATCGTCGACTGCGGATGAATCACCACCTCAATCTGATCCGGCCTCACGCCAAATAACCACCGCGCCTCAATCACCTCAAATCCCTTGTTCATCATCGTCGCCGAATCAATCGTGATCCGGTTCCCCATCCGCCAGTTGGGATGAGCCAAAGCCTGCTCGGTAGTCACATTCGCCAGATCCTTCAGCGGCGTCTTCCGAAACGGCCCGCCCGAAGCCGTCAAAACAATCCGCAGCACCTCCGCATGAGTCCCGCCCCGCAAACACTGATGCACCGCGTTATGCTCGCTATCCACCGGCAGAAGCGCCTTCCCAGATTTCGCAACCGCCGCCATCACCAATTCCCCAGCCGCCACCAAAACTTCCTTATTCGACAGCGCAATCACCTTCCCCAGCTTGATCGCCTCATAAGTAGCCTCCAGCCCCACCACGCCCACCGCCGCCGACACCACAATCTCCGCCGCCCCATGCGTCCCCACCGCCAGCATCCCCTCGCGCCCATAATGAATCGCCGGCAACGGCGCGACGCCCTTCTCACGCAGTTTCGTCGCAAGCTCGCTTGCGAGCGCAGCCGTCCCCACCGACACCACCTCCGGCCGGTGCGCCACAATCTGTCCCACCATCACTTCCAAATTCGTTCCGGCCGCCAGCCCCACCACCCGAAACTCCCCCCCCAAAGCCTCCACCACGGCCAAAGTCTGCCGCCCAATCGATCCCGTACACCCTAAAATTGAAATGTTCCTCATCGTGTAGGGGCGGCTTTACGCCGCCCTCCCCTCTTCTCCGTGTCCTCTGCGGCCCCTCTGCTAACTCAGTGGTGAAATCTTCTCTTCTCCGAAATTTAAGGCTTATAGCTTACAGCTGATGGCTCTCAGCTCTCTTCCTACCTCATCCCCGGATTCACCAAAACCAGGTAATACCAAATCACCGGAATACACAAAATCAGCGCATCAATCCGATCCAAAACTCCCCCATGCCCCGGCAACAACCCTCCCGAATCCTTAACCCCCGCCGACCTCTTATACGCCGACTCCAGCAAATCCCCCATCTGCCCCGCCACATTCCCGATCACCGCCATAGCCACCAAATGCCCAATCGGAATCCGAATCCAATAACTGAACGCCCAAGCCACAATCAACGACCCCGCCATACTCCCAACCGACCCCTCCCAAGTCTTCTTAGGCGAAATGTGCGGCGCCAAAGGATGCTTCCCCACAGCCCGCCCCACAAAATAAGCCGCAGTATCCGCCGCCCAAGTAACCACCAGCGCAAACAGGAGGATGCGGGGACCAGATATTGGATATTTGTGTAATTGAACAGCAAACGATAATGGAAACGCTACGAGAAGAAGGGCACTTGAGGAAATCCCCGCTGAAGAAAGCGCCTCAACAAGCGGGCGGCGAGTAAATAGAGTCAAAACTGTGAGACCCAATACGAAAATGAAAAGGATGTTCAGTATCGTTAGATGGACGGTATTAAAAGGAGTGAAATCGGAGTTGAGAATCTGAAAGCCCAATATTATGCGCTCTTCGCCGAAGCCCGGGGCAAGGAGCTGAAAAAACTGGGCCATGACAAAAGCCACAGCACAGAAGATCGTCCAAGCTCGATAGGCGCGATGGCCGATGGAGGCGCCCAACGCAAAATACTCCCACAGCGCCAGCACCGTAACCACCGCCGTAGCCGCCGCCACCGCCCACGTCGGCGTAAACAGCACCAACGCCACAACCGCAGGCATCAACACCAGCGCCGTCAACACCCGTTTCCAAGTCATCCAAACAGTCCTTACCGGCCGCCCACGCCAAACCGGCCAATCTACAAATGAGAGTGGAATACCTACAGAATTATAACAGTCACACGCGCCCGAAGGGCGGTGTAGGGGCGGCTTTAGGCCGCCTTCTTGGGTTTGGCTCAACTCTAGAATATACTCGCCGAATTCTATTCTCCGCCGACCCCGCTCCCCACACGCTTTTCTGCACCCTTATGCGGAGGAACAAATATCGCGGCGGGACGCTGAAACTCTCGCCACTCGAAAACGAACGAGCCAGAGAAAGGCCAGCCATAGACGTCTTCCGACAATCCGGCGCGTACCGGATTCTCAAAAATATAGGCCGTAACCGAACCGCAGTCTTCACTGGAACGAACGATGTGCTCGTAAAAACCCTTCTGCCAAGCTTCGAACACCCCGAACTGACGAAACTCCCTCGCCGAGCATCCCTTGAATCCCCGAACCATCTCCGAAAGACTCGCCTCTGGCGCCTTCCCGGCCAACAGGAAATGGCAGTGGTCCGGCATGAAACAGTACGCGTGAACCTCGAATAAAAACCGCTGGCCTTGCAGGCGCAATACCCCAACCGCGGATTCCACTATCTCCGCAGTCGTAAACAGTCTCCTCCGCTCCTTCGCGCAGATAGTCACGAAGTAACCTCGAAACCCCAAATAGTAGGGTTGGGGCAGTCGCACCGCTTTTCGCTGGATTTCCGGCATGTAGGGGCGGCTTTAGGCCGCCTTCTTCTCTGATTCCGTCGCGCACGCCCGGCTTCGGGCCAGCTCTTCTATTAACACAACATAATATTATTAATCAAGAATATAGTTGGAAAGAAAACCCAGGAAGGCGGCCTAAAGCCGCCCCTACCTCACCGCCGACTTCCTCTCATCAATCCCCCCGTACCGCCGCTCTCTCCCCTGAAAATCCAACAACGCCTCCAACAACCGCGCCCTATTAAAATCCGGCCACAACGTCTCGGTAACAAAAATCTCCGCATACGCAATCTGCCACAACAAAAAATTGCTGACCCGCATCTCCCCGCTCGTCCGGATCAACAAATCCGGATCCGGCAAATTCGCCGTATACAAATGCCGCGAAAGCTGCTCCTCCGTAATCGCCGCGCTGCCCCCATGCCCGTTCCGCTCCGCCAAAATCGCGTTCATCGCATCCACAATCTCCGCCCGCCCGCCATAATTCAGCGCAATTGACAGCACCATCCCGGTATTCCCCGCGGTAGCCTCCATCGCCTCCCGCGTATCCTTCTGCACCCCCGCCGGCAACTCATCCGCCCGCCCCAAAAACCTCATCCGGATATTATTCTTCTGGATCAGCGGCATCTCTTTCCGCAAATATTCCCGCAAAAGCTGCATCAAAAACTCAATCTCCGTCTTCGGCCGCCGCCAGTTCTCCACTGAAAACGCGTACAGCGTCAGCGCCTCCACCTTCAGCCGCGCGCAAGTTTCAATCGTCGTTCGCGCCGACTGCGTCCCCGCCCGGTGCCCCGCTACCCGCGGCAAATGGCGCTTCTGCGCCCAGCGCCCGTTCCCATCCATAATCACCGCGATATGCCGCGGCAATCGTTCCATATCCAGTTTTTCCAGAATGTGCGTTTCCTCAGCGGTCACGGGACCGAGAGCGCTAGCGGAAATTGCAGCAGAGTGAGCCACGTTCGTTCCAGGCGAATCTTCCTTTACGCCGCAAAGTTAACACACCCCTCCGCACCCGCGCAACGCGCATGTGGTGTAGGTGTAATCTCCCTGCAACAATCCCAATCCCCGTGTAGTGGCCGAACTTCAGATCGGCCACCAAGCCCCCGTGGGTGCCGCACGTTTACTCCTGAGCCTGCCGAAGGGCCCTCCAACCCGATTGTCATCCCGAATCCCCGCGGTTTTTGCGGGGTGAGGGATCTGCTTTTCATTCTTTGACTATCCATCCGAGGACATGTCAACAAAGCCATCTTTTCTCTGGTCTTAAGCTGCAGGCTGTAAGCTTCCCCCTCACCCCACCCCATGCGCCCACTGATAAATCCCCTGTCCCACCAGCACAAACGTCAACAAAATCATGAAAATCGCCGTAACCCACGCCACCACGTTAAACAACAAGGTATTCGTGTGCTCCCCCATCAAATCTTTCCGGTTCACCAGCAGTAAAATGAAAATCACCACAATCGGCAGCCACACGCCATTCCCCACCTGCGAAAAAATAAAGATCTTCCACAGCGGCACATTGGGAATCATCACGATCCCCGCGCCCACCACGATCAAAATCGTATACAGCCAATAAAACGCCGGCGCTTCGCGAAACTTGTGGTCAATCCCCGCCTCAAACCCCATCCCCTCGCAAATCACATGCGCCGTCGACAGCGGCAAAATCGTCGCCGCAAACAGCGAAGCGTTCAGTAACCCAAACGCAAACGTCAGCGCCGCCCACTTCCCCGCCAGCGGAATCAACGCCTTCGCCGCCTCCCCCGCGTCCGAAATATTCGTCAGCCCGGAAGCATGCAGCGTCGCCGCCGTGCAAATAATGATGAAGAACACAATCACCATGCAACTGATGCTCCCCAGCAGCACGTCCATCCGCGCCTGCGGATACTGCCGCGGCCCCACCTTCTTCTCCACAAAGCTGGCCTGCAAATAAAAAAATTGCCATGGCGCAATCGTCGTCCCCACCAGCGCCGTCAGCGTAATCAGATACCCCGTGTCCACGTGGATCGAAGGAATCACCGTCATCCGCGCCGCCAGCATCCAATCCGGATGCGATAGCAACGCCGAAAAAAGATAGCTCAGATAAAAAACGCACGCCACCAGGAACACCACTTCCACCTGCCGGTACGTCCCCTTCAGCACCAGCACCCACACCGCCACCGCCGCCATTGGCACCGCAATGTATTTGCTCAACCCAAAAATCTGCGCCGCCGCGGCCACTCCCGCAAATTCCGCCACCACGTTCCCCAAATCCACCAAAAATCCCGTGATCATCACAAAAAATGTCGACCGAAACCCAAACTCCTCGCGAATCAGGTCGGAAAGCCCCTTCCCCGTAATCACTCCCATCCGCGAACACATCTCCATCGTCACATACAGCGCAATGGTCATCGGCACCAGCGACCACAGCATCGCATACCCATACGCGCTCCCCGCCTGCGTATACGTCGCGATCCCGCCCGCGTCATTGTCCACGTTGGACGTAATGATCCCCGGCCCCACCACCGCCAAAAACAGCGCTATCCGCCGCCGCCACTGATTCCCCTTCGAAAAAAACGTCAGTGTCCGCCCGCGTAGCCGGTCGATCAGATTGTTGATGGTCGTCAGGTTCATGCGTTCACGAGCCGCGAAACCACGTCATCGACGGTCACCGTCCCGATGGGACGCTTCTCCTCATCAATAACCGTCAGCATGCGCAGGTTGTATTTATCAAACAGTTCGAACACATCCTTCTCACTCGCGTCCGGAGTAATGCTCACCAACGGCTCCGTCTTCAGCTCCGACATCAACTGCTCCGGCGCCGCCAGCAGCATCCGCGCCATCGGCACCGTCCCCGAAAACTGCGCGTGCGCGTCCACCAGCACAATCGTGTCCAGTTGCTCCAGGTTAAACTCCTGCTTCCTCAACCACCCCAGCACCTCTTCCCGCGAAGACGCCTCGCTCACATACGCAAACTCCGTGTTCATCATCCCGCCCGCCGTTGCCGAGTCGTAGCTCAACAACTCGCGCACCTCTTCCGCCTCCAGGTTCGGCATCTCCTCCAGCAACTCGTCCGAAGTCTCCTTCGGCAAATCCGCCAGCAAATCCGCCGCCGCGTCCGGTGCCATCTCTTCCAGAATGTCCGCGGCCTTCTCCGGATCCATCCTTTCCACGATCTGCGTCGTTAGCCGCTCATCCAATTCCGCCAACACCTTCGCCGCTGTTTCTTCGTCCAGCGAAGCGATAATCCCCTGGCGCTCCGCCGCCGAAAGCTCTTCCATCATCTCCGCCAGGTCCGCGGGATGCAGGTCCTCCAGCTTCTCGTGGGTAATCCGCAATTTCACACGCCGGAGCGGATCCGGCTCAATCAAGTTCACAAATTCCCAGCGAATCGACCTCTGCGGCAACTTCCCCTGCAGCTTCCGCACCATCGCCGACGGCGCAATCCCCTGCAGCAATCGCCGGAACGCCCCCGGCAGCCCCACATCCACCTGCGCGATCCGCAACTCCACATGCTCGTTCGTGCGCATCTCCGACAAATCCACGTCGTTCACGCGCACCACTTTCCGCCCCTTGGTGTCAATGATCTGCTGGTCCAGCAAATCTTTCTGCACCGCCAGCCATCCCTCGTTTGGCTTGTACGCATCCAGCGCCCGCTCGCTCACATTCAAATCAATCCGCCCCGGCGCCACTTTCGAAACCTGGTCGTACCGCGCCACCAGCGGCTGAAATCTGCCGCGCGAAATCAAAAAGTGCGATATCCGGTTCGGCTGCTCCGCCGGCTCCACAAAAAACTCCCGCACACGGCCCACAAAATGCTCCTGCGAGTCATAAGCCGACGCCCCCACCAGCTCCGTAGCAAACAGCATCTCTCCCTCCTTTCTCCCGTAGCACAGCCATTCGTGGCTGTGCTCTTGGGTTACTCTTCTCTGCGAACTCTGCGGCCCCTCTGTGCCCTCTGTGGTAAGTTTTTTTCGTTTCTTCTCTTCTCTCCCCAAAAAACAAAAAACCCGCAAACCATTCCGGCCGCGGGCCATCAAAACGCAACGATGCCTACCCGTCAGCCGGCAGTGAATCCTCCTCGCGTCACGCCCCCCACCCGGACCACGAGCGGACTGATCCCGATCCCGCCAAGTTCAGCACCGGCGCACCGCGCATCGCTCGCCGGAAAAGCGGTCAAGTGGCTGCACCTCTCCCCTGGGCAACTAGGGTGAGGTTCGAGTTCGCCGGACGCGCTCATACGTGAAAAATTCACTCCGAAGTTAGAGATAATCCCGCAGTTACCCATTGTCAAGAAAAAACGACACACTCCGAAAATTTCCCGCAAAAATGTAGTGGCCGAACTTCAGATCGGCCACTCTTGCCTTTGTGGCGCTCCATTTGGAGTGCGGAAGCTCAGCTTCCGCTTCCGACCAAATAAGCCCAATCACCAAAACCTTCTGGCGAGCACCCACCGTTACCCCTTCCCCCTCTTCCCCTCCCCAAACAACATATCCGCCGGCGAAACTCCCTTCCTCTTGCACTCATCCAAATACAAAACCAAATAATTCTTCACCACATACTCCCGCTGCGAAAACCCCAACTCCTTCGCCGCCCGATCAATCGCCGCCCCCGGCCCCTCCAACTCCACAAACGTCCCAATCGGCGTCTCATCCAACTCAATCAACAACCCCTTCGCCCACCCCAGCCGCCCCGGCAGCGCATACGTAGTCCGATACTTCTCATACCGGAACCACCCACGCAGCCCCAGCCCCTCAAAAATCCTCTGCACCGTAGCCCCATCTTTCAACTCCGTCTCAATCTCCTCCCGCACCTTATGCCGCCTATCCCGGCTAGGCGTAACATCCCCAATCGCCAACTGTTCCGGCGGCGACTTAAACGTAAGCAAAGTCCGCGTCACGCCCTTCGCCTTAGCCACCTTCTTCGCAGGCGCCGGCGTCTCCGTCCGAATCCTCAGCAACTGCCCATGCTTCGCCAATCCCCCATCCGGCGTATCAAATATCAAATTCATCTGATGCACCCGCGGCATCTTCGCGTCCACAGGCTTCGCCCCCAGCCGCTGCAATCCCCGCAACAACTTCTTCGTATTCGTTATCGCCAGCTTAATTTCAATTTCGTAGGCCATGAAACTCAATTCCCTCCGTCACCTCAAAGAATACCAGCCGACTGTAAACCAAGCCCAACTTCGATTAATATGGCCTTGCAGGTTGTTCCAATCGCTCCAAACTTGTAGTGGCCGACCTTTAGATCGGCCAAACAATAACCATCGTGGCACAGGCACTCCTGCCTGTGCTCTTGGGCATTCCGGATAGTTGTAACCCTCCAACCCGGTCGAGGGCGTCCTAGGTTTCTGTCGGCTGAAAAAATTCATGACTCCCGAATCCAATTCGTCCGCCGCTCATCTCTCCCCCGACCCCACGGCCTCCGCCCCCGCTCCCGCCGGCCTGCAACCCCCGCTCGCCCTCCGCGAGCCAGTCGAGCACGTCATCCACAACGACCGCCGCGTCGACCACTACGCCTGGCTCCGCAACAAAAAAGATCCCCGCGTCCTCGCCTACCTGGAAGCCGAAAACGCTTACGCCGACGCCTACCTCAAATTCACCGAATCCTTCCAATCCAAACTCTACGACGAGATGCTAGCCCGCATCCTGCAAACCGACCTCAGCGTCCCCTACACTCTCCGCGGCTTCGAATACTACACCCGCACCATCGAAGGCCAGCAATACTCCATCTATTGCCGCCGCGCCTCCGAAACTCTCGACGAACAAATCCTCCTCGATCTCAACGTCCTCGCCGAAGGCCACTCTTTCCTCGGCCTCGGCATCTTTGAAGTCAGTGACGACAATTCCCTCCTCGCCTACGCCACCGACACCACCGGCTTCCGCCAATACACCCTCGAGATCAAAAATCTGCACGACACCACGCTCCTCCCTTTCCGCGTCGAGCGCGTCACGTCCGCCGCCTGGTCCTCCGACAACCGCACCCTCTTCTACGTCGTCGAAGACGAAGTCACCAAGCGCTCCCACCAACTCTTCCGCCACACGCTAGCCTCCACCGGCCCAGACACTCTTCTCTACCAAGAAAAAGACGAACGCTTCCGCATCGACATCGAACGCAGCCGTAGCGGCGCCTATCTCTTCCTCGTGGCCAACAGCCACACCACCAGCGAAGTCCACTATCTCCGCGCCGATCGCCCCGCCTCCGCTTTTTCCCTGATCCACGCGCGCAAAGACTCCCACGAATATTACGTCGACCACCACCCCGGCAGCTCCAGCGATCCAGCCGGCGGCGTCTTCTTCATCCGCACCAACGATCTCGGCCGCACCTTCCGCCTCATGACCGCGCCCGCCGTCGATCCCGTTCGTCTCCGCTGGCACGAAATCGTCCCCAATCGCCCGGGAGTCATGCTCTCTGGAGTAGCCGCCTTCCGCTCCCATCTCGTCCTGGTCGAGCGTGAAGATGGTCTCCCTCATCTCCGCATCCTCGATGTAGCGCGCGAAGCCCCCACCGCCCTCGCTGCTTCCCGCCGTATCACCTTTGCCGAGCCCGCCTACAACGCCGCTCTTGGCGCCAATCCCGAATTCGACTCAACCACCGTCCGCTTCACCTACGAATCCTTCATCACCCCGCGCTCCGTCTATGACCTCAACATCCACACCGACGAGCGCGTCCTGCGCAAGCAGCAGCCCGTCCTCGGCGGCTACGATCCCGCGCTCTACGGCAGCGAACGCCTCCACGCCATCGCCTCCGACGGCACCAAACTCCCCATCTCCGTCGTCTATCGCCACGGCACCCCGCGCAACGGCAGCGCCCCGCTTCTCCTCTACGGCTATGGCAGCTACGGCCTCTCCATGCCCGTCAGCTTCAGCTCCAATCGCCTCAGCCTTCTCGATCGCGGCATGATCTTCGCCATCGCCCACATCCGCGGCGGCGGCGAACTCGGCAAGCCCTGGCACGACGCCGGCCGCATGCACCGCAAGATGAACACCTTCACCGATTTCATTGCCTGCGCCGAAGACCTCATTTCCTGGGGCTTCGCCGCAAAAAACAAACTCATCATCGAAGGCGGCAGCGCCGGCGGCCTTCTGATGGGCGCGGTCGCCAATCTTCGCCCCGATCTCTTCCACGCCGTAGTCAGCCACGTCCCCTTCGTCGACGTCCTCAACACCATGCTCGATCCCTCTCTCCCCCTCACCGTCGGTGAATACGAAGAGTGGGGCAATCCCCAGCGCGCCGAAGATTATTTCTACATGAAATCCTATTGCCCCTACAGCAACCTCACCCGCAAAAACTATCCCGCCATGCTCGTCAAAACCGGCCTGAACGACAGCCAGGTAATGTACTGGGAACCCGCCAAATACGTAGCCAAACTCCGCACCCTCAAAACTGACGCCAACGTCCTACTCCTAAAAACCAATCTAGGCGCAGGCCACGGCGGCGCCAGCGGCCGCTACGACTACCTCAAAGAAATCGCTTTCGACTACGCCTTCGTCCTAGCCGAACTAGGCATCTCCCAATGAGCCTATCTCTCTCCAAAAAAAACCGGGTGCCGCACCCTGCGCCTTTCGGGGTGCGGGTTTTTTCCTCTCTGCGCCTCCTCCGCGCCCTCAGCGTCGCTGCGTTATCCTCTTCCCCTCTTCCTCTCAACCTTCAACTTTCAACTTTCGGCCCATTCTTTCTCGCCACTCGCCACTCGCCACTCGCCACTTCCTAACCCATGTCCGAACCCACCTCACCCCTAATGCAGCAATACAATGCGGTCAAAACCCGCTACCCCCACGCCCTCCTTCTCTTCCGCCTCGGCGACTTTTATGAACTCTTCTACGAAGACGCCATGATCGCCTCCCGCGAACTCCAGATCACCCTCACCTCCCGCAATCGCGAAAAAGGCCAGCCCATCCCCATGTGCGGCGTTCCCTATCACGCCGCCGACGGCTACATCGCCCGGCTAATCCGCGCCGGCTTCAAAGTAGCCATCTGCGAACAGATGGAGCAGCCCGGCCCTGGCAAAAAGCTAGTCCGCCGCGAAGTCACCCGCGTCATCACTCCCGGCACCGCCACCGACGTAGCCGTCCTCGACGCCCGCGAAAACAACTTCCTGGCCGCCGTAGCGCAAAACGGCTCTCCCACAACCATCGGCCTCGCTTTAGTCGATCTCTCCACCGGCGAATTCCAGGCCACCGAATTTTCCGGCCCCAACGCCCAGGAATCCCTCCGCGACGAACTGCAACTCCTTCGCCCCCGCGAAACTCTCCTCCCCCGCCCCCAGCAACTCTTCGAAACCTCCAAAACCTCTCTCCTCGATGGCGCCGGCGGCGTCGAGTCTCGCGTCGAAGACTGGGTCTTCCACCGCGACTACGCCGAGCGCATCCTCCGCGAACAGTTTGGCGTCGCCGAACTCACCGGCTTCGGCCTCGACGATCATCCGCAAGCCCTCTCCGCCGCCGGCGCCGTCGTCCACTACCTCCGCGAAAATTCCGCCCGCGGCGACGACGCTCCCAGCATCGAAGCCCTCCAACATCTCGATCGCATCCGCTACTACGAACAACACGACGCCCTGGTCCTCGACCCTGTCTCCGTCCGCAATCTCGAGCTCCTTTCTCCCATCTTCACCGAAGAATCCAAATCCGCCGGCCCCACCACTTTGATCGCGGCACTCGACTCCACCGTCACTGGCATGGGCGCCCGCATGCTCCGCGCCTGGATGCTTCGCCCCCTGATCGACCTCGACGCCATCGAAGCCCGCCTCGGCGCCGTCGCTCATCTCCTTCAACAACACGTCGTCCGCGGCGAAATTCGCAAGGAACTCCGCGGCATTCAAGACCTCGAGCGCCTAACCAGCCGCATCACCCTCGGCCTCGCCACCCCCCGCGAACTCCTCGCCCTCGGCAAATCCCTCATCCAACTCCCCGTCCTCAAAAATTTTCTCACCCCGCCACAATCCGGCGGCAGCGATCTCCTCCGCGACCTCCACGAAGAAATTGACGAACTCACCGACGTCCGCGAAAAACTCGAAAAGTCCATCTCCGACGAGCCGCCCGCCTCCGCCGCCGAACCCGGCATGATCCGCTCCGGCTACCACGCCGAACTCGACGAACTCCGCAACCTCAGCCAGCACAGTAAACAGATCATTGCTTGCATGGAAGAACGCGAACGCAAACGTACCGGCATCAACTCCCTGAAAATCCGCTTCAACCAGGTCTTCGGCTACTACATCGAAATTTCCAAACCCAATCTCCCCAACGCCCCGTCCGATTACGAACGCAAACAAACCCTCGTCAACGCCGAGCGGTTCACTTCCCCTGAACTGAAAGATTACGAACGCAAAATCCTCGCCGCCGATGAACGCATCCTCAAAATCGAACGCCAACTCTTCCTCGATGTCCGCTGCGGTATCGCCTCCAAAGCCGCCCGCCTCCGCCGCACCGCCGCCGCCGTAGCCAAGCTCGATGTCCTAACCTCGTTCGCGAAACTCGCCGCCGACCGCAACTACATCCGCCCCGAATTCAACAACGCCGGCGAACTTTTGATCGTCGGCGGCCGCCATCCCGTCATCGAAGAGCTCCTCCGCCAGAAAGGCGAGCGCTTCATTCCCAACGATCTCTGCTTCGAGCCCGGCCGCCAGCAACTTCTCTTAATCACCGGCCCCAACATGGGCGGCAAGTCCACCTATCTCCGCCAGGCCGCGCTGATCGTCCTCATGGCCCAGATGGGCTCCTTCGTTCCCGCGCGCCAGGCCAAACTTCCCGTCACTGACCGCATCTTCACGCGCATCGGCGCCAGCGATAATCTCGCCCGCGGCCGCTCCACTTTCCTCGTCGAAATGAGCGAAGTCGCCGTCATCCTTCACCACGCCACTCCCTCCAGCCTCGTGCTCCTCGACGAAGTCGGCCGCGGCACCTCCACCTTCGACGGCCTCTCTATCGCCTGGGCGGTAGTCGAACATCTCCAAAAACACACCCGCAGCCGCACCCTCTTCGCCACCCACTATCACGAACTCACCGAACTCGCCGAACTCCTCCCCGCCGTCAAAAACGTCCACGTCAGCGTGAAGGAAACTCCCAACGAAATCATCTTCCTCCGCCGCGTCGAGCCCGGCAGCGCCGACAAAAGCTACGGCATCGAAGTAGCACGCCTCGCCGGCCTCCCCAAATCCGTAATCGAACGCGCCCGCGAAGTCCTGAAAAAACACGAGCAAAGCGAACACGCTCTAAGCGAAACCCTAACCCCCGGCGCACAGCCCCACTCCCCTAACAACGGCAACCAAGCCGTCCTCTTCACCGCCCTGGACCGCGCCGTCCTAGACAAGCTCCGCAACGCCGACCTAGACCGCCTGGCCCCCATCGACGCCCTAAACCTCCTCTCCGAACTAAAAAAACAGATCGAATAACCCTGGGTGCCGCACCCTTCGGTTTTAAGGGTGCGGGTTTTTCCAACCCGGGAACGCCAACCTCCCGGTTAGCATCTCTTCTCCGTGTCCTCTATGCTCGAATCTCTGTGCCCTCTGTGTTAAGTTTTTTCCTCCTCTCCCGCCCAGGAACATCCCCAAAACTCAAAATGTGGAACCAATGACCAGATGTGTTAAAACCACCTCATGCCCAAAAATTCCCTCCTAATCCTCGGCCTCATGTCCGGCACCTCCGCCGACGGCATCGAAGCCGCCCTAGTCCGCGCCAGCGGCGCGCCGCCAAACCTGAAATCCAAACTCCTAGGCCACGCCACCCTTCTGATTCCAAAACCAATCCGCGCCCAAATCCTCCGCATAGCCGAAGGCGCTCCCGTCCCCGCCGCCGAAATCAGCCAACTAAATTTCCGCCTCGGCCATCTCTTAGCCGAGGCCGCCATCTCCGCCTGTAAGAAACTCCACGTCCCCCTCAACCACATCGATCTAATCGGCAGCCATGGTCAAACGATCTTTCATCAAGGACCCACCCGCTCTTTCTCGCCACTCGCCACTCGCTTGCCCGCCGGGGCGGGCCACTCGCCACTTTCCCCAGTCTCCTCCACCCTCCAAATAGGTGAAGCTGCCATAATCGCCGCCCGCACCGGCATCACCACCATCGCCGACTTCCGCCCTGCCGACATGGCCGCCGGCGGTCAAGGCGCCCCGCTAGTCCCCTTCGCCGACTACCTCCTCTACCGCCACGAAAAATTCGGCCGCGTCTCTCTAAATCTGGGCGGCATCGCCAACATCACCGTAATCCCCGCCCACGCCAAACCCGCCGGCGTCTTCGCCTTCGACACCGGCCCTGCCAACATGCTAATCGACGCCCTCGTCTCCCGCTTCAGCCACGGCCGCCAATCCTTCGACAGGAACGCGCGCCTGGCCCAACGAGGTCGCTGCCTGACTCCGCTACTCGAAATTCTTCTCCGCGATCCCTACTTCCGTCTCCGCCCACCGAAATCCACCGGCCGCGAATACTTTGGCCGCGATTTCCTCGAAAAAATTCTTCACCAAGGCCGCAAGCTACTTGCGAAGCCCGAAGATCTCATCCGCACCGCCACCGTCTTCACCGCCCTAAGCGTAGTAGACGCCCTAAACCGTTTCGTCCTTCCCCGCACAAAAATTTCCCAGCTCATCGTCTCCGGCGGCGGCGCCCGCAATCCTCTCCTGATGTGCCAACTCGAAGCCGCCCTCTCTCCCATCCAACTCCTAACTTCCGAAAAATTCGGCGTCCCCGAATCCGCCAAAGAAGCCTACGCCTTCGCCCTCCTGGCCTACGAAACCTTCCACCACCGCCCCTCCAATCTCCCCTCCGCCACCGGAGCCACCCGCCCCGCCATCCTCGGTAAAATCTCCTATGCCTAATTATTCCCTCTTCCTCTGCGTCCCCTCTGCGCTCTCAGCGTCTCTGCGTTATGCTCTTCCGCTCCTCCCCAAAAAACGAAAAAACGGCACGCCACCACGCGTGCCGCTCAATAACCCGGTTATCTGCTCGCTGTTATTCGTTATCCCTCTTACCGATTACTGATTACTCTCCTCCTACGCCGGCACCGCGTCATCCCCCTCCAACGCCTCCTGTATCATCTCCGCCGGAATCGCTCCCTCGCGCCCAATGCACCAATGCTCCCCGCGCAATTCCACAATCGTCGACGGCATAAACTCCCCCGCCTCGCCCGTATCCAAAATCAGCGGAATCCGCTCCCCCAACTGCTCCATAACCTCCATCGCACTAGCGCAGGTCCGCGCCCCCGAAAGATTCGCGCTGGTCCCCGTCAGCGGCACTCCCAACTCCTCGATCAAGCAACTCACAATCTCATTCCTCGGCCACCGCAGCGCAATCCGCCGCGTATTCGCCGTCACCTTCAGCGGCAACCGGTTCGACGCCTCCACCACAATCGTCAACGGCCCCGGCCAGCAGGCCTGCGACAACCGGTAAAAATTCGCCGGCAAATCCCGCGCTAGCATCCTCGCGTGCGCCAACGAATTAATCAGGATGGGCAGCGCCCGCGATTCCGGCCGCCCCTTCACCCTAAATATCTCTTCCACCGCCGCCAGATTCACCGGATCCGCCGCCAGCGCATACAACGTGTCCGTCGGAATAGCGATCACCGCTCCCCGGCGCAGCCAGGACGCGGCATAACGGATTCCATGTGTGTCGGGATTTTGCGAGTCGAGTTTCAACACTTCGGCAGACAAAGTGGAAAAACCATCCTCTTCTGGAACGTGCGGCCTACTCGATGCCCCAAAGCCGCTCGCAATCGACGCTACCACACGCCGCCACCCCACGCAATGACGCCCAACACAGGAACGCCATTCTCCCGAATGGCCTCTCCTGCTTTTCCGAGCGTTTTCTTCTCCGCGCCCTCAGCGTCTCTGCGTTAAGTTATCCTGCCGTTCTTTCTTTTCTATTTTCCAGTTTCTATTTTCTAACTTTTCTTCTCCGCGTACTCTGCGGCCATTCCGCGTCTTCTGCACTAAAGTCTTCCTCTTCTCTCTTCCCCCAACAATTGCCGCCATCCATTCCCCTCTGCTACCCTGCCCTCACATGCCCTCCCCAGCCCCAGACACCCTCCTCTCCTCCCGCGATAATCGCTGGCTAAAACAATTTCGCATGGCCCTCCGCGGCGGCCTGCAAACCGAATCCGGCAGCGTCGGCGTCGAAGGCCTTCGCTTAGTCGAAGAAGCCCTAGCCTCCGGCTGCCGCATCGAAGCCGTCCTCTTCAGCGAATCCGGCGAACGCCACCGTGAAA